>Ga0137403_10006801_pt1 | contig 13029 bp, 14 predicted proteins | sample CZOMad2_1_16fung_FD_122057 | JGI IMG/M metagenome (GOLD analysis project Ga0137403, IMG submission 122057) | Vadose zone soil fungal communities from Angelo Coast Range Reserve, California, USA - CZOMad2_1_16fungal (Hybrid Assembly) | ecosystem: Environmental > Terrestrial > Soil > Vadose zone... | reverse complement strand
GGGCTGGCCATCGAAGCCGGTCAGGATCATCGTTCCGTTCACGCCCGGGAGCGGCACCGACATTATCGCGCGCACCGTCGTCGAAAGGCTCTCGCCTCAGGTCGGGCAGGCCATCGTCATCGAGAACCGCCCCGGCGCGGGCGGCACGATCGGCGCGGCGGTGGTCGTGAAATCAGAGCCCGACGGCCACACGCTTTTCGTTCATTCCTCGTCGTATACGGTGACGCCGTCCACTTATAAAGATCTGCCCTACGACACGCTGCGCGACCTCACCGGGGTCGTCCCGCTCGGCCTGCTGCCCAACGTGCTGGTGATGGCGCCCTCCAAGGGCATCCGCTCGGTGAAGGAGCTGGTCGCCGCGGCGAAGGCGAAACCCGGCTCGATGAATTCGGCATCCGTCGGGGTCGGCAGCGCCACGCACCTGAACGCCGAGCGCTTCCGCCTCGGGGCGGGCATCGACACCGTCAACATTCCGTTCAAGGGCTCGCCCGAGGCGCTCACGGAAATCGTCACCGGCCGCGTCGATTTCTATTTCTGCCCCGTCAACGCGGTGCTGCCGCTGCTGAAGGACGGCAAGGTCGTCGCTCTCGCGGTGGGGAGCACCAAGCGCTCGCTCGCCCTTCCCGACCTTCCCACCACGCTGGAGGCCGGCGTTCCAAACTCGGACTACAACTTCTGGGTGGGCATGTTCGCGCCGGCGAGAACGCCGCGCGAGACGGTGAACCGGATCTACCAGGAGACCGTCAAGGCCCTGCATTCGCCGGAGGTGCGCGAGAAGCTCGCGCGCCTCGGCGCTGAGCCCATGGAGTACACGCCCGAAGCCTTCAACGCCTATATCCGCGAGGAGATCGCCGCCAACGCGGCGCTGGTGAAAGCGGCCGGCATCAAGATCGAATAGCGACCCGCCTACGCCAGCGCGATCGCGCCGCCGAGGATGGCGGCGGCGAGCACAACGGTGACGAGCGCGCGCTTTCCGGGCTCGCGCCAGATCCCGCGCAGCAGGCCCACGGGATGCGGCGCGCGCGTCAACCGCTTGCGGTCGCCGCCGGTGGGGTCGGTGAGCCGCTCGATCGCGTCCGAGCAATCGAACTTGAGCGAAAGCGGCAGCCGCGTGTCGGAGCCGATCGCGGCTGCCGTCGGGGCGGGGACGAGCGTCTTCATCGCCTCCGCGTCGAGCTTCATCGTCTTGGTCGTGTCCCGCTCGCGCTGTTTCTCGCCCGCCGCCGCGGACTCGCGGTCCACCAGCTCGGAGAGCGCCGAGCGCAGGTCCGCGGAAAGCTCGTGGGCATCCTGGTAGCGCACCGACGGATCCTTCTTGAGCGCGCGCTCGACCACGAAGTCGAGCATCGGCGGCACGTCGGGATTCACGCGGCTCGGCACGGGCGGCTGGAAATTCGCGACCGAATGGAAGATCTGCGGCGTGTCCTCGCCCTGGAAGAGCTTGGTGTGGGTCAGCATCTCGTAGAGGACGACGCCAAGCGAAAAGATGTCGGAGCGGTGGTCGACGGGCGATCCCGAGACCTGCTCGGGCGACATGTACTTGGGCGTCCCGAGCACCAGGCCCGTGCTCGTCTTGTGGTCGGAGGCGCGCATGCGCGCGATGCCGAAATCCATGATCTTCACCTTGTCGTGAGCGAGGAGCATGATGTTGCTCGGCTTGATGTCGCGGTGGACGACGCCGTGCTCGTGCGCGTAGCCCAGGCCCTCGGCGACGAGCTGCGCGATGTGCACCGCCTCGGGCACGCTGATCGTCTCGTCCTTCATCCGATTGCGCAGCTCGGTGCCTTTCAGAAACTCCATCGCCATGTAGGCGACCTCGCCTTCCTGGCCGAAATCGTAGACGGTGATGATCTGCGGGTGGTTGAGGCGCCCCGCGGCCTTGGCCTCGAGGAAAAAGCGCTTCTGGTACTCGGCCTTGCCGGCCGCGTCCTCCGAGAGGATGACGGTCTTGAGCGCGACGGTGCGGTCGAGGGCCGGGTCTTCGCCCTTGTAGACGACGCCCATGGCGCCGCGGCCGAGCTCGCCGGTGATCTTGTAGCGGCCCAGTTGGGTGAGAGCGGGCTTTTTCTTCGTCGCCACGGCTAGAACCTGACTTTTTCGCGCAAGCCGCGCAACCAGGTCTCGCGCTGCTTGGCCGACATCCCGACCGTCCCCAGCGTCGCGTCGAAAACCTTCTGGTGGCCCCCGGTGGCGATGCGCGCGCCGATCCCGGCGCCGACCAACACGACGGCCGCGGCGATGCCTGCGGCGATCAGCCGCCGTTGCCTGCGCCCCGCGGCGCCCTTGTCCGGAAAGAAAAGCTCGTGCGTGCGAAGTCCGGCGTCGGTGAACGTTCCGGCGGGCGACAGGCCGGCGTCGAGGGCGGGCGATGTCTCCGCGAGCGCGTCGCGGAACGACCGCGAGATCAGCACCCGCGTCGACGCGGCGAACTCCGCGACGCTCGCCGCGACCGCGATCCCGTCTCCGGTCATCCCGTCCGGGCCCCGACCGCCCTTGGTCACCTGCACGGCGCCGTGGTTGATGCCGACGGAGAGGGGCAGGCCGGCCGCGGCGGCGCTGAGCGAGCGCGTCGCGAGGCGCAGGGCGCCTTCCGGGTCGGTGAGCACCGCGATCGCGATGCCGTCGGTCGCGTCGAGCGCGATCCAGCAGGCGGGCTCGAGGTCGGCGGTGGTGACCGCGATCACGGCGTCCAGCTGCGCCCGCAACCGTGCCTGCTCCTGGGCCGGCCGGCGCGCAAACTCCTGGATCTTGAGAAAGACGACGCTGGCGAGTTTCGCAGCCGCGTTCGCTGTGTTCATTTGTGCAATTCGGAGGATTGGCGATCTTACACTTTAGTCGTACCTTGCGCTTACAATCTACGACATGATCGGTTGAAAACCAGAGAGCTTATGTCAGAACTCAAGGCGGTCAACCTCGCCGAGGTTTCCGAGGGCATCAGCAGGAGCGTCAAGCCGGTGAGCATCCTGTGGCAGGCGCCCGACACCATCGCCTTCGTCGCGCGCGGGCGCGTGGGCCGCAGCGAATTCCACTCCGACCCGAGCGACGAGGTCATGTACATGATCAAGGGCGACATGAACCTGCACTACATCGACCCCGCCGGGGAGGAGAAGGTCGCGGTGATCCGCGAGGGCGAGATCATCTACTGCCCGGCGGGAACCCCGCATTCGCCGCGCTTTCCCAGCGACGCCTTCGTTCTGGTGCTCGAGCGCAAGCGCCGCGCCGGCGAGCGGGACAAGTTCTCGTGGTTCTGCGAGAAATGCCGCGCGCCGCTGTTCGAGTCCTTGAAAGTGGTTTCCGACTACCGCGAGGACCCGGTGTCGCGCGTCTACGAGGAGTTCTACTCCGAGGATAAGCACCGCACTTGCGGGAAGTGCGGGCACGTGAACGCGAGGCCTGCTTCCTAGCCGGAAGCAGCGCCCAGGGAACCTTTTCAGCCGCCAAGACGTGTAGACGCTTTCATGTCCAAGGTTTCACCGTACCGCAAGGCCCGGCCCGCGGAGCTGAACTTCGACGATCTCCTGCGCCCCCAAGTAGAGTACCTTTACAGGCTCGCCTGGCGCTTTACGGGGAGCGTCGCAGACGCCGAGGACCTGGTTCAGGACGTGCTGCTCAAGCTCTTTCCCAAGACCGAGGAGATGCTCGGCATCCAGAAGCTCAGACCCTGGCTCGCCCGGGTGCTCTATCACCAGTACGTCGATTCCGTTCGCCAGCGCGCCCGCTCGCCGGCCCTGGAGGTCGTGGGCGATACCGAGGGAGACGACGACCCCCTGGACACCTTGCCCGCCGCGGTCGCCGGCCCCGATGAGCAGGCCGAACAGGGCGCCTGGCGCGAGCGCCTCGTGGCCGCCCTCGGTCAGCTGAATCCCGAGCAGCGCGCGGTCATCGCGATGCACGACGTCGAGGGGTACACCCTGGAGGAGCTCGAAACGATGCTGGAGACGCCCCTAGGGACGCTCAAGTCCCGCCTTCACCGAGCCCGGCAACGGCTGCGCGCGCTTCTCCCGATGGAACCTTTTTCCAGCGGCAAGCGTGTTAACGCGTAAGGACGACACAGCTCATGGAATGCCTGGAATTCAGATCGCAGTTGGACGACTACCTGGACGGCCGGCTCGACGAGCGCCCGCTGAGGGAACATCTGAGCGCCTGCGCGGACTGCCGCCGGATGGTCCAGCACGCGCAAGCGGTGCAGGAGGGTCTGCGCAAGCTCTCGCCTCCGGAGATGCACCCGGCGTTCGTGGACCGGGCGATACTGCGCGCGACCCGCCCGAGTGTCGTTGATGCGCATCCCAGGAGACGCGCCCTGGTCGGCATGGCGCTTGCGGCGAGCCTGGTGCTCGGTCTCGCGCTGGGCGCATTTTTCTCCCTGCGGGAGGCGCCGGTGCAGACCGTCGCCTTGGCGGTCGAAAAGCCCGAGACGGTGCGCATGGTATTCAATAGCGCGAAGCCCTTGCGGGCTGCGACCCTCAGTCTTTCGCTGCCCGAGAACGTCGAGGTCGTGGGTTACACGGGCCAGCGCGAGCTGACCTGGCAGACGGACTTGCGCGAAGGACAGAACCTGCTGCAGCTTCCGTTGATCGCGCGCGGAGCCGTGAAGGACGATCTGCTCGCGCGGCTGTCGCACGGGACGAGCACGAAAACTTTCCGGGTGAAGTTTGAAATAGCGAAGGCGAATTCGCCTGGAACGTAGTACGGAGTGGTGTTGCAGAAGTTGAGAGGGGGATGCGTCATGAAACGATTCGTACCGCAAATGATCGCGGCGGTTTTCGCCCTTGCCTCGGCGGGCACCGCCTGGGCACAGCAGCAGGATGACCTCGACGTGACCATGAGGGTCCTGCCTGCCAATGCGTCGGCGGGCTCCGCCGTGAGCGAGATGAAGCTGCCCGATAGCGCGTCTGACCGGGCGCGGGCCGCCTCGGCCCTGGGCCAATCAACCGCGACCCAGGCTCACGACATGAAAGGCGATCTCGGTCGCGACTTCGGGCAATCGGTATCCGAGGCGGCGCACGCTAGGAACGCCCTGCGAAAGAGCCAGTCTTGCAAGGGCAAATGCCCGTAACGCAGGGCAAGTCTTCCCGCAGCGGCTTGCCCGCCGCGCCGGAAGGTAGGACCTGGGCACACCGCCTGCGCTAGTTTCGGGCCGGGCAGGCTGAACGACTGCAACGCAGTATCATTCCTTGCTTCGCGCCCTCCCGGAGGCGACTCCTCGAGGGCGCGTTTTTGGCAAGGACCATGCGCCTTCGGAGCCCTTGTGGCGTTGTCGTTTCTCTGTTCCTCTGCCTCACTCAGGTCCAGCCGGCCGCCGCCGCCCCGGACGCGCAGGCCTTCGAGCAAGGGGTCGCCGCGTTCGGCGCCAGCGACTTCCGCGCCGCGCTGCAGTCCTTTCTCGAGGCGCAGCGGGCGGGCCTGAACACCCCGGGCCTGCATTACAACCTCGGCGCGACCTACTACCGGCTCGAGAGATACGACGAGGCCGAACGCGAGTTCGCGGCCCTGGCGCAGGACTCCGCGTGGAGGGCCCTCGCGAACTACAACCTGGCACGCATCGCGCAGCGCACCGGGCGCATTGCGAAGGCGAGGGAGCATTACGAGGAAGCCCTGCGCACCGCGACCGAACGCAGCCTGCGTACCCTCGCCGCCGAGGCGTTGGGGCGCCTCGAGTCGCTGCATCCGACGCGCCTCACGGCCGTGGCGTCGCTGGCGGGCGGCTACGACAGTAACGCGACCCTGACCCCGGACGCCGCGACCGCCGGAACCAGCCACCAGGGCGATCTCTTCGCCGAAACCCTCGCCGCGGCCAGCTACCGCCTCCTCGGGGATGCCGCGGGCAGAGTCGACGCGCAGGCCGGCTTCCTGATGCGGAAGTACCAGGACTTGCATCAGTTCGATCAAGCGGGCTTGCGCCTGGGCCTCACCCACGAGACCGACTCGGCCCGGTGGCAGACGAGCGTCGGAGGTTTTTTCGACACGATGTACTTCGGCGGAGCCCCGTTTCAGCGGGCCGCGGTGCTCGATGCACGGGCGCGCCACGCGCTGGGCTCGAGCGGCGACCTGCGCGCGCGGTACGAGTTCCAGCGTATCGAAGGTGGCGCGGGCTACGAGTACCTCGACGGCCGGGAGCAGCAACTGTCCCTGGACGCGGGATTCGCGTTGTCGTCTTCGCTCATTCGCGCCGGCTATCAGCTGGAGCTGAACGACCGCAGGGATCTCCAGCAGGGGGCCGACTTCCTCAGCTTCTCGCCCACGCGGCATTCGGTGTTCGCGGCATGGACCGTGCCCAACGTCGGCGGCTGGGGGGCCGAGGTGCGCGCCGGGTACCGGTTCAGCCGCTACAACGATCCTTACGTGCTCAACGGAGTCGAGGTCACGCGCGAGGACAAGCGCTTCGGTATCGCAGCGCGCGCGTATCGTTCTCTGGCAGGCCCCTGGCGCGCGTTCGCGGACTACAGCTACTACCGGAACGAGTCGACCATAGACATCTACGACTACAGCCGCTACCAGGTGCTCGCGGGCATCGAGGTCGTGCTGCAGAAGTGAGAGGATGCTATGATACTGACCGGTAACTCTCGTGTCAGCCCATACGTGGACAAAATGCCCCGAACCAACGGAGGATCGCGCCCACCCTCTTCACGGAAGCGGCGCGTGAACCGGCCGAGCGCCCGCGAGCGCATTTTCGACACGGCGTCGCAGCTTTTCTATGCCAAGGGGATTCGCGCGGTCGGTGTGGAAACGATTGCGGCAGAGGCCGATACGACCAAGATGAGCCTCTACCGGAATTTCCCATCCAAGGACGAGCTCGTCGCCGAATGGCTGCGCGAGCACGACGCCAGATTCTGGAAAACGTGGGAAGCGATGGCGAACAAGTACCCGAAGGACCCCCGCAAGCAGATCCACACCGCGTTCGGCCTCCTGGCCAAGCACGTCGCGGACCCCCGCGCCCGGGGTTGCCCCATGGCCAATGCGGCGGTCGAGATCACGGAGAAAGATCATCCCGCGAGAAAAGTGATCGAGGCGCACAAGGCGAAACTGCGCAGCCGGCTCATCCAGATTTGCATCCGCATAGGCGTCCCCGAGCCGAGGCTCCTGGCCGACCAGCTGTTCCTGCTGATGGAAGGCGCGCAAGTCACCATGCAGACGCTGGGAGTCAACGGGCCGGCGAGGAGCATCGCCCGCTCGGCAAATACGCTGATCGACATGCATCTGCGAGCCCGGCATCGTTAGTCAGCAAAGCGATATTTTCGCAAGGAGCATCCAATGAATGCCGAGCAACCGACTCTCGAAGTGACCGAAGCGCTGGCCAGCATCGAGAAGCGGCGTCAGGGAAAGGAAAAGCAGCTCGGCGTGCCCGCTTCCTGCGGCTGGGCGCTGCGCGAGCTGTACGTGCTTCTCGGCCACGGGAGGCGGGCCCTGGAGGCGCCTGTTGAAGACAGCGCGCGTGCGGCGAATGTCGCCGCGGCGACCGGGGCGATCGAGCGCCTGCGAAGGCTCGCCCGGGAGACGGGACAGCGCGCGATGCTGAACGGCGCGGCGCGGCTGCAAAGATCCTGGCGCGACGCGCAATCCTCGGGGAACCGAATTCGAGCGCGCTGATCCGGCCGGGGCCGGATTGAAACCCATACTTTTGAGATCCCACACATGAAACGCCTGCTCACTTTGCTTTTTCTCGCCGCTTTGTTTCCATCGCTCGCGTGCGCCGCGCCCGCGGCCACCGAACCCTCCCGTTCCCCTGAAAATCTGAACCTGGGTCAGGCTGAGCGCCAGGCGGCCGACCTGAAGCAAGGGATGTCGACGGAAGACGTGCAGACGCTCCTCGGGAAGCCGAGGCGAACTGCGCTGAAAAGCAGCGGTTCGGGCGCGCAGGGGACTTTGCAATGGACCTACAACTGGACCGGTTCCTCATCCACCCCGGGCAGCCTGCGTGTCGATTTCGTCTCCAAGACGCCCAACGGGTGGTACGTCAACAGCTGGGAATGGGCGAACTACTAGGGCGCGCCCGTGACGACAAATCTCGCGTTCGAGGCGGCGTGGCGCGACCTGGACCGCAGGGCCAGGGTCCTTTGGCTGCTGCTCTTTGCCTGCCTTCCCGGAGTGTTCCTTTTCGCCTACCTGCTCAACGCTCTCCTGCACCAGGATGCCTCGTTTCCCTTTGTCGGGGTCGCTTGGATGGCGGCGATCGCCTGGGCCGGCTGGCGGATGGCGAGCTTCGCCTGCCCCCGCTGCGGCGAGGCGTTCTTCGAGAACTGGTATTTCTTCAAGCCCCTCCGAAGGGGCTGCGCTCACTGCGACCTGCTGCGACGGGCCAAGGACGGCGCGGTGCCCGCGGCGCACGGCTGAACCCGCGCGCGGTTACATCTTCAGGACGCGCTCGGCATTGCCGTGCGCGATCTTCTCGCGGTCGGCGTCGCTGATCGAGAGCTTCTTCAGGAACTCGATTCCGGTGGTGTTGGCCTCGTAGGGCCAGTCCACGGCGAAGAGGATATTGTCCGCGCCCAGGGCGAGCAGGGTGCACAGGAACGCCGGCTCGTACCAGTTGCCGCTGGTGGTGACGAGCAGGTTGTCGCGCAGGTACTCGATCGGCTGCCTCTTCAGCCCGCGCCTGGCGGCGGCGCGCGCGGTGTGGTCGTTCAGCCGGTGCATGGCGAAAGGCAGTCCCTCGCCGAGGTGTCCGAGGATGAATTTCAAATTCGGATACGCATCGAACACGCCGGCGAAGACGACGCGCAGGAAGTGACAGCTCGTGTCTATGGCGAAGCCCCAGCCGGCCCGCGCCAGCTCCTCGTATCCCCTGAAATAGGAGCTCATGGCGTCCGGATGGGCGAGCGTCGGGTGCAGGTAGATGGGCACGTCGAGCGCCTGCGCGGCCTCGAAGATCGGCCAGTACTTCCGGTCGTCGAGAAAGCTCCCTTGCGTATGGCCGTGGATCATCGCGCCCTTGAAGCCGAGCTTCGCGACACAGCGCTCCAGCTCCTTCGCGGAGGCCTGCGGGTCGGCGGTGGGCAAGGCGGCGAACGCGGCGAAACGGCCGGGGTGCGACTTCACCGTTTCGTGCGCGCGGTCGTTCGCGTCCTTCGCCATCGGAATCGCGACGTCGGCGCCGAAACCCTGCGGACCCGGCGAGCCGAAGGAGAGCACCTGCACGTCGACCCCCGCCGCGTCCATGTGCGCGAGGCGCTTCGCGCCGAGGTCGGCGTTCTGCTCCACGATGTCGTGGCCGATCTGCTCGCTGCGGCTGGTGAGATAGAAGTTGCGGAACTCGTTCGCCGCGACCTTCTCGCGGTACATGGGCGTGATGAAGTGCTCCTCGATGGCGATCGTCTTCATGGCTGCTTTCCTTTCGGCAATCTGTTCGCCGCGCGCTCGTGCCGGCCGATCGCGGCAGCGCTCGCCAGGCCCACGGCCGCGCAGCCGAGCATCACCCACAGCACCGCGTCCCAGGAGCCCCCGTAAGTGACGCTCGCGGCGACGAGCGGCGGCCCGAAGAATATCCCGATATGCGTGACGTTGACGATCAGCCCCCGCGGGGAGCTTACCTGATTCCCATTGCCCCAAGACGGTCAAGCAGTGCGGGCGGATTTCACGCCCCGGGGCCCATGACATTTGCATGAAAGGGCGAAGGCTCTTAACATGGCGCCGCCATGTTGAGTCAACGAGACCTGCGCAAGGCGGTGAGGCACGGCGAGCGCGAATTGCGCGCCGCGGGCGGAGACATGCTGAGCCAGCTCAACCCGCGGAACATCCTGCGGGACGCGCGCGACCTGGCGCTGAAATTCACGCGCGATGATGTGCTGCAGGCCTACGTTGCGCCGCGCATCTGGGGCGCGCTCGGGGTGGGTTTCGTGTTCGTGCTGGTCAGCACGGTGTGCTCGATCGACGTGATGATGAGGTTCGCCCGCTTCGCCGGGAGCTTCAGAGGTCTCACCCTGCCTTTCGGCGCGCTGGTGTGGGTGGGCGGCGTGATCGGCCAGATCTACGTGTTCGCGATCTGGCTGGAGGGCCTGGCGGCGCGGAGCGACCGCAAGGAGCGGGGGGTCCGCCTCGAGATACCCCCGGGATTTCTCGCTTATCTCAAATACAGCCGGGCCCTGGTTCCCTGGATTCTCGTCGTCGCCTGCGTGGCGCTTCCCCTCGTCATCATGGCGCCTCGCGCTCCCATTGTCGCTCTGCTGCTCCTGCTGGTCTCGGTCATCGCGCCGTTTCTCTTCAGGAAAATCGCCGCATGAGGGCGGTTGCCCTCCGCTACGGAGACGGACGCGCGAGCTTGAGCTCGCCTGACCTGTAGGCCCGGCTCGCAAGCTGGTAGTAGCTGATCGCCTCATCCAGCAAGCGCGCCGAGCGCGCGTCCTCCGGAATCGCCAGCCCCGTGCCCGCGTCGACGATGCGGTAGCGCCCCTTGGGCTTCAGCTCGACGACGACGCCGTCCCGGTAGTAGCCCACCGTCTGGTAGTTGGCGAAAAGGGCGCGCGGATGTTTCGCTCCGTGGCGCACGATGTCGTGGCCGAAGAACCGGGACCGGTAGCTGAAATCGAGGACACCGAGGAGGGTCGGGCCCACGTCGATCTGCGACGCGACGGTGTCGATCCGGCCAGGCCGGACGTGTCCGGGCGAATAGACGACGAAGGGAATGTGGTAGTTCTCCAGGGGCAGCTCGGTGCGGCCGCGTCCCTTGTGCGTGTGGTCCGCGACGACCGCGAAGAGCGTGTCGCCGAACCAGCGCTTGGCGCGCGCGCGGTCGATGAACTGGCCGATGGCGAAGTCGGTGTACTTGACCGCGCCCTCGCGCGTTCCGATGGGAATGTCGATGCGTCCCGCCGGGTAGGCGAAGGGGCGGTGATTGGACACGGTCATGATGTGCGCGAAGAAAGGCTTGCCCGCCGCCCAGCGCTTGTCCAGCTCGCCGATCGCGACCTTGAAGATGTCCTCGTCGGCCACGCCCCAGATATTCTCGAAGGAGATGTCTTCGCTCTTGATGGCGGTGCGGTCGACGACCGTGTAGCCGTTCCCCGAGAAGAACGCCTGCATGTTGTCGAAATAGGCGTAGCCGCCGTACAAGTAGAGCGGCTCGTAGCCCTTCTCCTTGAAGACCGAACCCAGGGAGAACAGTCCTTCGTTGTCCGGCCGCTTGACGATCGAGTAGCCCGGTGTCGGGGGAAACGACAGCGTCAGCGCTTCCAGCCCCCGCGCCGTTCTCGTGCCGGTCGCGTAGAGGCGGGTAAACAAGAGCCCTTCCCGGGCGAGCTGATCGATCCGGGGGGTCAGCCCTTCGCGGTTTCCGAACGCAGCCATGAAATCGGCGCTCAGGGCCTCGACGGAAATCAGGACGACGTTGAGCCGCTTCTCCGGTCCTCGTCCGGCGACGTCGCGCTCGAAGGCCGACTGCGAGCCGGCCGGCGGCGCGCGGTCGAGCTCGCCCGCGAGCACGCGTGCCGCGCGCTCCGGCGGCAGGGTCTTGTAGAAGCGCTCGTAGTCGATTTCGTTGGCGCGATAGGCGTGGAAAAAATCGTAATAACCGTCGCCCGCGAGCTCGTTCAGCTGCGCGTCGGTGGAGAATTCCTTGTAGCGTGCATCGAGCGCTCCGAAGGCGACGAAGGGCGCGATCACCCACAAGGCCACCGCGCGCGAGCGCACACCCTGTCCCGCCGGCGGCGCCGAGATCAATGGAGCGACCTTGCGCGCGATCGCCCACCACAGCAGCAAGGAGGCGATACCGACGAGCGACAGCAGGAGCGGCATGTTGTACGACTGGCGGATGTTCCCGATCACCTCGTTGGTATAGACGAGGTAGTCGACCGCGATGAAATTGAAGCGCGAGGCGAACTCGTTCCAGAAAACCAGCTCCGAGGCGCCGACGAATACCATGAGCCCGCAAAGCGGCAGGAGGAGCAGCGCGAGAAAGACCTTGAGCGCCCCCGGGTAGCGCACCGGCCACCATGCGAGCAGCGCCGCGAGAAACGGGGCGAAGAAGGCCGCCGCGCCGAGATCGAAAACGGCGCCGATCGCCATCGCCGGCAGGAGCCGCCAGGGCAGGAAGAAGGACGGCTCGGCGTTGTAAGCGGCGAGAGCGAGCCGCGTGAGCGCGTTGAAAGCGAGGAATGCGACCAGGAGCACGCGCAGAATGGCCAGCCGGGAAGGAAAGAGCACGGCGTCGACCGAGCGCAGGAAGCGGTCCATGCGGCGAGTATTGTCCCACTCACTGGGTGGGGATGCGAGGCGCTTGCGCGGCGGGAGGATGCGTTATGATTGCCGGGTCCCGGCATCAACCCATCAGGAGGAGCACATGTCCAAGCCTACACGCGGCACGCACCAAGCTGTTTCTCATAGACGTTCCTCTCGCGCAATTCTGGCCGGCATGTTCGCCGCGTTTTGCGCGCTCTCGTCCGCTCCGGCGTTGGCCGACCACGATTCGGACGATCTGCTGAAGTCGATCAAGAAGGCGCGCCTCATCGATCTTTCCCAAGACTGGGAGAACGCCTCGCCGGTCGCCTCGGTGAATCCGCCGTATTCGTTCGCGCTGAGCGCGACGCACGCCAACACGCGCGGCACCTTCGGCGACGGCGGCCAGCTCTCGTTCACCGCCGAAGTGCAGCACTTCAGCGGCCAGCACGGCGCGCCCTCCATCGACGCCATCGGGCACATCGGCCGCGATGGCAAGCTGTTCGGCGGCGTGGACGCCGCAGCCTCGACCAGCAACCCCGACGGCATAGGCGCGAGCGGCGTCGGCGCCAACCTTTCCATCGACAAGTTTCCCGCGGATCTGCTGGTGAACCGCGGCATCCTGCTCGACGTGGCGCGCATGATCCAGGGGGACTCGAGCCCGCTGCCGCCGACCTTCGAGATCACCGCGGCGCACCTGGAGCAGGCGGCGAAGCACCAGCGCGTGAAGCTGAAGAAAGGCGACACGGTCTTCATCCGCACCGGCTGGGGTCAGTACTTCAAGTCGAACACCGCCCTCTACTCGGGAGCAAACTCACCCGGACCGAGCCTCGACGGCGCGAACTTCCTGATCAAGAACGGCGCGCGCGTGGTCGGCGACGA
>Ga0137403_10006800_pt1 | contig 13033 bp, 10 predicted proteins | sample CZOMad2_1_16fung_FD_122057 | JGI IMG/M metagenome (GOLD analysis project Ga0137403, IMG submission 122057) | Vadose zone soil fungal communities from Angelo Coast Range Reserve, California, USA - CZOMad2_1_16fungal (Hybrid Assembly) | ecosystem: Environmental > Terrestrial > Soil > Vadose zone... | reverse complement strand
ATTCTGAAGCGGCGTTAGCCCCCGCCTTCAACACATCCACGACCGATGGATAGGTATTGGCGATATATTTCGCAAGCTCTTTCTTCTCCACCCATTTCAGTGCCGTGATCTGCTCCTCCGCCTGTGGCGTCATGGTTTGCTGGCCCGGGGCCTTCATACTGTACCAGTGCGTTTCCTTTAAGAAATGCTTGCCGCTCTCGTCATAGGTATGATAGGTCACGAGCAGGGGGCCACCGGAAATTACTTTTGTAAGGCCTGTTTCTTCTTCCACCTCTCTCACCGCGCAGTGCTCCAGGGTCTCTCCTTTATCGAGCTTGCCCTTGGGAAGATCCCATTTGCCCCGCCGGAATATGAACAGCGCTTCTCCCGCATCGTTCCGTACCAATCCACCTGCCGCCTGCACCAGCAGGAATTTCTTCCAGAACGCTTTGCGCAGGGCTCCAAGATCCTTATGCAGGAAAATGCCGGCATGCACTTTTTCCAGCCGCATCTCATGGATGATCGAATTGACGGATGGATTGGAGAATTCATCGATGAACACCGCATCATCATGGTGGGCATAGCTGTTTATCTCTGCGTTGAGCTCATCACAGAGGAACAACGGCTTGTCGTTGAAATAGATCTTGATGTACATGGGGGCAATTCAATGCAATATACGACTCGGCGCTGAGGGTTGGGGGTGCTGGGGTGGCCGGGCGGGAACTGTTGGGCGGCCTGGGTCAGGGGTGCTGGAGCGGCGAACACATGCCTTTCAGGATACCCGGAAAAGTGCAAACTTATGGAGGAATTCAAAAATGGGGGTTGAAAATCAAGTGATTATAAAAATTCCTCCATAAGTTCATAAAATTCCGGCTCTATCAAAAGGTTGCATTGCGGTCGCCTCGCCCCCAATTCCGACCCGGTTTCCAGCGTCCCACCCCACCCAGGCATGCAGTGCGGCGCGGATGCCGTGACTTTTATTTACTTTCGCAGCATGGCTGAAAAAACGATCACCACCGATGAGCGGGCGGTAGCTGAAAAGCTTCTGCAGGTACAGGCAATACGCCTCAATGTAAAAGAACCCTTTACCTGGGCCTCCGGCTGGAAGAGTCCGATCTATTGCGACAACCGCAAAGTGCTTTCCTTCCCGTATATCCGGGACTTTATCAAATCGGAAATGTGCAATGTCATTTTCGGTGCATACCCGGAAGCGGCCCTGCTCGCAGGTGTGGCTACGGCGGGCATCGCCTGGGGCGCCATGGCGGCCGACCAGCTCAAGCTGCCCTATATCTATGTACGATCCAAGCCGAAGGAGCATGGGCTAGGCCAGCAGATCGAAGGGTATTATGAAAAGGGCCAGCCGGTAGTGGTCATCGAGGACCTGATCTCCACCGGAAAAAGCAGCCTGCAGGTGGTGGATATATTAAGGCAGGCCGGACTGGAAGTGATCGGGCTGGTCTCCATCTTCAATTATGGATTCCCCACAGCCGGCCAGGCATTCGAAAAGGCCGGAGTTCCCTATGTCTCCCTCTCCGACTACGCCACCCTCATCCGCCTGGCCCTGGAAAAGAAACTGGTCAGCCTCGAGGAAGAAGAGGTCTTGTTAAAATGGAGAGAAGATCCTGCCAACTGGAAGGGGATCTAGTCCGTTTTTACTATATTTATAGCCAATAAATCCCGTTATATTATGAAAAAGATATTATCCCTGATCCTCATCGGCCTTTCCAGTTCCATCGCGGTGAACGCCCAGCAAAAGGTCCAGGAAACCGTCATCATCAAGACCCCCACGGTCCAGTGCCAGGAATGTAAGGAGAGGATCGAAAAATACCTCAGCCATGAAGAAGGCATCCAGAAAGTGAATGTGGACTTCAAAAAGAAGACCGCCACTGTCACTTACCTCACTAACCGAACCAATCCCGAAAATATCAAGGCCCTCATCGCCAATGTCGGTTATGACGCCGATGACGTCACCGCCGAACCCGATGCGTACAAGCGTCTCCCCACCTGCTGCAAGAAGCCTGAAGATGGCGGCGGCCACTCAAAAAAGAACTAGCCGGATCGCCGCCTGAAAGCGGACGCCCCATGTATCATAAACGAACACCTGGCGGACCGCTCCTTATGTAACTGACAGACTGACAATCATTTGTAGGATGGTATTTTATTTGAAGGCTCACGGTTCATGCTAAAGAACTACCTCAAGATCGCCTTCAGGAATATCATCCGCCACAAAGCCTATTCCGCCATCAATATATCGGGTCTGGCGATCGGCATGGCCTCCAGCATCCTGATCCTCCTCTGGGTACAGAACGAGCTGAGCTATGACCGCTTTCATAAGAACGCCGGCCAGGTCTACCGGATCGTCGTCGAAGCCAGTGGTTTCAAGGCGGCAGTGAACCCGGCGGGCATGCCCGCGGGCCTTCAGACGGAAATACCCCAGATAAAGAACACAGTTCGCCTCAGCCATCCGCAAACTACTCTGTTCGAGGTCGGCAATCAGAAGTTCGAGGAAAAAAAGGTTTTTTATGCGGATTCCACCTTCCTGGATATATTCTCTTTCCCGCTGGTGAAAGGAGATCTCAAGACGGCCCTACAGCGCCCCGACGGCGTGCTCATCACTGAAGAGATGGCGAAAAAATATTTCGGAAGCCCCGGCCTGGCAATGGGCAAGACCCTGAAAAAAGACAATAACAAGCCCGTTACCGTCACCGGCATTCTGGCCAATATTCCTTCCAACTCTCATCTCCAGTTCGATTTTATCCTGCCTATGTCTTCCATTGCCGCAACGAATGATGATCTGAAAAGCAATACCTGGGGCAACTTCGATTTTTACACCTATATCCAGCTGGATAAAAATTTCATCCCCGATCCGGCATCCCTGGCAAAGTTCAACCGGCAGATGAACGAGATCTACAAGAAGCACGTATCGGAAAAAGTATTAAAAACAGATTTCCAGCTACAGCCCCTGACCGCCATTCATCTCCATTCCAACTACCAGGTCGACCTGTCGGGCCATGGCAATATCCAGTATGTAAACATCTTTTTCATCGTGGCCATCTTCATCCTCATCGTGGCCTGCATCAATTTCATGAACCTGGCCACGGCCCGGTCCGCGCGCAGGGCCAAGGAAGTGGGATTGCGTAAAGTGGTGGGGGCGCTGAGAACCCAGCTCATCGGGCAATTTTTAGGAGAATCCCTGCTGATCTCTTTCTTTGCCTTGATCCTGGCCGTGGCAATGGTATGGCTGTTCCTCCCGGTCTTCAATCACCTGGCCCAGAAAGAGCTGGCGCTCCATTTCCTGGATGGAAAGTTCATGCTCAGCCTGGCTGGTATCGCTCTGGCCACTGGACTGATCTCCGGCAGCTATCCGGCGCTGTTTCTCTCGGGCTTCCAGCCCGTAAAAGTCCTGAAGGGCAACCTAAAATCCCTGGGAGGCAACCTGCTCTTCCGCAATGGGCTGGTGATCGTCCAGTTCGTTACCTCCATCGTATTGCTGATCGGCACCGTCGTGGTCTACAATCAACTGAAGTTCATCCGGGAAAGGAACCTGGGATTCGAGAAAAGCAACCTGCTGTATATGCCCATGACCGGCGAGATCTGGAGTAAACAGCAGGCCCTGAAAGCCCAGCTGAAAGAAAATCCACTGACGGCAAATTTTTCCATCATCTCCGAGCTGCCCATCAATCTCATGAGCGGCACAGTAAATATCAATTGGGAAGGAAAAGATCCTCATTCGCAGACTGTCTTTCCTTCCATGGACGTCAGCGAGGATTTTATCGACGTCTTCCGGATGAAAATATTGAATGGCAGGGGCTTCTCCACGGCATTCAAGGCGGACACCAACAATTATGTCATCAATGAGAAGGCCGCAAAGACGATGGGGATGACGACGGCTAACGCTGTAGGCAAACCGCTTACTTTCCAGGGCAATAAGGGCATGATCATCGGCGTGGTCAAGGATTTCAATTTCAAGCCGATCCAGCAGGTCATCGAGCCCCTTGTATTGCGCCTCAACAGATGGGGCGGCATCGTGGTGCTGAGAACACAGCCCGGCAATACCGAAGCGACCATCCAGGCATTGGGAAAGATCAGCCAGCAGCTCAATCCTGCTTATCCTTTTCACTATAATTTCCTCGACCAGGACCTGGCCAACCAGTATAAAGGCGAGCAGCAGATGGGCAGTATCTTTAATTTATTCGCCATCCTGGCCATTTTTATTTCCAGCCTTGGGCTCTACGGCCTCTCCGCCTTCCTGGCCCAGCAACGCACCAAGGAGATCGGGGTAAGAAAAGTATTGGGCGCCTCGGCATTCAATATCGTTTATCTGCTGTCCACCGGCTTTACCCGGCTGATCCTCATCGCCGTGGTCATAGCTATTCCGATCTCCGTGCTGGCGATCAACCGCTGGCTCGAAAGCTTTGCCTATCATGTCCAGGTCAGCTGGCTGATCTTTGTGCTGGCGCCCCTCGTGGCCCTCATCGTTGCCTGGCTGACGGTGAGCTATGAATCGCTGAAGGCAGCTTTTACCAACCCGGTAACCAATTTACGTTCCGAATGAACCATCCACATCGCTGGCCCTTCTAGGATCAGCCGTGCCCTCGCACGTCTTCTGAGCGGAATAGATTGGATTCGGGCCGGGACCGCGCTGGATAGTAAAGCGCGTCCAGAGCTCAAAAAAATACGGCCAGTTTCAGCTTGGCAAAGAACGGAGTGCCGGACTGAAAACTCACTTCGTCGACTGCCGCTGCCTCGTTCCGCAGCCTGGATTCCACCTCGAACTGGGCTTCCCTCCATCGGGTATTAAAAAGGTTCTGGATCTCCAGACCCAGTTCAAATTTATGCCGGGTATAATTTGCTGTCAGATCCGCTACAAAATAGCCTTTCGCCACCAGGGAATTATTTTCATTGGCCGGCCGGTCGGCCATATAACGGTAACTGACAGCGCCGTTGAATCCATTAGCGAATTTAAAATCGAGACCGCCGGTGCTGGAGAAGGGAACGGCGAGGGGAAGATAATTACTGCTTTTGGCTGCCTGGACATCCCTGGCCTTTGCGAGGTTGAGATCGACGGCAGCCATGAGCCAGGATACAAACTGGTATCTTGCCGACAGGTCGATGCCTTGCCTGCGCGACCGGTCACCGGCCGTGATGGTGCCATCATCTCCGCTATACGTGAATTCCTGCTGCAGGTAGAGAACCCAGAGCGCTGCATTCAGATACAAACGGGGGAATGGTTTCCAGTTAATCCCCAGGTCGGTGCCGTAGGCGGCGGGTAATATTTCTTTCCCCTGGTTGCCTACCACCACCTTAGCATCGTTGGAGTGAAAGCCTTTGCCCGTTTTCAGGTAGAATTGCAGAACCCGGCTGGCGGTATATTCCAGGTTGATCTTGGGGCTGGCGATCAGCCGCGACCGGGCAGGCAATTTGGCGCCCAGTTTATCCTTGTAATCAAAATACATCCAGTCGAGCCTGGCTCCCGCATTCAGAAGCCATTTACCCTTCTGCCAGTTCTCATCGAGATAGATATTCAGATTTGTTTCCCGGGTATCCCCGTATTGAATATAATTGATCACGGTGTTCTCGCCCTTCGTATGAGAGAGTTCGCTGCCATTGATCTTGTTGAACTCCCATCCGGCCCCCAATTCGGAACGCAGTGAACCGATGGCCCCCAGGGAGACATGATGCGACAGCTTCCCACTATACCCGAAGAGATCTCTTGACTCTCTCTGCCTGAGTTGGTCGCCATTCACGCTATCTTCCGCATAAAAGGTTTCATTATAATGAAGCGTGAAAAAATACCGGGACCACCAGACCTGGTTGGTCAGCGTGAGTTTGTCGGAAAGTGCGGATCTGAGCCGGGCAATGGCAGTCGTCTTGCTGGTATTCCCTCCCTGGGCGCTGTCGATATACCCGAAGGACCCGGTGATGCCTTCACTGGCCGCTCTTTCAGGTATTTCGCCGGTCGAACGCCAGTCGCTGGTATAGGTGGAAAGAGTCACCGTGAGCCTCTCGCGGGGAGAAAGGTTCAGATTATATTTCCCCATCAGGTTCAGCCGGCTGAAATCCTGGGGAAGTTTAAAGGGGCCGTCCGTATAAAAAACATCGCCGGCCAGCCAGGCGCTCTGGCCCTTCTCTTTTGCTTTATCGCTTAACAGGTTGATCCCTGCCATCACCCTCCCGCTATGGAATTGTCCTCCTTCCAGCTTTACGATATTCTTGTCAAGCACATCACAGGTCTTAAAATCCACATAGCCCGCGGTCGTAAAATCGCCACGATTCGCATAGTAAGGCCCTTTCCCGAAATCATAACTGGTGACCAGTTCGGGGATCAGGAAATGGAGGTCGGAAAAGCCTTGCCCATGTGCATGGGAGACTAGGTTGACCGGCATCCCGTCAACGGATACTTTCACATCCGTGCCGTGGTCTGCATCAAAGCCCCTTAAAAAGATATGCTCTGCGATGCCCCCACCCTGGTGCGCGCCGAGGAAGAGACCGGGCACCAGTCTCATCAGGTCCTGTGCCGAATTGACCGGGCGCATGCTGAGATCGATCCGGCTGATCGTATGAAAAGAAGCCTGATTGGGCTGGGGCGTTATGATCACTTCTTTCAGGTCGACAGGCCCTTTTTCCAGGGCTACCCGCAGGGGAGAATTATTTTTCCCAAGCGGGTATGACGCAGAGCGATAACCAATACTGGAAATATAAAGAGTGCCGCTGTCCCGGGGAACAGTCATCTGGAAATTCCCCTTTTCGTCCGTGATGGTTTTTGCACCGCCCAATCCTATGCTGACGATGCAGAATTCAATGGGTTCCCGGCTGTTCTTATCGGTAACTTTTCCTTTCAGTAATTCCTGTGCGGATCCGGTCATGGAAATGCTCCATAGGCAGGATATAAATAATAGATATTTATTCATAAAAACAAGATCATGATGGTCCGCATCGCTGCGGCAATGAATGATAGAATGAGGCCTTCGCCTGCGAAACAGCACGATAGGCCAAATGGGGTTGAATCAGAGCTTGCGAAGAATACTAAGCTGCGGAGGTTGAAAAAAGGAATGGATGTATTGCTCTGTCTTGCTCGGAAGCCAGCGGGTGGAATGGAGATCCCTGGCTATGGGAGCCTGACAGGCGAATGATGTTCCGGTCTGGGAAAAAAGCTGCAGAGGAGATTGCTCCTTCTGCGCCGACCGGCCGGGAGCCTGCTGCTGGGACTCATCCTTTGCCAGCTTCTTATTGAGATAACATTTACCGGCGCAGCAGGAAATAATATTGTTACGGTTGACGCAGAGATTTTTGGCGATAAAGTCCTTATTGACCTGGTATTCCAGGATCAGCGCCCATTTGCTGAAGGTTTGCAGGGCGATCAGCAAGATCAGTAATATCGTGACCGGGTATTTCAGCACCGGCGCAAAGGTAGGCGGAAATTGCAAACCGCCATATTTTTTATCATGGAGATGACCGCCGGCCGTCATTCCTCTTTCTTATCGTTCTTATTTTTATCCGCCTTATTCTTCAGCCTTCCCGCTTCTTTCAGGGACCGGTACAGCATCCATTCGATCTGTCCGTTGACGCTGCGGAACTCATCCGCCGCCCACTTCTCGATCGCCTTCATGGTCTCCACATCCATCCTCAAAGCAAAAGGCTTTTTTTCCGCCATAAATTATTGGTTTAATGTACCCGTATTGAGCACGGGTTGGGTATCCCGGTCGCCGCAAAGCACCACCATCAGGTTGCTGACCATGGCTGCCTTTTTATCTTCGTCCAGGTCTATGATCCCCTTGGACGACAAGAGATGCAAGGCGCTTTCTACCATTCCGACGGCCCCCTCTACTATTTTATTCCTGGCCGCCACGACGGCCGAGGCCTGTTGCCTCTTCAGCATGGAATGGGCGATCTCGGGCGCATAGGCCAGATGGGAGATCCTTGCTTCGACCACTTCGATCCCCGCAATTTCCAATCGTTCCGCAATCTCTCTTTCCAGGCTCCGGTTGATCTCGTCGAAATCAGTGCTCAGCGTAATGGATGCCCGCTCATCCTCGAAATGATCGTAAGGATAGGAAGCGGCCAGTTTCCTCACGGCCGAATCCGTCTGGATCTCGATGAAATTTTCATATTTATCTACTTCGAAAGTAGCCTTGAAGGTATCCTTTACCTTCCACACCAGGATGACGCTGATCATGATGGGGTTGCCCATCTTGTCGTTCACTTTTACTTTTTCGCTCTGGAAATTGCGGGCGCGGAGAGATACGGTCATTCTCTGGTAAAAAGGGTTCACCCAGTAGAGCCCGCTCTCCTTGGCGCTGCCCTGGTAGGCGCCGAACAGCAGCATGATCTTGGAAGTGTTGGGGTTGATCATGACAAGGCCTTTTGCCAGGAAGGCGAAAACAGGGAACAGGAGAGCAACCCAGCCCTGCTGCCCATTGCCGAACAACACGATAGTAATAATGAACAGCATAAAAAGAAAGACCAGGGCAGTATAGCCGCTGCCGGGTTCGAGTATTTTTTCGGTGAGCGTTTTGTCGGTTTGCATGGTTTATATTATTTTGATATCATTATGATATCAAAGGTAATAAGATTTTCCAGATCCCCCATATTCCCGGAAATATTTTTAGAAAGCCGTTTTTAAGCTATCTTCAAAGCTAATAACCAGAGAATTGCAGCATGGAATCAGTGAATATCAAGAAACTCGCCCAGATCCTCGGCCTCTCCATTTCAGCCGTATCGAAAGCGTTGCGTGACAGTCATGATATCAGCAAGGAGACCAAAGAAAAAGTGATCGCGCTGGCCACCGAATTGAATTACCAGCCAAACCCTTATGCCAGCAGCCTGCGGAAACATAAAAGCAAGACCATTGCCGTCATCATCCCGGAAATAGCCAATAATTTTTTTACCCTGGCCATTAACGGGATCGAATCCATCGCGCAGGAAAAGAATTACCATGTATTGATCTACCTGACGCATGAGGACGTCAACAAGGAAATCGCCCTTACCAGGTACCTGCATGGCGGCCGCGTGGACGGCGTGCTTATTTCCGTGTCGAGCACCACTACAGACTATACGCACCTGCACCAGCTGGAAAAGAACGGGCTCTCCGTTGTCTTCTTCGACCGGGTCTGCGAGTCCTTCAATACGGTGAAAGTGACGACGGATGATTATGAAAGCAGCTATCTCGCTACCCGACATTTAATGGAGCAGGGCTGCAAAAAGCCGGCGCACCTGGCCATGTCCTCCAATATATCCATCGGCAATAAAAGAAAGAAAGGTTATTTACAGGCGTTGGCCGATCACGGCCTGCGGGTGGATGAATCGCTGATCGTCGAATGCGTCAACGACGATGAGCGGGATGTCGCGATGATCAAAGACCTGCTGACACAACAAAGACCGGACGGCATCTTTGCAGCCGTGGAGCAGTACGCACTGGGCGTCTATGAAGCATGCCGGCAGCTCGACCTGTCGATACCCGGGGATGTAAAGGTCATCTGCTTTTCGAATATGAAAATGGCTTCTTATCTGAACCCTTCCCTGACGACCATCACACAGCCGGCCTTTGCCATGGGCAAGGAGGCCGCGGCCATGCTCTTCAAGGCGCTCGATAAGAAATCCTCTCCGCTTAAAGATGAGAATATCGTGATCAGATCTACGCTTATCGCCAGGGAATCGACCAAGGCCTGAGTGGGATTAGGTCGACATTCGCCTTATCAATCCGACGGCAGTAGTGATCTGCGGGTAATCGTCGATCGTTTTTCTCTCGTTGCCCGTGTCTTCCTTCAGTATTTTGATCAGCTCCGTTACGATCACTTTCCCGATATTCGCCGGGAACTGCTCGATCGTTGTCATGGAGGGGGTGACGATGGCAGAGCGGGGGTCATTCGAATAGCCGACGATCTTCAGCTCACCCGGCACCTGCACATTGATCTCTTTGGCAAAATGCAATGCTTCAAGGGCGCTTACATCATTGGCGGCAAAAATGGCATCCGGATAAGGTTTCTTCGCAAACAATTTCTTCATCGCCTTTCTTGCATTCGCGGCAGTCAGCTCGTGGTAGAACACCTGGCTGTCGATGACCGGGGCGCCATACTGCTGCATGGCATTCTGGAAGCCCGCAAAACGGTCGATATAGATGCTGCAGTTCAACGGTCCCGATATATAAGCGATCCTCCGGCAGCCCAGCTCCAGCAAATGCGTCGCGCCCAGGTAGCCGCCCCGGAAATCATCCCCCCTTATTATGCAGGCCGGATAGGGCTTCACAGGGACACGGTCGTAGAATACAACGGGGATATTATTTTGTGTCAGTTCATCGAAATGGCTGTAGTCGGTGGTGAACAACGTGCAGGCCGCAATAACGGCGTCTACGCAGGAGGCGAATAACGTGCGGGTGAGCTCCTTCTCCACCTCGACGGAGTCGTTCGACTGACAGATGATGAGGTTGTATCCGTGCCGGTGCAGCTCATTCTGAATGGCGGTGATCACTTCGGCATGTACGAACATGGATATCCTCGGTACGATCAGGCCCACCGTATTCGTTTTATTGGTCCTGAGCCCGGAAGCCATGGCGTTGCGCTTATACCCCACTTCTTCCACCATCGCCATCACCTTACTCCTCGTTTCTTTATTTACATGCGGACGATTGTTCAATACACGGGAAATGGTAGCAGGTGACAAACGCAATTTCCTTGCGATATCATGTATGGAATTCTTTCGGGGTTGCTTCTTTTTCACCTATATTCAAACTTGGGCAAAAAAACTGAAATCGTTTTCAGAATCGACGGATTTATTTACTGAAACGTTTAAGTAAAAATCTTTCAATAAAAATAGCAATAACCTCCGATTCTTGAATAGAATGGGTAAATTTCTCAATATTTGTCCATATGACATCCAACAAGCTCCTCGCAGCCGCCCTGTTCCTTATTTCCATTCATTATAACCTTCTCGCACAGACGGATCATATCGGCTCACCGGCCAACTTCACGGGCCATCCCCGCATCCTGCTGCTGAAGGGCGAAGAGAACGTCCTTAAAAAGACCATCAGCGGCGATAAAATATGGGGTAAAATGCAGCAGGCTATCCTGGACGAGTCCGACCGCATCCTGTCCCTGCCCCCGGTAGAAAGGATCCAGATCGGCCGCCGCCTCCTGGATAAATCACGGGAAGCGCTCAGGCGGCTGTTCTTCCTCTCTTATGCCTACCGCACTACCCAAAAACCACAGTACCTGCATCGCGCGGAAAAAGAAATGCTGGCCATCGCCGCATTCAGCGACTGGAACCCGCCGCATTTCCTGGACGTTGCCGAAATGACGATGGCCGTCTCGATAGGGTACGACTGGCTATACGATGATCTTTCCCCGGCATCGAGATCGGTCATAAAAGAAGCTATTATCAAAAAAGGCATCAATCCCTCGCTCGACCCTAAGAACAACGGCTGGCTGAAAGTGGAGCATAACTGGAACCAGGTATGCAATGCCGGCATGACCTATGGCGCGCTGGCCATTTACGAAGACGAGCCCGTGCTGGCCAGACAGATCATCAACCGCTCCATCGAGACCGTCGTATCCTCCATGAAGGATCTCGCGCCGGATGGCGTTTATCCCGAAGGTTATGGTTACTGGGGCTATGGCACCAGCTTCAATGTGCTGTTGATCAGCGCCCTTGATAAGGCATTTGGAAAAGATTTTGGATTGAGCGACATGCCCGGGTTCTTAAAGACCGCCGGCTTCCTGGAAAACATGACAGGTCCCACCGGCAGGCCCTTTAATTATTCTGATGCCGGCGGTGGCGGCGGTATTCAGCCGGCCATGTTCTGGTTTGCCCGTAAGAACGCCGACCCGTCGCTGTTATGGGTAGAGCGCAGCCGCCTCCTGAACGAAGATCCCAAAAAACACGTCAACGACCGTCTGCTGCCCGCGATGATGATCTGGGGTGGCGGCATCGGCATCGATAATATCAGGCCCCCCAGCGCCATCCTGTGGACGGGCAAGGGCAAGAACCCGGTGGCGCTGATGCGCACTTCATGGACAGATACGGCTGCCCTCTATGTCGCGATAAAGGGCGGTTCCGCCTCGATCAATCATGCCCATATGGACGCAGGGTCCTTTGTAATGGACGCCGACGGCGTGAGATGGGCCATGGACTTCGGCATGCAGGAATACGAATCCCTGGAGTCCAAAGGAATGCAGATCTTCGGAAGAACCCAGGACGCCCAGCGCTGGACGGTATTCCGCTATGTCAACCAGGCGCATAATACACTTACCATCAATGATCAGCACCAGCAGGTAAGCGGCCACGCCACGATCACGGGCACTTCCTCGTCGAAAGATTTCATGAGCGCAACGGTCGATCTTACGGATGTGTATAAAGGCCCTGTGGTAAAAGCGGTCCGGGGCATTGCCATTATCGACCAGCAATGGGTCGTAGTGCGGGATGAGATCGAGGCGGCCGATACAGCAACTACGATACGCTGGACCTTACTGACGCCGGCTACTGTAACGATAACGGGAAAGAATGAGGCCGAGCTTACCCGGAACGGTAAGAAGCTCTACCTGCGTGTAGATGCGCCCGGAGTAAATATCGTGATGAGAACATGGCCCACCGATCCGCCGCCCAATAGTTATGACGCCCCCAATCCCGGTACGATCAGAACGGGCTTTGAACTGACCATCCCCGCCCGGTCCAGCGTGGCCATGAAGCCCTCGGAGTTGAACATCGCGAGCAGCACGCGGACCAGCGAGTCCATCACGCTGTAGCCGTCCACCGCGTCGAAGATCTCGCGCGCCCGCTCCAGCTGCACCTTCGTGTCCCCGAAGTCCTGGCCGCCCTCCAGGGCAGAGAGGGCGACCAGCGCGACGATCGTGGCGTACTCGGAGTCCCACTTCACGCCGGTCCGGTCGGCCGCCTCCACGACGGCCGCGAAGATCGGCTGCGTGTCGCGGCGGCCGCGCAGCATCCAGTACCAGCTCAGGCTGGTGCACAGACGTATCGCGAGCCTCGCGTCCTGCTGCTTCACCGCCCAGCCGACCGCCGCACGGTGGTTGTCGTCCTCGGCGTCGAGCCGCGGCAGCCA
>Ga0137403_10006799_pt1 | contig 13033 bp, 9 predicted proteins | sample CZOMad2_1_16fung_FD_122057 | JGI IMG/M metagenome (GOLD analysis project Ga0137403, IMG submission 122057) | Vadose zone soil fungal communities from Angelo Coast Range Reserve, California, USA - CZOMad2_1_16fungal (Hybrid Assembly) | ecosystem: Environmental > Terrestrial > Soil > Vadose zone... | reverse complement strand
AAGCTGGACACCATCAAGAACGACATTGTCTGGTGGAAGGCCGGCGCCCAGCCGCCGCAGCTGCTCGCGTCCGGCGAAGTGGCGATGACTTCGGTCTACAACGGCCGCATCGACACCGCGAACAAGAACGAGAAGAAGAACTTCGGCATGGTATGGGACGGGGCGCTCTACACCCTCGACAGCTGGGTCATCCTGAAGGGCAGCCCGAACAAGGACGCCGCCTACAAGTTCTTGGACTTCGTCGGCAAGGCGGAGAACCAGGCCAAGCTGTCGGAGAACATTGCCTACGGTACCTCGAACAAGGACGCGACGGCCCACCTGCAGCCGACCGTGCTGAAGGATCTGCCGACCGCGCCGGACAACATGAAGAACGCCGTGGAGATCAACGTTACCTTCTGGCTTGAAAACATCGACCGTCTGACCGAGCGCTTCAACAAGTGGGCAACGAAATAACGTTCCCAAGTCCGCTCGACTCCGGCCAGACGGTGCTGAAGAAACCCTCGCGCAACTGCTTCTGCAACGGACGCGGCCTACTGGCCGCGTGACCTGAGGGCGGTCGGCGAAGGGGTACAGGCAAAGGACTGACACTTTGATCGCCTGTGGTCCTCCTCGCGGCGTTCCTTGGACCGGGTGAGAGATCTTGATGAAAAGGCTCAACCTATGACGGCTGCGTTCTTTACCGGCGCCGATACGCCGACCGAGGTGCCGCTCAAGCGCCGCCTGAAACGGGCGGAGCGGGGGCGCCAGTTCAAGGCATTGGCGCTGGTCCTGCCGCTTCTCCTGTTCCTGCTCTTCACCTTCCTGGGTCCCCTCGCCGGTATGCTCTGGCGCTCGGTCGACGACTGGGAGGTGCGTCGGGCCCTGCCCCATACGGTGGCGGCGCTGGCCGACTGGGACGGCAAGGACGTACCAGACGAAAAGGCCTACGCGGCGCTGGCGGGCGACATACAGGCGGCGCGCGCCTCCGGCACCGTCGCCATCGCATCCAAGCGGCTGAACTACGCACTGAACGGCTTCCGCACCATCCTGGCCAGCACCGCGCGCAACCTGAAAGCCGCGCCGGAGCCCGGCACGGCCAAGGCGACGCTGGACAGGATCAATCCGGCCTGGGGCGAACGCGCCACCTGGGCGGCGATCAAGGGCGCCAGCGGCCCAATGACCAGCTTCTACCTGCTGGCGGCGCTCGACCTGACCCGGAACGTGGACGGCGCGATCGTCGCGGCCCCGCCGGATCAGGCGATCTACCGCGACGTGTTCGCCCGCACCTTCACCATCAGCTTCGGCGTCACGGCGCTTTGCCTGCTCCTGGGCTTCCCGGTCGCCTACCTGCTGGCGACGCTGCCGGCCGGCCGATCGAACCTGCTGATGATCTTCGTCTTGCTGCCTTTCTGGACTTCGCTTTTGGTCCGGACCTGCGCCTGGATCGTGCTATTGCAGCGCGAGGGCGTGGTGAACAACAGCTTGCGCTGGCTGGGCATCGTCGACGAGCCGCTGCGCCTGATCTACAACCGCTTCGGCGTGTATGTGGCGATGACCCACGTTCTGCTGCCCTTTATGATCCTGCCGCTGTACAGCAGCATGAAGGCGATCTCGCCGGCTTACATGCGTGCCGCCGCGTCGCTCGGTGCGTCGCCCGTCACCGCCTTCCTGCGGGTCTACCTGCCGCAGACGCTGCCGGGTATCGGGGCGGGATGCCTGCTCGTCTTCATCCTGGCGCTCGGCTACTACATCACGCCAGCACTCGTCGGCGGCGCCGCCGATCAAATGATCAGCTACTTCATCGCCCTCTACACAACCGAAACGGTCAACTGGGGCCTGGCCTCGGCGCTGGGCGCGGTGCTGCTGCTCGCCACCCTGCTGCTGGCCGCCGTCTACGGAAAACTGGTCCATGGCCAGCAAGTCACAGGAGGAATGAAGAATTGAGCGGCAACCCTTCCCCCCGCACGCCCAGCCAGCGCATCGCGTGGACCACGACCATTGTTGCCTCCACGCTGGTGTTCATCTTCCTGATGGCGCCAATCCTGGCGATCATGCCGCTGTCCTTCAGCTCCGGCTCCTACCTGACCTATCCGCTGCCGGGCCTCTCCCTGCGCTGGTACGAGGACTTCATCAGCTCCCCGCGCTGGATGATGTCGCTGAAGAACAGCATGATCATCGGCGTCGCCTCGACCGTGCTGTCCATGGTGCTCGGTACGTTAGCCGCGCTGGGTCTGACGCAGTGGAAGAGCAAGTTCAAGCCGCTCGTGCTGGCGGTCGTGCTGTCGCCGGTCGTCGTGCCAGGCGTCATCACCGCGGTCGGCCTGTACTTCTTCTTCGCCCCGATCGGGCTTACCGGCAGTTACCTGGGTTTGATCCTAGCGCACACCGCGCTGGCGACGCCCTTTGTGGTGATCCCGGTCAGCGCGACGCTGCAAAGCTTCGACTTGAACCTGGCGCGCGCCGCAGCCTCACTCGGCGCCTCGCCGCTCTACGCCTTCCGCCGAGTGATCCTGCCGCTGATCCTGCCCGGCTTGGCGTCGGGTGCGCTGTTCGCCTTTGCGACCAGCTTCGATGAGGTGGTGATCGTGCTGTTCATGGCCGGGCCGGAACAGCGCACCCTGCCCCGCGAGATGTTCAGCGGCATCCGCGAGAACATCAGCCCGACCATCACCGCGGCGGCGGTGATCCTGACGACAGTGTCAGTAATCCTGCTCGCCACCATGGAAGGCTTGCGCCGCCGCAACGAGCGGCTGAAACGCAACAACGCTTGACCGGCGTCCTTATCCCTTGCGGCGGACCGGGAGCACCGTCCGTCCGCTGGCTCTTCTCCTGAAAGCTGTTGAGCGTTCCCAATCCGCGAGCCGCCATCTTGATCAGAGAGCCACATTCAAGCTTGGCGTCTTGAGCATCCGGATCGCAAGCGTACCGCCCGCGGTACTTTTCCAGAGTTGTTTAGAGCATCAGATCGGCGTGCTGTTGGACTGGCACCGCGTGATGCACGAAATCGAGTATCTGGTGAAAGGTTTCTTGCGCGTTGTTCTCGAGAGTAACGTCATGCCCTGCATTCTTGGCGATCAGTTGTCGAAATCGCGTGAATTGGCACCCAAGAATAGCTTTCGGGCATGTTCGGTCGCCTGCTTGCGTTGACGACGTCGCGTCGTCCGCTGCGCTCGCGTCGCGATGAGATGCACCCGCCGAAGCCACCTTGTTGGATCGGGTGATGACGATCAGTAGCCGGCAGCCAGCCCGGTGTTGCGGCGCGGGTCGTTCGCCCCGTAGAAGCGATTGTTGCCGACCGGCTTGCCCGTCAGCGACGGCGCGCCGATGATGATTACCGCCAGGTGGTTGGCCGGTTGCGGCGGACCGAACTTGTGGCCCTTGCCCTCCAGGATCTTGCGGGTGTCCGGCGACAGCGCGTAATTCTCCAGATTGGTCAGGTCCGGGAGCCACTGCTGGTGGAAGCGCGGCATATCGGCGGCTTCCTGCGCGTTCATGTCGTAATCGATGGCGTTGATCATCGTCTGCAGCACGGCCGTGATGATGCGGCTCCCGCCCGGGGTGCCCACCACGATCACCGGCTTGCCGTCCTTGGTGACGATGGTCGGGCTCATGGAGGACAGCGGACGCTTGCCGGGCGCGATGGCGTTCGCCTCGCCCTGTACCAGGCCATAGAGGTTCGGTACGCCGATCTTGGCGGTGAAGTCGTCCATTTCATCGTTCAGAAGCACGCCGGTCTTGGCCGCCGTCACCTGGGCCCCAAACCAGTCGTTCAGTGTGTAGGTGACCGACACCGCGTTGCCGTCCTTGTCGGCGATCGAATAGTGCGTGGTGTTGCTGCCCTCATGCGGCTCGACGCCCGGTTTGATGTCCTTGGACACGGCCGCCTGTTTCGGGTCGATCACGGCACGGATCCTGGCCGCGTAATTCTTGTCGAGCAGGCGGTCGAGCGGGTTTTTCACGAAGTCCGGGTCGCCGAGATAGCTGTTGCGGTCGACATAGGCGTGGCGCATGGCTTCGATCTGGTAGTGCACGGCCTCAGCGGAGTGGTAGCCCAGCTCCTTGAGCGGATAGCCCTCCAGCACGTTCAGGATCTCGCAGATGATCACGCCGCCCGAGCTCGGCGGCGGCGCGGAGACCACGTGGTAGCCGCGGTAGTCGCATTCGACGGGTGCCAGCTCACGGGTCTTGTAGCCGTCCAGGTCCTCCTGCGTGATCAGGCCTTTGCCGGCCTGGCTCGATGCCACGATGGCACTGCCGACCCAGCCCTTGTAGAAGCCGTCGGTGCCCCGCTTGCTGATTTCGCGCAAGGTCTCGGCGAGCTCATGCTGCACGAGCTTCTCGCCTACCTGGAACGGCTTGCCGTTGTTGAGGAAGATGGCGGCTGACGCAGGATCCTCCTGAAAATCCTTGGTCGCCGTGAGCAGCATGTCGACGTCGCCCTGGTCGAGTGCGAAGCCATCCTCGGCCAGTTGGAGGGCCGGCGCGATCAGATCCGCGCGCTTCATGGTGCCGTACTTCTCCCTGGCGTATTCCATGCCGGAAACGCTGCCGGGCACGCCGACGGCGAGGTGCCCTTTGGTGGACAGGCCCTTGATGACGTTGCCGTCCTTGTCGAGGTACATGTTGGCGGTGGCGCCCTTGGGCGCCGTCTCGCGGAAATCCAGGAACGTCTTGCGGCCATCGGCAAGCTGGATGGTCATGAATCCACCGCCGCCCAAATTGCCGGCCGCCGGATAGACCACGGCGAGCGCATACCCAACCGCTACCGCCGCGTCGACCGCATTGCCGCCGCGCTTGAGCACATCCACACCCACCATCGTGGCCAAGTGCTGGGCGGAAACCACCATCCCGTTTTCGGCGGTGACGGGCGCCACGGACGCCGCGTGGCCGGGCGCGAAGGTCGTGATGCTGATCGACGTGATCGCGGCGACCATCCACCGCACGCCTGTTCTGGGGTTTTGCATGGGAGCTCCTCGGAAACGCCGGCCTTCGCAGCCTAGGTTGCTATTGAAGACATAGGTCTATCAGGGCGCGCGCCCGCGCACCATGGGGTCATCACCGTTCGGCGAACAACGCGAGTGGGCGATGCGCAAACTTTGCGAAATGATTACGAAGAAAGGGGATCGGATCGGATCTCGGGCGATCAAATCGATCACGCCGCGAAGTGCTGACAAGATCTATGAACGTCTCACGCTCGGATCGAAGGGTCCAAGATTGCGAACCGCGGAGAAGATTGTGCTTCTCTGTCGCAAGGCTTGGCGGGTCGTGCATCGACTTTATCAGAGCAGTTCAACAAGGACGTTCCGAATCCTTGGCCCGGCGTCACGATGAAAACCAGGGTGAAGCTGACCAAGCCTGCAGCAACGAGAGAACAGGTCGATATGTTCGCACACGGTTGTGCGGGTTCCAGATTTTATCGCAGCGTCAGTGGCGTTCCACGATCTGGAGGCAATGCCCGGTCCGTTCAAATCGGGGGTACCCAACCGATACCGACATTCGCTGATAGGAGCCATTTGAGGCGGTTTGGTCGGAGGATTTGAACACCCGTATGGTGGAATCAAAATCAGCCCGGATCCTCAATGATTTCAATGGATTTTCTGACGAAACAGCGGATACTGCCCCTAGATGAACCAATAGGTTAGAGACGCAGCCAGAATAGACCGCCCCACCGAGACCGACATTTCGCTGCCGGTGGCCATCCGAAGTGGCGAGTTCGTTCCGAAGCAAAACGGCACGATAATCCTGGTGCACAACCAAAACCCGGCGAATGGCCAGGCCGAACGCGGCAGTCGGCATAGCCCCGTTCACGCATTCCTCGCGTTAGGCGCCGCGGAAAACATCACGCACACCGCCGCTACTAGAATTATGAAACGCACTGCCATAGATCACCTCCCAGAAAGTTCCATTCTTTGCTACCGGAGGGGGGTCCTTGTTTGCTCATGGAACGCTAATCGTAACATCAGAGATGCCTTCCAACGCAAGACGGATGAACCAAACGCGCGAACACACCGGTTCATGAAAAATCATTCTGCCCTGGCAGATCGAGAAGGTCACTTCCAACGAGCAAACAGCGCGCGAAAGGCATCCTGGACTGCCTCATACGCAGTTTACTCCCGGCCAAGCGGGCTGGCGTTCGGTTGAAAGACGTAGAGCATTCGCCGCGACCTGCTCGCGGAACCTATCGATCACATCGCTGGTGGTCGCACCGCACACGAGCCTCATGCTGCTATCAAATACCGCGACAATCTTTTCGTTCACCAGGAGGTGAGCTTCGTTCTGTGCATCGACACCTCCACGCGCAAGTTTCGCGACACGGAGACCAATTACCTCGCTCGATTCCAGCGCCAGCAATGAAACTGTGACCCATGGTCCGAACATTAGCATCTCCTGTTGCTGCACATCGGCGCGAAGGTCCTGCAACATGATCGGCAGCGCCTAAACCATGCGGGACTTGGTTATCACTCCTACTCCAATGTCAGGCGAACGCTGAGAGCACCGCCGCGAGTTCGTCGGTCACGACATCAATCGGCTGCAAGCCGTCGACAACATGGACCAGTCCACGTGACCGGTAGTATTCGGTGACGGGGGCGGTTTGCGCGCGGTATGCTTTCAGGCGGGTCTTGAAGACGTCGGGATTGTCATCACGACGCACGAACTGGCCTTGCTTTGCCGCTGCGTCGGCACGGCCTTTGACACGGACCAGAAGCACGTCTTCGTCGACCTCCAGTTCAAGGACTGCGTCGAGTCCGATTCCCCGGGCCGCCAGTTCCCGATCAAGGGCCTCCGCTTGCGCCACGGTCCGGGGAAACCCATCGAGGACAAAGCCGTTGGCCGCGTCCGAATGGTCCATTCGATCGGCAACAACGGCAATGACGACATCATCAGGCACGAGATCCCCACGCTCCATGATACCTTTGACGCGTGCCCCGAGGGCCGACCCTGAGGCCACCGCTTCGCGCAGCATGTCCCCGGTCGATAGTTGCGGAATGGCAAAACGACCGGCAATCCTCGTCGCCTGGGTACCTTTCCCAGCACCCGGTGGCCCCAACAGAACCAGTCTCATAGCCAAACTCCCTGCCGCGATCCGTTCTAACGATTCTTGATCAAATCATCGACGACCGTCGGATCGGCCAATGTCGACGTGTCACCCAGCGCACCAAACTCATTCTCCGCGATCTTGCGCAGGATTCGCCGCATGATCTTTCCGGAACGGGTCTTCGGCAATCCAGGCGCAAACTGGATGACGTCGGGAGCGGCAGCCGCACTGGATGCCTATCTCGCAGATCCGCGCGGTGACGTTCACGGCGCAAAAATGTTTTTCCGGGGATTGCCGGAGTCCAAGGATCGTGCCGACGTCATCGCCTATTTGACAACCTTGAAATAGGCAACGTGGATTCACTGTCGAACAGCCCATCTATCCGTCGATTGATCTACATCAACAGCCCCCTCCGATGCATCGTCATAGGTTACTTTAAGGTGGCGGGAAACAAGCTGCATTTATCGTCCACTTGAAGCGATTTGGCTAAGTGTGCGCAGCAGGCTTTTGGCGTGGCGCGCCAGCTAACTTGCGCGAGCGCATTGTCAGTGTGCTTGTCAGCGAATTCCGGGAGAACCAAGATGGATCCGAGAAGCCACGAAGCAATCCAGCAAGACCCTGACTACCAAGAGCTGGTGCGCCGCCGCTCATCCTTCGGGTGGACGCTGTCGCTGATTATGCTCGTCATCTATTTCGGCTTCATTCTGCTGGTCGCGTATGCGCCCAAATTCCTCGGCACCCCGCTGGGGACGGGCGTGACAACCATCGGCATTCCGATCGGCCTGTTCGTCATTGTGTCGGCGTTCGTGCTCACCGGCATTTATGTCAGCAAGGCCAATTCCAAGTACGACGCACTGATCCGTCGAATCGTCGAGAGGTAACGAGTATGAAAAAGCTCTCCTGTGTGCTCGCGACGACATTGTTTGCCAGCCTGCCCACGCTCGCGCTTGCGGCCGGAGCCATCGATGGCGGCGCCAAGCAGACGGTCAACTGGGTCGCCATCGGCATGTTCGTCGCCTTTGTCGCCTTTACGCTCGGCATTACATATTGGGCAGCAAAGCAGACGGCATCAGCCGCGGACTTCTACTCCGCCGGCGGCGGTATCACCGGCTTCCAGAACGGCCTCGCAATCGCCGGCGACTACATGTCGGCGGCCTCTTTCCTCGGCATCTCGGGCCTGGTCTACACTTCCGGCTATGACGGCTTGATCTACTCCGTGGGGTGGCTGGTCGGCTGGCCCATCGTCACCTTCCTGATCGCCGAGCAACTCCGCAATCTCGGCAAGTTCACCTTTGCCGACGTCACCTCGTTCCGGCTCGGGCAAACCGAGATCCGCATTCTCGCTGCTTGCGGTTCGCTGGTCACCGTCGCCTTCTACCTGATCGCGCAGATGGTCGGCGCCGGAAAGCTCATTGAGCTGCTGTTTGGTCTCGACTATTGGATGGCGGTCGTCCTGGTCGGCGGCCTGATGATGATTTACGTGACCTTCGGCGGCATGAAGGCAACGACCTGGGTGCAGATCATCAAGGCGGTACTGCTGTTGATGGGCGCGACGTTTATGGCTGGCGCGGTGCTGTACAAATTCGGCTTCAGCCCCGAAGCCCTGTTTGCCAAGGCGACGCAGGTGCACCCCAAGAAGCTCGCAATCATGGAGCCGGGCAGCCTGATCTCCAACCCGCTATCGGCGATCTCGCTCGGATTGGCCCTGATGTTCGGCACAGCCGGGCTGCCACACATCCTGATGCGCTTCTTTACGGTGAAGGACGCTCAAGCCGCCCGCAAGTCGGTGTTCTATGCAACCGGTTTCATTGGCTACTTCTACATCCTGACCTTCATTATCGGCTTCGGCGCCATCGTGCTGGTCTCGACCGATGCGGCGTTCCTTGACGCGAGCATTCTAGAGAAGACGAAAAGCGGAATCGCGGCAATCAAGGGAGGCTCCAACATGGCAGCGATCCATCTCGCCAACGCTGTTGGAGGCAACATGTTCCTCGGCTTCATCTCGGCCGTGGCCTTCGCCACCATCCTCGCGGTGGTATCGGGCTTGGCGCTTGCCGGCGCCTCATCGATCAGCCATGACCTCTACGCCATGGTGATCAAGGAAGGAAAGGCCAACGAGCAAGACGAAATCCGCGTCTCGAAGATCGCTACCCTGTTCCTGGGCGTGCTGGCGATCATTCTGGGCATCATATTCGAGAACCAGAACGTCGCCTTTATGGTTGGACTTGCCTTCGCCATCGCGGCGTCATGCAACTTCCCGGTGCTGGTCATGTCGATCTTCTGGAAGGGCCTGACCACGCGGGGAGCGATGATCGGCGGTTTCCTCGGTCTGATCAGCGCCGTCGTCGGCGTCATCCTGTCACCGGCAGTGTGGGAAGCAACGCTCGGCAATCCCAAGGGGTCGGCGCCGATCCCGCTCGATAATCCGGCGCTGTTCTCGATTACTCTCGCATTCGCCGGCATTTGGCTGTTTTCGGTTCTGGACCGCAGCGCACGGGCCAGGGCCGACCGCAGCGGCTTCGACGCACAATATGTACGCTGCCAGACCGGCATCGGGGCGGCCGGCGCCACCACGCACTGAGACCGGGCTTCGAGAACAATCCATGCCCGGTTCCCCGGCGAACGTTAGATCCGGTACGCGAAGGCCAGCCTGACGTAGCAGGCCGAGTATCCGTCCGGTCGAATCGTTTGGCTGGCGCTGTCTAATCCTAGGCTCGCCAGCGCCCGGTCAGGGAATACAGATGCCCAACTCCTTCGATGCCACCAATCCACCCTTCGACCGCCTGACTTCGCAAGAGGTCGAGAGACTGCGTGCCGCGCTGGATATCGACTACTTCCGCCCGGGCCAAACCATCATCGCCCAGAACGCGCCAGCCAACGCCCTGTTCATCGTCATCAAGGGCACGGTCGAGGAACGCGACGGCAGCGATCTGCTGGCATTGCTCGGTCCCAAGGACAGCTTCGACAGCCGCGCCCTCGTCCACGGCAGGAGCGGTCACGCATTCGTGGCTCGTGAAGAGACGCTATGCTACGTCGCTCCCAAGAACGTGACGCTCGGCATGATCCAGAGCAATCCCCGGTTTGCCTCGTTCTTCTACCGCGAGATCTCTCACAAACTGGATGAACTCGCCCGCGACGAAGAGGAGCGGCGCTACGGCTCGCTGATGCGCGCTCGGGTCGCCGAGCTGTTCCTGCACCCCCCTGCGTTCATCGACGCGAGCGACACCATCGAAGCCGCCGGCCATTTGATGCGCGAGATCGGCAGCAACGCGTTGTTCGTTCGCGACGGCGAGCGCGTCGGCATCATCACCGGCATGAACCTGTCCAAGGCCGTGGTGCTGCGGCGCGAGGCGCTTGAAACGCCCGTGCGCGAACTCGCGCATTTTGACGTCGTCACACTGCGGCCTGATGATTTCGTGTCGTCGGCCCTGCTGCTGATGACCAAACAAAACAAGCGACGCGTGGCGGTACATGACGGCGAGCATTATGTCGGCATCCTGGAAGATATTGACCTGCTGGGCTTCCTCGCCGGCAGCGCCCAGGTCGTCGCCGGCCGCATCGATCGCGCCTCGAGCAAGGATGACCTGGTGATTGCCGCGCGTGAAACCGCGGCGCAAGTGCGCACCCTGCGGCGTCAGGGCGTCAAGGTGGAGGTGATCGGCGAAGTCGTCTCCGACCTCAATGGGCGCCTGTTCTCCCGGCTGTTCGGCATGATCGCACCCGACGAGATCCGGACCGGTAGCTGCCTGGTCGTCATGGGCAGCGAAGGCCGCGGTGAACAGACCCTGCGCACCGATCAGGACAACGGATTGATCCTGGCCGGGCCTGTCGACAGCGCTGCGTTGGACGCGTTCCGGAGCGATTTTTCCGGTGCGCTGGCAGATTTCGGCTTTCCGCCCTGCCCCGGCAACGTCATGGTGCGCAATCCGGTTTGGTCAAAGCCGCTCTCGGACTATCTCGCGGATTTCCGCCGCTGGGTGGCACTGCCTGACGAAACGGCCCATATGAACGTGGCCATCTTCTACGATGCACGCGCTGTCGCCGGCGACACGCAGTTGCTGACAACGGCCAAGGCGGCGTTGATCGATCTGATCCGCGGCGAGCAGGCTTACCTGGCTCATTTCGCGCGTGCTGTGGACGCCTTCCCGACACCGATCGGGCTGTTCAACAACCTGGTCACGTCCGAGGGCAAAGGCGATGCGCTGGACCTCAAGAAGGGTGGCAGCTTTCCAATCGTTCACGGCGTCCGCAGTCTCGCGATCGAACATGGCCTGCTGGAAACGTCGACCGACAAGCGCATCGCGCGGCTGTGCGAAATCGGCGTCCTGCAAGCCGACTTCGCCCGCGAGTTGAGCCAGACCTTTCGCTTCCTGCTGACGCTAAGGCTTGATGGGCAGCTGGCTGCATCGGCCGGAACCTCAGGAACGCTCGTGCGACCATCATCACTTTCAAGCATGGAACGCGATCTGTTGCGTGACGCCTTTCAGGTGGTCAAACAATTCCGCGGCATCATTCGCCACCACTTCAATCTTGGCATGTTCTGACATGATCCCCCGCGCGATCAAGCGCCTTTTCCATCAAGCCTCGATCGGCGATCAATCCTACCGGTTCATGTTCAAGCCGGGTCCCGCAGACGAGGTCGTCGCGATCGATTGCGAGACGACGGGTCTCAACGTGCGCACCGACGACATCATTACGATTGCCGCGATCAAGATCCGGGGAAACCGGATCCTGACCAGTGAGCGTTTCGAGGCGACTGTTCGCCCCGATGCAGGCATGCGAGCCGAGGGAATCAAGGTGCATCGCCTGCGTCAGGCTGATGTGGCGCAGAGCCCGTTTATCCAGAAGGTGCTGCCGGGTTTGCTTCATTTCATCGGCGGGCGTCCGCTGGTCGGATACTATGTCGATTTCGATATCGCTATGCTCGACAAATACGTCCTCCCCTACATCGAGATCGAGCTACCCAACAGGCGGATCGAGGTTTCCAAACTCTATTACGACCGCAAGTATGGTGATGCGCCGGCGAATACGGCCGTCGATCTCTCGTTCGCGGCTATGCTGAAGGATCTCTGCATCCCACCCCTCGCCCGGCACGATGCCTTCAACGATGCGCTGATGACGGCAATGATGTATGTCGCCTTGCGTGACCTGAAGGAACGGGGTGTACGCATCGCTCGCGCCCGCACAAATGTTGCCGTTTTCAATCCGACAGGTGCATGACGCTCTCTCGCCGGTGCTCCTGCAGCGCGGAGCGGCCATCCGGTCGGGGGAACTATTGCGCGTCAGCTGACTTCGACGCGCTGGCAAATTTGCTTTGCGCAGATACAGTTGGAAAAGTCGAAAATTGAGAACTCTGAAAAATCTCGCGAAGACGCCATCCGGTACCACGCCCTCCCGCACGAAGCGCCACAGGGCGATCAGTAGCTTGCGCCAAGGCCACGATCATGGTCTTGCGAGCGCCGCGGGCGTTCTCGGTGCGGGCTCGAAACCACTGCGCCAAGGTGCGGTCCTTCTGGAACATGAGAAAGCGCCACGCCAATTGGATCATGTTGCCGGAACGGGTCAGCCCTTTCTCCCGGCGTTTTCTGCCGCTCTCGTCGGGCGAGCCCGTGAGGCCGGCATAACGCGCTACGGCCCGTCGGTCGCGCATGCTTCGCGACAGTACCTCCTGCACCGGCATGTCGGCCGTCTCGACACCAACCCCGATCGAATTCTCCACGGCCGATCAGTTCGGCGATCCGGGTCGACAAATGCTCCCCCAACCGCGGAGGTTGTGCTAGCGAGCGCCAATTTTCGCCCACGGCCTCAGCGGATAGGAAATCAGATTGACAACCTTACTGGATTTTTCTCTATTTGTGTTCCATGGCGGGTGCAAGTGGGCGATTAAGACTCGGGCTTTGGGGCCCAAGCCGGCGGCGCCGTAGATAGGCTGAAAGCCTAGGCCCGCCGCGTTCTGGCTTCGAGGCCGGCGGCTTCTCGCAAGAGCTGCGATAATCTTACCGCGAAATCGCGGGATGT
>Ga0137403_10003008_pt2 | contig 13035 bp, 8 predicted proteins | sample CZOMad2_1_16fung_FD_122057 | JGI IMG/M metagenome (GOLD analysis project Ga0137403, IMG submission 122057) | Vadose zone soil fungal communities from Angelo Coast Range Reserve, California, USA - CZOMad2_1_16fungal (Hybrid Assembly) | ecosystem: Environmental > Terrestrial > Soil > Vadose zone... | reverse complement strand
TGCAACTCTTCTCCCCCGCGAGCTTCGGCGCCCTGCTCGGCGCCGCGGGTTTCGCCCGGATTGATGTGCGAACGGTCTACAACGTCTATCCGATCTCCTATTGGAGCCAGCTCTTCCCGATGCCCAGCCGACTGAAGCGCGCCGTGTTGAGCGGATTGCGCATCAGCAGCATCGGAAGAATTCCGAAGAACGTCTCGAAGAATAGTAAGGTGTTTCTCAGCCAAGGCGGGAAACCGAAGTTGCACGGCGCGCATTCCTGGATCGTGGAAAAGCGCATAGCCCTGCGAATCGTCTTCTTCTAGGCCGTCTGCCTGCATGTTTTCAAACGCAGCGTCAATATCCTTGCTTGCTTGAGCTGCGTCGGCGGGTAGCCTTACCGTCCCTTGCGGCGCAGCGGCGAAGTCCTGGCAAGGTGCGCCGGTCTCCTCAATTCCGACAAAGAGGATGACCTTGTTACCCTCAGCGCAGCAGATAAAATTGAGACGCGCCTTTTTTATGCCAGGCAGGGCTTCCAGTTTACGCTCCGCCGCTTGCACTCTCTTTCCGAACTGGTCGCTAGACAGTTGATCTCCTTCGTGAAGATCGAGTGCCTTGCGGACTTGTGCTTCAGGCAGGCTGCGAATTCCGTAAAAGTCGATGATTCCAATCGGAGGAATCTGATCTGCCGTTTGCCACGAAACTAGCAAGGCGAGAAGTGCCAGCAGAGCCATGGATGGGAAGACTCCGTTCAAATTGAACTTACCCGTTCGCGCGATCCATGTCCATTTGGACGATTAGTCGGATTACCGGAAACTGACCCGCCGGAGGGAGTGACGTTCAAGCCGAGGAATCAGGGATGACTCGGCGGCGTTTCGGTCACCAACAGAATCTCCGAATGGCTCTTGGCGTCCACGTTGTAGTGCACGCGATTGGATTCATCCGCTTTCGCGACGGTGACGTCCATCGATTGATGTGCCTCTTCCGTGGCGCGGACGACCAACCGTGTCTTCAACGAGATGTAGGTAATGATTTCGTTGGCGCCTCTCGCCGTGCCTCTGGTCTTCAGCTCGTGGAGCTTGAAGTCTTCGGGCGTCGCATCTTTCGGCGAGGAATTCTGCTTTAGAGTTGCCGTGGTCAGCAAAACCGCGCATATCTCCGGGGGCCCGCTCGACGGAGAGAATTCTCCCGAGACGGATCTCTGCTGCGCGCGGCAATTTTCATTTCTTACGTAGGTGGATTCGCGCGCCCAATAGAGGCCGGCGATCGGCGCTCCGCTATTTTCCGGCTGCTCCGACTTCCATTTTTCTCCCAGCTTCGCTCCGTTTTGAGGAAGCGTCCACGCCACCGCAAAGCGCGCGGCCCATGACTGCCAGGCTTGCTGCTGCTCGGGAAGAAGAGATTCCAAACCCGTCAGTTTCTTCACCGATCCATCCGGGAGAATCGTGAATTCCACGCTCTTGCGATCCGAGTCCCCATGCTGAGTGTCACCGTCCGCATCTTTGCCGCCGGGCTTTTTCAGCCACGCCCCAGAATTCAGAGCCAGGAATTGCGCGCGCGCATGAGTTGCCGTCCGGCTGCCTTCTTGTTGCACGTCCAAGATGACGATCCGCAGCAATTCATTCGCATCCATTTGCGCGGCGTTGGGCGCCATCGGCGCGACGACGTTACTTTCGGTCTTTACATTTTTGTTGCTGCGGTAGCGAATCAAATAGGTGACGGCCTGTCCGGCGTGCAACTCCGGAATCAGTTTGACGCGGCCGTCACCGGCCCAGAGCGTGCAAGCCGCGAGAAACACAATCGAGATACATAGCTTTGCCGTTCGTTTCATGCTGATGCCAAATTTGGGCGAGGGGCGAAGAATTTCACGATGGTCTTAGCCACAGATTGGCGAGAGATCATTTCTCGGAATTCTTGAAATGGCGGTCAAAAAAATCGCTGGCCGCGTGGTACGCCTCCAGCCAATGCCGGTGGAGCAGAAAATCATGCACGTCATCGGGGAAAATGAGCTGTTCGATCTCCACGCCCTTTTCTCGGAGTCGGGCGACCAGATCCACGGTCTGCGTGAAATAGACATTGCGGTCGTCGTCGCCATGAATGAAGAGCACGGGCGATTTCCAGGTGTTCACGGCGGTCACCGGAGAGGAATCGTGAGCGAGCTTGGTCAACTCCGGCGAGATATTTTTCCCGTCCCAATTGTCCGTTGGCCAGTCGTGCACGCCATGGATATCCACTCCCGCCGCGAACAGATCGGAATTGCGCCCCAGTCCGAGCGCGGTCAAGTAGCCGCCGTAACTTCCGCCCCAGAGTCCGATGCGTTTCCCGTCGACATCGTTGCGGCTCTGCAAATATTTTCCGGCGGCCACGACGTCCTCGTACTCCTTCGCGCCGCGACCCGCGCGGCCCGGAGCTTCGCGAAACGCGCGGCCGTAACCGATTCCGCTGCGGTAATTCAGCGCCAGCACAACATAGCCGCGGCTGGCGAGATACTGATTCATGGCATACGAATTCGAGTAGTAGTACATGTAATGCCAGCCGAGCAGCATCTGGCGCATCGAGCCGCCGTGCAGAAAAATCGCCGCCGGACGCTTTTCGCCTGGCTTCAATCCTGTAGGCACAAACACCTGCGCATGCAATTCGAGGCCGTCGGCCGATTTGAAGATGGCCTGCTGCGGCACAACCAATCGGTCTGAAGGAAAGTCCCTGGGCCAAGTCTCCGGCGCCAGGGGAGGCTTTGCCTTAGCGGCAAAATCGCTCACGGCCGCTCTTGCAGGATGGATCGCATCGGAAGCCAGATAGGCGAATGCCTGACCTTCACTTAGCATCACAGGACTCCACTCATTGCCCTCACCCCGCGTCCACTGTTCGGGGCGGCCTCCGGTAAGCTTGACACTCCAGAGATGCCGGCGGTCAATGTCGCCACAGTTCGAATTGAAGAGAACCGTTTTCTTGTCTGGCGTGAACGACCATTGCTCGACTTCGCAGTCGCCCGGTGTGAGCAGCTTCGGTCTTCCACCGTCGGCGGAAAGCGCGTACAGATGCTGCCAGCCGTCCTCTTCCGAAGCGATCACCAGTTGATTGCCGGCGGCCCAATTGATGACGCCGCCGCCGGTATCGCCCGCCATGTAGGGATAGGATCCTTGCGGCGCGGCACTGCTATGCCAGATTTCTTTTGCCGCGCCTGTCGCCGCGTCGGCACTCCAGATAGCCCACGGATGAGGTTTGTCCGGCGCGATGAAATATCCCTGCGGCGCGTCTCGCGGTTCAGCCGGCCGGCGCACGAAGGCAATGCGCCTTCCGTCGAGCGACCAGACCGGATCCCCATCGCGATCCACCGAAGGCGAGATGTAACGAATGCTCCTGGCGGATACGTCGTAAACGGCGATGAATGCGTGATCGCCGCGCCCGGAGACGAACGCCAGCTTTCCTCCATCGGGTGACCACTGCGGATCCGAGCAGTTGCCTCGCACCACGATCTGTTTGGGCTTCTCGCTGCCGTCGAGCGGCGCGGCCCAGATTTGGTTATCTTTGGCGTACGCCACCCAGCCTTTCGCGGAAACCTGCGCCTGGAGGCCGCCTTCATCGATTTTTCTCGGCGCGCCGCCCTTCCAATCCACGGCCCACAGAGCCATTTGCGCGCCGGCGGGATCGCTAGTCGGATTTCCATATTGCCCCGCGGGATTTTTTCCCTCCCCGCGTACGTAAACAATTATGTTGGCGTCCTGCGAAAAAGTTACGAAGGAAAGCTCGCCGCCATCATCCTCGGTGTAAGACGTCAGTTTCCGCGCCGCGAAATCCGGCCCTTCCGCCACCCAGACGTTTCGTATTCCTTTTTCGTCGAGCGTCCAAGCCACACGGTTTCCCGTTTTTGCCGCCGTCAAATTGGCGGGGAACGGCGCGCTCATTACTTGCTCCAGCGTGAACGGCTTTTGCGCGTCCACCCGCGAGATGAAAATCAGCAATCCTGCTACGCACAGCAGAGCGCAACGCTTCATCGATCGTTTCCTCCACGATTCAAGCGAACGATTCCCTCGAAAGTTCAGCATTCAGTCCGCGGGCTGGCGCACGCCTGCTTTTTCAACGGAAACCTTTAGTCCATCCAATGGACCGGAAATTTTCAGAACGCGACCGTTCCCGAAGTCACTGGCTCGGCGGTCCTTGCTGTTCTGCGCGCTCGCCGTTTCGACCGCCAACTCCGCGTTCTGCCCAAAGCTGAGGGTGCCATTGACCAGCGTCATTTCCTTCCCACCGTCCAGCTTCAAGCCATCCAGAAGAATGCTGTGGTCCTTCAAACGGAACGAGCCGGTTCCAGCGGCCCAGCGCGAAACGCCGGTGTGCGCCGCGCCATCCGCAACGCTGGCGTTGACGTCCCACCCGCGAAGTTCCACCTTTTTCAGACGCAGATCGCCACGCCCTTCGAGCTTGCCCAGCAATTCCTCGCGGCCGACCCCTTCGGTCTTCAGATGCAAAGTCCCCGCGGCTGTGCCGGTCAGCCGCTCGGCAATTCGCCCCGTTCCGGGAAGCTGCGACAGATTGACGTGTTCAAGCTCCGCCGATATGTCATAGGCAGGCCGCGGCAGAAACTTTGCGTCAATCTTTGCGCGGACTTTTCCGCCAGCCCACTCCGCATCCGCATTGTTGACTTCCAAATGCAGATCGTGCAGCGAACCCTTCGCGTGAACCTGCTCCAACTTCAGTTTTTCGATGGTCAATTGCCCTACGTCGAGCTCGCCTTCGGCATTGACTCGCCGCACCAGCTCGCTCGCGGGAATGCTCGGCGCCGATCCACCCAGCAAGGACGGCAGCAGCCGCTGCAGCCAGCCGGGCCGCGCCCTGGGCCCCACCCAGCGATCCAATTCCGCCGCATCCAACTGGTCCCCGTGCAAATGAAAAATCCACTTCGGTGCATTTTCATCGTCCGTGGCGGCCGCCTCTTCTATGTTTCCCGTCCACAGTCCGCCAAGCGCTTCCACCCTCATCACGCGCGCGATCCGGCGGCCGCCGGCAAAATCCAAAGCGCTCTCGGCTATTTTCACAGGCTGGTTAAGACCCGCAACAGTCAGGTTTGCCCTGTTGAAAAGAATTCTTCCATTCCAGGTTCCGCTGAACGGTTTTTTCCATTCCCATTTCGTCAGCGCCATCGCCTGTCCGTTCAATTCCCAGCCGTGATTCAGGGAGTGGCCGAATGCCGAAGACAATTTCAGGAGATCTTCAACCTTGAGAAAATTCCCTTCGATGCTGATGCTGCCGGCTTGCGTGCTCAAATCGTGCTCAAGAGTCAAATCCGCAGCATTATTCATTGCCAGGTCCACACGCCGTCTTTTCGGCGCCATCACGTCGCGGATCTCTCCGCCGAGAGCAACGCGCACCGGACCAAACACCAGCAAAGATCGCTCGCGTCCACCGCTGACTGGACCGATTCGAATGGGCTCGGCGAAACCCGGAACCCTGACGACACCTCCTCCACTCGAGATGGCAGCCGATTCCACGGCCAGCGGCCAGCCGCGCAGAATCATCCCGCCGGTGAAATACTGATCCGCAGTCACGCCATCAGCTATGTCCGGATGAAAGGCGCGGTACCACGCGAGCAGATCGGCAGCCTGGATTCCCATCGAATCAAGCCGCAGTTCCGTTGAACTCGCGTTTCCGCCGGCCCGTTCGAACCTTCCGCGCAGATTTGATTTCGGCCCTTCCAGGACAATCTGCTCGGCAACCAAGTTGCCAGTTCCCGCGTTCCACAGGCCCTTCAGGTTTGCGTTCACGCGCGGATTGTCGGAACGCTCCGTCAAATCCCACCGATGGATCTGCGCCGCGCGCCCTTGCACCGAGAATGTCCAATCACCAGACTGATCCTCCTTGGCGATGCCGCTCTTCGCCGTGGCGTCAAGCGCGAACAACCCGCGCACTCCGTAGTCTTGCCCACGGAAAAGACGGAAGAGGTCCGCGAGCGAGGCGTCGCTCCAATGCAATTCAATCTCCGCTGGCTGCAGCCGCGTGGACGTGCCCGCCAGGTCTCCACGCACCCGGATCGTGCCGGCCGATTGCAAGGACACGCCGCTTCGCCAGGGCTCGGCCTCCAGTTGCAAACGCCAGCGCCCAGGCGACACCTGCTCCACGCTTCCCGATACATTCAAGAATGCGAATGGCTGCTTATCCTCTTGCATTTTGAAATTCACGCGGCCATCATCAAATTCTATTTTCTGCAGGCGGTTCACCGGCGCCACGGGCGAAGCCGGCCCGTAGACGCGCGAGGCTGAGCCGGGATTTGCTTTTGCTGGCGGCAGCCATCCCTCGAGGTTCCAGCGCCCTTCCGCATTGCGCACCAGGATCAGGCTCGGCTTGCTAAGCGACATCGTGCCGAACTCAAAGTGCCCCCGCAGAAAACCCATCCATCGCAAACCCGCACTCAGGTGCTCTGCGCGCAGAAAATATTCATAGCCAAAACCGGGATCTTCCCCGACTGTCACATTGCCCGCATCGAGCTGCGGGCGCGGCAGGATCCGCACATTGAAATTCCCCACCTCCACGGGCCGCCCAAACGCGCGCTCCAGACGCGCCACGAGATAGGCATGCACGCGGCGAGTACGCACGAGCAGAGAAACGCCGGCCTGCATCGCGATCAACGACATCAGGATCGCCAGCGCCGGTTTCCACCACTTTCGCAGCGTTTTCATTTCGCTCGGAAGTCTCGCAGACTCGTACGGAAAAGGGTAGGGGCGAGCTTGGGCTCACCCCGGGTTCCGGCCCGCGGTACCGAAGCACTAGTGCACGGTGCGGAGCATGCGGCTCCATCGCGTACGCGACGGCAGATGGGCCAGGGTTTGAAAGATTCCGGACAATCGTGACCAGAACGTGCTGTCCCCGCTGTAATCGCCGCTGGTCGCGTCCACCGACCAGTAAATCAAAAAGGGGCGCCCCATGATGGCCGCACGGTCCACGAATCCCCAGTAGCGGCTGTCCTGACTGTGGTCGCGATTGTCGCCCATGGCGAAATATTTTCCGGGCGGAACAACGATCTCGTCACCCTGAACGTATTTCTTGATTTCCGGGCGCCACTCGGGAATGACGTTGGGCGAAATCATCTGGCCCCGGATGGGCGGAAATGAAAAGTTGAATGGGTCGACGGACGCCAGCGAATCATGCACGGCGTAGGGCTCATTCAAGAGCTTTCCATTGATGTGCACCTCTCCGTCGACGACCTTCACGTGATCGCCCGGCAATCCAATGACTCGCTTGACAAAATGCTGGTGGTCCGCGAAGGGATACTTGAAAACGATAATATCGCCGCGTTGCAATTGCCGGTACGGAAGCACCTTTTCATACCAGGCGCCGGTTCCTCCGAAAACGAATTTGTTCACCAGCAGGTGATCGCCGATCAGCAGCGTTCCTTCCATGGATGCCGATGGAATCTTGAAGGCCTGCACGATAAAGCTGGTTCCAAAGAGCGCCAGGATGACCGTCACCAGAAGCGACTCCAGGTATTCGGAAATCGTGGTCTGGCCTTCGCGATGTTCCTGCTTCTTTTCCACCGCCGGCTCTTCGACTAATGTCTCGTCGGGCATTCCGCCTCAGCCTCTCGTTTCCGCATGTTCGAGCTTCTCCAGGGCGCTTCTCGCGGCTCGTTGCTCCGCTTCCTTCTTTGTGGGGCCTTCTCCCTCCGCCATGCGTGCTCCGTCCACCCACACCTCGATGAGAAAAAGTTTCTGGTGGTCCGGCCCGCTCTCTCCAGTCAGGCGATACTCTGCGGGCGGACGCCCGCGGCCCTGCAAGAATTCCTGCAGAGCCGATTTTCGATCCGAATCCGCGATCCGCTCGCCGCGCTCTTCCAAAGCCTGCTCAAACAAAACCCGTCGTAATACTTCCCGCGTAGGGCCCAGCCCCGCATCGAGATAAATCCCTGCGACGACTGCTTCGAACGCATCCGCCAGCAGCGTCTGCTTCTCCCGGCCGCCGGTTTTTTCTTCGCCGCGTCCCAGCCGGAGATGTTCGCCGAGCCGCAGCCGCCTGGCGGCAGCCTCCAGCGAGCCAGCGTTCACGATCCGCGCCCGGCCCTTCGAAAGCTGACCTTCGCTCCACTCCGGAAAATTTGCCAGAAGGTATTCGGTCGCCAGCAGCCCCAGCACGGCGTCGCCGAGAAACTCCAGCCGCTCGTTGTCCATGGGGAGAGTGGCGTGGCTTGCTTCTTCTGCGCCAGATACTTTCAGCTCCGGCACCGCCGAGCTGTGCATTAGCGCCCGCTCGAGAAGCGCCCGGCTCGAAAACTTGTAGCCCAGCCGTTCCTCGAGCCCAGCGTCGCGACTCCGGGTGTTCTCTTGCATAAATCCGGCGCGCTGAACGTTTGTGCTTACTTTGGCGTGCTCAATTGCGTGGACCCAAGCTTTTTCGCCTCTTCCGCGCCGCTCTTGCACGTCGCCTGCATCGCGCCGGGCATCGCCACGCAACGATTGAAAGCCAGCACTGCCTCATCGAAGTGCGATGCGTTCTTGTTCGCTAATCCCAGCAGGTAGTAGTTCACCGGATCCGGAGTGGGATCAATCTTTACCGCCTGCTCGAGTTCCGGGATGGCCTCCGCGTACTTTCCGCGTCGCACGAAAACCAATCCCAGCCCGCTGTGCGCCATCGCCAGCGATTGGTTCTTGGCCTGTTCAAATTGCGCATCAGTCAGGTCCGTCGGCTTCGGCAGCGTGGGCGCAATTTCAATCGCCTGTTTGGAATACTTTTCCGCCTTGCTCAAGGCTTGCGCCGCCTCGGGCGGGTTGCTAGGCAGCCTGCGGGGAAGCGTCTGGCCGAGTATGGCGAGCGTGGCCACGTCGTTTGGCGCCAGCTCGAGCTCCTTTTCGCCGTACTCCAACATTTTTGGCACCTGGCCTAGCTGCTGGTATTCGAATACCAGCGCTGCATACACGGGAGGCCTGTAACGGCTCTGCGGATACTTTTGGAGAAACGCTTCTCCCGACTCGATCTTCTTGTTCGCGATCTCCATCGAAACTTCGTGGAATGCCTTATAGGCGGCATCTTCGTCTGCGCTTACGGGCGCCGGAGCGTCCAGCGTCAGGGGTGTAATCTCCGGTGTCTTCGATTTGTCGCTCGGCTGGGGAGCCGGCTGGCTCTGGCTTCCCTGCCCGCTTTGCGAACTTTGCGCGCGGGCGATTCCGCTCGCGCACAACAGCAAAACCGCAATCGTCATCATTCTCCAGTTTCTTCTCATCCCTTTTCTCCTCTTCCCTTATTCCTAGTACAAGCTTCGGGCCCGAACAGTTGCGCTGCCACTGAAATCGCTCCTCGAAGCCTAATTCGATCCTTGCTTCATGGCCGGGCTACCGCCTTGTCTCCGCCAAACGCCGCGAGTCCTTTTTGTGCCGCCAGCTTTGCCTGGTCGGGCCCGCCTTCCACGGCCAGCGCGGACTGATACTCGGCCTTGGCCACGCCCGGATTTCCCTCGTCGTCAAAGATCCGCGCCAAATAAATGTGTGACCACGCCAGCACCATGGGGTCCGCCGTCGCCGCGTGCTCGCCCGTCGTCAGCCGCCCGAACACCTGCTTGGCCCTTGCCGCGTCATGGTCCAGCAGCGCCACCAATCCGATGCCATACCAGGCGCGCGCCTGGTCCGGATACTTCGTCAATACTTTCTGAAAGGAAGTCTCCGCCGCGCGCGGATTCTTCTCCGCGATGCGCCGTTCCCCTTCCGTCAGCGCGGCGATGATCTCTGCATCATTGGGCACCGTTGTTGGCGCAGCTTTTTTCTTCCGCGCCACGTCTTCGGTTGATGATTCATCCCCTGCTTTTGCCGGCTCGGCTGCCGCAAAATTCACGGCTGCCAGCCGTTTCGACTCCGCGCCGACATCGATCGCCCTCACCAAATCCGGGAAAAAAAGCTTCATGGAGGGCTCGGAACTCTCGTACTTTGGCAGCGCGCCGAAAATCGGCCTCGCCAGCACGTAACCGTCTTCGTCATAGCGGCTCAGCGCCGCTTCCTTTTCGCCCGGCGACATCCTCTTCAGTTTCAGCTCCACCGCCCGCACCAGGCATTCCGCAAAATAAGACGCGAAATCGTCCTTCAGTTCCGGCGCGAGCCGTGGCGCCAGCGCCGCTTTCTCAAACAGCGGCCGCTTTACGGCAACCACGTGCGGATACATGAGCGGCAGCCGGTCCAGCAGGTAGTGCAGGAACGCGTGCCGCAACACATCCGTGGGAATTTCTTCTCCGCCGCTGAGCACCAGCGCGTAATGAGACCCGAAGTTCCGCACGTTGGTGATTCGCCCCACCAGCGGCTCGACAACGATTGTGAATGTCTCCGGATCCGAGGCATCCAGAATTTCGCGCAGGTAAGCCGTCGAAACGAACACGATTTGCGAGACCGGATCATGCAGCCGCACCACTTCGCGCTCGTAAATCGGCTGCACCTGCCTCCAGAGTTGGCCGATTTTCTGTTCCTGGTAATAGTTCGAGAGGATTTCGCCGAAGCCTTCCAGCGCCAGCACTTCCGGTGGTATTTCGTCCCGCCGGAGAACCGTTTGAAACTTGGGCGCGGGCCCCGTCACCAGGCCAAACCAGAGGTAGCGGGAAAGCGTTGCAGCCGCGTCCTGCAGCTCATGCTGCCTGTAGAATTCCCGCAAGGCGTCCACCGCCGGCCCTTGCTGCTGCCGCAATCTTTCCCGCATCTGCGCCCGGAACGCCGTCCAATGGTCCGCGCTGACGTTGGATTCAAACCCTGCCGCTACCAGCGCGCACATCGTCGCGAACATTGCTTCGCTGCCGTCCACCGTCACCGCGCTCGGAGGCGCCGCTCTCTGGCGTGGACGCGCCGCGGGCGAAGGTGCCGGAGGAGGTGCTTGCGTTTGCACCTGTGCCGGGACTGGCGCCTGCCCTGCCGCTGGCAAAGCCATCGCCGCACACAGCGCAGACAAAACTATTCTTTTTGTAGTTTTCTTCATTCTTCTTGCCGCAGTTCTCACTCGGACCAAAGGCACTTTCTCAGCTTGCAGCGTTTCTCGGCACGGGTGTATATGTCCGCGAGACGACCCTCTCCTCTCGCAACGCCGCGGCATTCTGTCAATTTACCGTCGCCCCCCGCTTCCGTCAAGGAATCGCTCCCATTTTCCTCTCCGCCTCCGGTGCAACTCTTGCCTCTTTTCCCGGCATCTGTTAACAGTGAAGATGCTCCCAAAGCCCGCGCGGGATGGCTCCCTCAGATGCTTGTCGGCCCCATGAAAAAAATTTCTCTCCATCTTACATTGGCCATCGCCACGGCGGCCTTCCCATCGCGCCTTGCTGCCCAGCTCGTGCGCGATAGTCCCACGCCGCCGCCGCAAGCATCCGCCAAGCAGGAGGCGCAGAATTCTTCAGCTCTTTCCGTACCTCCTGGCAAGAAGCGCGTCTCCCAGGAGATTCAGCTCACCGGGGAAGAAAACTGGCTGGATAGCGGCATCGACATTCAAGCCGGCGAACACGTGCTGATTACTGCAACTGGCAAGCTCCGTTATGCCGACGCGAACGAGGACAACGGCCCGGAGGGCCTCGGACGCGGATTCAAGGATCTTCTCCGCGTTCTACCCTTCAACGAAGCCGGCCGCGGCGCGCTCATCGGCCGTATCGGCGACCAGGACACTGCTCAGACGTTTTTGATCGGCGCGCGCCGCGACGTGCTCGCTCCTGTGTCGGGCCGCCTCTCCGTCGGCATCAATCAAACCACCAGCGACACCGGCGACGGGAACTACGCCGTCCGCATCGAAATCTATACTCCCGAAGGCGGCTCCACTCGCGTCGCCACCAGGCAAGTCGCTTCTCTTCCCGGCATTGACAACCAGCTCTTCTCCAAGATTCCGCGGCGCATCAGCGACAAAGACGGCAATCCCGGCGACATGGTCAACTTCCTCATCCTCGGCTCCGAAACCGCCATGCAGCGCGTTTTCGCCACCGCCGCCTGGGTGAAAGTCGACGCCGACGTGAAAGACACCGTGCTTCACGGCGTTCTCGGCAGTCTTTCGAAAGAATCCTATCTGACCATGCCCATGAGCCAGCTCTACCTCTTTGGCCGCCCGCAGGATTACGGTTGGGCGCACGCCGAGCCCATCAGCGTCGTCCGGTCGCGCAACCATCTGCGCATTTGGAAAGCTCCATTCCAGGTCAAGGGCGAAACGCTCTGGGTTGGCGCCGCCACGCACGACATCGGATTCGAACGCGACCAACGCAATAACGGCATCACCCACAAGATCGATCCGGACATCGATCTCGAGCGCGACTACGTCGAAAAAACGCTCTCGTCTACCGGCCTTGTAGCCGAGGTCTCGCACTTCCTCCCCGACAATCCTCTCAAGGAAGCCAAGACCGCCACCGGCGGCACCTTTCACTCGAACGGCCAGCTCCTGGTCCTCAAGCTCGCCGACTCCGGCAAAGACGTCGCGGCGCCTAAATGAGCCGCCATGTCTCCCAATTTGGGGTATGATTTCGCCCCGGCCAGGATGCACCCCGGACCGCGTTTTCCCCAGGAGGTGGCTCATGGTCATCGCTAAGCCAGCCAACGAAGAAGCCCGCGTCGCTGCCCTCGAAAAGTACGCCATCCTCGACACCGACCCGGAGCAGTCTTTCGACGACCTCACCCTGCTGGCGTCTTACATTTGCAAGACGCCTATCGCCCTCATCTCGCTTGTCGACGAGGACCGTCAGTGGTTTAAGTCGCACATAGGCATCGACGCCCAAGAGACCTCGCGTGACATCGCTTTTTGCTCCACTGCGATTATGCAACCCGATGTCTTTGTCGTACCCGATGCGCTCGCCGATGAACGCTTTCGCAACAATCCTCTCGTCGTTTCCGACCCGCACATCCGCTTCTACGCCGGTGCTCCCCTGATCAACGAAGACGGTTACGCCCTCGGCACACTTTGCGTCGTCGATCGCGCGCCCCACGAATTGGCGCCCGATCAAAAAGACGCGCTGAAAGCCTTGAGCCGCCTGGTTCTCTGCCAGCTCGAATTCCGGAGGAATTTGATCCTTCTGAAGGAGGCTCTCACGGATCGTACGAAGGAAGAACACGAGCGCCAGCGCGAGCTCGTCCACGT
>Ga0137403_10006798_pt1 | contig 13037 bp, 13 predicted proteins | sample CZOMad2_1_16fung_FD_122057 | JGI IMG/M metagenome (GOLD analysis project Ga0137403, IMG submission 122057) | Vadose zone soil fungal communities from Angelo Coast Range Reserve, California, USA - CZOMad2_1_16fungal (Hybrid Assembly) | ecosystem: Environmental > Terrestrial > Soil > Vadose zone... | reverse complement strand
TCATGGTGACTGGAACTATTCACTTCTACCTCGGGGCAATTAGAATTGCACAGCTTATTCAGACGCGGGGCCTAAGCTGTGAGCAAACCAGTCGGCGTCGGGGCGTACGCGCACCAGCGCTTGAACCTCGAGGCGAAGGGGAAGGCTCACGGACGAGATCCAAGGCTTCAAACCGGACCTGGGAAATTCGGCCGTCCGGCATTATAGGGGGGCCTCGGGAAACGTGGCCATGGCGGAAGTGAGACCCCACCTCGCAACCGAAAGGGTGAGAGTGGTAGCCCTCCGCCTAAAGCAAACGCGTCCGAGTTCTATCCCAACCAAAACCCCGCCAACCAGTCGATGAGATCGCGGTAGGGATACCGCTTACGCGGTACCCCCCGCGCGGACCCGGACGGGCGCTCGTTAGCGCATCCGGTTCTTATCGCGGATGACTGGCGGCAAAGCGATCCGCGGGATAAGGATGGAGTACTCGCGGTTGAGGGAGCCATCGGTCAGCCAAAGCGAGCATACGTGTCCAGGAGAGCCGGCGTTTCTGACTTCGGCGGCGAAGTGTGTGCCACCAATACCCAGTTAGCCGACGCCGGAATACGCTGAGACTGTCGAGGTTTCCCGGTACCGCATAGTAGTTGAAGTGGCCCTGCACAATCGACTTGAGCCATTGGCCGGTTTGGCGCACCGGATCGTGCATACGCTCGCGGAGCTGCTGCTTAAGTTCCCGCAGCTTCGCTCCCATGCGTTTGCGGATCGTCTTACGCCTCACCGTGAATAGCCCTAACCTATTCTTCCCGCTGATGTGCTTGAAGCCTAGGAAGTCGAACGTCTCGGGCTTGCCTTCCCCTCTTCGTTTCCGGTTGTGTTCGGCAAACCGCCCGAACTCGATCCGGCGCGTCTTGTCGGGATGGAGCTCCAGTCCAAACTTTCCCAGTCGTTCTCGAAAGTTCTCCAAGAAACGATCCGCTTCGGCTTGGTACTGGAATCCTAAGATAATGTCGTCCGCGTAGCGGACGACCACCACTTCGCCTTGCGCGCATTTCTTGCGCCAGACGTCCACCCACCGGTCGAACGCATAATGCAGGTAGATGTTCGCGAGAAGCGGTGAAACCACCGAACCTTGCGGACTACCTGTCTGCGTGTTCGACCATTCACCTGCCTCCATCACCCCAGCGTTGAGCCATTTCTGGATCAGCCGTAGGATGCGGGGGTCGGCGACGCGATGCTCCACGAACTTGATCAACCAACTCTTGTCGAGGTTATCGAAAAATCCTCGAATGTCGGCGTCAAGAATGTAGTTCACCTTCTTCTTCAGGAGCACATACGACAACGCATCCAGCGCTTGATGCTGGCTGCGCCCCGGGCGAAACCCATAGGAAAAGCCGAGAAAGTCCTCCTCGTAGATCTGGTTGAGGATGGTGACCACGGCCTGTTGGACAAGTTTGTCTTCGATAGCCGGGACCGCGAGTGGACGTTGCCGTCCATCTGCTTTCTCTATGTACACTCTTCTCGAGGGCATCGCTCGATAGGCTCCGCGATGAACTCGGCCATGAAGATCGGTCAATCGATCCTCAAGTCCATTTTCATACCCCTGCCAGGTGACACCGTCCACTCCGGGTGCGGCCTTCCTCTTCAGGGAGTAAAAGCTTTCCCGCAGTAGATCGACTGTCAGATGGTGGAGCAAGGCGGTGAACTTTATCTCCTTATTTTCCCTTGCTGCTTTCCGCACGCCCGCCAGCCCTTGGGACACGCCCTTCCCGCTCTGTGTCGAGTACGTGTTAGGTTGACCAGCGTTCTCCTTGATCAGCGGCCTTCCCTCCCCACTCTCCGCCGGCGATGTTCCGTCTTTGTTCGAATGGTTCATAGGTAGTATGCCGCTGTGTGACTCCTCGTAGACGTGCACGCGGGCCTTGTGGCTCTGGCCTTCGCCCGCCGACCTGCGGCCTGGTTGAGCCGTAGGTGTCTCCGAGGTCTCCCGGTTCTCGTGCATGAAGTTTCTAGACGTGTCTGGGGTCTTCGACTACGCCGGGCTGAACAGGAGCTCGCGCTATCGCGCCTGTTCATGTTGCCTTCCGCGCATTACAAGGGCGTCGGCGTCCGGATTGCATCTTTTCGGAGCTGAATACCCACCCCGCCTATCCTCTGTCTACGCTTCGCTGTGTCCCTCGCGGTAGCAGCGCAAGACTCGAGGCCGAGTGGATCGCTACTCCTTTCTCGTAAGGCTCTTGCATCCTCTACTTCATGCCGGTTTAGCCCGGCGCACTGTAATGACGATGTTAGGCCAACGACCTAATCGTGGAATAATCGCCCGATTGAGCGGAGGTTCGCCATGGTTTACCGCGTGTTCAAGGTCCTCATTGGAATCCTGTGCATTTGCGTGATCTCTTCGGGCGCATTCTTACGCGCCGCTGAGTGTTCGATCGATACGATCATTGTGAATGGTAAGGTTGAACATGCGCCTCGGAAAGGGATCGTTAAGGTCCAGCTTATTTATCCGAAGAATAAAATCGGTGAATCGGGCGACATCACAGTTGACGACGGGTCCTTTCGCATCCCGATTTTGTTCTTCACACAGAGCCGTGCACCATTCCTGAATGGGACGATTCCCGCCCAAAAGTGCGCCCGGAAGCCGAAAACCATCGTCGTTTTGCTGATTGCCAATGATCAGGAGTATGATCGCGTTTCCTTGGACATGGCTAAGGACTTCCAAAAAATAGAACCCAGCACTTACGTCTTGCGTTCTGAAATTCTCCTACAAGGCCCCGAGGGGACAACCCCGATGCAGTAGGACAAGGATCGAGAGTCGTCATTTCCCTGCTTCAGGCACTCAGGTTCAAGGCCGGGTTGGGCGGTGTTCCGGGATATTGTGTTTCGATCACCGATGTTCCCTTTTCTCGATCGCGGCACGGAGGAATATAGTCTGTCCGACCGCCAGTTGACCGATGCGAGTGACCGCGCCATAGATTCCCGCGTTGTTCTGGTTCGCACGAACCACCGCCTTCAGCACTTCCGGCGCCGGACTTGATGAGTCGGGATCAAGGTTCACCATCGAGCAGCGGACGTCGCGCATCGTGACGGTGATGGTGGGGGCATCGTTCCCCGCGCCGAATGAGAGCATGCCGCCCAACCACTCGTCCTCCTGGAAGGGAACCGGTCGCAATAAACGGACTACAACATTCGGGCGAAATCGTCGCACATCCGGGCTCCGCCCTGCGAGTCGTCCGATCTCGCGCACCGTATCCACGGCGATCACGGAGATGCTTGCTTCATCGAAGATCCCATGATTCAACTGCATCATCTGCACGGGAGCCCCGTACCGACGTCCCACCTCCGCGGCCAAATCCTCCCCGAAGACAGGCATCTCTTCGCCATCCGGGGTGCGAATATGCGTAGGAAGGTCTCCCTGCGCACCGTCTTCATGGCGGGGCGGAGCAAACCGGAGCAGGTCGGGAAGCTTGCTTGCTGTTAGCCACGGGAACCCGCTGCGGTCATCAATCCGTCGGAATGCCAGGCGTCTGTCACCATCGAGGCCGTGCCAGCCGAGCTTGGCGACCTCGAGTCGTTCGCCGCCCATGGACTTCACGGGATACCGGAAGATCGCTTCCACATCTCCGATTTCTACGAGCATGCTCGATCCGAGTCCACCCAAAAGATAGTGCCACCGCGGCGATTGCAATTATGCTTCAACACGTCACGGCAGCGCAGCATAACTGTGTTTCGCTAACTACGGTGAAGATTAAGTTTCCGCGGGATCGACCATGCTGGCGGAATATGGCGTGCTCACCGGGAAACGGAACCCACGTTTCGATGCCGTCGATCATTCGTTTGAGGGAAGCGCCGCCACTCGGGGGATCACCCGCACCTGATGTTGTTGTTGCCGATCACCTCGAACACCGACAAAAGATGGGTAAGGCCAAGAAGTTGCCGAATCGGTTTCCCGATGTTGAAGAGTTGCAAAGCGCAGCCGTCCGATTTTGCGGAAACGTACAACCGAACCAGTGTGCCCAGGCCCGTGCTGTCCATGTGGGTCAGGTCCGTCAAGTCCAGCAGGATTCGTTTGCAGCTCGGAATCAGTTGGCTAACCTCGAGGTAGAGGCGGTCGTTCACTCCCGCCACCAACCGGCCACTGCATCGCACATCGGCGCAGTCATCGGTTTGGTCAACGGCAATTGTCAGGAGGCTCGCGACTGCTTGGTCAGGCATCAGAACATTCCTTCTGGAAGGGTAGCCAACGGGTTGAAAATCGCTGTCGCGAGATTGTACACATTGAGGCCGCCAATGGAACAGCGTAAGCGGAGTCGCCCTTGGCTAGGCTTTCGTGCCTTCCGTCGAGAGTCTGCGGCGCTTATGGTAAGACGAGCACACAAACGTCACTGCTTCTGGCCCTTAGAGGACCGAGTTGTTGTTTTGTGTAATCCTATGCCTACTGCCTGTTCAGGATGCATTTCTGCCGTCGCAGAATCTATAATGCCCAGTCCGCTGCAATCCCACGGAGGATGAATGCACTCTGGCGCCCGGCTCTTGTTGCTAGCCCTTTCTTGCTTCCTGCTCTTAGCCGCATCTCCTGAAACCGCACAGCCCCTGAATGGTTATTCCGCGGCGACGTCGCGCACTCAGCGCGATTGGGAAACAAAGTTCCGTACCGTCCCCGAGCCCCAGAACCTGCGCGACTACATGCAGCGCCTTTCCGCCCGCCCGCACCACGTCGGCTCGCCTTACGACAAGGACAATGCCGAATGGATGCTCGCCAAATTCAAGGAGTGGGGTCTCGAGGCAAACATCGAGACTTTCGATGTTCTGTTTCCCACCCCAAAAGAGAGACTGGTCGAACTGCTCGAGCCGACGAAATTCACCGCGAAGCTGCAGGAGCCCGCGCTGGCCGTCGATCCCACTTCCAACCAGCAAGCCGAACAGCTCCCCACCTACAACGCCTACTCGGCGGACGGCGACGTCGCTGCTCCGCTCGTCTACGTCAACTACGGCATCCCGGATGACTACGAGAAGCTCGACCGCATGGGTGTTTCAGTCAAGGGCGCCATCGTGATCGCGCGTTACGGAAAGTCCTGGCGCGGCATCAAGCCCAAGGTGGCGGCCGAGCATGGCGCGGTGGGATGCCTCATCTATTCTGATCCGGCAGACGACGGCTACGTTCAGGGTGACGTCTTCCCGCTGGGCGGCTGGCGTCCCCGCGACGGCGTGCAACGCGGCAGCGTCGCCGATATGCCTCTTTATCCCGGCGACCCGCTTACGCCCGGGGTCGGAGCCACGAAGGATGCCAAACGTCTCGAGTTGAAGGATGCCAAGACCCTCACCAAGATTCCCGTCTTGCCGATTTCCTACGCCGACGCCCAACCACTGCTGGCAGCGCTCAAAGGAGAAGTGGCTCCTGAGGGCTGGCGCGGCTCCCTGGCCCAGACCTATCACGTGGGCCCCGGCCCGGCGAAAGTTCACCTCAAGCTGCAATCCAACTGGGACGTCAAGCCCGTCTATGACGTCATCGTAAAAATTCCCGGCTCCACCAGCTCCGACCAATGGATCGTGCGCGGCAATCATCACGATGCCTGGGTCAACGGCGCCGAGGACCCGGTTTCAGGCACGGTCGTTCTGATGGAAGAAGCGCGCGGCCTCGCCGCCTTGCTCAAGCAGGGATGGAAGCCGAAGCGCACCATTATTTATTGCCTATGGGATGGCGAGGAACCGGGGCTACTGGGGTCGACCGAATGGGGCGAAACCCACGCCGGAGAACTTCGCCAGCACGCCGTGGCGTACATCAACAGCGACGGCAACGATCGCGGCTATCTGACCATGGGCGGATCGCACACGCTCGAAGCGTTCATCAACGGCGTAGCCCACGACATTCAAGATCCCGAGAAGAAGATCCCGGTCTGGAAGCGCGACCAGTTGAGGGCCATCGCCGATGCCAAGTCCCCCGAAGACCGAAAAGACGTTCGCGATCGGGCCGACCTGCGCATCGACGCGCTGGGCTCAGGCTCCGACTGGACGGTCTTTCTCGATCATCTCGGCATTGCTACGCTCGACCTGAGCTACGGCGACGAAGACGGCGGCGGAATCTACCACTCCATCTACGACGACTTTTATTGGTACACCCATTTTTCCGATACCGATTTCAGCTACGGACGTGCGCTCTCGCAGACTGCGGGCACAGCAGTGATGAGGCTCGCTGACGCGGATCTCCTGCCTTACAACTTCACCGGCTTGGCCGACACCATCCATCGTTATCTCGATGAACTGCAGAAACTCTGGCAGACCAAGCAGAACGAGGCCATCGAGCGCAACAAGCAAATCGACGAGGGAGTATTTACCGCGATCGCCGATCCCAAGAAAGCTTCCGTGTCGCCCCCTGCCCTGGAGGTGCCTCCACATCTGAACTTCGCGCCACTGCAGAACGCATCGGACGCGCTCACTCACAGCGCGGAGCGCTATCAGAAAGCACTGGAAAAAGTCAGCGCCAATGGCGAACTGGCGGTGAATCCGGCCGAACTGGAGGCGCTCAACGCGAAACTGATGCAGAGTGAGCGCAAGCTCACCTCTCCCCAAGGACTGCCGGGCCGTCCGTGGTTCCAGCACCTGATCTACGCGCCCGGTCAGTACACCGGCTATGACGTAAAGACAATCCCGGGTGTCCGCGAAGCTATCGAACAGAAAAAGTGGAAAGAGGCCGACGAGCAGATTGTGCGCGCAGCCAACGCGCTGCAAGACGAAGCCATGCTCGTAGACTTAGCAGCTCAGGACCTGGAAAAGGCAAAATAGTAGTAAGTTTCTGGTTTCCGGTTTCTCGTAGCGCCGGCGTCCCGCCAGCTCACATTTCAAGGTGAGAAGACAAGGTGCGAACAATTTCAAATCTCCTCGCAGTGGATTTGCATCCGGTCAGGCGGCGGGTGGGACGCGGCACTACACGGCCGGTTCCAACTCCACGGTTCGCTTCAGCTGTCCGCAGGCGGCGTAAATGTCCCGTCCTCGAGGGCGGCGGACGAATGCAGGCACGCCGGCAGCTCGTAAAATATTCTGGAACTGGAGCACTCGCTCCTGGGCCGGGGTCCTGAAATCAATTCCAGGTCCGGGATTGAAGGCAATCAGATTGAGTTTCGCCCGCAGGCCGCGAACCAACTCCACTACTTCGTGTGCATTCTCGGCGGCGTCGTTGACTCCGTCGAGCAAAACGTATTCGAACGTCAGCTTTTCCCGGTTGCGCAGCGGAAATTCGCGAGCCGCTGCCATCAGCTTTTCCAGGTTCCACTTGCGATTGATTGGCATCAGGCGGGTTCGCAAGTCGTCATTCGAGGCATTGAGCGAGATCGCGATTTTCGGACGCACTGGCTCCAGTCCAAAATCGTAGATGGCCGGTACAATCCCTGCCGTAGATACCGTCATGCGCGATTCAGTAATGCCCACTCCCTCCACCAGAAGATGGACTGCCTTCATGAAATTTCCGTAGTTCAGGAAGGGCTCTCCCATCCCCATGAAGACTAGGTTGATGCGGTGCAGAGGCAGAGAAACGCCCTGATCATTCAGCACGGCACACACCTGTCCCACGATCTCTCCCGCGGTAAGGTTCCGCTTTATCCCGAGCAGGGCGGTCAGGCAGAACTGACAATCGACCGCGCAGCCCACCTGGCTCGACACACATATCGTTGCACGTTCCCACGTACGGCTTGCCGTTTCCGTTTGGTTGCCGGCCTCGCTGCCGTCCCCGGCTTCGCCCCCATCTCCTTCCGGCATCCAGACGGTTTCTACGCTCTGCCCATCGGCACAGGCCACCAGATAGCGCACCGTTCCGTCGCCAGAGACAAATTTCTTCTCGATACCGGGCAGCCCGACAGAAATTCCCTTCTCGGAAAGGCTCCCTCGAAAATCCTGGGGAAGAGTCGAAATCTGGTCGGGAGTTTCCACTCTCTGGCGGTAAAGAGCTTCAAAAAGCTGACGGGCACGGTATGCCGGCTGCCCGAACTCCTCGACCAGCAAGGTCAACTCGGAAAGCTGAAGCCCTAACAACGAGGTATGCGTAATCTGACTCATGAACTCCATTCACCAAACGCTGCTGCGCCGATAGCAGTTTTTCAGAACTGCTTTCCTTTGCGTACTTTGCGGTCCCCTTCGCGATCTTTGCGGTAGAGGGTTCACCGCCGCAGGGTCAATCAAAACCCTTCTACCGCAATTGTAGAGGACATACCGGCCCGCTGGCGCGCATTCCGCTCAAAAATTACCGTAAGCCACTCATTATAAAGACTTAATCGCACATTCGCCGGAGTCGGTCACGTTGTGCAACAATACTTGTATGGTTCAGGAAGTCCGCAACATTCGTCGCGAGGTCCTACCCAACGGACTGATCCTCATTACGGAGGAGATGGAGCACATTCGGTCCGCTTCGATTGGGATCTGGATCAAGACCGGTTCCCGGGACGAAGACCTGCAATGGAACGGCATCTCGCACTTCATCGAGCACATGGTGTTCAAGGGAACGAAAAACCGCAGTGCGGAGAAAATCGCACGCGAGGTCGACTCCATCGGCGGCAACATGGACGCCTTTACCGCCAAGGAATGTATCGGCTTCAACATCAAGGTGCTGGACGAGCATCTGCCGATCGCCATGGACGTTCTCAGCGATCTGGTGCTCAACCCGGTCTTTGACGCCACTGACATCGGCCGGGAGCGCGGCGTGATCCTCGAAGAAATAAAAATGGACGAGGACAATCCCGATTACCTGGTCCACGAAATCTTCACCCAGAATTTCTGGAAAGACCATCCGCTGGGCAAGCCCATCCTGGGGACGAAAGATACAGTCAAGAAGTTCGAGCGTGATCCGGTGCTGGATTTCTACAAGCAGCGTTTTGCTCCGGGCAACATGATCATTTCCGCCGCCGGTCATCTGAAGCATGAGCAATTCGTAGAGCTGGTGGCCAAACATTTCGGGTACATGAAGCCGGTGAAAAATGGCTTCCACAGTTTGCCGCCCAAGATTGTGTCTCGCATCAATATGCGCAACAAGAAAGCGCTGGAGCAGGTGCAGATCTGCGTAGGTGTGCCGTCGCATCCCATCGCTCACGAGAACCGGCACGCTTCCTACATATTGAACACCTTGCTCGGGGGAGGCATGAGCTCGCGGCTGTTTCAGAATATTCGCGAGCGCCAGGGCCTGGCCTACGCCATCTACAGCGATCTGTCGCCTTATCGCGACACCGGATGTCTGTCGGTCTATGCCGGGACCTCGCGCGAGTCCGCGAGCAAGGTAGTGCAGTCAGTAGTCTCTGAGTTCCGCAAACTCAAGGCAGAGCCGGTGTCCGAAGAGGAGCTGCGCCGGTCGAAAGATCAGCTGAAGGGGAGCCTGATGTTGTCGTTGGAATCGTCGAGCGCGCGCATGTCGAACCTGGCCCGGCAGGAGATGTACTTCGACCACTTCTACAGTCTCGATGAACTGATCGAACGGATCGAGAACGTAACCGTCGAGCAGCTGACCGAACTGGCGAATGAATTCTTCCAGACCGAATCGATTGCGGTGACTGTCCTCGGCAACCTTAACGGGTTGAAGCTGACTCGCGATCAGCTCGCCTGCTGACCTCAGAAATTTCCCACACAAGCGATGTATTCCACCACGACGACGTAGGGACAGATGTCCTCATTTGTCCAGTCGAGCGAAGTTCGACAGGTCCTTGCATGCCGGCAACAAAAACTAGCGGAACTGCGCTCCGCCCGCTTTTGCGGCGGCATGAAACACCGCCACTCCACAAAAGTTGCGCGGCATTTGTCCCATCCTCTGCTTGACTCTTCGACGCGCCGTCCGCATCTAATTAGGTAATTGAGCAGAAGGCTTGGCACGGTGATGATGAAAGAAGCCAAGCGGGCTGCGGTGGATCGGAGGATGGTTATGGCACAGGTGATTGAGTTCTACATTCCGTCACGGTTTAAACCGAAAGTAAAATGGGTCCCCGTGGAGCAACGCGGAAAGATTATCGCGTTCCCCACCGACCTGAAAAAGTCGGCGTAAACAGCTAGACGCTCGGCCGCTTCGTAGCGCGCCGGGCGTCGTTGTCTTTGCCCATAGTGTAAGTCTTTCATTTGCAATTGATTAACGGATTTAAAGCAGGAACGAGTCCGACCCGCCTAGCCCTACGGTTTCCTTTTGCGGTTTTTGCGACCTTTGCGGTCAAAAGAGACTTACCCGGACTGCCGCAAAGCCAGGCAGATGCCATCCGCATCGCCAGGATCACTACTTTCGCTGGCTTAGACCAAAATTTCGAGGCATACTATGCGGCAGGCCCGTCTCCCCTACGGGCGGGAGGGCTCTGAGTCATGCCATTGCTGGAGGAAAATCAAGCACAAGTAACTGATATCACGCCTTCGGTCGGGGATGATTCCGAAAAGAAGCAACGCCGCCAGATGCTGGTTGCACTGGCTCTGCTTTTGGCTGCATTGATCCTGGTCTTGATAAAAGACCGTGACTTCTGGTTTCCACCGGAGCCTCCGGCACAATCGGAATCAGAACCTGTCGAAGAGCCTTCGCCTGACCTGAAGACGCCATCCGAAACGGCAAGCACTACTACCTCGGCGCAGCCACCAGTTCACGCGCGGCCAAGGTCGAGGCCTCACGCCTCGCCGCCGGCCGCTGTTGAGCCGAGTCCTGCGCCCGCACTGGCCCCGGTCGTGATGACCCGCGCCGTCCTGCCTCCACTCGAAGTCGAAGTGGTGGCCGGGGACGAGCGGCGCACGATCCAGCCAACCACCAATTCGGTCAGAGTCGACCTCCAGCCGAGGACGCCTTTCACGCCCTCTGCGACATCTTCTTCGCCCGGCTCCTATTCCGGTTCTCCTTCTGGATCTTCTTCCGGTTCTTCCGGATCTGGGGATCCGGCAGGCATCGCCGATGCCACAGCGCGGGTCCACCTTTCTCCGGGCGCCTCCGATCTACTCTCCCGGCCGGTGCAACCCAACTATCCTTTGCTGGCCAAGGAGATGAAGGTACAAGGCGCGGTCGTGCTCGAAGCTCTCATCGGGCGGGATGGAAATATTCAGGACCTTCACGTGCTCAGCGGACCGACGATTCTTTCAACTGCAGCCCGGGAAGCGGTGAAACAATGGCGTTTCCGGCCGTACCTGCAATCGGGACAAGCCGTCGAAACCGAGGCCCGCATTACGGTAAACTTCACCATCTCGACCCAATGAAGGAAATGCGGCCACCGATTTGCGCGAATTCTGGCGGACAAGGCAACAGAAAAAGGGTTTGATCCGTGTGAATCCGTTAAGTCCGTAGCTATGCTTGATTGCGAGCGGGAGCAGTCCAGATGGCATTTGCGATTTCCAGCACAGGTTTTGAAAGTGGCGGCGACATTCCGAGGAAATTCACTTGCGACGGCGCCGATCTGTCACCCGAACTCTCATGGACCGAGACTCCGCCTGGTACCGTGAGCTTCACTCTTATCGCCGACGATCCTGACGCCCCGTCCGGGACCTGGACTCATTGGGTTCTGTTCGACCTGCCGGCGGCCACCACTAGTCTGGCCGAGGGCGTTACCAGGATTGACGAGCTGCCCGGCGGCGAGCGGCAAGGCCGAAATGACTTCCGCAGGATCGGATACAACGGTCCTTGTCCGCCTCCCGGCAAGCCGCACCGCTATTTTTTCAAGATCTATGCGCTCAAAGGAAAGCTGGATCTCAAACCTGGCGTAAGCCGGCAGGAAGTAGAACAGGCGATGCAAGGCCTGGTTCTGGGCCAGGCTGAGTGGGTGGGGAAATACCGCCGCTAGACTCTCGAAGCTTCCACGCCACGCAACACAACCCCACGCAGTGGTGTAATTTGAAAATCCCCAAACAAATTGTCATTCCTAAGCGCGGCTTTGTCGCCGATAGAGCTGGCTTCGGAATGACAAGGGGTGGGTTGTTTTTGCGCAAACTGCGCCACCACACAACCCCAAAATCAAACGGGCGCCCCGACTCTTGCGAGTCGCCCGACGCCCGGGCAGCCCTTCTGGAACTGCTCACCATAAAACTAGAACCTGGAGGGACTCGCGGGAATGGCACTTGTGTGCCAGGGTCAGCCCACGAACGTGCCTCCGAGTGGCACTGCGCTGCACTCGCGCTATCACCTTTCGAGGGTGCCCCGTCCAAGCCCCCCGGCTTGGGCGGGTTTCTCGTGTTCCAAATCGAGCAGGGCCAGCTTGGGCGGTTGCCCGAAGGAACGCTCGGCAAACGGGGCCGCGACAAACGAGCCCTGCATCCTGGGGCGACAAGGACGCTATCCTGACTGCCCTGAGCAACACCGCACAGAGTGAAACCGTGGTTGTCGTGGCCTCCACTGACGAACATGGAGCCGCCGTGCGTCGAAAAGCGAATCCGCGAGCAACTGGAACGCTCCGAACGCTTGCGGCACAACTGCGTCTTCAAAATTAACTCCGTGGGCCTGAAGCTTCCCGCGGCGGACTGCCAGGAACGGGTGGAGAAGCTGGTTCAGGAAGTTGCCGATGGCATTGTGGAGATCACGATGACTACGCTCCGGCGTGGCGAGTCTTCTACGAACTAGGGGACAACAAATTTTTCGAGAGATCAAATCTGGAGTTCGCGAATTCAAAGGAGAAGAACACCATGGACAAACCTAGAACCCTGATCGTTGACGATGATCCCGACTTAAGACGCGGTCTAAACCTGCGCTTGCGCCAACCACTTCGACACCGCTTACGCCACCGACGGCTTCTCAGCCATCGCCATGGCGCAGAAAGAGCGTCCGGACCTGATCATTCTCGACATCGGCCTGCCGGCGGGAGACGGCTTCATCGTGCTGGACCGCTTGCAGCAGAGCGCTCTTTCCTCGATCATCATCCTGACCGCGCGTGATCCGCAGTACAACCGGGAACGGACGCTGAAGCCAGGGGCGTGCGCCTTCCTGCAAAAACCTGCCCGATGACAACGAACTGCTGGAGATGATTCGCACCACGCTGAACCCGGTATGGCCGGGCACGGCACCTTCGGCCTTGCCCACCTCCTAGACTTCTGTAGTCGGACCAGGGAATCTAGACTAGGAAAGCCGGACGAAGTCC
>Ga0137403_10006797_pt1 | contig 13039 bp, 12 predicted proteins | sample CZOMad2_1_16fung_FD_122057 | JGI IMG/M metagenome (GOLD analysis project Ga0137403, IMG submission 122057) | Vadose zone soil fungal communities from Angelo Coast Range Reserve, California, USA - CZOMad2_1_16fungal (Hybrid Assembly) | ecosystem: Environmental > Terrestrial > Soil > Vadose zone... | reverse complement strand
TCTGTCCGTCATCAGTCCCTGCTTGGTGTTCAGCACGATCGTCGCCCAGCCGTACGGCTTGACCACGACCGCTTCGACGCCCGGCGTGGCCTTGATCCGGTCGTACTGGTCGGGCTTGATCTGCTGGATGTACTGGTACTCGCCCGTGGTGATGCCGGCCTGCCGCGTGGCGTAGTCGGGGACCGGCAGGAAGAGCAGCTCGTCGACGTGGGCGACGCGCTGGCCGGCGAGGCCGCTCGCGGCCTCGGACCGCGCGGCGTAGCCGTCGAAACGCGCGAGCTTGATGTGGCGATCGGGCCGGTGCTCGACGAACTTGAACGGCCCGGTGCCGATGTACTCCTTGAGCTGCCCCTCGCCCGTCGCGTCGACGATCTCCTTGGGATAGATGACGGCCGCGCTGTCGACCTGCGCGAGGATCGTCAGCAGCGCGCTCGAGGGCTCCTTGAGCCGGATCTCGACGCTGAGCGGTCCCTTCGCCTCCACCGAGCCGACGTTCTTGAAGACCGACTTGCCGGGGCTGGCCACCGCTCCCCAGCGCTTGAGCGACGCCACGACGTCGGCGGCGCCCAGCGTCTTGCCGTTGTGGAACTTGACGTTGTTGCGCAGGTGGACGAGGTAGCGCTTGCCGCCGTCGAGCGTCTCCGCGCGCTCGGCGAGCAGGGGCACCGGCTGATACTTCGCGTCGAGGGCGAAGAGGCCTTCGTACATGTTGACGACGATCTCGCGGGTGATGACGGCCGTGGTCGCGTGCGCGTCGAGCGTCGGCGGCTCGCCGATCAACGCCACGCGCAGCACCCCGCCCTTTCTCGCCGCCGGCGCCTGCGCCTGGCTCGATGAAGCGGTCAGCCAGGTCGCGGTGGTGAGCACGGCCAGGACGGTAAGAGCCCCGGGGACACGGTGCATGGAACGCCTCCTGTGGGGTTCGTACGATACCGCGGACCACCCCCGGCCGAAAGCGATAGAGTGTCGCGGATGAACCGCCCGCTGGCCATTCACGGGGCCACCATCGTCACCGGCGACGACGCCGGAACGCTCTATGGCGACGGCGCGCTCCTCGTCGACAACGGCCGGATCGCCGCGCTGGGTCCCGCGGCCGATCTGCTCGCGCGCCACGCAGCGGCCGAGCAGATCGATGCACGCGGCCGCGTGATCCTGCCGGGCTTCGCCAACACGCACACGCATCTTCCGCGCGTGGTGGCCCGCGGGATCTACGAGGATCTTTCGCCGTCTCACACGCCGCCGTTCACCGGCGGCCTCGCGCCGCTGCCACTGCCTGCGCTGTCCGACGACGAGGAGCGCCTCATGGCGACGCTCGGCGCGCTCGAAGCGATCCGCAGCGGTACCACGCTGCTCCTCGAGGAAGGCGCGCACCTCGAACGCTACGCCGGTGCGCTGGCCGATACCGGCCTGCGGCTCGTGCTGTGCGAGCGCGCCTGGGATCGCGCGCGCGCGTCGGTCGGGCAGCCGGGTCCGTTCGAGCAGGACACGGCGCTGGCGGAGAGCGGCCTGGCCCGGATCAGAGAGCTGCACGCGCGCTGGCACGGCCGCGTCGACGGTCGCGTGAGCGTCGGCGTCGCCGCGTGGGCCCTCGATCTCTGCTCGCCGGAATTGCTCGGCCGCGTGCGCAAGCTGCAGGACGAGCTCGACACCATCGCCACCATCCACCTCAGCCAGATCTGGGGAGAGGTCGCGGCGATCCGCGAGCAGCGCGGCGTCACGCCCGTCGAGTACGCGGCGCGCTGCGGCCTGCTCTCACCGCGCCTCATCGCCGCGCATTGCCGCTGCATGAGCGGCGAAGAGGAGGTCACGCTCGGCGCCGCCGGCGCCGTCGTCGCCGTCAATCCCGCCATCGCCGCGCGTCGCGGTCTCGCCGCGCGCATCGACGCGCTGGAGCGCGCGGGCTGCCTGATCACGCTCGGCACCGACAACATGGCCGAGGACATGGTGGAGGTCGTGCGCACCGCCATGCTCATGGAGCGCGTGCGCCGCGCCGACGGCCGCCGGCCGACCCCCGAGCAGGCGCTGACGTGGGCCACGCGCAACGGCTATCGTGCGCTCGGCGTCCCCGACGGCGGCTGGCTCGCACCGGGCAATCGGGCCGACTTCATCGTGGTGGATTTTCGCCGCGCGCATCTGACGCCCGCGTAGCGCCCCGTCGCGTGCTTCGTGCACCAGGGCCAGGCCGGCGACGTCGAGTCCGTGATGGTGGACGGGCGCTGGCTCATGCGCGACCGCCACGTGCTCACGCTGGACGAGCCGGCCATCGTCGCCGAGGCCGAGCGCGTGGCCCGCGCGGCGTGGGCGCGGTTGTTCGCCGAGCGGCCTGATCTCATGCCGCCGCCCGGCTTCGTGCTCTAGGAACCGGCCCGGTCACTCCACGATCGCCGCGTGACGCTGGACGTCGGCCGGCGACTCGCCGGCCCGCGGACGGCCGCCGAGGAAGAACACGAGCGGAATGACGGCGGCGAAGATCCAGACCAGCCACCAGAAGTTGTCGATGAACGACAGCAGCAGCGCCTGGCGCTGCACCGTCTGGTAGAGGTGTCCCCACGCCTGCTGCTCCGCCGTCGCCGGATCGGCGCCGCGCGCCATGAACGTCGCCACCAGCATCTGGTAGCGGTCCCACGCCTCGGGGTCGTAGAGGCTCACGTGGCTCGCCAGGCGCGCCTGGTGGGTCTGCGTGCCGCGCTGCAGGAACGTCGCCACCGCGGCGATGCCGATGCTCCCGCCGATCGTCCGGATGAAGTTGAACAGGCCGGAGGCGTGCCCCAGCTCGCGCATCGGCACGGCGCTGAGCGCCACCGTCGACATCGGCACGAACGTGAAGCCGATGCCGAGCCCCTGGATGAAGCGCGGAAGCATGATGTGCCAGTAGCTCGCCTCCAGCGACAGCGTGGCCATCAGGTACATCGCGTAGGCGTTCAGCGCGCAGCCGGTGACGATGATCCAGCGCGGGTCGATGCGGTTGAGCAGGACGCCCGCGATCGGCATGGTGACCAGGGTGGCGACGCCGCCCGGCGCCAGCACGAGCCCCGCCAGCATCGCCGTGTAGCCCATGAGGATCTGCGTGAAGAGCGGCGAGAGCACCATGATCCCGTAGAACGCGATGCTGATGACGAACATCGCGGCCGTGGCCACCGCGAACGTCCCGTGCCGCAGCACGCGCAAGTCCACCACGGGCTCCTCGGCGCGCAGCTCGCGCACGACGAGCGCGACCAGCGCCGCCGCCGCCAGCACCGTGAGCCACACGATGAGCGGCGAGGCGAACCAGTCCTCGCGCTGGCCGCGGTCGAGCACGAACTGCAGCGCGCTCACGCCCACCACGAGCAGCACGAGCCCGGGCACGTCCACCCGGCGCACCGCCGGCCGCTCCGTCGTGGAGTCGGGCACGAACAGCCATGCGAGCACCACGGCGGCGGCGCCGACGGGCACGTTGATGTAGAAGACCCAGCGCCACGACCAGTTGTCGGTGATCCAGCCGCCGAGCGTGGGCCCGATGATCGGCGCGAACATGATGCCGATGCCCCAGATGGCCATGGCCATCCCGCGCTGGCGCGCCGGAAACGTCTCGATCATCGTCGCCTGCGACAGCGGCACCAGCGGGCCACCCGCGAGGCCCTGCAGGAAGCGCGCGAACACCATGGCGGCCAGGCTCGGCGCTGCTCCCGCGGCCGCCGACGTGAGCGTGAACGCGACCGTGGCCAGGATGAACAGCCGCTTGCGCCCGAGCAGGTCGCTCAGCCAGCCGGTGATGGGCAGGCTGATGGCGTTGGCGACGAGGAACGAGGTCAGCACCCACGTGATCTCGTCCACGCCCGCCGACAGCGTGCCGCGCATGTGATCGAGGGCGACGTTGGCGATGGTGACGTCGAGGATCACGAGGAAGGTCGCCATCATCGTCGAGACGGCGACGATGGCGCGCCGGACGCGCGGGCTCATTCGACGCTCATCCTCCCGGTCATCGCAGCTGGATGACGGGGACGACGGACATGCCGGGCACGAGCAGCGTCTGCCCCTGCTGGCCGGGCTCGAGCACGAGCTTGACGGGGATGCGCTGCACGACCTTCACGAAGTTGCCCGAGGCGTTCTCGGGCGGCAGCAGCGAGAACCGCGAGCCCGTGCCGCTCTGGATCGAGTCCACGCGAGCGCGGAGCACGAGCCCCGGATGCGTGTCCACCGAGATGGTGGCGGGCTGGCCCGGGCGCACGTGGGTGAGCTGTGTCTCCTTGTAGTTCGCGACCACCCAGACGTTGGCCACATCCACGACGGCGAGCAGCGGCTGGCCCGGCTGCACGGTCTGGCCCACCTCCACCGTGCGGCGCGTGACGCGGCCGGAAACGGGCGCGGCGATCGTCGTGTATTCGAGGTTCAGCTCGGCCTCGCGCAACGCCGCGCGCGCCTCGGCCAGCTGCGCCTCGGCGCTCGCCGCCTCCGCGCTGCGCACGGTCACCTCGCCGCGCCGGCTGCGGGCGTCGCCGAGCGTGTGCTCGGCCTCCTCGCGCTGCCGGCGCGACTGCGCGAGCACGACCTCCTGCGTGGCCACCTCCGCCTCGGCCTGGGCCACCTCGGCGTGGGCGACGTCGAGCCGCTGCCTCGCCGCCTCCAGCGCCGAGCCGGCCGTCTTGAACGCGTTGTCGGCGTGGTCGAGGTCCTGACGCGCGACGAGCTTGCGCTCGAGCAGCTCGGCGGTGCGCCCGCGGTCGAGGCCCGCGCGGTCGAAGTCCGCCTGGCGCGCCGCGACCTCGGCCTGCGCGGCCTGCACGGCGGCCGCCCGCGCACGCAGCTTGCTGCGGCGCTCGTCGAGCGCGCGCGCGGCGCTGTCGATGCCGAGCACGGCCCGCGCCGCCGACGCCTCGGCGACGCCGACCTGGCTGCGCGTGGTGCCCTCGGTCATGGGAACGCCGGCGGCGGCCGCGCGCAGGCGACCCTGCGCGGTGGCCAGCGCCGCGCGGGTCTGGTGGACCTTGACCTCGAGATCGCGCGGGTCCAGCCGCACGAGCGGCGCGCCCGCGGCCACCTCCTCGTTGTCGCGCACGAGGATCTCGAGCACGGTGCCGCGCACGCGCGTGCTCACCGGCGAGACGTGGGTCTCGACGAACGCGTCGTCGGTCGAGATGTGGCGGTCCCAGTACCGCCAGAGCCGGATGCCGTACACGGCCGCGCACAGGGCGACGACGCCGAGGGCGACGAACGCATACGTGCGTCGGCGCCGCCGCCACGCGTCGAGGCGGCGGAAGACGTCCACACGCTCGATGACGCTCACGGCCGCGCCGCCTTCCGGTCGGCGCGGTGACCGAGCCGGGCCGACAGAATGGCCGCGGTGGCCTTGACCTCCGCGGCCAGCGCGCGCAGGCGCGGGCGCACGCGGTCGGTGGGGCCGCCGATCGCGCACCCGCCCGCCACGCGGCCGTGGCGCTCGAAGATCGGCGCCGCGATCCCGGACGCGCCCGGGACCAGCTCCTCGATGGTCACGCAGACGCCGGTCTTGCGGACGTCCTCCAGCGACGCGCGCAGGGCAGGCAGGCTCGTCACCGTGCGGTCGGTGTGACGCGAGAGGGACAGCGACTTCAAGATCCCGTCGCGCTCCCTCGCGGGCAGGAAGGCGAGGATGGCCTTGCCGATCGCGGTGGCGTGCAGCGGCCGCCGATCACCGACACCGCCCGCGTACCGGATGATGTGATCGCTGTCCACCTTGTCCACGAACACGATGGACGTGTGGTCGCTGGAGAGCGTTCCCAGAAAGACGGTCTCGCCCGTCCGACGCATCAGGTCCACCACCGCCGGGCGCGCCGCCTCCATCAGGGCATTCGCCGTCGGCACCGCCGCCCCGAGGTCGACCGCGCTCCGCCCGAGCCGGTACTCGCCCGCGCGCCCCTGAGCGAGGTAGCCGCGCGCCGTGAGCGCGCGTAACAACGGCAACAGGCTGCTCTTCGGCGCCTCCAGCTGTGCGCTCACGTCTCTCAGGGCCAGGCCCTCGGGACTCACCGCCAGCAGCTCGAGGATGTCCACGACCCGGTTGGCCGCGCGGTGGCCCGCGTCGCCCGACGTTCGGATACCGGAACCTCGTTCCGTATTCGGCACGCCGGAAGTATACCCGAAACCGCGGCACGAGGCGCACGCAGTGAGAGGCGGACGCGCGACTCCCGTCGCGGGACGCCGCCGGTGCGCCCAGGAGCGAGAGGTTTAGAGGAGCGACCCGGCTATGCCGGGGCGCTCCGAACGTTGGGGGGTTGGGGGGGCCATTTCGAGGCCCCCCATTTAACTAGGAGGCCTAGATGACTCGCTCGGCGCGCAGCGCCGCGATCTCGCTCGCCGACATCCCGAGCAGGCCGGCCAGCACCTCGTCGGTGTGATGGCCGAGCGCGGCGCCCGCGTGGGTAATGCGGCCGGGCGTGAGCGAGAGCTTGGGCGTGACGCCGGGCTGCGGTAGCGCACCGATATCGGACGGGACGTCGACGATCATCTCGCGGGCGCGGTAGTGCGGGTCGGCGAAGATGTCGGCCATGCTCATGACCGGCGAATGCGGGATGTCGTGCGCGTGCAGCTCGTCCATCGCCTTGTCGAACGAGCGCGCGGCGAACCAGCGCCGCGCCATCTCGAGGACGACGTCGATGTGCTTCGGCCGCTCCGTCGCGCTGGCGAAGCGCGGGTCCCTCGGCAGCTCCGGCTCGCCGAGCATGACGCACAGGCGCTCGAAGAGGTGCTGGGCGGGCGCCGTGAACACGATCCAGCGATGGTCCTGCGTCTCGAAGGCGCCGCCCGGCCAGCCGGCGTGCTGCAGGCCGCCGCGCTCGCGCACCACGCCCTGCCGGCCGTAGAACGTCGTCGTGAATTCCATGATGCGGAACGCCGACTCGTAGAGCGCGGCGTCGATCCACTGCCCTTCGCCGGTGGCGTCGCGGTGGCGCAGCGCGGCCATCACGCCGAACGCGGTGAAGAGCCCGGTGAGGTAGTCGGGATAGACGGGCGTGGGGCGCGCGGGCGGGCGGTCGGCGTGACCGCTGACGTACCACGTGCCGCCGAATGCCGAGCCGATGGCGGCGTAGCCGGGCCCCTGGCGCAGCGGGCCCGTCTGGCCGAACGCGGTGATGCGCGCCATGACCAGGCGCGGGTTGAGCGCGTGCAGCGTCTCCCAGCCGAGGGCCCACTTTTCCAGCACGCCCGGGCGAAAGTTCTCGAGCACGACGTCGACTCTCGGAACGAGGCGCCGCACGATCTCCTGTCCCTTCGGCGTGCGGAGATCCAGCGTCATCAGCTTCTTGTTGCGGTTGTCGACGGCGAACCAGTAGGAGACGCCGTCCTCGCTCGGGCCGAGGCGGCGGAGGTCGTCGCCCTTGCCCGGCATCTCCGTCTTGATGACCTCGGCGCCGAACTCGGCCATGAGCGTGCCGCAGAACGGGCCCGCGACCACCTGCGCCAGCTCCAGCACCCGGATGCCGTCCAGCGGCCGTCGCGTCTCCATGCCCGCGTGAGTCTACAACTTCCAGCACGGAGGTGTACTATCCCCGCGAGGAGAGAACGCCATGCCCTACACGCGCATCTCGGCCGACTGCCACATCGATCTGCCCATGCTGCCGCCGGACATCTTCACCGCCAATGCCTCGGCGGCCATGAGGGACCGGATGCCGTACGTCACCGACGGGCCCGACGGTCCGTACTGGACCTGCAAGAATGGCGGCTCCTTCGGGCTCCTCTGCGGCGTCGGTCCCGCCGGGCAGAAACTCGTACCCGGCCAGAACCACCGCGTGGACGCCATGGCCGCCACCGGCCTCTACGAGGACGGCAAGAAGGGCGTGCTGCGGCCCTCGACCCCGGCCCTGCGCGCCAAGGACATGGACCGCGACGGCGTGCAGGCCGAGGTGATCTTCGGCATCCTCGGCGCCGCGACGCGGCTGAACGATCACGAGGCGGCGACGGAGATGTTCCGCATCTACAACGACTGGCTGGTGGACTTCTGCAAGCACGATCCCACGCGCTTCATCGGCCTGGCGTGCCTGCCCTACGGCGACATCGACGCGGCCGTCAAGGAGATCTATCGCGTCGGCCGGCTCGGGCTGCGCGGCATGGAGCTGTCGTGCTCGTGGGACATGGAGCCCATGTGGCATCCGATGTGGGAGCCGCTCTGGCAGGCGGTGAACGACGTGAACCTCCCGCTGCACTTCCACACCTTCCCGTCGCTGCCGCCCGGCAAGATCGACGAGCAGAAGGGGCTGATCCGTCGGGCCGCCTTCTTCACCGCCGTCTCGAGCTTCCAGCTGAACCTGATCAGCATCCTGTCCGCCGTCATCGGCCGCGCCGTCCTCGAGCGCTATCCGAACATCCGGATCTCGTTCGGCGAGAGCGGCATCGGCTGGATCCCCTACGCGCTCGATCGCATGGACTACGAGTGGGAGGACCGCTTCCGCGACCTCGGCCTCACGATGAAGCCCAGCGACTACTGGCGCCGCCAGTGCAAGGCGACGTTTCAGTACGACCGCATCGGCACCAAGCTGATCGAGGACATGGGCGTCGAGACGCTGATGTGGGGCTCCGACTACCCGCACCCCGACGGCGTCTGGCCCGAGTCGTCGAAATACATCGCCGAGCAGTTCGGCCACCTGCCGGCCGACGTCACGCACAAGATCACATGCGAGAACGCGGGGAAGTTCTACGGGCTGATCTAGGCGGGGCGCGATGATGAACCTCCTGCGCCCGAACGAGCGCGATCTCGTCGTCGACGGACGACGCCTGCGCCTGCTGGACTGGGGCGGCGACGGCCGCCCGCCCCTGCTCCTGCTGCACGGCTTCACCGGCCACGCGCACGCCTGGGACACGCTCGCCATCGCCCTGCAGCCGCACTTCCACGTGATGGCGCTCGACGCGCGCGGTCACGGCGACAGCGATCCCGCCGACGTCTACGACGCCGCCGGCTCGTTCCGCGACCTCGCGAGCGTCGTCGACCAGCTCGGCCTGCGCGCCCTCACGCTCGTCGGGCTGTCGATGGGCGGGCGGAGCGCGATGTACTTCGCGGCCAAGCGCCCCGAGCTCGTGGATCGCCTCGTCGTCCTGGACATCGGACCCGAGATCAGCAAGAAGGCGAGCGCGCCCTCGTCCGGACCGCCCGAGCCCGAGACGTGGGAGTCGATCGAGCAGGCGGCGCGGCACCTGCTGCGCGGCAACGCCTATCCGGGTATCCACTATTACCGCTGGGTGGCGTCGTCGAGCCTGCGCGCGCGCGAGGATGGCCGGCTCGTCTGGAAGTGGCATCCGTCGATCAAGGAGCGTCGCGTGATGGGCGACGTCGACTGGTGGGCGACCATCCGCGAGATCAAGGCGCCGCTGCTGCTGCTGCGCGGCGCCGAGAGCATGGTGCTCGACGCCGATGTGGCCCAGCGCATGGCGCGCGAGCTGCCGCGCGGCACCCTCGTCGAGATCCCGCGCGCCGTCCACACGCTGCACGAGGACAACCCCGAAGCGGTCCTCGACGCGCTGCGCGCATTCCTGAAATTCTGACCACAGCGAGGCGACCATGAAGATCGTGTTCTTCGACGAGTTCACGCTGGGCGTGCTGAAGGGCGATGCCGTCGTCGACGTCGCACGCGTGGTGCAGGACATTCCGCACCTGGGGCCGCACGACATCATCCGCGGCGTGATCGAGCGCTGGGCCGAGGTTCGCCCCAAGCTCGAGGCCGCCGCCGCCCAGGAGCGCGGGGTGCCGCTCGACCGCGTGAAGATCCGGCCGCCGCTGCCGAAGCCGACGAACATCGTCTGCATGGCCGTGAACTACATGGAGGACGGCACCCGCAGCGAGCCGGCGCCCATCAACGCCTTCCTCAAGGCCCCCTCGGCGATCATCGGCGACGGCGACACGATGGTGCTCCCGGACGTGCCGGCCACGATCTTCGAGGGCGAGGCCGAGATGGCCGTGATCATCGGCAAGCGCGCCTCGCACGTGAGCGCGGCCAACGCGATGAGCTACGTGTTCGGCTACACCAACTTCATCGACGGCTCGGCGCGCGGGCTCCTGCCACCCGGCAACACCTTCTACCAGATGAAATCCCGCGACACCTTCGCGCCGCTCGGGCCCTGGCTCGTGACCGCCGACGAGATCGCCGACCCGCATCAACGGCAGATCAGGCTCTCGGTGAACGGGACGGTAAAGCAGAACTTCAACACCAACGACATGGCGCACAAGATCCCGCGCTGCGTCGAGTGGGTCACCTCCATCCACACGCTGGAGCCGGGCGACGTGCTGGCCACCGGCACCAACCATCGCGGACTGAGCGCCTTCCAGGACGGCGACCGGATCGAGGTGGAGACGGAAGGGCTGGGGACGCTGCGCTTCAACATCCGCGACGCCCTCAAGCGCACGTGGGACCGCGAGACGCGCCTGGACCGGCAGCAGAAGGGCCAAGAGGGAACGACGCCGCAGCTCAGCGGCAAGCACGCGCCCGCGAAAAAAGGTTAGCGGGGCGTTCGCGCGTCGACCGGGAGCGGCCGAGCGGCCTGCCGGAAAACGACTCGTGCCATCGGCTGCGCTACGGACGTTTACGATCGACCCCCGGTTCGCCAGGGGAAATCGCTGGGCGCTGTGGTTCTTCGGGGTCGTGGCTCTGCTCCATCTCGCGTTGCCGCTCGTTCCAACGGGCGGTCGCGTGCGCGCCCTAGTCGCATTATGGCTCTGCGCGGCCCTCGGCGTCCTTTTCTACGGTGGGCTCGCGTGGCTCGCATATCGAACGACGCAACGATTGCCACGGTCCACGGTTGTGCTCGACGACGATGGATTGTGGCCGGCCCACATGGCGAAGGACGCCGCCCTGCTGCGCTGGGGCGACATTCGATCGGTCCGCGAACGGCGGTTCCGGCATCGTCTGGAGTTGCTTGACGTCGCCGGCCGCAGCCGAATGACGCTGGACTACTACCTCACGGGATTCGAGACGCTTCGGGCTGCCCTTGCGGAAAAAGTGCGCTTGGCGCTGGAGCACCAGCCCTTGCCGGCGAAGTTCACGAAGCGTGTCTCACACCATCTGTACTACATCGGCGCTCTCGTGGCGTTTGCGCTCATCGGCGTGTATCTCGCCATCAGCGGACGCGCCGCCCTGGGGTATGGCTCCATGACCCTGACGGTCGCCATCGGTCTCCATGAATACCTGACGACCGTGTCGGGTTGCGTCGTCTCGCCCGGCCAGCTCGAGATCCGATATCCGGTTCGCAGGCGGATCCTGCGCCGCGACGACGTCGACGCCATCGGAATCAGCGACGCTTTGAAAGATCGCTTCGGGCCCCCACAGGTCGAGGTCCTCGTCCGGGGTCAGAGGCGGCCGATCCGGCTACGCGCGCTCGGCGTTGATGCGCAGAGCCTCTATCAGCTTCTGAAGAGATGGAAGGAGGGAGGCATCGGCTAAGCGCTGACGCCGCGCCTGGCTAGCTCCGCGTCGAGGTCCAGCGGACGCGTACCGATCGGTTTGCCGTCGGGCACCGTCCAGAACAGCTCGAACTCGAGGCCGTCGGGATCCTTCGCGTAGAGTGAGAGGCTCACGCCGTGGTCCGACTGACCCACGAGGGCGCCGGCGTCGATCAGCACGCGCCGCGCCCGCGCGAGATCCGACAGCGCGCCGACTTCCCACGCCGCGTGGTACATGCGCGCCGCGTGCTCGTCGGGCTCGCGCAGTCCCGGCTGCTCGAACAGCCCGAGGTTGTGATCGTCGTCGCTCCCCGGAATCCGCATGAACGCCGCCTGCGGATAACGATGCGCGACCTCGAAGCCGAGCACGTCGCGGTAGAAGCGCTCGCTGCGCTCGACGTCGGCGACCCAGAGCACGAGATGCTGCAGCCGCCGGATGCCGAGGCCGCTCATGGCGCCAGCGTCTTGGCGACCTCCGCCATCGACGGCGGCGTCGCCGTGTCCTTCCAGCCGGCGAGCCGCCGGTAGATCTCACCGGCCGCGTCGTGGAAGCCGTCCGGCAGCCCGGCCGCATCGAACGTGGCGGCGATCTCCTCCATCTCGCCGACGAAGCGCCAGGCCTTCTTGATGTTGGCGGACACCGCGCGCTCGGAGCGCGCGGTCACGTCGGGCTGCGAGCGGGCCCACTCCGCGACCAGCGCCGCATCGACGCCCTCGTGCGCGGCGAGCGCGCGGATCGCGAGCAGCAGCGCCTGGGAGCCCTTGTTCCAGCCGGCGTACGCCATCTTGATCGCGGAGGCGGCGCCGACGGGGCCGTCGAGCACGATCGCCTCGAGCAGGCTGCCCTTGAAGCGCGCGGCGACGTCGGCGGCGCCGGGGCCGGACAGATAGAGGCGCGTGTCGCCCGCCTTGCGGGCGGGTGGGCCGATGATGCCGCCGTCGACAAAGCGCGCACCGCCGGCGGTGACGATCTCGCCGATCGTGCGCGTCGTCGCGGGCGCGACGGCGTTGCCGTCCACGAAAGTGCCGCCGAAGCGCGCGGCCGCGACCTCGCGCGCGACGGCGGGCGCGCTCGCCGGCGGGCACACGGACAGGATGATCTCGCTCTCGCGCGCGAGCCGGACCAGTGTGTCGACGTCCTCGAGGCCGTCGGCGGCGGCGCGCCGGCGTGTCGCCTCACCGCGCCCGGCCGACGCCCAGATCACGCGCGAGCCTCCTGCCCGCGCCGCCGCTGCCACCGAACTGCCCATCTCGCCCGGATGCAGGATCCCGATCGTCGTCACGGCAGCCTCCTTGGCTCGTTCCAGCCTACGCCGCGCGTCGAGAACCGCCAAGCACCGCGCGCGCCCGCTCCGTCGCCTGCACGAGGCCGCCCGGCAGCAGCAGCACGATGGCCACGAAGAGCGCGCCGAAGATCAGCAGGTGAATGTCGACCCAGTGCAGCGCGAGGTATTCCTTGAGGACGACATAGAGGACGGCCCCGAGCACCGGCCCCTGGAGCGTGCCGACGCCGCCGATGAACGTCATCAGCAGCGCGTCGAACGTCCAGTGCGGCCCGAACGGGTGCGACGGGTAGTAGCTGATGTGGTAGTAGGCGAAGAGCCCGCCCGCGAGCCCGGCCAGCGCCGTCGACAGCGCGAGCGCCGTCAGCTTCAG
>Ga0137403_10006796_pt1 | contig 13039 bp, 13 predicted proteins | sample CZOMad2_1_16fung_FD_122057 | JGI IMG/M metagenome (GOLD analysis project Ga0137403, IMG submission 122057) | Vadose zone soil fungal communities from Angelo Coast Range Reserve, California, USA - CZOMad2_1_16fungal (Hybrid Assembly) | ecosystem: Environmental > Terrestrial > Soil > Vadose zone... | reverse complement strand
CACCATCCGACGGCCGACGACCTCGATGCCTACGAGCGCCTCCTGGTCGACGCGATGGCCGGCGATGCGATGCTCTTCGCGCGCGAAGACGGCGTCGAGGCTGCGTGGAGCGTCGTGCAGCCGATCCTCGACGACCCGACGCCGGTGCGTGAGTATGCCGCCGGAACGTGGGGGCCGAAGGAGGCCGACGCACTGACGGCGGACGTCGGCGGCTGGCACACGCCGCTCGGAGGCGGTGCGCGATGAAGATACTGGTCGTCGACGTCGGCGGGACGCACGTGAAGATCCTGGCGACGGGGCAGCACGATCACCGCCAGGCCGACTCCGGACCGACGATGACGGCCCGGCGTATGGTCTCCGTCGTCAAGGGCCTGTCGGCCGACTGGTCCTACGACCACGTCACCATCGGCTTTCCCGGACCGGTCGTCCACGGGCATCCGGTCGCCGAGCCGCGCAACCTCGGCGGCGGCTGGGTGGGCTTCGACTTCCACCGCGCCTTCGGCCGCCCGGTGAAGGTGATCAACGACGCCGCGATGCAGGCGCTCGGGAGCTACCGCGGCGGCCGCATGCTCTTTCTCGGCCTCGGCACCGGCCTCGGGTCGGCGCTCATCATCGACGGCGTCCTCGAGCCGATGGAGCTCGCCCATCTGCCGTACAAGAAGGGCCGGACATTCGAGGAGTACGTCGGCATCCGAGGCCTCAAGCGTCTGGGCAAGGCGCACTGGCGCAAGTGCGTGGTGGACGTGGTGGAGCGCCTGCGCGCGGCGCTCAACGCAGACGACGTCGTCGTCGGTGGCGGGAACGCCCACAAGCTTCGGAAACCCCCGCCGGGAAGTCGGCTCGGCAGCAACGACAACGCGTTCCTCGGCGGCTTCCGCCTCTGGAACGGCGTGCCCACGCGCACGGCGAGGCGTGGATGACGGATCCGGGTCTGGAGAACGCCGCGGCGCGGGCGCTCGAGCTGGTCGCGGACGGGATGCGCGTCGGGCTCGGCACGGGGCATGCCGCCGCCGTGTTCCTCGCCCGCCTCGCCGACCGTATACGGGGCGGCCTCCATGTCGTCGGCGTAGCGACCTCCGAGGCGACGGCGGCCCAGGCGCGGAGCCTCGGCATCCCGCTCGGCACGCTCGATGACGACCCGGGGGAGCTCGCGCTCACGGTCGACGGGGCCGACGAGGTGGCGCCGAATCTCGACCTCGTGAAGGGCTTCGGGGGCGCCCTGGTGCGCGAGCGGATCGTCGCGGCGGCGTCGCGCAGGCAGGTGATCCTCGTGGGACACGACAAGCTCGTCGGCCAGCTGGGGATGCGCCGCCGGATCCCGATCGAGGTCGTGCCGTTCGCCTGCCGGCTGGTGCTCCGCCGCGTCCGCGCGCTCGGGCTCGAGCCGGTGATTCGGCTCGCCGACGCACGACCGTTCATCTCCGACAACGGCAACCTCACGATCGACTGCGGTCTCGCATCGCCGCTCGCCGACGCGCGTGCGGCGCGCACGTTGGAGGCCGACCTCCGCGCGATCCCGGGCGTCGTCGACACCGGCTTGTTCCTCGGCACCGCAGAGCGCGTCCTGGTCGGCCATCCGGACGGCCGCGTCGACGTGCTGCAGGCGGAGGGGTGATGCGTCACGGCGTCGAAGTGGTCCCGGACAAGCGCGCACTGATGGAAGCGGGCGCCGCGGCGTTCGCGGCAGCGGCACGGGCGTCGATCGCCGAGCACGGCCGCTTCGTGACCGCGCTGTCGGGTGGCTCGACTCCGCGCGCGCTGTTCCAGCTCCTCGCCACCGAGCGCTTCGCGGCGTCCATCGACTGGAGCCGCATCCACGTCTGCTGGGGCGACGAGCGTGCCGTGCCACCCGACGCGGAAGCCAGCAATTACCGGATGGCGCGCGAGGCGCTCCTCGACCACGTGCCGATTCCTCCCTCGCAGGTGCATCGCATCCGGGGCGAAGAGCCCCCGATGATCGCCGCTGCGGCCTACGAGCGGACCCTGCGCACCCTCTTCGCGACGCCGGAAGGTCCCCCGCGTCCCGTGCCCGGCGCGCGCTTCGATCTCGTGCTGCTCGGCATGGGCGACAACGGGCACACCGCGTCCCTCTTCCCGGGGCTGCAGGCGGTGCGCGAGGCGGAGCGCTGGGTCGTGGCGGAATCCGTCGCGGAGGTCGGGATGTGGCGCATCACGCTCACACCGGTCGTGCTGAACGGCGCCGCGGAAGTCCTCTTCCTCGTGAGCGGTGGCGACAAGGCATCGATGCTCCACCGCGTCCTCGACGGTCCCGTCCGCCCGGACACGTACCCGGCACAGATCGTGGCGCCGCATCATGGTCGGCTCCGGTGGCTCGTCGACGCCGACGCGGCCGCCGAGCTGGAGGAGCGCTGAGATGGAGCAGGTGGTCTTTCTCTTCGACGTCGACAACACCCTGGTCGACAACGACCGGATCGCCGCGGACCTCAAACGCTACCTGACCCAGGAGGTGGGGGAGGGGCCGCAGCAGCACTACTGGGAGATCTTCGAGCAGCTCCGCGCCGAGCTCGGGTACGCGGACTACCTCGGAGCGCTTCAGCGCTATCGCGTGAAGCACCCGCGCGAGCCTCACCTGCTCGCGGTCTCCTCCTACCTCGTGAACTATCCATTCGCGAACCGGCTCTTCCCCGGCTCGCTCGACGCGCTCGAGCACACGCGCTCCTTCGGCCCGACCGTCATCCTCTCGGACGGCGACGTCGTCTTCCAGCCCCTCAAGGTGAATCGATCGGGCCTCTTCGAGGCGGTCGAGGGCCGGGTGCTCATCTACATCCACAAGGAGAAGGAGCTCGACGACGTCGAACGCCGCCACCCGGCGGCCCACTACGTGCTGGTGGACGACAAGGTCCGGATCCTGGCCGCCGTGAAGGAGCACTGGGGCGAGCGGTTGACGACGGTCTTCCCGCGCCAGGGGCACTACGCGCATGCGCCCGACGTCGCACGCTATCCGGCGCCGGACGTCACCATCGATCGGATCGGCGACCTCACGACCTACGACATGCCGGCGCTGTTGAACGCGGCGCGGCGGAAGGGGACCCGATGAAAGCGACGCAGCAGTTGCACGCCGCGGGCCAGAGCCTCTGGCTCGACAACATCACGCGCTCCCTCCTCACCGGCGGGACACTCTCCCGGTACATTGCGGAGCTGTCGGTCACCGGGCTCACCTCGAACCCGACGATCTTCGACCACGCGATCAAGAACAGCCACGACTACGACGCGGCCATCCGCGAGAAGACCGCGGCGGGGCTCTCGGGCGAGGCGCTCTTCTTCGAGCTGGCCCTCGAGGATCTGACCCGCGCCGCCGATCTCTTCCGGCCGATCCACGAGGCGACCAACGGCGTCGACGGCTGGGTCTCGCTCGAGGTCTCCCCCAATCTCGCGTACGACGCGAAGAGCACCGTCGCCGCCGCGAAGGACCTGCACGCGCGCGCCGGCCGCCCAAACCTCTTCATCAAGATCCCAGGTACGGCGGAGGGCATCCCGGCCATCGAGGAGGCGATCTTCGCGGGTGTGCCGGTGAACGTGACCCTCCTCTTCTCGCGCGAGCAGTACGTCGCCGCGGCGCAGGCGTACATCCGCGGCATCGAGCGACGCGTCGCCGCCGGTCTCAATCCCCACGTGGGCTCGGTGGCATCGGTCTTCGTCAGCCGATGGGACAGCGCCGTCACGGGCAAGGTGCCGGCCGAGCTGCCGGGGCGCCTCGGGATCGCGATGGCGCAGCGGACCTACAAGGCGTACCGCGACCTGCTCGCGTCCGACCGCTGGCTCCGCCTGCTGAACGTCGGCGCTCGCTCGCAGCGGCTCCTGTGGGCGAGCACCGGCACCAAGGATCCGAAGGCGTCGGACGTGCTCTACGTGAAGTCGCTCGCCGCGCCGCACTCGGTGAACACCATGCCGGAGAAGACCCTGCTCGCGCTCGCCGACCACGGCGACATCGGCCCCATGCTGCCGCACGACGGCGGCGACGCCGAAGAGGTCCTCGACCGGTTCGCTCAGGCAGGTGTCGCCCTGGATGCGCTCGCCGCCGAGCTCCAGCGAGACGGCGCCGCCGCCTTCGTCGCCTCGTGGAAGGAGCTCCTCGCGTGCCTCGTCGAAAAAAGTACGAGCCTCAAGAAAGCCGGCTGAGCCGGCGAGGAGATCACATGCCGACCGTTCCGCTCACCGACCGCCCCGCCTGGAAGGCTCTCCGCGACCATCACGCGAAGATCCGGAACGTCCACCTCCGCCAGCTCTTCGCCGACGATCCGCGTCGCGGTGAGCGTCTCACGGTCGAAGGTGTGGGCCTGTACCTCGACTACTCGAAGCACCGCGTGACCGAGGACACCCTCCGCCTCCTCCTTCGGCTCGCCGAGGAGGTCGGGCTGCGCGAGCGCATCGACGCCATGTTCCGCGGCGACAAGATCAACGTGACCGAGCACCGCGCGGTCCTCCACGTGGCGCTCCGGGCGCCACGCGGCCAGACGATCGTCGTCGATGGAGAGGACGTCGTTCCGCAGGTGCACGCGGTGCTCGACCGCATGGCGGACTTCGCGAATCGCCTGCGCGACGGTCGCTGGACCGGGCACACGGGCAAGCGCATCCGCAACGTCGTCAACATCGGCATCGGCGGGTCGGACCTGGGGCCGGTCATGGCCTACGAGGCGCTCCGCCACTACAGCGCCCGCGACATGAGCTTCCGCTTCGTCTCGAACGTCGACGGCACCGACTTCGCCGAGGCGACGCGCGACCTCGAGCCGGCGGAGACCTTGTTCATCGTATCGTCGAAGACCTTCACGACGCTCGAGACGATGACGAACGCACGGAGCGCGCGGGAGTGGACGCTGCATGCGCTCGGCGACGAGCGCGCGGTCGCGAAGCACTTCGTCGCGGTGTCGACCAACGCCGCCGAGGTCTCCAAGTTCGGCATCGACACGGCCAACATGTTCGGCTTCTGGGACTGGGTCGGCGGCCGCTACTCGATGGACTCGGCGATCGGCCTCTCGACCATGCTGGCGATCGGCCCCGAGCACTTCCGGGCGATGCTCGCGGGCTTCCACGCCATGGACGAGCACTTCCGGTCCGCGCCCTTCGACCGGAACCTTCCCGTCCTCCTCGGTCTCCTGGCCGTCTGGTACCGCGACTTCTTCGGCGCGCAGACGCTCGGCGTGATGCCGTACGAGCAGTATCTGAAGCGGTTCCCTGCCTACCTGCAGCAGCTCACCATGGAATCGAACGGGAAGCACGTGACGCTCGACGGCACGGCGGTGGACTACGACACCGGGCCGATCGTCTGGGGCGAGCCGGGCACGAACGGGCAGCACTCCTTCTACCAGCTGATTCACCAGGGCACGACGCCGGTCCCCTGCGACTTCATCGCCTTCCACCGGACGCTCAACCCGCTCGGCCGGCACCACGACCTGTTGCTCGCGAACGTCTTCGCTCAAGCCGAGGCGCTCGCCTTCGGCAAGACGGCCGAACAGGTGCGGGCCGAGGGCACGCCCGACTGGCTCGTGCCGCACCGGACGTTCGAAGGAAACCGCCCGACGTCAGTGATCCTCGCCGACCGCCTGACGCCGGAGACGCTCGGGACGCTCGTCGCGCTCTACGAGCACAGCGTGTTCACGCAGGGCGTGATCTGGCACATCGACTCGTTCGACCAGTGGGGCGTCGAGCTGGGGAAGCAGCTCGCGCAGCGCATCATCCCCGAGCTCGAGAGCAGGACGGAGCCGTCACTCCGGCACGACAGCTCGACGAACGCGCTCATCCGCCGCCATCGTCGGCGACACATGGAGGAGTCATGACCGACCTCGGGTTCGACGGACCGCTCTACATTCTCCCGTTCGACCACCGCGGGTCGTTCCAGTCGGGCCTCTTCGGGTGGAAGGGCACGCTCACCTCCGAGCAGACAGAGCGAGTCGCCGCGTCCAAAGCGATCATCTACGAGGGCCTCCTCGCCGCCGTCGCCGGCGGCGTGCCGAAAGCGCACGCCGGTATCCTCGTCGACGAACAGTTCGGCGCCGCGATCCTCCGCGACGCTCGGGCGCGCGCCTTTCTCACCGCCGCGCCGGCGGAGAAGAGCGGCCAGCACGAATTCGACTTCGAGTACGGCGACGACTACGCGCGCCACATCGAGGCGTTCTCGCCCACCTTCTGCAAGGTCCTCGTGCGCTACAACCCGGAGGGCGACGCGGAGATGAACCGCCGCCAGGCGGCGCGCCTGCGCCACCTGTCCGAGTACCTCCACCGCACCGGGCGAAAGTTCATGTTCGAGCTCCTGGTGCCGGCGGAGCAGGCGGAGCTCGAAGAGCTCCACGGCGACCAGCGCGCGTACGACCGGTCGCGCCGGCCGCGCCACATGGTCGACGCGATTCACGCGCTCCAGGACGCAGGGGTCGAGCCCGACGTCTGGAAGGTCGAGGGCCTCGATCGCACGGAGGACTGCGCGGCCGTGGTCGCTGCCGCTCGGCGCGCCGGCCGCGCCGGCGTCGGCTGCATCGTCCTCGGACGGGGCGAGGACGAGGCGAAGGTGGAGTCCTGGCTGTCGACGGCAGCCGGGGTCCCTGGCTTCATCGGGTTCGCCGTCGGACGGACGACCTTCTGGGACGCGCTCGTCGGCTGGCGCGACGGTCGCACGACGCGGGAAGCCGCCGTCACGGAGGTGGCACGGCGCTACACGCGCTGGTGCCAGCTCTTCGCGCAGCGAGCAGAGGGCCGGTGAGTACCCGTCGCGTCGAGATCGCGCCTTCGATTCTCTCCGCCGACTTCCTCCGGCTCGGCGCCCAGGTGTCCGACGCGGTCAATGCGGGGGTACGTCGTATCCACGTCGACGTCATGGACGGGCACTTCGTCCCCAACCTGAGCATGGGTCCGCTCGTGGTCGCGGCGCTCCGGCCGCTCGCCGAGCGCGCGGGCGCCGTGCTCGAGGTTCACCTCATGATCGCCGAGCCCGACCGGTATCTCGACGCCTTCTCGCACGCCGGGGCGACGGCAATGACGGTGCACGTCGAGGCCTGCCCGCACCTTCACCGGACGGTCGAGGCGATCCGCGGCCTCGCCGCCCAGCCCGGAGTCGCGATCAATCCCGCCACGCCCGTCGCGGCGCTCGACGAGATCTTGCCCGACGTCGACGTCGCGCTCGTCATGTCGGTCGATCCGGGGTTCGGCGGGCAGGCGTTCATCCCGGGGACGATCGGCAAGGTGGCCCGGCTGCGGGCGGAGCTCGTCCGGCGCGGGCTCGAGCACGTCGAGATCGAGGTCGATGGCGGCGTGGAGCCCGAGAACATCGGTGCGCTCGCGGACGCCGGTATGACGATCGCGGTCGCGGGGACCTCCGTCTTCGATCCTCGTGCGCCCGTGGCCGCGAACATCCGCACGCTCCGCGCGGCGTGCGGGCTCCGTGAGAGCCCCTGACCCACCGGATCCTCGCGCCGTGACGCCGGGCCGCTCGTAGCGTCCGCCGCCGTGGCAGGGTCGGGGACGATGTCGCCACGCCCCCATCGGCGAATACGGCGTCACGCGAACACCAATGCCGCTGAAGTCCTGACGCGTCCACACTGCCTCCGTGCCTTTCCCTGCCCCCCACTCTCGAGGGACCTCAAGAGGGGAATTCCACGCACGAAGCAGGTTCGCGGAGTTGAATGATGAGACTCGGCGCGCGGTTGCGGATGGGGCGGGAACACGCGCTCTTGGCTAACACCTGCGAGACCTGGTACGCGATTCGTCCAGACGGTCGAACAGTCCCACGCGGAGGTCGCGAGTGCCGGCGCGCGTCTGCCGAGATCGAGGGCGATTGGTTGCGAGAGCCGTTCTGCTCGCGCTCCTGCTGACCTCGTCCGCACGCGGCGACGAGGCACCCGTTGCGACGATCGCAGTCTCGTCCGCGACGTCGGGCTCGAACCTCGGCGGTAGCCTGGTCGAAGGCGTGATGAGCTTTCGGGGTCGAAAGTATCTTTTGACGCTGCGAGGCGTCGCGGAGCCGGCAAAGACGGTGGGATCCGTTCGTGGACTCCTGCGCCCACGCGACATCGAGGGCGTCTTCGAGCCCTCCGACCAGGTCCTGCGAAACACCTCCGGCGTGACAATTCGCTTCGATCCGCCGCTCTCGCTTGGAGGGGGGCGGCTCGAGATCGAACTCTTGAATCGGAGGTATCCGAAGGTGTCTGCCGGTGGTCGCGACGGAATCGAATGAGACGCTCCTCGGTGCGTCGCACACCCTGCGCGGCGGGCGCCGTGATCTGGCTCGTCGCCGCGGTGGCGCAGGGGCACAGCTCGGCACCCGACGCTGCACACACCGCCGATGCGACGATCACCTTCCGCGGGCGGGCGGCGGCGTTCGGCGTAGGCCTCTCGTGGGGCGCCTCGACGGTCGAGTTCCAGGGTAAGACCTACCCCGTACGCGTGGATGGCTTCGTACTTGGCGGCCTCGGGACCGCCTCGATCGAAGGGGCCGGTCAGGTCTTTGGCCTCACCAAGATCGAGGACCTGCACGGCGACTACACGGTCTTGGCCTCGGGAGGCGCGTTACATCGGGGCACGGGGACGCTCGTGATGCGCAACGACAAGGGCGTGCGCATCGTGATGGGAGCTCCTGGGAGAGTTCGTCCTCTCCGACAGCAACCTGAATTCCAACCAGGTGCGTCTGCTCCTCAAGCCGAACGAGATCGTGACCATGAACCTGATCTACTACAAGTTCCTGCTCGACAACCGGAACCAGGACTTCGGCCTCACCCCGTCACGCGTGAACCGTTCCCTCGCAGACGAGGTCGATCTCATCGTCGACGTGGCGCTGACGAACTGGTGGTCGGTCACCGCCACCTGTTCGGTCGCGATTCCAAACCGAGGCTTTCGCGAGGCCGTGAACGGATCGGCGACGTGGCTCAACGGCTATCTCTACATGAACTTCAATTTCTGATGTCGGCGCACGGTGGTGCGTGGCGGGAAGGGCTCTCCCACCGCTCGGACGCGCGGGCCGAGCCGGCTGCCCGCTGCCAACGCCGAGCCGCCAGCCCGTGCGGCCGCTGAGCATGGAACGCGTGGATTCAGCGCTATCTGCCGCACCTGCCGGCATCCGGCGAAGTGGTGATCCTGCACCGGAGTTGGTACAACCGCGGGCGTCGAGCGCGTGATGGGCTTTTACCGCGAGGAGGGGGTAAAGCGTCTTCTCCAGTCGATGAACGATCGCCGCGGCATCGTTCGCCTTCTCGTGCCGGAATGGATTCGCAATTATCAACATGAATGGATCGCGTTCGACGCCACCGCGGGTCTGACCGCCGCCGCTGTCGTCGTTCCAAAGGCCATGGCTTACGCCACGATCGCCGGGCTTCCGGTGCAGGTCGGGCTCTACACCGCGTTCCTGCCCATGGTGATCTACGCCTCGCTGGGGACCTCCCGGCCACTCAGCATGAGCACGACCACCACGCTTGCCATTCTGACAGCGGCAGCCCTGGGCGAAGCAGCTCCAGGTGGAGACCAGGCGTCCCTCTTGAGCGCTTCCGCGACGTTGACATTGCTCGTCGGCGCCATCCTCGTGCTGGCCGCGCTCTTGCGCCTGGGCTTCGTCGCCAACTTCATCTCCGAACCGGTGCTGATCGGGTTCAAGGCAGGGATCGGGCTGGTCATAGTGGTGGATCAAGTCCCGAAGCTGCTCGGCATTCATTTTCACAAAGGTTCGTTCCCCCACAATGTCCTGGCCATCGCGGAAGGTATCCCGCATGCCTCAATGACGACCGTGGCTGTGGGGGCGGTAATGGTGGGGATCCTGGTCGCGGTCGAGCGCCTTCTTCCGCGCGCGCCAGCGCCGTTGATCGCGGTCGCCACCGGGATCGGCGGTGTCAGCCTGCTGGGCTTACAGGCTCACGGAGTGGGAACGGTCGGCTACGTTCCGACTGGTCTACCGTCCCTTACCGTGCCGAACCTCGCCCTGGCCGTCCTGCTCTGGCCCGCAGCCCTGGGCATTGCCCTGATGAGCTTCACCGAGACGATCGCGGCCGGGCGCGCATTTGTCCAGAGTGGCGAGCCCGTCCCGCGCGCAAACCGGGAGCTGCTGGCGACCGGTCTTGCCAATGCGGGAGGCGCATTTCTGGGCTCCATGCCGGCTGGCGGCGGCACCACACAGACCGCCGTGAACCGGCGGGTAGGGGCACGCACCCAGCTGGCGGAGCTGGTGGCGGCAGCGGCCACGCTGGTGACGATGCTGCTGCTGGCGCCCTTCATCGGGCTGATGCCGGAAGCTACTCTCGCAGCTGTCGTCATCGTGTATTCGATCGGCTTGATCAGGCCGGCGGAGTTCCGCGCGATTCTCGAGGTGCGGCGAACGGAGTTCGGGTGGGCCCTGGTCGCGCTGGTCGGCGTCGTGCTGCTCGGAACCCTGCAGGGAATCGTCGTTGCCATCGTCGTCTCGCTGGTCGCCCTTGCCTACCAGGTCGCCGACCCGCCGGTCCATGTGCTGGGGCGCAAGCCGGGCACCAACGTCTTCCGACCTCGTTCCGAGGACCATCCCGAGGACGAAACGTTCCCCGGGTTGCTCCTGCTGCGGCTGGAGGGCCGGATTTTCTTCGCCAATGCGGAGCACGTCGGCTGGAAGATGAGGTCATTGGCCGTCGACGCGAAGCCGAAGGTCGTGGCGCTGGATCTCGGCGGTGTGTACGATCTCGAGTACACGGCGCTCAGGATGCTGACCGAAGCCGAGAGGAAAGAGCGCGAGCACGGCGTATTCCTCTGGCTCGTCGACCTCAACCCGGGAGTGCTGGCCATGGTCCAGCGTTCGCCCCTGGGTGGGACCCTGGGCCGCGAAAGGATGTTCTTCACTCTGGAGGAGGCCGTCGCCAGGTATCAGGCATCGTTGGCGCAGGCCGCTGCGCGCTGAACCCACCGGCGTCCGTTCGCTGCCGGCTGGCCCCCCGCGAGGACAGTGCGCCGAATGTTCAGCCGCCGAGGAGAATGGTTGCCGCGAGGAGCGCCAGCCCAACCCCGAGCATGGCACAGCCCGTACGGATCGGGGAGAAGCTCCCACGCGAAGCGGCCCAATACCCGCACAGGAACAGCATCAACATCCCAATGCCATCCGACGTCCGCAGCGCGACCTTCAGGTCTCCGATGAAGAGAAAGGGCAGCGCGACGGGGACCGTCGCGAAGGAGACCAGAAAGAAGATCTCGACGCCGCCGAGGAGGTCGTCCTTCGCGAGCCGGTTTTTGGGTATCCCCACCTCCCTCACTCGATGAACGATCGCATCAAGCTCGGCATCGCGCAGCACCGCGGCCAGCGCTGACGGCAGCACGTTGGCCATGTGTTTCCGCGCGCGTACCGGGTTCGACTCTGCCGAAGCCGCCCTCGTCGACGCGAGCGCGCGACCGCGCGTCGCCATAGACGAGAGCACGTAGAGCACACCATCGACGATCCCCCACGCGACGCCGCAGCCGAGCGCACCGTACAGTGCTGTCTGCACTTCCGCTTTGCCCGCGGTACCGACGCTGAGCGACGCCGTGAACGAGAGCGTGATGATGATCCCCGCGACGACCTCGGCCAGCCGATCGCCGACGCTGAGCAGGCGCCATCGCTCCTTCATCTCCACGCAACTCACATCAGCGAATCGCGCGCGTCGGTCTACACGCGGCGGCGTCGCTTGACGCGCAACTGGGCCAGCGAGCGGGCGAGCGCGCCGTTGACGGTCGCGACTTCCGCATCGGAGAGCTTGTCGCGCAGGCGGGCTGCGGCGCGCTGGCGCGCTTCTTCCGCCCTGGCTTCGTCGATGTCCTTGGCGGCGACGGCCATGTCGGTGACGATGGCGACGCGGCCGCTGGTGATCTCGACGAGTCCTTCGCCCACCGCAAGGAAATCGTCGTGACCATCCTTGCGCACCATGATCTCGCCCGGGACGATCCGGGTCAGGAGCGGCACGTGATGCGGGTAGATTCCGATCTGACCCTCGACCGCCGGCAGCGTGACCATGTGCACGTCTTCCGAGTAGACGGTCGCGCCGGGCGTGACGAGTTCCAATTTCAGAGTGTCGGCCATGGGTCACGTGCTCGGCGCTGTGACTTCTTCGATGCCGCCCTTCATGTAGAAGTTGTCTTCGGGCACGGTGTCGTGTTTCCCTTCCAATATTTCCCCGAATCCCCGGACAGTCTCGGCCACCGGAACCTGCTTGCCCTCGCGGCCGGTGAACGCCTGCCCGACGCTGAACGGCTGGCTCAGAAAGCGCTGAATCTTACGCGCGCGGAACACGGTCCGCTTGTCTTCGGGCGACAGCTCGTCAATGCCCAGAATCGCAATGATGTCCTGCAGGTCCTTGAAGCGTTGCAGCATCTTCTGCACGCCGCGCGCCACGTCGTAGTGTTTCTGGCCGACGATTTCCGGCGCCAGTGCCCTGGAGGTCGAGGCGAGCGGATCGACTGCGGGGTAGATGCCCAGCTCGGCGATCGCGCGCTCGAGGACGATGGTCGCGTCGAGGTGGGCGAACGTGGTAGCCGGCGCCGGATCGGTCAGGTCGTCGGCCGGCACGTACACTGCCTGAAAGGAGGTGATGGAGCCGTTTTTCGTGGAGGTGATGCGCTCCTGGAGCGTGCCCATCTCGGCGGCGAGCGTCGGCTGATACCCCACCGCGCTGGCCGTTCGGCCGAGGAGAGCGGAGACCTCGGAGCCAGCCTGCGAGAAGCGGAAGATGTTGTCGATGAAGAGCAGCACGTCCTGATGCTTCTCGTCGCGAAAGTACTCGGTGATCGCGAGGCCTGACAGTGCCACGCGCAGGCGCGCCCCTGGCGGTTCGTTCATCTGGCCGTAGACCAGCGTGATCTTCGACGCGCTCAGGTCCTTCTCGTTGATGACGCCGGCCCGTGTCATTTCGTGGTACAGGTCGTTACCTTCGCGCGTGCGCTCGCCGACGCCGGCGAAGACCGACACACCGCCGTGCAGCTTGGCGATGTTGTTGATCAGCTCCATGATGACGACGGTCTTCCCGACGCCGGCACCGCCGAACGCGCCGACCTTGCCGCCCTTCAGGAAGGGACAGATCAGATCGATCACCTTGATGCCCGTGGAGAGCACCTG
>Ga0137403_10006795_pt1 | contig 13040 bp, 10 predicted proteins | sample CZOMad2_1_16fung_FD_122057 | JGI IMG/M metagenome (GOLD analysis project Ga0137403, IMG submission 122057) | Vadose zone soil fungal communities from Angelo Coast Range Reserve, California, USA - CZOMad2_1_16fungal (Hybrid Assembly) | ecosystem: Environmental > Terrestrial > Soil > Vadose zone... | reverse complement strand
CTGGCAGGTCCCGCCGCCCGAACTGCCCTGGATTAATTTGTCCTTGTTTTACGTATCTGTCAAAGCCGGGTCGGCCCATGACGACCGCGGACCGGCAGGTCGCCTGTTCTTGATGCTGTTTGGCGCATGGGTTTTGAGAAGATCGATTTATGAAAACCCGCATCGCCCTCAACCTGTTTCTGCTCCCAGTAATTTTCTGGACTGTTAACTTGTACGCCGACTGGAAAAGCGATTGGGAACAAACCGTAGCAGCGGCCAAGAAAGAGGGGCGGTTGAATCTCTACGTCGGCCGGTACGGGCAAGCGGCGCTGCTCGACGAGTTCAAAAAGGACTACCCGGAGATCAAAATCGCCTCGGTCAACGGCACCGGAGATCAGCTCGCCACCAGGATAGCGGCGGAGACTCGCGCCGGGAAAACCATCGCGGACATTTACAGCGGCGGGCCCAACTCGAGTTATAGCTTGCTTTACCGCGGCAAGATTCTCGACTCGATCAAGTCCGCCTTCATACTTCCCGAAGTGCTCGACAAGTCCAAATGGTACGATGGCAAGCATATCTTCACGGACAGCGGGGACCAATTCATCTTTGTCTACATTGCGCTGCCCGGCGTCCGCGGCCTGTCTTGCAATTCCAACCTCGTCAACGCGAAAGAATTTAAATCTTATTGGGATCTGACCAATCCAAAATGGAAAGGGAAAATCACCTCGCAGCGGCCCACGGAGACCGGACTCAGCGTCAACTTGCAGTTCTATTACTACCAGCCCGACCTCGGGCCGGAGTTTATCAAGCGCGCCTTGGGCGCCATGGATGTTACATTCGGCGACCGGCGCACGATCACCGACTGGCTGGCGGTGGGGAAGTTCGCCATCTGCCACGGCTGCCGGCAAATCGAGAAAGCCTCCGGTCAGGGATTACCGGTGGAAGATTTCGAAACCGGGGACTGGAAAGAAGGGCAACCGCTGAGCACCGGCGGCGGTTCGATCAGCCTGATCAAGGGCGACCCCCATCCCAACGCGGCGCGCGTGTTTATCAACTGGTTTCTCTCGCGCAAGGGTCAGACCGCCATGCAAAAGTCCAATGATCTATATAGCGAGCTGCCGCCAAGCTCTCGCAGAATAGACATTCCCAAAGATATGCTTTCCGCTGAAAACCGTTTGGTCGAAGGAAGAAAGTATCTAGACGTAGCGCGCCATGAGTTTACCGACATGGCTCCGGTGCTGAAGCTTGCGAAGGAAATCGTCAAGGCGCAAGAGCAAAAATGAGCATGAACAACTGTACAAAAGTGCGAGGCAATTTAGCCGCGCCAATGCTCTCATGATTGCATTAGGATTGGTTTTGACCGCGCCGCCGAGAAGGAAGGCGAAGTTAAGGTGACGATGAAGGATCAGGAGCCGGTGACCGTCGAGGTCGTCGACGCGAAAACTTGTGATGCCCAACACAGCGGGACGAACGAATCACGTCTTTCGACTTGCTGTTGCTGCGAACTGTAGGCTAAGTTACTGCACCCTGGCCGTTGAGAATTAATTAATGTTGTGCGCAAGAGCTTAAGGAGAGGACGTGACAATGGCAACTCAAAGCGCGGAACTTACCGCAAACCCGTATCAATCCAGTCAAGCGGCTGTTGAAGTAAAGGCGTATACCTATGACCGCTGGATGGAGTCCGTCGGGATTCCCATTCATCGCGGCTTCTTCATCGAAGATTTGCGCACCGTCGAGCTGGGCTGGTGGGATGAGCGCCAGTGCAACGCGGCGTTCATTCAGCTCATGGGGCAGGAGGGAATCACTTCCGCCGTCGTCATGGAGATCGCTCCGGGCAAAACTTTGCCGCCGGTGAAGTTCGCTCTCGACGAGCTGATCTATGTCCTGCGAGGCCGGGGCGTTAGCACGGTTTGGACCGCCGACGGCGCGCCGAAAAAAACCTTTGAGTGGCAAGACCGCAGCTTGTTTCAAATCGGCTCCAACTGTTACCTGCAGCTGGGGAACATGCGCGGCGATCGGCCGGCCCGCCTGCTCCGCTATAGCTATCTCCCGCTGGCGACTTCGCTGGTCACCGAGCCGAGCTTTTACTTCAATAATCCATTTCAGAAAGCAGATAGTTCAAAACAAGAAATGGATGCCTATTCCGAGGCGAAGCTGATCGAAAACGGCGATCCTTCCCTTGCCTGGGGTGGAAATCGCGTCTACTGGTTCGGCAATTTTTTTCCCGACATGGCCGCTTGGGATAAGCTTACGACCAATCGGCGCGGCGGCATGAGTGTGACGATCATGTTTCCTAATTCAGAGATGTCCTGCCACATGTCGGTCTTTCCCACGCGCACTTACAAGAAAGCGCATCGTCATGGTCCGGGGCGGGTCATCGTGATCCCGGCCGGCGAAGGCTACTCGGTCCTGTGGGAAGAAGGCAAGGAGAAGATTGTGGCTCCGTGGCACGAGGGCAGTATGTTCGTGCCGCCCAACAAGTGGTTTCATCAGCACTTCAACGTCGGCGCCACGCCCGCTCGCTATCTCGCGCTTCATCCGCCGCGGCAGTTTCGCGGCCATGCGGAAAAGATCGAAGACCGCGCCAAGGATATGATTGAATATGTCGATGAAGATCCGTGGATTCGGGAGAAATTCGAAGGCGAACTGGCTAAGGGAGGACTTACCACGCTAATGCCACAAGACGCCTATACAGTGAAAAGCTACAACTGGCATCCGACAAAGGGCTAAGAGTTTGGCAAGGCTTCGCGCGCTTATCGCCCGCCGAAAATCTCGTGGAACAATTTGACGTAGCGCTCGAAATTGTCCAGGACCTCCGCTGGAGCGAAAGCCGGCTTGATGTTTTCGGTCAGGCGCGCTTGATCCGGCGGCGTGTCGATGCGGTCGGGGATGCGATTCATGCCGCGAATCACTTCCTGGCCGCGCCTGGAAAGCACGAAGTCGATGAACAAGCGCGCCGCGTTGGGATGCGGCGCTTTGGTGGCAATACCAGTGGGGTGAATATTGGCAAAGACCGGATTTAGATATACCCAATCCACCGGCGCACCGGCGGGCTTCAACACCTCGAAGGTTTGCGAGTAGCCGCTGAGCGCTCCTTTGAACTCTCCCGCGGCAACGAGCTGAGCGAGCAAATTGCGCCCGGTGCGCAGCTCCGTCTGCTTGGCCAACTCGCGCATGTACGCCAGCCCTTTTTCTTCGCCCATCGCTTTGAGTGTCGTGCCAAACCACTCATAAGCACGACCTTCCATGGTGATCTGCCCCTTCCACTCGGGCTTCAGCAAATCATTGAAAGACTTCGGCACGCTGGTCTTTGCCACTGTCCGCGTGTTGTAGCCGAACGCGCCATAATTCGTGTATGTCGATGTCCAGTGCGCCTGCGGGTCTTTATAACCTTCGCGGAAAAATTTGCGCTCCGGGGAATCATAGGGCGCGAACAGACCGCGCTTTTTTATGGCGTTGCCGTAGAAACTCGTCGTTATGATGACATCACAAAGGTTTTGTCCGGCGCGGTTTTCGTTGACGAATCGCTCCATCAGGGCCGCGTCATTGCTGCGATAGTACGCCGCATCGATTTTCGGATAGACCTGTTTGAACCCATCCAGCAAAGTTTTCGAGTCGGCGGCAGTAAAAGTCGCGTACATCATCAGCTTGCCCTCGGCCTCCGCGCGCTCTCGCACTTCCGCCGCTTGACTTAAAGGCGCAAACAGAAATAGCGCCAGCAACCCGGCTAAGATCTTCGCAGCCAACCTTGAACATTGAACGTGGAACCTTGAACTGAACTTCATGGCAATTAACCGCTCGAATATCCTAGTCCCGTCGTCTTATCAAGCGACGAGTTGAACGATAGTGAATTAGTGAGTAGTGAAAACCGTACCGTTTTGAACAGATTGAAAGCCCAAACGTGCAGGGGATGGTGTTTGGCTACGCGGTTACGATTATTCGAAAATTGAACGCGACAAAGTCCAGATTCAGGCCAAACCCCGCCATTCTCATAGACCCCGCCATTCTCACTTCGTTAATTTCTGCTTGACGGGAAAAGTGCAATTTGACTAGGGTGCATCGTATGACTAGGATTTCAAGAGTTGTAGCCCTCTTCCATTCTCGTCACATCATCCAAATTTTGTGAAATCGATTGAAAGGCAAACAGGACGAGATTTGCGTTTGTAAAAAAAACGCAGACGACTGAAGTGGCATCATGAAATTAACATCGTGGAGGCGTTGAGAGATGCGACGAAGCACTGAGCGAATTCTGACCACACACGTCGGCAGTCTTCCCCGGCCGGCCGACCTGCGCGAAATGTGGTCGAAGCAAACGAGCGGTCCTGCGGAAGAAGCGCTGCGGGCGCGCTTGCGATCCGCCGTGGGCGAGGTCGTGCGCGCTCAGAGGACGGCAGGCGTCGATATTCCGAACGATGGCGAGTTCGGCAAGCCGATGCGCGCCGCATCGGACCGCGGCGCCTGGGGCAATTACATTTTCGACCGCGTCTCTGGCTTCGTCCCGACGCCGCCGGACGCGGTCGCGCCCGATTCTGCCGCCCCGGGAGCGCCAATGCGAATTGTCGGGGTGCGCTGGGAGCAACGGGAGTTCGCCGAGTTCTACGCCGACACGGGGCTGGGAGCGCCGAGCACTGCCGCGAGCCGCCCGATGTGCGCCGGTCCGATCGCCTATATCGGACATGAAGCCCTAAGCCGGGATCTCGCGAACCTGAGAGCGGCCAAGGACATCGCCGGCCTCGAAGAGGTGTTCGTCGCGTCGATTGCTCCCGGCAGCCTGGAGATGTTCTGCCGCGCCCAGAACAGCCACTATCCAGCAGCTGAGGCATTTTTCGAAGCGATCGCCGCCGCGATGCGCGAGGAATATCGGGCGATCGTAGAGGCCGGTTTCACCTTGCAACTCGACGACCCCGGATTGCCTGGCGCGTGGGACATGCTGGACCCACGGCCGAGCCTCAAGGAGTACAGGCGTTACGCGATGCTGCGCGTCGAGGCGCTGAACCGTGCACTGGAGGGTATCCCGGAGGATCGAGTCCGCTACCACATTTGCTGGGGTAGCTGGCATGGCCCGCACACGACGGACCTCCCTTTGCGAGACATCGCCGATGTGATGCTCATGGTGAGGGCACAGGCGTACTTGATCGAAGCCGGCAACGTGCGCCACGAGCACGAATACAAAATCTGGCGGGACATCAAGTTGCCGGCCGGCAAGATCCTCATTCCCGGCGTGGTGAGCCACGCGACCAATGTCGTCGAGCACCCCGAGCTGGTGGCGGATCGCATCTTGGCCTTCGCCAATATTGTCGGCCGCGAGAACGTCATCGCTGGGACTGATTGCGGTCTGGGCGGGCGGGTCCATCCGCAGATTGCGTGGGCAAAGCTGCGCGCGCTATCCGAAGGCGCCGCGCTGGCGAGCAAGAAGCTGTGGAACTCTCGCGGAAAAAATGGGAAATCGCTTTAGGAAACGAGAGAGGGAAGGATCTTCCGATAAAATTCCCGGTCGCCTTCGAAGGTGCCGTCCAGACGGCAAATCTCGTCAACCGTGAGCCAGCGGGCGTCGCTCACTTCTGCTGCGTTGAGCGCCAATTCACCGCCGACGTACTCCGCGATCCACCAGTGCAGTCTAAAAGTTCCCCGCGTCGAGACGTTCTCCCAAACCTTCCGAATCGGCCGCACCGTCAAGCCGACTTCTTCCATCGCCTCCCGCGCCACCGCCGCTTCCTGACTCTCTCCAGGCTCGACTTCGCCGCTGACCGGCGCCCAATGCCCTCCGCCTCGGATGCCCGGCGCCCTTTGAATGAGCAGAACCTTTTCCCCTTTTGTGATCACGGCGATGACGGCGTCGAGCATGAGTTTGACCCGGTTCGTGTCAGTTCCAGATGCGTTTTTTATCTCCCCTTGGCCGAAGGGTGGCAAGCGGCACCATAGCAGCTCGTCATAACCGACCGCAAGAAATTAGTGCCGAATCATTTTCATTCTGTTTTGTAGCCGGCGGACGAAAACGCGCTGAGTCACTTCATGCAGCTGTTTTCCTGAGCTCTACTCACCGATCGCTCCGAGAATCGTGCCGCGTTCATCTTTGGGCGGGAAATTCGGGCCTCGTAGCTGAGCCATCGTCATCTTGTTGACGTGGTCGATGATCGAAGCGAACGCGCGGATCGACCGGCTCATGCCTTCGGCCGGAACCAGGTCGGGAGTGTCGAGGCTGGTGTGATAGACGACGTGGTTGATGATGTGGAAGGACGGGGCGTAGTTGCCGTTCTTCGGGCCGTCTTCGACGCCATAGACCGACACGCCGAAGTCACGCAGCTGTTCGAAGGCCATCCGCTCGAATTCAGGACTGCCCAAGGCGTTCCAACGCGAAGAGCTCATCTGGTTCGTTGCCGTCAGGTCGGAATTGTACATGTAAAGGAGCGCCTCGGATGGATGCTCCATGGTGAGTTTCAGCGCGACCTTGCTCCAGTTGTAGGTGGTGTCGATGCCAACGTCCTTGCGGCCGCGGGCAACTTCGCCGTGGTGATGATCCGGGAACTGGATGAACACCATGGTACGCGGACGTTGGGCCTGTGGTATGGCAGCGTAGTGGCGCGCCAGCTCCAGGGTGCCGGCCATGCCTGAATTGTTGTCCGTCGCCGCCTGGAAGTACCCGTCCGTGTGGGTCATGACTACGATCTGCTCGTCCGACGCGCCCGGCAGGGTGGCCATCGTCCACACCGTCTCGACATTGGTCACTTCCGGCGCGTTGAGGTGCAGCGTGAAGGTAACCTTCTCGCCGGCGCCGAGCCGGTCGCGCAGGGCGAAGCCCTCGTCCTGGCTGACGGTCATCTGCGGGATGTTCCCGAGACCGCCCTCTGGCTGGAATTGGCCGTTGCCGGGGACTGCCATAACGTTGATGACCATGGCGGCGCCAAGTTCCTGCGCCCGGGCGTTCGCATTGAACAATCCGGCGCGATCGGAAGCCGAATGGCTCCGGCCGCCGGGAACGAAGGTGCTGTAGATGATGACGGCCTTGCTCTTGACGTCGCGGCCAAGAAAATCGGGTTCGGCGCCGATGCCAACCCATATCACTTCGGCCGTGATACCCTTAGGACCGGTGGCCTTGGTGCCGGAAACTGGGAAGGCGGTGACAAGTTCGGTCTTGCTACCGTTCGATGTCGTGTAGCTAGCGTTCCAGCTTTGCGGACGCCAATCTTTGGGCAGCACGTATGGAAACGACTCGACCTTCAAACCTAGCCGGGCGAATTCATCGGTCATATACTTCATGCCGGCCTTGTCAGCGTCAGTTCCAGGGAAGCGCCCCCACCACTGCTTGTTGACAGTGTCGCGGTAACGTAGCGCGATCTGCGACAGCGCGATCACGTCCTTTTTCATGCGCGCGCCGTCAATATCTCTATAAGCTTCCTGCCCGGGCTTCAGCGGGAATACCGGATAGTCCTTGTCGGAAAACAGCTGCGACGCATGATCGCGCGGCAGACCGATGCCGAATGTCTTCTCGGTCTTCGGTCCATGATCCATCTGAGCCATGGCCGCGCTGCTAATCAAAACGCCGGTCATCAGGGCAATACTCGCTATGATCGCCTGCCTCGATATCGATCGCTTCCTCATTCGATTCCTCCCTTCAGCAAAGTTGGGGTTAAACATAACACTGTATACCAAAAAATGCATTGTCTCCTCATCAAGAGTTAAGTATAGAAGGTTCACAGCAGCCAGCAGAGGAATAGTGGATCACGTGAAATCAAGGAGGCAAGCCCATGGTAAAGATCCTGGAATGCGCTAAGGTGGACCCGTCGAGTGGGTGTAAGCACGTCGTACGGGGTGAGACAGTAGAGGAAGTACTTCAGAAAGCGGGTGAGCACGCCAAGGAACACGGCATTCGCCAAGTGACGCCGGAACTGATCGAGCGCGTCAAAGCGAACATCCGTGACGCCTAGCCTCAGAAACGAAGCCAGTTCCAAACGTTCCAGTCGTTCCAGCAGTTCATCCGACCCGCAACAGCGGCGCCGCAGGAATTAGGTTACTTGGTTGCTGAATATCCCTTTGAATAGGTGTAACCCAACCAGAACATCAAAATACAACACTTGACCCTTCCGCGTGCTCCGAGAATTCCGAAGTTCGAAATTTCACATCTGTTTCTTTAAACGATTTGAACTGACCCCGGACTAGATCCGGGGGATTGAACCCTTCGACGTACTCAGGGCTGGCTATTTGAACGTTTTGAACTTCGATAATTGTTCCAATGCGCTCCTATCGTTTACCTTGAACCTTTGAACTGCCGCTTGCCGGTATGATATCGAAGGTCAAGCGAATTCAGATACGTAGAAGGAGAAGACATGGCCCTAGCGGATTGCAATTGGAACTTGAAATCAATCGTCGCTTTTTTTGCACTGTTGTTTTTGCTGCACCCCCAGCCGCCAGACGCCACTTCTGCGGCGGCGCCTGCGCAATTGGCCAATGACCCCATCGCCAAAGCGCTGGGGCCCGCCGTTATGAGCGCCGCCCTCAAAGAGGGGCGCGTGCATTGGTACGCAGGCGACAACACGGGCGAGTTTTTCAAGGCAGGAGGAAAAGCGGCCTTCGAGAAACGTTTTGGTATCATAATAGAGCCACTGACAGGCCGTCTGCGCGAACACACCGACAGGCTGCGCGCTGAGCAGGCGGCGGGAAGAGTCAATGCCGATACTTTCGATGGGGTTGACCAGTACTTGATGGAGTTGCACCGCTACGGCGCCCTCGAGAAGTTTACACCCCCGATCACGACGCTGGACGGTTACGACAAATCCGTCTTTACCAAGGATCCGGTCGGTTTCTGGACGCCGCTTTTCATAAGCGCGCAAGCCCTGATCGTCAACACCAACATGGTCAAGAAAGATGAGTATCCCAAATCCTATCTGGACATTTTAAATCCTAAATGGAAGGGCAGGTTGGCCACGCGCGATCCACGCAGCGCGGGAGGTGGTGGCTGGCAGTTCCTGCAGATCTATAACCACCCCAAGTTGGGCATCGAATATATTCGCAAGCTGAAAGAAGTCGTCGATCCCTTTATCGTTCCCGGTGGCAGTCGCGAGATGCGCGATGCGGTGTTGCTCGGGCAATTTCCGCTCGGCTTCAGCGGCCGACCGGAATTCCTCACTGATGTTCCGAAAGGCTCGCCGTTGGCCTATCTCGTCCCTCAAGAAGGGGTCACGTGGCTGCCCCACTCTACGGCGCTGATCAAAAACGCGCCGCATCCGAATGCGGCCAAAGTTGCGCTGACCTGGTTCTACGAGCTCCCCAATCTGCAGCTCCTGGCTAAAGAAGGCGGGCGTATGATCCCTCATCCCAAGATCAAAATGCCTATTCCCGAAATGGATCTGTCAAATAACATCATGATGGAAGGGATACCTTCGCAGCAGCTTGCCGAGCCGGGATTCTTCTTCAAGGAAATGGAAAAGATTTTCGGCAGGCGCTGAGCGTTTCCCAAGCGCCTGTGAACGATGGAGCGTTGCCGTGCGCGAGCACGGGTAGGAATTTCCTATTCGAGTATTTCGTCAGTTGAGCTCGCGCTTTTTTCCTGGCTCACGGCTGCTTGAGCTTTGATCTTCGATGCTCTCCAAGTTAGAGCGTGCTTTGCGCGCATTGCAGCGGGTCACGCTCCTCTACTATCTCCTGTTTGCTGTTTTAATTATCCTCGTTCTCTACCCGACCCTGATGCTGCTCGCGGCGAGCTTTTTTACCGGGCAGCCGGGCGCCTGGGGAAAGTTCACCCTCGACGGCTACCGAGAATTATTAAACACCGAAGGCATCGGCGAGATTTTTTTCAATAGCGTTGTCTATGCGACGGCTCGAACGGCAATCAGTCTCGTTCTGGCCCTGACCTTTGCGTGGGCGGTGGCGCGCGCCCATGTTCCGGGCCGCGGCCTGATGGAGTTGCTGATCCCGATTCCCTTCTTCATCCCGGACCTTCTCACGGCCATCTCCTGGGTCATGCTCGGCAACCCGCAAAATGGACTTATCAACCAACTCTTCATCCAGGTTTTCGGCGCGCGTGGTCCCGTCGTCAACATTTATGGTTGGGGTGGCTTGCTTTTTCATTCTGTCTTGAGCACCACGTCCTTTCTTTACCTCCTGCTGGTCGGCTTCTTCTACAACATGGATCCCTCCTACGAAGAAGCGTCCGCGGCAGCGGGCGCGACCAATTCTCAGACGACCTTGCGAGTTACGCTGCCCATGATCTTGCCGGCAATCCTGGGCGTCTCGATCCTATCGTTTATTCGCGCGCTGGAATCCTTCGAGGACCCCTACCTGTTCGGCACTCCGGGCGGCGTCTATGTTTTCGCCAATGAAATCTATCGGGTGCTCAGACACCGTCATCCGCCGCAGTACAGTACTGCCACGGCGCTGGCCGTTATCCTCATGATCATCACTTTTGTCATGGTTTCCGTGCAGTGGCGGATACTGGGCAGGCGCGAATTCACGACGATCAGCGGCAAGGGTTATCAACCGCGCCGCGTCACGCCCAATCGCTGGGTTCGCTGGGGCATCTTTACGCTCTTTCTAATCTATTTTACTCTGGCCATTTTGATCCCTTTGACGCAGATCTGCGCCAGCTCATTCTTCAAGGTTTTCGGTCTGTACAAGGTAGAGCACTTTACCTTCGATAACTGGCTCAAGGTTTTCCACGACCCGCGCACGATGGGAGGTTTGCGCAACACGATTGTCTTTTCCTGTGCGGCGGCTGCGGGTGTCATCACTTTGGGCGGCCTGATCGGCTACATCCGCATCCGCACGCGCCATTGGCTGGGGCCGGCGATGGAGCTCACGGCGTGGCTGCCGTGGACCATGCCGGGGATTGTCCTCGGCCTGGCATTGCTCTGGGCCTGGATATCGCTTCCCCAGCCGATCAATCTCTACGGCACTTCAATGATCGTGATTTTCGGTTTGATGGTGAATGGCTTGCCGCTCGGCACCCGCACCATGCAATCGGCGATCATGCAAGTCAGCAAGGACCTGGAAGAATGCTCGATGGTGCACGGCGCTTCGTGGCTTCAGACCATGACTCGGATTGTCTTGCCGCTTCTGCGCATTGGCATCGCCGCCGCTTTTGTGATCGTCTTTGCGCTCTCGGCGCGCAGCCTGACCATCCCTCTGCTGCTCTACTCCTACGGCACGGAAACTCTGACCATCGCGCTTCTCTACTATTACGAAGAAGGATATCGCAACATCACCGCCGTGATCGCCATGATCCAGCTCGGCCTGGTGATGGGCTTGTTAGTATTGGAGCGGCTGACGCGGCCGCGCCAAACCAGCTAAAAAACCGAGTCGCGAGGAGTCAGAATCAGAATCGCCTCATGCTAAATGACGCCTGGTGGAATTTTACATTGTAGAATTGCCGTGGTGACAAAGGGTTGCTGCTCGTACTGGATCTCGGTGTGCCCGAAATATCTACCGCTTTCGCCCCAAATCGCATTTCCCAAGCGCAAGATAATCGGTCAGATGGTAGGAACGTGACACAACGCTCCAGATTCCGCGTTGCTTCGACCGGCAATGGAGCGCCGATTGAAGCTAACAGCTGGGGCAGAACGGGGTCGTGAACGTAGGGTCGCATGAACGGATGGTCGATGAATGGAAGGTCGGGTCTTTTACTTTTGCTGTCCCGGCCCGCGATCGCGAGTATTCGGCTGATTGTAGAGTAGAGGGGCGGTTGTTTGCTTTAACTGCTGTTGATATTCCGCTGCCAAGTTTCGATCACCAGGTTAGGTAGTGAACTCTCAACGGCATATAGGCTTGTTCGGACCAGGCATCCGATCCCAATACGCTGGTTTATCAAGAGTAAGGCATTCCACGTAAGCGGTAATCCACATTAAAACGTTAAAGAGCACTACAACCCCGATTGGAACCAGTACGAACCATAGTAGCGACGGGCCAAGCTTCTGGAAGAACCTAGTAAGGATCAACTTGAAAACAGTCATGGTTTCAAATTGCGCAACTAACACGCAGCCATCAGGTTCATCCTCCGCTGAAGCAGTATCATGCCAGGATGCTCCGGTTATCCTCTATGCTTTTTCTAACCTTTGCCGGGAGCGATTTCTCAGCGTTACGCAGGTCATAAGTCATTTGCAGGTTCATCCAGAATTCCGCCGAGGTCTTGAAAAACGTCCCCAGGCGGATCGCGGTATCTCCGGTGATGCCTCTTTCGTCCTTCAGAATCGCGGTGATCCGGTTGGGCGGTACCCCTATCGCCTTCGCGAGCGCGTTCGCCGTCAGGCCCAGCGGCTTGAGGAATTCCTCATTGAGAATTTCACCCGGCGGCACCGGGCGCCTTCTATTTTTCTTCATCTTGTCACCTCTTAATGATAGTCCACAATTTCAACGTCGTGGGGACCGTCATCCTTCCACGTAAAACAAATCCGCCATTGGTCGTTGATCCGGATACTGGATTGCCCCGCCCTGTCTCCTGACAGCTTCTCAAATCTGTTTCCCGGAGTCGAAGCCAGATCTCCGAGCTTCACCGCGCTGTCCAGCATGACCAGCTTACGCTCAGCCGCTTTCTTGAAGCCTGAAAACTTCCTGACATTCCCCCGTGAGGATTTCTTATTGGACAGCTCATAATCAATTCGCCTATATTACTCTGCGTTAAGGACTGAGGGAAAAGGGAACAGGTTGATTCTTTAGGACTCAGAAATTGGAAAAGTAGCGTGTTCCTTTGGATTGTTCCCAACTCGGCATCACGAGCGATCATGCGCTTACCAAACTTGGACGACTGTGACGAAAGCAAGTTAGTAGAGTTGGGCAAGTCTGACAAAGGGGTTTTTCTTGGTTCAGGATTGGAAAGTAATAAATAATACGCCGTCGAATTTCTAAACTGGGACTTTCAATGGACTATGAACCTTTCCTTCGCGCCCCTTGCGTCCGTCGCGGTTCAAGTAGTAACTACTGGAGGAGTCCGTCGGATGTCTAAACGCATACGCAAATCGTTAACGACCGCGCTTGCAGTCGCTGCGGGGATTCTGGTTTGTGCTGCGCCGCTGCACGCGCGCGTCACCAAAATCGTCATCGACGAAAAAATCTCGCCGGCTTTTTGTAAAGGC
>Ga0137403_10006794_pt1 | contig 13040 bp, 10 predicted proteins | sample CZOMad2_1_16fung_FD_122057 | JGI IMG/M metagenome (GOLD analysis project Ga0137403, IMG submission 122057) | Vadose zone soil fungal communities from Angelo Coast Range Reserve, California, USA - CZOMad2_1_16fungal (Hybrid Assembly) | ecosystem: Environmental > Terrestrial > Soil > Vadose zone... | reverse complement strand
CGCCGAAGAGCAGCCTGGCTGGCGGGAGCGGGGTGTCGGTGTTCTGCGCCAGCCGCTGTTGCCCGAAGCGCTCGCCCGCTCGGTAAACGCGGTTTTGGCGCTGCGGAAGACCTGACTGCAAGAACCTGAACCCCGGAAGGCGCAATGCAACTGACGGTGCAGCAAGCGGCCAGCTTCCTCGACGTGCCCGAGCGGCAGATCTATCGGTGGCTCGACGAAGGCGAGATCCCGTTCTCTCGCGAGCAAGGCCGAATCCACTTCAACCAGACCGAGCTGCTCGAATGGGCGACGGCGCGGGGAGTTCGCCCGTCGCATCCGTTGCACACGGATGCGGAAATGCAGACCCCTGGGCTCGCTGATGCGCTCTCGCTCGGAGGTGTCCACGAGGGCCTCGCGGCCACTGACCGCGCGGCAGCCATTCGCGCTGCCGTGGAACGCTTGCCGCTCCGGCCCGGCGAGGATCCGGACATGCTCGTGGACATCATGCTTGCGCGCGAGGCGGCCGGCTCCACTGCCGTCGGTGATGGCATTGCGATCCCGCATGTGCGCGCGCCCATCGTCCAGAACGGCGTCGCACCGGCCATCGCGCTTTGCACGCTTGCGCAGCCGATCGACTTCGGCGCTCGGGATGGAAAGCCGGTGCACACGCTGTTCCTGCTCGTCACGCCAACGGTGAGCGTGCATCTGCTGATGCTGGCGCGGTTGGCGGCGGCGCTGCACGATCGAGAATTCAAGAGCGCCGTTCTGCGGCGGGCGCCCGCGGAGGAGATCCTCGCGCATGCCCACCGGCTCGACGCGGCGAAGGGAAGGCGTTGAGCATGCCCCTGCTGATAGCTTCATTGGCGGTCCTGGTCGCGAGCGGTCTTTTGGGCGCGGGGCTTTCGCGATGGCCGCGCTGGGCCACCGGCGTCGGCGCGGCCGGCGCGCTGGCAGGCTGCGCGCTCGGACTGTCGCCGGCGCTTGTGGCTTTATCGGGCGGCGAACTCGTAGCGCACTGGAGGTGGACGCCCCCCTACGGCGATCTAGTGCTTGGCGTCGATCGGCTGAGCGCGTTCTTTCTCGTGCCTCTCTTCACCTTGGCCGCCTGCGCGGCCGTCTATGGCCGTTCGTATCTGCTGCACGGGAAACGGCGTCCGCTCGGGCCACCCGCGCTCTTCTTCAACCTGTTGGTGGCGAGCATGGCCCTGATCGTCCTCGCCCGCGACGCGATCGTGTTGCTCGTGAGCTGGGAGGCGATGGGTCTCACCTCGTTTCTCCTCGTCAGCTTCGAGCACCAGCACGCCGAGGTACGCCGCGCCGGGTGGATCTACCTGGTCGCCAGCCAGATCGGAGCGATGGTCTTCATGGCCTTCCTGTTCCTGCTCATCCGCCAGGCTGGCAGCACGGAATTCTCCGCGTTCCAGCGCATGACAGCACCCGATCCCTGGCTGGCCATCGGCTTGGCAGTGCTCGCAGCCATCGGGTGCGGCGTGAAGGCCGGCTTCGTTCCGCTCCACGTCTGGCTTCCCGAAGCGCACGCTGCAGCGCCGTCGCACATGTCGGCGCTGATGTCCGGCGCGTCGATCAAGATTGCCCTCTACGCGCTGCTTCGCGGGCTCAGCTTTCTGCCACCCGCGCGTTGGTGGGGACCGGCGCTGATCCTGCTCGGGTTCGCGGGCGCAGGTTTCGGCATCTCGCAGGCGCTCGCCCAACGGGACCTCAAACGCGTGCTGGCGTACTCGAGCATCGAGAACATGGGGCTGATTCTCATCGGCTTGGGCATCGCCTTCTGGGGCGCTGCGCTGGGCTCGCCCGCGGTCGCGGCGCTGGGCGCGCTGGCGGCGGGGTTCCATCTCTGGAGTCACGTCATGATGAAGGGCCTCCTGTTCCTCTGCGCCGGCAGCGTACTCCACGGCTCCGGCACGCGCGATCTCGAGGCCCTGGGCGGGCTCTTGCGGCGGATGCCGTTGACTTCAATGCTGCTCATTGTTGGCGCGGTCGCAATCGCCGGTCTTCCACCGCTCAACGGATTTGTCGGCGAGTGGCTGGTCCTGCGCGGTTTATTCGCGGGCGCCGTGGTTCGCAGCGGGGCGCCCGGCATCGCGGCGCTGCTCGCCGTAGGCGCGCTCGCGTTCGTCGGAGCACTGGCGGCGCTCTGCTTCGTACGGCTGATCGGAATCGCACTTCTCGGCAACCCGCGCAGCGAGGCCGCGGCGCACGCGCACGAATCGAGCGTGGGACTTCTCTTGCCGATGCTGGTCCTCGCTGGCGGGTGCCTGGCCCTTTCACTCCGTCCGACGATTCTCGTGCGGCCAGTGTCGGCGTTCGCTGGTCAGCTCTTTGGCGCGGAAGTGTCTGCCGCGGTGGAGTCGCTGGCACCATCGCTCGCGATGCTAGGCGCGGTCTCCGGAGGCATCGGCCTGCTCGTCGCCATCGCTGGTGCCGTGCTGGCCGCGCGGTTGCGCCGACCCGCTCCCGCGCCCCCAACCTGGGACTGCGGCTACGCTGCCCCGACGGCGCGGATGCAGTACACCGCGAGCTCCTTCGCGCAGATCGCGACCGCGCAACTGCTTCCGGAAGCGCTGTCGCCGCGCATCGCCGAGCAACGGCCGGCTGGGCTTTTTCCAGCCCGCGGCAAATTCCGCTCGAACGATGCCGATCCGCTCACCCGTCGATGGTACGAGCCGTTCTTCACCCGGTGGGCCGACCGCTTCGTCAGCTTCCGCTGGGTTCAACAGGGCGTTCTGCACGCGTACCTTTTTTACATTCTCGCGGCCGTGGTGGTGGCGCTCACCTGGGCGTCAGTTCGAGGATGGGCGGGGCGATGAGCGAGGTTCTTGCTGTTTGTGCGTGCGCGCTGGCGGCGCTCAGCGGCTTGCCGGGCCTGTTCTCGTCACGGAATGGCCGCGCCGGCGAGCGAATGGCCTGTTCTCTGATCGCAGTCGCCGGTATCGCGGGAGTGAGTGCCGCCGTGCTGGCATTCGTGGCGCCGTCGCCCGAAGGCATATCGCAGCGTTGGGCGGTGCCGGGCGGCGCGTTGCAGGTGCGTGTCGACGGCCTTTCAGCGATGTTTCTCGGCCAGATCTTCTTCATCTCGATTCTCGGCGCCATCTACGGCCTGGGCTACTGGCCGCAGGCCGCACACCGGGAGAACGGACGCAAGCTGCGCCTCTTCTACGGGTTGCTCACGGCCGGCATCGGTTTGCTTATCATTGCCGGCAACTCGGTGCTTTTCCTCGTGGGCTGGGAGGTCATGGCGCTTGCCGCCTTTCTCACGGTGACGACCGAAGACGAGAAGCCCGAAGTCCGCCAGGCGGGCTACTTGTATCTCTGCACCACGCGCGCCGGAACGCTGTGCCTCTTCGCGCTTTTCGCGCTCCTCTTCGGCGCGACGGGCCGAATGGATTTCGACACTCACGGCGTCGATGCACGCGGACCCGTCGGCACCGCCATCTTCTTGCTCGCCCTCTCAGGATTCGGTCTCAAGGCGGGCCTGATGCCACTGCACATCTGGCTGCCTCCGGCACATGCTTCCGCGCCCACTCACGTGTCCGCCTTGATGTCTGGCGTGCTGATCAAGACGGGCATCTATGCGCTGGCGCGCGTTGCGGCCGGATTCGAACATCCGCCGCTGTGGTGGGGCGGCATGCTGCTGTCGCTGGGCACCGCCTCTGCGGTGCTGGGCGTCGCATTCGCCATCGGCCAGCACGACGTCAAGCGGCTGCTCGCGTACCACAGCGTGGAGAACATCGGGATCATGTGCATGGGGCTGGGGCTCGCGCTCATCGGGCGCGCCTCCGGCCACCCGGACCTGGTGCTGCTGGGGCTGGCCGGGGCGCTCCTGCACGTGTGGAACCACGGGCTGTTCAAGGCGCTTTTGTTCCTCGGAGCGGGGTCAGTGATCCACGGGACGGGCACGAGGGAGATGGACAGGTTGGGAGGGCTGCTCAAACGCATGCCGGGGACGGCGCTGCTTTTTCTCGTCGGCGCGGTCGCGATCTGCGGATTGCCGCCGCTCAACGGATTCGTCAGCGAGCTGTTGGTCTACCTGGGGCTCTATCGCGGAGCGGCCGCGCGCGACGGGCGGTGGTGGATCGCTACTTCCTTCGCCGCTCCTGCGCTGGCGCTGGTCGGAGCGCTGGCGCTGGCCTGCTTCGCCAAGGCCTTTGGTGCCATCTTCCTCGGCGAGCCGCGCTCGGAGGATGCAGACCTGGCGCATGAGGCGCCGCGCACGATGCTCGGCCCGATGATCGCGCTCGCGGCCTGCTGCGTCCTCATCGGGCTCGCTCCTGCCCTGGTCGCGCCTGCCCTCGATTCCGCCGCAGCGGCGTGGGGAGTGAGCACGCCGCTCACCGCCGCGGCGCCGCTGGGCAAGATCACGCTGGCCGCCGTCCTCCTTCTCGCGGCGCTTGGCTTCACCGCGGCCGCGCTGGTTTCGCGGATCCGCGGGTCGAGGGCCGCGCCGACCTGGGATTGCGGCTACGCCGCGCCCACCGCCCGGATGCAATACACCTCGTCGTCCTTCGCCCAGATGCTGGTCGGGCTCTTCGCCTTCGCGCTGCGCCCGCGGGAACAGGCGCCGCGACTGATGGGGCCCTTCCCCGCGGCCGCGACCTATCACGGCGAGGTGCCCGATGCGGTCCTCGACCGGATCCTGCTGCCGTTCGTGCGCGCCACCGCAAACGCGTTCGAATCGTTGAGATTCATCCAGCGCGGCAATGTCCAGGCCTACCTCGGCTACATCCTCCTCACGCTCGTCCTGCTCCTGGTGTGGAAATGAACCTGCACACGCTCCTCCTCGACGTGGTGCACGTGGCCGTCTTGCTGCTAGTCCCGCCTTTCTTGCTCGGCGTGATCAACAAGACCAAGGCGGCCTTCGCGGGCCGCGTGGGGCCTCCTTATCTGCAGCCCTACTACGACCTCGTCAAGCTGTGGCGGAAGGGTTCGGTCTTCAGCACCTCGACCTCGTGGGTCTTCAAGGCGGGACCCGTGGTTGGCTTCGCGACTGCCGTGCTGGCCGGCTTGCTGCTGCCCGTCGCCGGGCACGCACCCCTGTCCTTCGAGGGTGACGCGATCCTGTTTGCCTACCTGTTCGCCCTCGGCCGTTTCTTCACGGTCGCTGCCGCACTCGATACGGGTTCCGCCTTCGAGGGAATGGGCAGCGCGCGCGAGGCCACTTTTTCCAGCCTGGCCGAGCCGGCGCTCTTCTTCGGCCTGCTCGTGCTCGGGCGCCTTGCCCGCTCGCTTTCGCTAGAAGTCATGCTGACCGGCGGACACTGGCCGCCGCGCTCGGCGGCCTCGCTAGTTCTGGTGATGGCCGCGCTCTTCATCGTGCTGCTCGCCGAGAACAGCCGCATCCCCTTCGACGATCCGAATACCCACCTCGAGCTGACCATGATCCACGAGGTGATGGTGCTCGATCACGGCGGCCCCGCCCTCGGTACCATTCTCTACGGAGCGTCGCTGAAACTCTTCATCTTCGCCGCGCTGGTGGTAGGCATCGCGCTTCCCGATCTCGGGAATCCGTGGATGTCGTTGGGTGCGCTGCTCACAGGCGTACTGGCCGTCGCGGTCGCGATCGGCGTGGTCGAGTCTCTCATGGCGCGCTTACGGCTCGTGCACGTGCCCAGCCTGCTCATCGCCGCCTGCCTGCTTTCCGGATTCGGAATCGTGCTGCTCGCGAGGTAACCGATGCAAATCGTCGCCGACCCACTCCTGGTTGTTCTGCTCTTGGTGAACTTCTTCATGCTCGGAACCAGCCGGCTGCGCGCGCTGATCAACGGTTCCGCCGCGCAAGGAGTACTGCTGGCGCTGCTGGTGGTCGCGGTGCATGGCGAGGTCACCCTGCAGGCGGTGCTGATTGCTCTCGCCACCATCGCGCTCAAGAGCATCGTAATTCCCTCGATGCTCACGCGCGCGCTTCGCGACGCCGCCATCCACCGAGAGATCGAGCCGGTGATCGGCTTCGTGCCTTCGCTGCTTCTGGGCGGGCTGGGGACGGGGCTGTCGGTGGTGTTCGCTCGCACCCTCCCGCTCGCGCCGGAGCACGTCGGTTCGCTGCTGGTTCCGGCGTCGCTCGCCACGGCGTTCACCGGCTTCCTCCTCCTCGCCACGCGGCGCAAGGCGATCACGCAGGTCGTCGGGTATCTGGCGCTGGAAAACGGCGTCTTCGTCATGGGCCTGACGCTGGTCGAGGCCATGCCTCTTCTGGTCGAGACGGGCGTCCTGCTCGATCTGGTCGTCGCCATCTTCGTGATGGGCATCATCATCGAGCACATCAGCCGCGAGTTTTCCTCCATCGACACCACGCGGCTCAGCTCGCTCAAGGAGTGACCTTTGGCGCTCGCTCTCGTCATCGTCCCGCTCGCATTCGCCGCCGCGGCGGCTGCCATGCCGTGGCAGAAGTGGCGGCCGTGGCTGCTCCCCGCGTGCGGTGCAGTCCACCTGGCGATGACGATCGCGGCGCTGGGGCGTCCTGAAGTCTCGGCCATCGGCGGATGGCTCAAGCTCGACGATCTGGGCCGGCTCGTCCTCGCGCTCGTCAGCGTGCTGTTCTTCGCCTGCTCCCTCTATGCGCCCGGGTACCTCGCTCTTCGCGCCGAGCGCTCGAACCGGGTCTTCGTACCCTGTTTGCTCTTCTTTCTCGCGATGAACTCGCTGATCGTCGAGGCGCAGCACCTTGGCTTGATGTGGGTGGCGATCGAGGCGACGACGCTCGCGTCCGCGCCGCTGATCCATTACAACCACCACGCGCGGTCGATCGAAGCGACCTGGAAGTATCTCTTGATCGGCTCGGTCGGCATTGCGCTGGCCCTGTTCGGGACCTTCTTTCTCGCCTATGCAGCCCTTCGGGCCGGCTTGGGCACCTCGCTGTTCTTCCCTGACCTGGTGCGCGAGGCGCCGCGGCTATCGCGGCCCTGGTTGCACTCCGCATTCGTTCTGCTGTTCGTCGGCTACGGTACCAAGATGGGCCTCGCGCCCATGCACACATGGAAACCCGATGCCTATGGGGAGGCGCCCGGGATCGTCGGGACGCTGCTGGCCGGCGCGCTGACGAGCTGCGCGTTCCTTGCGCTTCTGCGCTTTTTCCAGATCGTGTCAGCCGCGGGAGAGGCAGCGTTCGCGCGGCAGCTCATGATCGGGATCGGCCTGCTCTCGATGGCGGTGGGCGGCGTCTTCATGGCGCGCCAGCGCGACTACAAGCGCATGCTCGCGTACTCCAGCGTCGAGCACATGGGGATCCTGGTGCTGGGCGTCGGCATCGGTGGCCTCGGCGTGTTCGGATCGCTTCTCCACCTCGTCAACAACGCCATCACCAAAGGGGTGCTCTTTCTCTCGGCGGGAAACATCCACCGCGCCTACGGCAGCAAGTCGACCGAGGATGTCCGCGGTGCCTTGCGGCGCCTGCCGTTCTCGGGCGCGCTCTTTCTTGCCGGCTTTTTTGCCGCCACCGGCTCACCGCCGTTTGCTCCGTTCCTCAGCGAGTTCACCATCGTGCGCGCCGCGATGACTTCGGGGCACGCCATCGTCGGCGGGCTCTTTCTCCTCATGCTGGCGATCGTCTTCATCGGAATGGGCGGCGCGGTGCTCTCGGTCGTGCAGGGGGAGCCGCCGGCAGAGGGACCGTCGGGTTACCATGATCGTCTCGGGACCATCGCTCCCATTCTTTTGCTGATGGCCATCGTCCTGTTCCTCGGCATCTACGTGCCCGCGCCGCTGGTGGCGCTGGTGCAGAACGCCGCGACTTTCGTGGAGGTGAATCCGTGAAGTTGTTCAACGGCGTCGCCGTGCCCCGCGACCAGGTGCCTTTGCTCTCGCTCGAGGCGCTCCGGCAGAAGGCGATCGAAGCGCCGAAGCGCGGCCAGCGCATTTCCGCGCTTTTCGGGACTCCCGCTGGCGAACAGATCGAGCTCGTGCTGGTCCTCGCCGACGACTCTGCGGGCGCGCTCGAGGCTGCGCGGGCGAGGGTGATCGGCGAGTCCTTCTCGTCGATGACGCCGGAGTGTCCCGAGGTGCACCTGTTCGAGCGCGAGATCGCCGAGCAGTGGGGCGTGAAGCCCGAAGGCCATCCCTGGTTCAAGCCGGTCCGTTTCCATGCGTCTTGGCGCGGCCGCGACGCCTGGAGCCGGCCGCCCGGGGTGCACCCGCAGTGCGGCGTGACCGACTTCTATCGCGTCGAGGGAGAGGAAGTACACGAGGTCGCGGTCGGACCCGTGCACGCGGGCGTGATCGAGCCGGGGCACTTCCGCTTCCAGTGTCACGGCGAGGAGGTCTTCCACCTGGAGATCTCGCTCGGCTATCAGCACCGCGGTCTGGAGGCGGCACTGATCGGCGGACCGAACAAGCGCAGCATCCATTACGCCGAGACGCTGGCCGGCGACACGACCGTGGGACACGCGAGCGCGTACTGTCAGAACCTGGAGGCCCTGGCTGGTGCGCGCGCGGCATCCCGCGGCCAGGCGCTGCGCGCGATCGCGCTCGAGTTGGAGCGCCTCGCGAATCACACAGGCGACCTGGGTGCACTCGCCGGGGACGTCGGCTTCCTCCCCACGGCGGCGTACTGCGGCCGGCTTCGTGGCGATTTTCTCAACCTGACCGGGCTCCTCTGCGGCAGCCGATTCGGCCGGGGGACCGTGCGACCCGGCGGCGCGGGTTTCGACCTCGAACCGGAGCGGGCGGCGCAGGCTGCGGACCAGCTCGAGTCTGCGTTTCGCGACGTGGAGAACGCCGTCGGGCTGCTCTGGTCGACGCCCTCGGTGGGTGCGCGGTTCGAGGAGACCGGCCGCGTACCCGCGGAAGTGGCGCGCGAACTGGGCATGGTGGGGATGGCGGCGCGCGCCTCGGGCCTGGAGCGCGACGTGCGTAAGACGCACCCCTGGGGCATGTACCGATTCGCGCACATTCCCATTTCCACCTCGGCATCGGGCGACGTCTATGCGCGCGCCTACGTCCGCTGGTTGGAGATCCAGCGCTCGGTGGCCTTCGTGCGCCAGCAGCTGCGCGAGCTTCCGAAGGGGCCGATCCGCGCGCCCTGCGGCGCCCCGCGGCCGGGCCTCTTCTGTGTCTCGCTCATCGAAGGATGGCGCGGCGAGATCTGCCACACCACCATCACAGACGACCAGGGACGCTTCGCGAGCTACAAGATCGTCGATCCGTCCTTTCACAACTGGGCTGGTCTGCAGATGGCGCTGCGCGACCAGCAGATCTCCGACTTTCCACTCTGCAACAAGAGCTTCAATCTCTCGTACTGCGGTCACGACTTGTGAGGTGCGCATGTTGAAGGTGTTTCTCGCGCGGGCGCAGCAGGGACATCGCACCTCCGCGTTCCCCGACTCTCCGCCGGCGATGCCCGACCGCTTCCGAGGACTGCCGGTGCTGGATCCCTCCCGCTGCGCGGACGGCTGCAGCGCCTGTGTCGAAGCGTGCCCCACCGGAGCGATATCCGCCAGCGATGGATTGCGTCTGGATCTCGGCCGCTGCCTGTTTTGCCCCGACTGCGTCCAGGCCTGCCCGGAGGGGGCCATTGCCTTCACCACCGAGTACCGCCTTGCTACGAGGACACGCGAGGCTCTCGTGCTCCGCGGTCCGGAGGAATACCCGCGCGCTGCGGCGCTCGAGCAGAAACTGCGGCGTCTTTTCGGCAGGTCGCTCAAGCTGCGGGTGGTGAGCGCCGGCGACTGCAACGCTTGCAGCGCGGACGTCAATGTGCTCGGCACGCCGGTCTTCGATCTGGGCCGCTTCGGAATCCAGTACGTGGCCTCGCCGCGGCACGCGGACGGTCTACTGATCACTGGTCCCGTCACCGAAAACATGCGGCTCGCTTTGAAGAAGACGTGGGACGCAGTGCCGCCGCCGAAGATCGTGATCGCGGTAGGGGCCTGCGCCATCTCGGGCGGCCCCTACATCGATCATGGCGAGGTCCACAACGGGGCGGACGCGGTGGTGCCGGTCGATCTGTACGTGCCGGGTTGCCCTCCGCATCCGTTCACGATTCTCGATGGGCTCCTCAGGTTGCTGGGGCGCATCGACGAACGTTCCGCTCAAGCACGTGCAAGGGCGACGCAGCAGTATCGCGCGGACATCGAGCATGAATCGATCGACTGGGGAAAAAAGCGCGCCGAGGAAGGAATGAAGCTTTTCGGGTTCGGGAACCCCCCGCCCGAATCTCCCGAGAAGCGTAAGCCGTAGTGCGTGTTCGATTCATTTTCTGCCGCAAAGGTCCGGGCAGCGTCGGCCTCTATTGGTCATGGCTCGATGCATGCCAGCGTCCGGCGCAGTGGCTCCCACCCGTCATGCTGAATCGGCATCAGCCCGTGCAGCCCCATATTCATCGAGCTTGGTATACAGCGTGCGCAGCCCGATCCCGAGCACGCGCGCCGTCGCCTTTTTCGTCCCGTACCGGCGCAGAGTCGCCAGGATGAACCCGCGCTCGACCTCCGCCAAGGTAACGCCCAACGGAACGTTCAAAGCACCGGAAGTGCGTGCCGCAGCGGCCGTGAAGTCGCCGGCCTGAAGCGAACCCATCTCGGTGAACGACTCTGGACCGATTTTGTCGCCGCTCGCGAGGATGGCCGCGCTCTCGATGGCGTTCTTCAACTCGCGGACGTTTCCCGGCCAGTCGTGCTCCATGATCAACTTCAGCGCCTGAGGAGCGATGCCCTGAATCTTGCCATCGTGGCGGCGGTTGAAATCCGTGATGAATGCCTCGATCAACGCGGGGATGTCTTCCTTACGCTCCCGCAGAGGGGGAATGACGATGGTGACGACCTTGAGCCTGTAATAGAGATCTTCGCGAAACTTCCCGGCGCGAATGTTCTCTTCCAGGTTGCGGTTCGTTGCGGCGATGACGCTGAGATCGATCTTGACCTTGGAGAAACCGCCCACGCGCCGGAATTCATTGCGCTCGAGGACTCGGAGCAGCTTGGGTTGCGTTCCAGGATCCATTTCGCCGATCTCGTCGAGAAACAACGTCCCACCATCGGCGAGCTCGAAGAGCCCCTTCTTGCGCTCGTTGGCGCCCGTGAACGCGCCCTTCTCGTGGCCGAACAGCTCGTTCTCGAGGATATCCCTGCCCAAGGTGGTGCAGTTGAGCGGGACGAAGACATTCTGCCGGCGCGGTCCGAGCGAGTGCAGGGCGCGCGCGATCAACTCCTTGCCCGTCCCCGAGTCGCCGAGGATCAACACGTTGGTCTTGTAGCGCGAGATCTTCTCGATGCTCTCCAGCACGCGCCGGATGGCCGACGAGTTGCCGACCAGCCCCATGAAGCCTGGCTGCAACGCAGGCGTGCCGGCTTCAAGGCCTGACTGCGGCGCAAGGAGCTTCCTTGCGCGTTCGAGCAACAGGCGAGGCTCGACCGGAAGCGGGACGTAGTCGGCGCAGCCGTGCTGCATGGCATCCACCGCATCCTGGACGGAGGTCGACGAGCCGAGGACGATCACCGGAACTTGCGGATGGCTGTGCGCGGCGCGGGCCGTGATGCTCGACAAGGCAAGCGGACCGAGCTTCTGCGAGACGAACGCCGCCGCCAGATTCGCGCGCTCGAGCGCCGCCAGCGCGCCGGACTCGGTCGAAACCGAGGCGGTGGCGAAGCCGACCGATTCCAGCGCCGCGACAACCGGCTTGGCATCGACCCCGCTGGGGACCGCCAGCAGGCAGGTGCGCCCCGAGCCCCAGCTCTTGGTTCTCGGCATGCGTTACCTGTATGCCGAAATGGCACTGCCTGGAAAGGGATCTCCGGCGCCGCGCGAGCTAAGCGCACGACTCTCCGCCCTTTGAAACGGCCCGAAAATTGCTCTGCACATGACCCGTCGAGAGGCGTGTCGGCGAGCTGGCCAGCGCAGTCAAATTGCGGAGGACGCAATGAGACGCATCTTGTTGGGGTATGACGGAACTCCCGAGGCACGGTCTGCAGGGCGGTTCGCCGCCCAGCTCGCCCTCGCGCAGCGCGCGAGGCTCCTGCTCGTGAGCGTCATTCCATATCCCTGGTCAGCGTCCCCGTTGTCGGAGCACCGGGCCGCGCGGGACGCGCTCAATGAAGAGGAGCAATCCAGGGCGGAGGCGGCGTTGCAAGCCCAGTCTTTGGAACTTCTGGGCGCTGAAACGCGCGTGGCCTATGGCAGACCTGCCGAGGCGCTTGCCTCCATCGCGGCGGAGCGGGACGTGATGCTGGTCGTTGTGGGGCACCGCGACCGAAGCGCGTTGGCTCGGACTTTTGGCGGAAGCGTGGCGATGCGTCTGGTCCAGATTTGCCCGAAGCCTGTGCTCGTCTTCCGCGGGGCCCGGTTCGGGGGAATTGCCAGAGTCGCTTCTCGAGCCGCATCCGTCCATCCATTTCCTTTGCATCGCGCAAGGATCGCCGGAAGTGGATGACTGAAGCTGCGTCAGCCGGTCCCGTCTGCTGCAGGTACGATTCCGCGAATACTAGGCGAGCACGGAGAGGATGCTGTTCGCTCCCGCGAGCGATCGCGCTGGGCGCCGGATCCTGATGCGCGGCGGGCATGACCTGATCTCGGCGGATCGAGGAGACGCTTGGCCTCGAAGACGAGTTTTCGCAGTACCACCGCCGCCGGCTCCTTCGGTGTCCACCGCGCTACAACTCCGGCTATCACAGTACCCGATCGCCGCGCAGCAGTTCTCGTGCTTGGATCAACCTGCGACTATAGTGCTATTAGGTCATGTTGTTCGTGATCGACAGTGGTGGCGGTCGCGAGCAGGAACTGTCTCTGTGTTAAGCGCGTGCGAGTATCGCAGTTGCGTAACACAGCAGAGAGTCGGCGCGGCTACCGGGGATGTTCTCGCAGTCACCCGCTGTTACAGCGGTTTCACCTGGCGCCGTAATGCCGACGCGCGCTCCCGTGCCGCACACGATCGCCCTCCGCGCTGGCCCAGTCCCGTCCCTGCGACCGAGGCACGCTAAACAGGTCGTCCCGGCGAGAACCCTGGTGGCGGCAGTGCATGCGCTGTTCCGGGTCAGCGGAGCATGTGGCGGGCCCGAGGGGCGATCCGGAGGTCTTCCCAATGCTTCAGCCCGGCATGGACAATCCTGGCCAGGCGGGCGCGG
>Ga0137403_10006793_pt1 | contig 13041 bp, 14 predicted proteins | sample CZOMad2_1_16fung_FD_122057 | JGI IMG/M metagenome (GOLD analysis project Ga0137403, IMG submission 122057) | Vadose zone soil fungal communities from Angelo Coast Range Reserve, California, USA - CZOMad2_1_16fungal (Hybrid Assembly) | ecosystem: Environmental > Terrestrial > Soil > Vadose zone... | reverse complement strand
CCTATTTCGAGCGCCACCTGACCGCGATAGCCACATTGCTTATAGAGAAGGGAATCGCAACACGGGAGGAACTCGAGTCGCTGGTCGATGGAGAGTTCCCATTGTCGGGTCCGTTGGGACCCGGCCGACTTCCTTTTGCTCCACAATCCTTTGCAATCGGCGAGACAGTGCGCGTCAAGAACGAGTTTGTTTCCGGTCACGTTCGGGTACCCGCTTACATTCGCGGAAAGACGGGCACGATCGTGCACGTCTCGACACCAACCCCGTTTCCCGACGCAGCCGGACACAACATGCAGGCTGAGATAGAGCCAACTTACGATGTCCGCTTCCGCGCACGCGATCTTTGGCCTGATGCTTCTGACGAGGCGTTGAATCATGTAGCCGTATTTCAAAGCTATTTGGAGAAAGTCGAAAGTGCGTAAGAACTCATCGAGCAGTCGATCATGACCTTGCAGTTCATCCATGCATACGCGATCGAGCTCGAGGGCAGTGTCTCATCCAAGCGCCCGCACCTAAGAGGAGACAAACCCGGTGGAGTGCTCCCCGTTTCTCTGCACAGGTGGGAAGCTGAAGGTTAGCTGTTCGCACGGGCCGACTCCACCTCGATTTTTGGGGGATACCCAGATAGCGGCCCACCCGCCGATCGCGCGTCCTGGGGCAAATACGGCGCCGTTGTCGACGCCGTGAGCGTCAACGCGCGGTAGTCACGCGGGCTCCGCATGCCGAGCGCCGAGTGCGGTGCCTGCGTGTTGTAGTCGTCGAACCACGCACCCAGCTGGGTGCGCACGTTCTCAGCGTCGCGGAGCTCGGCGTCGCCGAGATGATCCCGCTTGAAGGTCCCTACGAACGCCTCGGCCAGGCCGTTGCTCTCGGGGCTGTACGCCGGCGTCGTGATCGGCACCAGGCCGAGCTCGTGCGCGTAGAGCACCGTCGCCGTGTACTGCGGGCCGTTGTCGCTGAGCCACTGGATCGCGTGTGGCGCCTTGAGCGTGGCCTCGCCGAAGCGCGCCCACAGCGTGCGATCCATCAGCGTGCGAATGTCCGCACCCGTCAGCGGGCGTGGGGAGGCGACGTAGGCGGGCACCTCGCGATCGTGGCAGTCGATGGCGAAGGCCACCGAGACCACTTCGCCACTCCAGCAGGGAATCAAGAACACGTCCGAGCACCAGCGCTGGTTCGAGGCCGCCTGCTGGATCTGGCCGAGATGCGGCCGCCCGTGGCGACGGTGGACCCGCGGCGCCAGCATCAAGCCGTGCAGCGGCATGACTCGGCGGATCCGTTTGCGATTGTAGCCGGTGCGGAAGGTGCGATTGACCATCGCCCACACTCGGCGATAGCCGTAGGTCGCCCGGCTGTTCGTCACCGCGCGGATCTGCTGCAGGACCGTCTCGTCCGCTGTCCGGTGATGGCGGCGGCCGCCGGCCCGGGCCCGTGCCACGTAGTACGCGGTCCGCCGCGCGATGCCGAGGATCGTACAGATCGCGGTCATCGAGCGTCCGGTCACCGTCCGGACTCTCTGCGCAACGACGGCGTTTTTTTTACGACCTCCTGGGCTCCTGAGCCAAGGCGTTCTTGTCTCGCTCATACACCCTAAAGTTGGCAAACCACCCAAACCCGACTAGCGCGGCGGCGACGGCGGCGAGAGTTCCGAGTGCCCAATAGACTGTATTCAGCAATCGCTGGTCATACTGCTTCATGACCTCCAACTGAGCACGCAGCATGTCGTTCTGATTCTTGAGTTCCTGCTGCTGGTTCCGTTCCTGACTGGTGGACGGCGTCTTGAGCGGGAGAGCTTGCCCGAGCGCGGAACTTCCGGCAAAAACAACAAGCAACACGAGAATAGCTTGATGGAATTGCCGCCTTAGTGGAGTCGTCGGCGACAAGCCGCACCACCTATCTTTCCGCGCCGCCCCCGCTCCCCAAGAGGAGTCTTGACCTGGCTCCACGACGGCCTATGGTACCTCACAGCATCACGAGCGCGCGGGCCATCGAGCCCGCGCCACCAACCTGGCGGCGCACGATCAGCGTGGCGCTGTCGCGCGGGCCGAGGGCGAAATGAACCAAACCGACGCCGGCCTCTGGCATCCCTGGCTCCGCATCAACCGCGTCCTGCGCGTGATGCTGCGCCGAGGCGTGGGCTCAGGTCAGGGTCGAGTTCAAGCGGGCGCTCGCGCTTGGGAGCGAGATCTGGCGTGCGGGCTGGTTCAACTAGCCTGTGGCTAAAGATGCGAGGCAGTGAACCTCGCAGCGACAGAGCGAGGAAGATCGCAGAGTTACGAGTGGCTTCGGCGGGGCGATTCCCGTCCCGTTGGGGCCACCACCACGGGTGGCACGGCTCCAGTGAGCAGCGACGTGTAACTCCCTTCAGCCCGAAAGCGAAACGTCCGCGTCCCCTGGTGCTCGACGGCCGTGAAGTGGAGGGGGCTCGTCAGTAGCTCGGCAGCATCATTCGTGGGTCTTCGGAATCGTCACGCAGCGATGTGTGTTCAGGGTCCTCCGGAACCGTGATAGCCCGGGTCGCACGGTGCATATTCGCCGCCCGCCGCGTGACATAGCTTCGGGGACGGCGGAACCGGCGGGGGGAGCGAAATCCCAAGACAGCCTCCCAACACGAGAACATGATTCAAACACTCGCGTCGGATCGAGCCGATGAGCCGCTCCGCGAGGGGGTTCTGCCATGGGCTGAGGGGCGCCGTGAGGACTTCACGGAACGTACTTGGGTCCGCCCTATCGAGCGAGGATCTCCCGAACCTTCAGAAGGAGTGCCTCCACGGCGAACGGCTTCGAAAGAAAGGCGCCCGTGGGCGTGACGCGACCGCCCTCGAATTCTGGGGCCGCATAGCCGGATACGTACAACATGCGGAGTTGCGGATACCGCCGCGAAATGTGGTCGGCGAGTTCACGACCGCCCATTCGCGGCATGACGACATCGGTGATCAAGAGATCGATCATCCCGCCGTAGCGGTCTGCGATCGCCTCCGCCTCCTCGCCGGCCCGCGCCTCAAGCACGGTGTAGCCGTTCTCCCGGAGAATCTCAGCGATCAGGTCTCGGACCTCGTCCTCATCTTCGACCAGGAGGATCGTTTCCGAACCCTGGAGCGGCCCGTCGCGAGTCGGACGCGTACCCGGCGTGACGACCTTGCCCTCGTGGTGCCGGAGATACACTGTAAATGTCGCACCCTCGCCGCGTCGGCTATCGACCGCGATGTAACCGTCGTGCTGCTTCACGATCCCGTAGACGGTCGACAATCCCAAACCGGTCCCTTTGCCGACGTCCTTCGTGGTGAAGAACGGCTCGAAGATCTGAGCCAGCGTCAACTCGTCCATGCCGACACCCGTGTCGCGTGCGGTCAACGCCACGTGTGGACCGGGCCGGGCGCCAGGGTGGGCCTTGACGAAGGCGTCATCTAACTCCACGTTCCGCGTTTCGATGGCGAAGTGGCCGCCGGACGGCATGGCGTCGCGCGCATTCACGGCGAGGTTGAGGATGACCTGATCCACCTGCCCCGGGTCGGCCATGACCAGCCCCACACCTTCGCTCAAATGCACGGTGAATTCGATGTCCTCCCCGAGAAGCCGGCGCAGCATCGGTTCGATGTCCGCCACCACACGGTTGAGATCGACCGGCTGGATTTCGAGGGCCTGCTGCCGGCTGAAGGCGAGGAGTTGCTGCGTCAGGGCGGCGCCGCGGCCGGCGCTCTTCTCGATCAGCTCGACGTCACGCCGCGCGGGGTCGTCCGCCCCGAGCCGGTCCGCGAGATGCCGACTCCGGCCGATGATCACAGTCAGGAGGTTGTTGAAGTCGTGGGCGATCCCGCCGGCCAGGCGCCCTACGGCTTCCATCTTTTGCGCTTGGCGCAGCTCGCGCTCGAGCTGCTTGCGTGCCTCTTCGGTGCGCTTGATCGGCGTGACGTCGGTCACGAATCCTTCCAACGCCTGCAGCGATCCGTCCTCCCCATACACGCCGCGCCCCTGTTCCCACACCCACTTCAGCTCACCGCTCTTGGTGAGTATCCGGTACGAGTACTGGTATGGCTCGCGCGCCGCCACGGCCCGCTGGACGAGGTCCCACACGGCCCCGGCGTCGTCGGGGTGGATCTCGCGCCCGCACGCCGTCACGCGCGTGACGAGATACTCCTCCTGGGTGTAGCCCGTGATGGTGACGACGCCCTCGCTGATGAACTCCGCCGTGTAGTCGGGGTCGTTAGCGACGCGGTAGGTGTATCCGGGCAGGTTGCTCACGAGCGTGGCCAGACGCCTCGCGTTCTCGCGCGCCCCCTGCTCGGCTGTGAGGCGCTCGGCGAAAAGCCGGGCATTCGTGATCGCGATGGCGGCGGGCGTCGCGAAGACAGCGAGCGTCTCGCGGTCCGCCTCGGTGAACGTGCGGCCGGGCGCCTCGTGACTGACGAGGATGACGCCGAGCACCTGGTCGTGATAGAGGAGTGGCTCGGCCATGAGCGCCGTGATCGGCGTCTCGTCGGCGAAGCGGCGGACCGCCAGCGGCCAGGTCTTGTAGTCGTTGACGACGACTCCCTGGCGTCGCTGGGCCGCCACGCCGGCTACGCCTTCACCCAGAGCCAGGCGGACTTCGGGAATCCAGTCCGGAGCGTTGACCGAGACCCGTGGCCGGAGCGTCTTGGTCTCCGTGTCGAAGAAATAGACTGCCCCGGACCTCGCACCGACCAGTTCCATGGCCCGGCGGACGAGAAGGTCGAGCACGCGGTCGAGGTTCAGCTCGCGCGTGATCTCCGTGGTGACCGAGTTGAGCGCTTCGAGACGCCGTGCGCGCTCGATGAGCCGCGCCTCGTCCCCGGCGCGCTCGCGGGCAGGGTGCTGCGGCCCGCGCGCACCGAGCGCGTCTGCCCCGCCGGAGTCATCTGTTACCTCTGTCATGGCTACCGATCCCCTGCCGAGAAAATAGCCGAAAAAGGTCCGAATGCGTGAGTGTTACTCGCGCCGCAGTTTTAGCGGGAGGGTCGTAACATCCAGATTCTGTAAACGGAACGTGGCCGAGCCATGATGGGGTTCAGGTCGTGACCTTGAAGCGGAACTCCCAGCGACCTGCTTCAGACAGGTAATTGCGGGCCCCCGCAACCATGAACGACGAGGGGTTAGCGGACGTCGCAGCCGCTAGCCCCTTTCGTTTACCCGGACTTCACCCAGGAATCGGTTCGCCGCAGCGCAAGGGTCGTTGGTGGGGGCGGCGCAGCTGCCGCTGATAACCATACGGACCGCAAGAACCTGACCCGGGCACCGACTGAAAACGACGAGTCGCCGGGATTCTCCACGACGCCGGCTCCCTCGTTGCCCAAGATTAGAGGCCCCGTTGCTCGAGGATAGCCTCCAGACAGTATCGTGTGGTCCAGCGGGCTGACACCCGCTGCGGTGATTCGGACGAGTACCCTTCCATCAGCCAACGTGGGTCTCGGCACCGCCACGAGCTTCAGGCCTCCGTACGCCGTGAAGGCCTCCGCGCGCGTCGCTCTCATCTCGCCACCGCTGCCTTGTTCGAGATGTGGGCCCGTTGGGCGACGCCCCGGCCGAACGAAATGTTCTCGCCCGGTGTCTCGTAGAGCGTGATGAGGAGATCGTCAGGGGAGATCTCCGCAGCCGCGACCACACCGTCGTTCAAGACCTTCAACAGGCCCAGCCGCTTCTCCTTCGGACGGCCTGAGATGAACGTGATCTCCAACAGGATGAGGTCATCCGAATAGTTGAGTCCCAGGAACGACCGCGTGTGACGGAACTGCGCCGGCGGCAAGACGTGGATGATCTGGAAGAAGTCGTCCGGCGGAATCCCCAGGGCGCTGATCAGGCCTTGTTGAACGGCGTTCGAGACCCTATCGAGGCGAGCCTCATTGTAGCGGCCTTCGTGGACATGGATTTTGGCGACGGGCATGGTGTCACTCCTCCTACACTTGTGCGAAGCCGCCATCCACGAACAATTCCGTACCCGTGATGTAGCTGCTGTCGTCGGAGGCGAGAAACACCACCGCCCTGGCGACCTCGTCCGGTGTCCCCGGCCTGCCGAGCGGCGCAGCGGCGGAAAGCCGCTTCAGCGCTTGATCGCCCGCGCCGGAGGCCACCATCAGCTCGTTCAGTCCGGGCGTGTCGGTGATCCCCGGACTCACGGCGTTCACGCGAATGCCGCGATCCTTCAAGTCCGCCGCCCATGTGCGGGCGAACGAGCGCAACGCGGCCTTCGTGGCGCTGTAGACGCTCCACTGCGGCCAGCCCTTTGTCGCCACGATGGAGGCGTTCAGAATGACCGACGCGCCATCCGGCAGGAGCGGAAGTGCCTTCTGGACCGTGAAGACGACACCCTTCACGTTGACGTCGAAGATCACGTCGAAGTGCTCCTCGGTGATCTTCTCGAGGGGCGCGAGCTGTGCGATGCCCGCATTGGCGAAGACCACATCGAGCCTGCCCTTTTCCCGCTTGACCTGTGCGAAGAGGCGATCGAGATCGTCGAGTTTCGAAACGTCGCCCCGGACCGCGGTGACGTTGTTACCGATCTCCTTGACCGCCGCCGCCAGCTCGGGGTCACGCCGCCCAGTTATGAACGCGTACGCGCCCTCGCCGACGAACTCCTTCGCCGTCGCCAGGCCAATTCCGCTATTCCCACCGGTCACGAGCGCGATCTTGCCGTCGAGCCTTCCCATGTCTCGATCTCCTTGGTTGTTCTTGTTTCGCATCACGTTGAATCTCGAACGACCGCGCGGGCGGCCGTACAGGCGCTACCTGCCCGGCAAGTCGCACCATCATGGATCTCCTGGCCCTTCAGACGCTCGCTCATGGGCATTCGATTCCGAAACCGCTAAAATGTAGCTATATGTATCCACATACACATCAACTGACACACATCCAGACTAGTGGTAGGATGGCACGCATGGAGCGACACGCGACCGGAGTAACGGGCGGACCTGAGCGCGGGCCGCTGTCCCCGTGCGTTTGCAGCACGCTGCGAATGGTCAGCCGTGCCGTCACGCAGCTATACGACGACATCCTGCGGCCGAGCGGGCTGCGGGTGACTCAGTTCAGCATTCTTGCGACCATCGCTCGCAGAGGCGAAGCCAACCTGAGACACCTCGAGCGTGCGCTTGCCATCGATCAGACGACACTCACGCGTAGCGTCAACCTTCTGGAGCGCGATCGTATGATCGAACGGGTGCCGAATCCGGACGGGCGGGTCAAGGCAATGCGGCTCACGGGGAAGGGGAAAAGACTGCTGAACGTGGCGCGGCCGCTCTGGGCACAGGCGCAGCACCGGGTCCTCCGCGAGCTCGGCCCGCCGGCATGGGCCGACGCGCAGCGCCGGCTGGCCCGCTTGCTTCACGTGGCCGTCGTGAAACGGCGGCTGTATCGCGACCGAAGGCGTAAACTCAGCGGCCGGCGATCATGAACCCTTCGGATTCCCACCACCCGAACATGAATCTGAGGATCGAAAGGTATTCGGACCGGGGCCGCACGATGATTCGACTGATCGGTCGAATGCAAGCCGAGCATTTGAGCGCGGTGCAGACCCAGATCGAGGAGAGCGTCGGGAACGTGACCTGGACCTCGAAGAAGTGACCCTCGTCGACGTTTACGTCGTTCGTTTCCTCGGAGACTGAGGCCAGAGGCATCAACGTTCTCAACTGCTCGCCCTACATCACTGACTGGATCGGCAAGGAGCGAGCCTGAAGGGGAGGATGCGATGAAGAGGCTTGCCCAACTCGTCGTGGCCGCGGCCGTCGTGACGATTCCGGTGATCGCCTCCGCACAGACTTTGACAGAGGCGCAGGCGCGTGCCGTGATCACTCCCTGGTACGTACTGTTCAACCAGCCCGTCCAGGGCGATATGCGGACGCTACAGGAGCAAGTTCTCACCGCGGACTACGAGTCCTGTTGGGGGTATCTGCCGGGCGAGTGCTGGGGCCGTGAGGCCTCCATCAAAGTCGTCGGTGGCTTCGCCAAGTCGATCCCCAACATGAAGTTTGACATCAAGGAAGTCCTCGTCTCCGGCGATCGGATCATCGTTCGCGGCGAGGTGAGCGGGACACCGGCTGGCGAGCTCTTCGGTGTGCCGCATACCGGCCAGAGCTTTCGGATCATGGCGATCGATATACAGACCATCAGAGACGGCAAGATCGCTCGGACCTATCACCTCGAGAACTGGGTCAGTGCGCTGGGACAGCTTCGCGCAAAGTAGAGAGTTCGAGCGCAACCGGCTCGGGCTCCCTCGGCGGAACCCCCAGTGACTGACGGACGTGAGCCCGGGCGGCTGCGACGCCCAAGCATTCCTAACCAGGGAGACGCAGAAACATGGGAAAGCTCGACGGGAAGATCGCGCTCGTGACCGGTGGGAATAGCGGAATTGGCCTGGCGACGGCGAAGGAGTTCGCCGACGAGGGCGCGTACGTGTTCATCACTGGACGGCGGGACCTCGAGCTGGCGGCGGCCGTCAAAGAGATTGGTAGCAACGTCACCGCTGTCCGAGGCGATGTTTCGAACCTCGGCGATCTCGACCGCCTGTTCGCCGAGATCCAGCGGGAGAAGGGGCGGCTTGACGTCCTGTTCGCGAATGCCGGCGTCGCGAGATACGCGCCCCTCGGCAAGATCACCGAAGAGCTCTACGATTCGATCTTCGACATCAACGTGAAGGGCCTACTGTTCACCGTGCAGAAGGCTCTTCCGCTGATGCCGGACGGCGCATCGATCGTCCTCAACGCGTCGATCGTCGGCAGCAAGGGATTCCCGGCCAACAGTGTGTACAGTGCCACGAAGGCCGCCGTCCGCTCGTTCGCGCGGACATGGACGACCGAGCTGAAGGATCGCCGCATCCGGGTGAACGCGGTGAGCCCTGGCGCCACCGACACCCCGGGACTGAATGAGCTGCTGGCCTCCTCGGAGACAGGCCAGCAGCGCGCGAAGATGATCGCCGCCACGGTGCCACTCGGCCGCTTCGGTCGACCCGACGAGATTGCCAAGGCCGTGGTGTTCCTCGCGTCCGACGACAGTAGCTACGTCACGGGAATCGAGTTGTTCGTGGATGGCGGGGTCGCACAAGTGTAGCGAAGAGTGAATCTCGGACAAGGAAAAGGTGCGCGTCATGACAACGCGTGGGCGACAGGTCGTTCTCGCGGCTCGACCAAAGGGGAAGCCGGAGCTCACAGACTTCCGCCTCGAAGAGACCGCGATCCCGACCCCGGCAGCCGGCCAGCTTCTGCTCGGGGCGCAGTATCTCTCCCTCGACCCGTATATGCGCGGCCGTATGAACGACGGAAAGTCGTATGCCAAGCCGCTCGAGATCGGCGAGGTGATGACCGGGGAAACAGTGGCGCATGTGCTCGTCTCGAACAATTCCGTGTATGTCAAAGGTGACGTCGTCCTGGCGCGAACTGGATGGCGCACGCACGCGCTCTCGGACGGCACGGGCCTTCGCAAACTGGATCCGGCCGTTGCACCAGTCACGACCGGTCTCGGCGTGCTCGGAATGCCCGGGTTCACGGCGTACGGCGGCCTGCGCGCGATCGGCAAGCCGCAGCCCGGGGAGACCGTGGTCGTCGCCGCGGCCAGCGGTCCGGTCGGGTCGCTCGTCGGACAGCTCGCCCAGCTCGCCGGTGCGAGAGCCGTCGGCATCGCCGGCGGCCCGCAGAAATGCGCCTTCGTGAAGGACGAGCTCCGCTTCGACGCCGCGGTCGATCATCGCGCCGCCGATTTTCCGGCGCGACTGGCCGCGGCATGTCCACACGGCATCGACGTTTACTTCGAGAACGTCGGCGGAGCCATCTGGGAAGCCGTGCTGCCGTTGCTCAACGATTTTGCACGCGTTCCGGTCGCCGGGCTCATTGCGCAGTACAACGGCGTCCCACCGGGCGACGGTACGGATCGGCTCCCCGCGACCATGCGGCAGATTCTCTCGAAGAGGCTGACCATACGCGGCTTCATCTACTACGACTTCGCGGCCGAACACTATGCCGACTTCCTGCGCGAGGTTGGTGCGGGCGTCGCCGCGGGTCGCATTCGCTACCGCGAGGACATCGTCGACGGTCTCGAAAACGCGCCAGGTGCTTTCATCGGAATGCTGGAGGGGCACAACTTCGGAAAACTGATCGTCCGGGTGGCGCCATAAAAAGGCTTGCTGTTCGGACAGCAGGGAGAGCAACGATGGAGCTTACGATCAACGGCAGGAAGCGGGAGGCCGACGTGCCGTCCGACATGCCGGTGCTCTGGGTCCTACGCGACGTCCTCGGCATGACAGGGACGAAATTCGGCTGCGGGATGGCGCTCTGCGGCGCGTGCACCGTGCAGCTCGACGGCCAGGCCATCCGCTCCTGCGTGACCCCCGTGAGCGCGGCCGCCGGCAAGGCCATCACCACGATCGAAGCGATCGGCAATACCGCTGCCGGCAAGAAGGTGCAGGAGGCGTGGATCGCGCTCGACGTGCCGCAATGCGGCTACTGCCAATCCGGCCAGATCATGTCCGCCTCCGCGCTGCTCGCGAAGAATCCACATCCCACCGACAGTGACATCGACGCCGCGATGGGAGGCAACATCTGCCGCTGCGGCACCTATCGACGGATCCGCGCTGCGATCAAGCACGCGGCCCAGGGAGGTCGGCGATGACGACCGTATCTCGGCGGGAATTCGTGAGCGTGCTGACAGCAGCGGGCGGCAGCCTGCTGCTCGGCTACCGCGTCGGCGAGGGGCAGCGCGTCGCATCCGTCGCCAGCGCACCGGGCTTCGCGCCGAACGCCTTCATCCGCATTGCACCGGACGGCAGCATCACCCTCTTCATGCCACAGGCAGAAATGGGCCAGGGCACGCACACGTCGATGTCCATGCTTTTGGCGGAAGAGCTCGAGGTCACGCCTGAGCAGGTTCGGCTCGAGCACGCCCCGCCGGATGACAAGCTGTATGCGAACCCGCTGTTCGGCGAGCAGATCACGGGCGCGTCATCATCTATCCGAATGTTCTACGAGCCGCTGCGCCGCGCCGGGGCGACGGCGCGTGCCATGCTTATTGCCGCAGCGGCAGCGTCATGGAACGTCGATGCGGCATCGTGCCGCGCGCGCGAAGGCGTGGTGACTCACACGCCAACCGGCCGAACCCTCAGCTATGGCGCGCTCGCCGCCAAGGCGGCAACGGTCCCGGTGCCCGACAAGATTGCGCTGAAGGATCCGAAGGATTTCACGCTGATCGGCACGCCGGCGAAGCGGCCGGACACGCCGAGCAAGGTCAACGGAACGGCACAGTACGGGATCGACGTGCGACTACCGGGGATGCTGATCGCGACGGTGGCCGCGAGCCCGGTGCTGGGCGGTAAGGTCGCCGGCCTCGACGATGAGAAGGCGAAGGCTGTTCCAGGCGTACGGCAGATCGTGCAGCTCGATGATGCCGTCGCGGTCGTGGCGGACCACATGTGGGCGGCGAAGCAAGGATCGGCGGCGCTCGAAATCCGGTGGGAAGACGGACCGAATGCGAAGGTGAGCACCGCCGACGTCGTGGAGGGGCTCGCCAAGGCGTCGGAGACCGCGGGCGTGACGGCGCGGAAGGACGGCGACCCGGCGAGCGCGCTCGCCGGCGCGGCAAAGAAAGTCGAGGCCGTCTACGAATCGCCCTTCCTGGCGCACGCCACGATGGAGCCGATGAACTGCACGGTACACGTGCGCAGGGATGGGTGCGAGGTGTGGACCGGCTCGCAGGTCCTGAGCCGTGCGCGCGCCGCAGCGGCCAAGGTCACGGGACTGCCGCTAGAAAAGGTCGTGGTCCACAATCATTTCCTGGGTGGCGGCTTCGGCCGCCGACTCGAAGTGGATTACGTGACCCAAGCCGTGCGCATTGCGAAGCAGGTCGATGCCCCGGTCAAGGTCGTGTGGACTCGCGAGGAGGACGTCCAGCACGACGTTTATCGCCCGTACTACTACGACCGATTCGCAGCCGGCCTCGATGCGCATGGCAAGCCGGTGGCCTGGTCGCACCGGATTGTAGGTCCGTCCATCATGGCTCGGTTTCTGCCGCCCGGCTTCAAGGACGGCATCGACATCGACGCGGTGGACGGGGCCGTCCAGCTGCTCTACGACATTCCCGCGATCCAGATCGAGTACGTGCGCCACGAGGAGCCGGTGCTCAACACGGGCTTCTGGCGCGGAGTCGGCGTCACCCATAACAACTTCGTCGTCGAGAGCTTCATCGACGAGCTCGCCGCCGTGTCGAAACAGGACCCGGTGGCGTTCCGCCGCGCACTGCTCAGAAAGTCGCCGCGCGCCCTGACCGTACTGGAGCTCGCGGCGAAGGAAGCTGGATGGGGCAAACCAGTGCCACGCGGCCGCGGACGTGGGGTCGCGCTGCTCTTCAGCTCGTGGGGCACCTACCTGGCGCAGGTTGCTGAAGTCGAGGTCACCGGCTCGAGCGACGTACGGGTGCGTCGGATCGTGTGCGCGGTGGACTGCGGCCAGGTCGTGAATCCAGACATCGTCAAGGCGCAGATCGAGAGCGGGGTCGTGTACGGCATCAGCGGCGCACTGTGGGGCGAAGTCACGCTCAACAATGGTCGGGTCGAGCAGTCCAACTTCAACAACTACCGCGTCCTGCGAATGAATGAGACGCCGCCGATCGACGTACGTTTGGTACGGAACAGCGAGGCGCCCGGTGGAATCGGCGAGCCGGGTACGTCAGTGACCGCGGCCGCGCTCGCCAATGCAGTCTACGCGGCCACAGGAAAACGGCTGCGAAAGCTGCCGCTTCAGCCTGGACTTGCGTCCTCGACACGGTAGACCGCTTCCGACAGGAGCCAGGACATGCGATTTGCACAAACGATAGGAGGGGAGCATGAAATTTGGAACGATCGGCGCCGGTGCTGTCGCGCTCGCATTCGCGCGAGAGGCGCTGGCCAGGGGCCATGAAGTGGTCCTGAGCGGCCGGCGTGGTGGAGATGTACTCGCCCACAAAGTCGCCGAGCTTGGTCATAGTGCGTCCGCGACCTCGGTCGAGGAAGCCGCGAGCCTCGACTACGTGTTGCTCGCCGTGCCTTGGCGAAACGTCGAGTCAGCGTTGAAG
>Ga0137403_10006792_pt1 | contig 13042 bp, 11 predicted proteins | sample CZOMad2_1_16fung_FD_122057 | JGI IMG/M metagenome (GOLD analysis project Ga0137403, IMG submission 122057) | Vadose zone soil fungal communities from Angelo Coast Range Reserve, California, USA - CZOMad2_1_16fungal (Hybrid Assembly) | ecosystem: Environmental > Terrestrial > Soil > Vadose zone... | reverse complement strand
AAGGAAAGACAGCGTTGAAACCAGGACCGGAGGGAATGAAACTGGTTGGCGCAGCCGTTGCCGCTCTCGGTTGGGTTCTTACCCTTACTGGGATTCACCTTACCGCAAGCACAGGCGGACGCATCATTTTTGCCCTGCTTGGCATCGGGGTGAGCCTGGTCGGTGTTATCTATATTTTGCCCGCAGCGTTCAACAAGAACGCATTTTGGAAAGGGAACTCAGCAGCAACTGAACGCGCCAGCATTGCGGCGGCAGCCAAAACTACCATGGAGCATTCACGATGAAAACAACCCTTCGAAATAGTTGTCTCAGCCTTTGTATCCTTGCCCTCATTCTTGGGTTGGGCTTGACGGCGCATGCTCAAACGCCGGCAGCGGCGGCTCCCGCTACCCCGGCTGCGGCCCCTCCGACTCCAACGCTAACTCCCGCCGACACCGAACTGAAGGATGCTGCAGGCAAAGCACCCGCAACCGCCGACTTGGCCAAGGGCGATCCAGGCGGCACGATCACCGGAACCATTGCTGATCCGGCCGGTGCGGTGGTGGCTGGGGAAAGTCCACCCTGACGACCGTGACAGGTTGGAGGAAGAACTTAAACGCTCGATGCGTGGGCCGGGGAATGACTTCTACAGTGAATATCGCTTCCTTGCGAAGAACGGCGAATACCGCCAGCTGCTCGACACCGCCTTGATCATTCGCAACGCCGACGGCACGGCTGTGCGCAGCATTGGCGCGCTGGTGGACATCACGGAGCGCAAGCTTCTGGAAGATGAGCTGCGTCAAGCACAGAAGATGGAAGCAGTCGGTCGCCTTGCCGGCGGCGTGGCCCACGACTTCAACAACCTGCTCACGGTGATCAAAGGTTATGCGGAGCTGCTTGGCAACGAGCCCGGTGACACTGGAACCTATCAGCGCAATCTGGAGCAGATACGCAAGGCCGCTGACCGTGCGGCAGCTTTGACGCGACAATTGCTGGCCTTCAGCCGGCGTCAAGTGCTGGCGCTCGAGGCAGTCAACCTCGGAGAAGTGGTTGCGAACCTCCAAGAGTTGCTGCAACGGCTTTTGGGTGAGGACGTAGAATTGGCGACCCAATACGGCGAGACCCTCGGGCAAGTGCGTGCCGACCGTGGACAGATCGAGCAAGTGTTGATGAACCTTGCCATCAACGCGCGCGACGCCATGCCACAGGGCGGTAAGCTGGCGATCACAACTGCCAACATCGATCTCGCAAAGCCTGTGAGTAGCGGACGATTCACAGTGATGCCGGGCGAGTACGTCGTGCTGACCGTTACCGACAGCGGCAGCGGCATGGACGACGAGACGCAATCGCACATCTTCGAACCGTTCTTCACCACCAAGGAGCAGGGAAAAGGCACTGGCCTCGGTCTCTCGACTGTTTATGGCATCGTGAAGCAGAGCGGAGGCTACATCTGGGTCTCGAGCGAGGTCGGAAAGGGAACTTCGTTCAAGATCTACCTGCCTCGCATGTTCGAATCCACAGAAACGGCGGCAGCGCACGTGCCGGTCAAAGAAGTAGTGGGTGCGACCGGCGCAGAGAGCAACACCTTGTTACTGGTGGAAGATGAGGCCGGCATCCGCGAGTTGACCAGCGAATTGCTCGCGGGTTGGGGATATGAAGTGTTGGTAGCACGCAATGGAGTGGAGGCACTTGAGATCAGCGGCAAGCATCGCGGCGCTATCGACCTTATGGTGACCGACGTGGTGATGCCGCACATGAATGGGCGTGATCTGGCGGAACGCATGCGACAGATGCGGCCCGAGATGAAAGTCATCTACATGTCGGGCTACACCGACAACCTGGTGCTGCAAGGGGGCATGGTGGAAGAGGGTTCCGATTTCATCCAGAAACCATTCAGCGCCGATACTCTGGCGAAGAGAGTGCGGGCGGCGCTGCAGAAAAATTGACCCCGCCAAAAAAGAGAATGCCGCCCGTTTCCGGGCGGCTCTTGTTGTTTTTACCCCTAGTTGCAGGTTGGGAATTTGAAAGACCCGATGCGCGTGCTCCAGTTGAAGACGCCCGTCTGCTTCAGATACTCGGTCGTATACCAGAAGGTGCAATCATCGGTGGGATCGAGGCTGATGCTGCTGTAATCTCCCCAGCGGGCATATGTCGTCTGCGAGCCGGAGCCGGTGAACATTGTGGTTTCAGCTTGCATGGTGCCGAGCGGGTCGGTTGGTACGCGCCCGGTGAAACGGATGCCCGGGTTGGTTGAGCTCGTTGAGACGCTATAGCCCATAGCGATGTCGCCAACTTTGTCCATGGCGACACTGCCCATCCAGCGACTGGCGGAGTCAGGAGAGAACGTGCCCTGCTGCAACAAGCTCGGGACACCTCCCGAGATTCGAACCTCGTACCAGCGAATCCCAACGATTTGAGAGTGCTTATTCCCGCTTACCTTCACTGAGTGATTTACGACCAGCGACTCAACTCCGCCTCGATTGCGATAGGCCAGGCGGTACATCAAGCGATCGGCAAGTGAGTCAAGCGTGCGTCTGGTTCCGGCCTGCGGAATGCAAGCGCCGCCCCCGCAAGCTTCTGCAAATGCAGCAACGGGCAGAGCGGTCGCGGCACTCAAAGTAGTGTTCGCAGGAGTCGCCCAATCAACGTGGAATCTACGAATATTCAAAACATTGGTCCCGAAGCCGGCAACGTAATTGGGCGATCCCACCGGAGGTGCGGTGGCACCGTCCAGATCAGAAGGCAGCAAACCTCCATCGCTGATCAGGAAACACTGTTGGGTTGCGGCTTGGCCGGCGAGCATCCTGGCGCGATCGAAGGCGCAGACCTCGCCGCCCGCGAACGAGTTGCCATTGAACATGTTGTAGGTCATGTAGTAGGCATCTGGCCAAACGCCCATCTTGCCGTAATCGTTGAACAGGCTGCCATAAGAAAACGAGTAACGGTTGTAGGCACCCGTCGCGTCGGACGTTTGGGAAACTGCCACGCACTGTAGATAAGGGGTGGTGCTGACCGAGAACTGGGTGAAGACCCAGCGCTGCGCCGCTTTGTCCCACAGCACGATCGGGTCACCATCGTTGTTGGTCTGACATCCGCCGCCGAAACCGGACCAGAGGCTGTTTCCGGCTCGGGGTCCCAATACCACTGCGTGTGTGGATTTGTTATAGACGGTGAAAGCTTCATTCACCCACTGCACGATCTGGGTGTCGCCCACGGACATATTAGTGTCCGGCGGCACGGCGTCGACGCCATAATTCGGGACGCCCGTTCCGTCGAAGTTTGCGCCCGGCGTCGCGGCGAATGCGCCGATGGATGCGGTTTGATGCGCTGCGTCACGGACTACATCCGCAGATGCGGCGGCATGGGGGAAGCGCTTAACCGGATGCTCGCGTTTCGGCGTGTCGAGTTCCGGCATCATGTTGGGAAGGTCGCGAAGAGCCGGAGAGACGTCATGATGGACGGCAGCACGGACTTCTGCTTTGTTAGGATTGGCGGCTAGTGCCGAGATGCCGGTAAACAGCACCAAGGGCAACAGACAGGCGAAGGCAAACGTACATTTCCGATCAGGCATGCGGGAGATTCCTCGTCACGATTGATTTGCTTGCTCTTTGCAAAACTAAGGGGCGAACAGAGATAAAAAGCCAGGGATATAAAAGCTTCACCGCGACCACCGAAATCGGAATTTAGTAGCAACCGTGCGAGAACAGGGATGAAACAGGTAGAAACTACTGCGAGTAGTTGACAAAAGATAGCAGCAGAGTGGGACGGGGGTCAATGAATAACCTTAGAAAAAATTGGGTGGGGGTGGCTGGCGGCTACCAGAACGGTATTGCAGGAAGACATAAGTCGGCTTAGAATCCGCAGCGCCCTCGAAAGGAGCCGAGATGAAACGCCTACTGAGTATCGCTATGACTACATGTCTGCTGCTGGGCGTCGCTGCCGCGCAGACCACGACCACAACCAAGAAATCCGACAAGAAGTCGGCGCCCGCTGCCGCTAAGGCCACCCCTGCGGGTTCGTCGCATGTGAAGGCCTACTCGCCTGACGACGTAAAGTGGACCCCCGCCCCGAAAGCTCTACCCGCAGGCGCGCAGATCGCGGTGCTGGAGGGCGATCCCATGAAACCCGGTGCATACACCATGCGGCTGAAGATGCCGAATAATTACCGGATCCCGCCACACTCGCACGTACGAGTGGAGCACGTGACTGTCCTGGCCGGAACCATCCGCGTCGGAATGGGCGACAAGTTTGACGAGAAAAGCATGAATGGTTTTGGTGCGGGCAGCTTTGCCGCTATCGAGCCTGGAGCACACCACTACGCCATGGTTAAGAATGACAACATCCTGAAGGGCCGCGACACCATCATCCAGCTGCACGGCGAAGGTCCATGGGAGATCAAGTACGTGACGGCAAGCGACGATCCGCGGAATAAGAAGTAGGTAAGAATCCGCAAAAATCAAAACCCCGGGCAGTTTCGCCCGGGGTTCCTTTTTCTGATCAGAATGTACTTCGTTGAGCGCTCGTCACTGCGCCGAAAATCGCGAAGGCCGATTATTGAATTTTGGCAATGCCTTCCAGTTCTTTCTGGATAGCCTCAACCGAATTACCGGCACCACTCACACGGTTGGCTGCGTCACGCGCCGACTCCGGCGACACTCCGTAACCACGACCCGTAAGGAACATCTGGAACAGTTCCGCGGCCTGCTGGTAATCGAGCCCACCTTCTATGAGCTGGTTCCGCAGGGCCGCCATTTCTGCGATAGAAAACCTCTCTACCATCATATGGTCACCTCCGACCCTTGCACCTTCTAGGACATTAGACACGGAAGCACCCCATTTCGTTGCAGATAAAATGAAATAAAACCGTTACTAACGTAATGCCTGGTTGTACTTACAGGGAAAAAGTTGCGGTGAAAATGCAAAGATTACTGGGGCAAAACGGGCGCTAATCGATAGCCTTCATCCCCATATACATGCGGAATAACGCCCAGCCGTGAAAGGCGGCGGTCAGCATATCTTTCGCCAAGAGGCAAAGGCCTCCGTCGAGCGCGTAAAAAAGCATGCCGACAATAAACGCCCATTTCTGGCCCTTCGATCCGAAGAAGCCAAAAATGGCGAAAAAGGCGGCGATGAAGCCATTGACTACCAGGGCCAAAACTGCACCAGGGGTGCCGTTTCCTTGGCCTAGAACATCAGCGACCTGGGTGATCCCCAACCCGAAGATGAAATGGAAATTCGCACTTGAGAGCGTGAGCACGGTATTGATGAGCGAGAGCACGCCGATCCAGTAGAACCAGCTGGCGCCGCCACGCACGGCGGGCGAAACGGCTCGCGGTGTAGCAACAGCTCGCGCTGGTGCGGGCTGAGCCGCGGGCGCGCCGTTGTAGATGGTCTTGTCCGTAGGACCTTGATACACGGTCTCTTTTGCAGGTGCTTGTCCGAAGTTAGCCATTCTCGTCCCCACAGGTACTGCATGGATTTCTGCGCATTCTATGCCGGAAATCTGGCCGACGGGAGTTACTTTCGTTATGCGTACCGAAGGTGAGATAATCCGCGCCATGCTGGGTAATCGCACCAACGAGCAGTGGATCGCGCAGTACTCCTCCAGCCATCAGCATCCGGTGAACCGGATCTGCCATTCGTTCGGCATCCCGATGATCGCGCTCTCGCTGCCGCTGTTCGTGGCCGCTATCTTTATTCATGGCCTCTGGCCGGTGCCGGCGGCGCTGTTCGTTATCGGCTGGATCCTGCAATTCATCGGTCACTACTTCGAAGGCAAGCCACCGGAGTTCTTCAGCGACTATCGTTTTCTGTTCGTCGGATTGCGCTGGTGGGTGGCGAAGATGAAGGGCAAAGCGTAGGTCGCGCGCACGAGGCGTGCGCGCCCACACAGTCTCATTTTCACTACTTTCGTGCTACGCTCTCGGCGAGAGTTCCCCATTGCAAGGATTCGAAAAAGCTCCGCCCGAAGTGCAGGAGATCCTTACCAAGCCCATCCGTGAGCTTGGATTGAAGCTGGAAGGCTCCCCGCTCGAGCGCTTTGTGCAAAAGCTCTACCGGGAGCTGGAAGCCAAGGGCATCCGCAAATTCCGCCCGCCTTGCTACCTGAGCGATGAGTGGGGATGCCCATCGGAAGAGCCGGTGATCGGCATCCCGTTCTACCTCGCCAATCCAAAATTGCAGCGGTTGGAAAAAGAGATGAACGATCTCGAGGACGCGCGCGAGATCATGATGTATCTGCGCCACGAGGCGGGACACGCCTACAACTACGCCTACGAACTCTACAAGACCACGGAGTGGCGCGATCTTTTCGGGCCTTTCCGCCGGCCCTATCGCGACAAGTACAAGCCGGTGCCGTTTTCGCGGCAGTTCGTGCGCTACATGCCGGGGTGGTACGCGCAGAAGCATCCCGATGAAGATTTCGCTGAGACCTTCGCCGTCTGGCTCACACCGCGCTCCAACTGGAGGCAGAAATATAAAGGATGGGGCGCCCTCGCCAAGTTGAAATACATGGAGCGCATTGCGCGACGCTTCCGCAACGTGGACCCCATTCGCACTCGTGGCACTGCCGACATCACGGTGGAGGAGATGGACTCCACCGTTCACGAGTTCTACGAGAAGATGGCCAACCTGGAGCCGGTGCCGGGCGAACTCGCCCTCGATACCGATCTGGTGGACATCTTTAATGTTTCCAAGCGCAAGCGCAAAGGCGTGCGTCCCGCGGCCGATCTGCTCAAAGAGAATCGAAAAGTCTTGACCGACAAGGTCGCATATTGGACCGGCGTGCAGCGTCCGCTGATCAAGAACCTGGTGGAATCGATCGTGACGCGCGTCGGGGAACTGGGCCTGCTTGCCGACGTGAAGAATGAAGCGCAGTACATCACCGAGATCACCGCCTACGCCACGGCGATGGCGATGAATTATTTGACACGAGGGAAGTTCATACAGCCGTAGACTTGGGAAGGAAATCATGGACCCGAAAAAACTCAAAGTCGCGATCCTGTACGACATCTGGGAAGAAGATCCGCCCGAACCCGAGCCCGAGCCTGAGCCGGAAAAGAAAAAGAGAGTCCGAAAGAAGGGCCGCAAGAAGAAAAAGGTAGAGAAGCACGACCGCGAGGAGATATTCGAGGCGCTGGAGAAGCTCGGCCATGAACCCATCTACCAGGTGGTCGACGGCCGCAAGCAGTCGCTGATCTCGCTGGCTCGGTGTGGGGCTGAGATCATCTTCAATCTCACTGAGTCCTATGCCGGCGACGACACCATGGACATGAACTTGGCCGGGTATCTCGATCTACTTGGTATTCCATATACAGGCTCCGGGCCGCACGGTCTTTATCTCGCGCAGGACAAGGCGGTATCGAAGAAGATCATCAAGTTCCATGGCGTGCGCACCCCGGACTTCGCGCACGTCTACCGGGGCACGCTCGACCACTCGCACGACATCAAATTTCCCCTGATCGTGAAGCCGACGTCGGAAGATGGTTCGATCGGGATCGACGTGGGTTCGGTGGTGGGGAGCGTCAAGGAGTTGATGGAACGGATCCATTACATTCACGAAGAGTTCGATTCGCCGGTGCTGATCGAGGAATACATCGAAGGCCGCGAGATCTATGGTGCCGTGCTGGGCAATGAGAACCCGGAAGTGCTGCCTATGGTGGAACTTGACCTCTCCCGGCTGCCCAAGGGAACGCCTCGTATTGCTGGTAGCGAGGTGAAGTGGGAGAAGGATACGGAAGCGTATAAGGTTACGAAGTCGGCGCCGGCGGAGGATCTGGACGAAAAAACGGCTGAGAAGCTCGCGGCCACCGCGCTCTCCGCCTTCCGCGCGCTCAAGCTGCGGGACTATGCCCGTATCGACATGCGCCTGAACGCCAAGGGTGAGGTGTATGTGATCGAGGCGAACCCGAACCCGTGGCTCTCGAGCAACTCGGAGTTCTATATGGCTGCCAGGAAATCGGGACGCTCATACACCGACATGATCGAGACTATCGTTGAACTCGCTCGGCAACGCGGGCGGGACAACGCGTAAAACCAACTACGCAACGAACTTAACACCGATTTTCACCGAACCGGGGACCTCTCTGCCCCAAACCTCCTTTTCGATTGCATCCCTATCCCTCAGTCAGCTACTCTAAGTAAGTAAATACTTACTAACGAAGATGCCGGTCGCACGTCCAAGCCGTATTCCCGGGCCCGAGCGCAAGGAGAAGATCCTGGCGGCAGCGGTTGAGCTGTTTGCCCGCAAGGGCTTTGCCGGCACGACGACGAGGGAGTTGGCGCTGGCGGCGGGAATCAACGAAGCCCTTCTTTTCCGTCATTTTGGCAATAAAGAGGAGTTGTATTTAGCAGTTTTGGAGCAGCGCTGCAGGCTCGGCGAAGGACGCCGGCGCATGGAGCGGCGGCTGGAGCAGGGCCAGGGAGATTTTGAGCTTTTTGCCGGCATCGCGCAGGACATTTTGCAGCGTCATCGCGAGACTCCGGAGCTGATGCGATTGTTCTTGTTCAGCGCGCTCGAGAGCCACAGCTTGTCGGACCGTCTGTTCCGTACGTATACGGCGCATTTTTACGAGACCCTGGCCGGACACATCGAGAAGCGGAAGAAGGAAGGCGTCTTCCGTGACGTTGATTCCATGCTGGCGGCGCGCGGATTCATCGGGATGGTGTTCTACCACCACATGGTGCAGAACATCTTCGGCGGTAAGAAGTACCAGACCTTCGATCCCAAGCGGGTGGCGGAAACGCTGGCCGAGATCTGGTTACGCGGCATGATCGTAGAAGAAAAAAAGCCATCGGAAGACGAAAACGAAGTATCCAACCAAGAAGCGCTAGCGCGATCTTAAGGAAGCCAAGATAGATGCAGGTCGGAAAGCAAGAACGTTGGGCAGGCGCGGCACTCGCGCTGCTGCTGTCATTTTTGATCACGGGCTGTGGACAGCAGAACACCGCGCAGGCGGGAGGTCCGCCCCCGGCACCAGTGGTCGCAGGCAAGGTCGAGCAACGAGACATCCCCTTGCAGCTCACCGCGATCGGCAACGTGGAGTCGTTCCAGATGGTGCAGATCCGTTCGCAGGTGAACGGGCAGATCGTCGGCGTCCATTTCAAGGAAGGTCAGGACGTCACAAAAGGCCAGTTGCTGTTCACGCTCGACAAGCGGCCGTTCCAGGCCGCATTGGACCAAGCGGTAGGAAATCTTCGCCGTGATCAGGCACAGGCTACGAACGCGGAAGCGCAGGCCAAACGCTACACCGAACTGGAGCAGCAAGGCGTAGTGGCGCGCGAGCAGGCAGACCAGGTGCGTGCGCAGGCCAAATCGAATGCCTCAATCGTTGCAGCCGATGAAGCTGCGGTGGAAGCCGCCCGTGTGCAATTGCAGTACACCGAGATTCGCGCGCCGATCGATGGACGCGCAGGCGCGCTGATGATGAACCTTGGCAACCTGGTGAAGGCCAACGACACGCCATTCCTTGTGCAGCTGAACCAGATCGTGCCTATCTACGTCACCTTTACGGTGCCCGAAGTTTCGCTCTCGGCAGTACGGAAGTACATGGGCAGCAATGAACTCAAGATCGTGGCCTATCCCAAGGGACAGCAGGCGAATGCCAGCGAGGGCGCGCTGACCTTCATCGACAACGGGGTCGACCCGACCACCGGAACGGTGAAGCTCAAGGGGACCATGCAGAACAGAGACCGCAAACTCTGGCCGGGTGAGTTCGTAGACGTGAATCTAAATCTTTCCACGCAGAAGAACGCGATCATCGTTCCCACCAAAGCGGTGCAGACCGGACAGCAAGGTGACTACGTCTATGTGATCAAGGCGGATAACACAGCTGAGGCGCGTCCGGTGACGACTGCGGGCGCGTATCAGAGCGTTACGCTGATCGCCAAAGGTCTGAACCCGGGTGAGACGGTGGTGGTGGACGGGCAACTCAAAGTGGTGCCGAACGGCAAAGTTGCGGTACAGAGCACGGTGCCGACCAACGTGACCAGTAATGCGGAAGCCCCGCCGCCAGTAGGAAGTGGCTCGTGACCATCTCCGGAGGATTCATCAAGCGCCCGATCATGACCACGCTGGTCATGGCGGCAATCCTCATCTTCGGTATCTTCGCTTATCGGCTGCTTCCGGTCAGCGACCTTCCGAACGTCGACTTTCCGACCATCCAGGTGAATGCTTCGTTGCCGGGTGCGAGCCCCGACACCATGGCGTCGTCGGTGGCGACACCGCTGGAAAAACAATTCTCGACGATCGCCGGCATCGACTCGATGACCTCGACGAATTCCTTGGGCCAGACCAGCATCACCATCCAGTTCAACTTGAGCCGCAGCCTCGACGGCGCCGCGCTCGATGTGCAATCGGCGATCTCGCAAGCCGGCGGACAACTCCCGCCCGAGATGCCGACCCCGCCGTCGTTCCGCAAGGTGAACCCGGCTGACCAGCCCATCCTTTATCTTGCGCTTGCCTCGCCTACGCTGAAACTTTCAGACGTGGACGAAGCCGCCGAGACCACGATCGCGCAACGGCTCTCGATGGTGAACGGAGTGGCGCAGGTATCGGTATTCGGCGCCCAGAAGTTTGCGGTCCGCGTGCAGGTTGACCCGCAAGCGCTGGCCTCGCGGCAGATCGGCATCGACGAAGTAACGACCGCATTACAGGCCGGCAATACCAACGTTCCCACCGGCACGCTCTACGGGGCGACCAACACATTCACCATCCTTTCCAACGGAAAGCTCTCGTCCGCGAGTCAGTTCAGCCCGCTGATCGTTGCCTATCGCAACGGTGCGCCGGTTCGGCTGCGGGAGCTTGGATCGGTGACCGACAGCGTGCAGGACAACCGCACCGCTAGTTGGTACAACGGCAACCGAGCCATCGTGCTCGCCATCCTGCGGCAACCAGGTACCAACACAGTCGAGGTGGTGGACAGCATCAAGAAGGTGCTGCCGCAACTGCAGCAACAGATCCCGGCTGCGGTATCGGTCAACACGCTCTATGACCGCTCGGTATCGATCCGCGCTTCGGTGAATGACGTGAAGTTCACCCTGATGCTGACCATCGGCTTGGTGGTGATGGTGATCTTCCTCTTCCTGCGCAATCTTTCGGCGACCATCATCCCGTCGCTGGCGCTGCCCATGTCAATCATCGGCACTTTCTCGGTGATGTACCTGCTGGGCTACAGCCTCGACAACCTGTCGCTGATGGCACTCACGCTCTCGGTTGGCTTCGTCGTAGACGATGCCATCGTGATGCTGGAAAACATTGTGCGTCACATGGAGATGGGAAAGACCCCGATGCGAGCCGCCATGGATGGCGCGACCGAGATCGGCTTCACCATCCTTTCCATGACCATCTCGCTGGCGGCGGTGTTCATCCCGCTGCTGTTCATGGGTGGCATCATCGGGCGTCTGCTACACGAGTTCGCGGTGACCATCGGCGTCGCCATTCTGGTTTCAGGCTTTGTTTCGCTCTCGCTCACGCCTATGCTGTGCAGCCGCTTCCTGAAATCGCACGAGCAGCAGCACCACGGGCGCATGTACCAAATGAGCGAGCGCGTGTTCGACGCCTGGCTGCGGGGTTACGACTGGAGCCTGAAGAAAGTATTACGGCACAAGTTCGTCGTCTTCCTGCTTTCACTGGGACTGATCGCAATGACAGGGTTCCTGTACAGCATCAGCCGAACCGGCTTCATCCCGGATGAAGACCAAGGGCTGGTGTTCGCCTTCACCGAGGCGCGGCAGGGCATCGCATTCCAGGACATGATGGTGCTGCAGCAAAAGGTGGCGAGCACCATCCGTGAATATCCGGATGTGGTGGCGGCGATGTCGACGGTGTCAACCCCGACGAACAACGGGCGCGTCTTCTTCCGCCTGAAAGACAAGAAAGACCGCGTAGGCCATAAGAGCGCGCAAGAGATCATTCAAGAGTTGCGGCCGAAGCTGCAGCAGATTCCCGGCATCAACGCGTACTTGCAGATCCCGCCGACTATCCGCATCGGCGGCAGTCTGACCAAGTCGCAATATCAGTACACATTGCAGTCTCCCGATACGACAGAGCTTTACGAAAACGCACCCAAGCTCGAGGCAGCGCTCCGCGCACTTCCGCAATTGCAGGATGTGACCAGTGATCTGCTGGTGAAGAATCCGCAGCTCAGTGTGCAAGTGGACCGCGACAAGGCATACGCGCTGGGAGTGACGCCCGACCAGATATCGAGCGCGCTTTACTCGGCCTACGGCAACCGCCAGGTGAGCACCATCTACACGCCCAGCAATGAGTACTACGTGATCCTGGAGCTGCTGCCGCAGTATCAGAACAACCCCAAGGACCTTTCGCAGTTGTACGTGCGGTCGAACACGGGCAAGCTGGTACCACTCGACACGGTGGCGAAGATGGTGCAGAACGTCGGACCACTCACCGTCAATCACTTTGGACAACTGCCGGCGGTCACCGTCAGCTTCAACCTGAAGCCTGGCGTCGCGCTCGGCGATGCCACCAAACTGGTGGAGCAGGAAGCCGCGAAAGTGCTGCCACCCAACGTGACGCGCACCTTCCAGGGAACCGCGCAGGCATTCCAGGCGTCGTTTGCGGGACTCGGTCTGCTGCTGCTGGCCGCGGTGATCGTGATCTATATCGTGCTTGGCATCTTGTATGAAAGCTTCGTGCACCCGCTCACAATTTTGTCAGGCTTGCCGTCTGCGGGTGTGGGTGCGCTGCTTACGCTGACGCTGTTCCATCAGGAGCTGAACTTGTATTCGTTCGTCGGCATCATCATGCTGATCGGCATCGTGAAGAAGAACGCCATCATGATGATCGACTTCGCGCTGGAAGCGGAGCGCAAGGAAGGCAAGAGCCCGGAGGAATCGATCTATCAGGGCGCGCTGGTCAGGTTCCGTCCCATCATGATGACCACGGCTGCGGCGCTGATGGGAACTCTGCCGATCGCTATCGGCTTCGGCGCCGGAGCGGATTCAAGGCGCGGTTTGGGACTCGCAGTCGTGGGCGGGTTGCTGTTCTCGCAGGTGGTCACGCTCTACATCACGCCCATCTACTACGTCTACCTCGATAAGATGC
>Ga0137403_10006791_pt1 | contig 13043 bp, 11 predicted proteins | sample CZOMad2_1_16fung_FD_122057 | JGI IMG/M metagenome (GOLD analysis project Ga0137403, IMG submission 122057) | Vadose zone soil fungal communities from Angelo Coast Range Reserve, California, USA - CZOMad2_1_16fungal (Hybrid Assembly) | ecosystem: Environmental > Terrestrial > Soil > Vadose zone... | reverse complement strand
AAGATTTACTTCCCGTTAGCGGGACTTCGTTCGCCTGTGACGCAAGTCGGGGCACACTGGCAGAAGCGACCGCCGATATTTCCGATCGCTGGCGGGTGGTGCTCCCTTAACTTGTGGAAACCGAGAATTTCGGCTCAGAACTCGCGCAAATCATTTCCGGTGATTTCATGACGGCCACCGACATCAACTACGCGATGGGCCGCCTCTATGCCGCCCATCCGCGCGCCCGTCACCCCCCCGCCTACGCCGCCCTCCCCTTCCTCAAAACTCGCCGATCCGCCGATCTCGATCAGCGCCACCGCGGCCCCGCCAACCGATAGTCGTTCGTCATCCGCCGACGCCAATCAACACACATCCTCCGACACCACCCGGGAAGCAGCTCGATGAATCACGACGACAGCAAAAACTCACTACGGAGGAGAACTGCCTGGAGGTGTTCGCTGCGAATCCGGAACGGCCACCGAAACCCCGTCCGGCGGACGAACCGCGCCATACGACTGCGAACCCGTGGCACTGCGTTGCTGCTCGGCCAGCGCATTCAGCCGCGCAAATGCCGCTCGCTCCGTAGCAGCCTTTTCCGGAAGATTCTTCCGCGCGTACGCCCGTGCCAGATGGAAATGAATTTCAGGGCGGCCCGGCGACAATTCCGCGGCGCGAGACAGTTCCTGAATTGCCGCATCAATTTGCTGCAGCTCAAGATACGCCCGCCCCAGCACGTAGTGAGCCGCAGCAGCCGTCGGTGCAAGTTGTACCGCACGCTTCGCCGGAGCAATTGCGTCCTTCTCTGCGTGGCGCTGCAAATTCAGCGAAGCCAATTCGACGAATGGCAATTCGCTTCGCGGCGATATTCGCGTTTCAATTGCAAATTGTGCTGCCGCTTCATCGAAAAGAGAAAGCGAGGAGAGCGCGGAGCCATAAACGTAGTGCAGGAAAGGAGCCTGAGGAAAGTCCCGCACCAGGTCGCGCAGTTTTGGCAGGGCCAGATCGTACTTGCTCCCCGCAAGCAGCACCGCCGCTTGACCAGTCCGTTGCACCAGCGGACGCTGCCCGGGCGTTAGCTCTTCGGGAAAGTGCGGGATGCGCAAGAACGCCATGCCAAGCGCAAACGAAATCTCGTCCGCCAAAACGCCTGGCCCCGCGTCCGCGGAAAGGATTTGTCCCGCGCGCGAAAATTCCGATTTGCGATTCAGAAGGATCGCTTCGTGATAATGCGCCCTGCGAATCGAATCGGCGGATGCGCCCAAACCAAGCGCATGGCCGCGCTGCAAATGGATCAGCGCATTATCAAAATCGCGCGCTTCGAATTCGCTGAGACCAAGAACTGCCCAACCAGTGCCGCTATTCGGATTTCGCTCAAGCCACACCTTCAAAGAGGCGATAGCGGAGGAAAATTGTTGCAACGAGTAGTAAAGCATAGAAACCTTGAACCTTCCCTGGTCCCAGTCGGGGCGCAGCTGCAAGGCTTGTTCATAGAGAGGAATCGCGCCGCGTGGATCACTGGTCTGCTCTGCGGCAGCAGCGCCGCGCGAAAGCTTCTCGAATTCCGCGGAATCAGCGCCCACCGCGGCAGACTCTTTGGTTCCGCGATCGGGAGCGTCCCGCGACAAAAACGCGAGCACTTCTGCGTTCCCTCCGGACGACCAGGCAGCGCTCTTCCGCGTGCTAGCAATTGCGGCACGCTCTTTCGCGGCTTGCCTTTCCAGGTGAACAGCATCGAAGCATCGCGCCAGAATCTCGTGCGCAACCGGCTGGTCCTGATTGGCCGCGACGATCTTTTGAATCCTGGCCAGCGCATCACCGGCTGCTCCTGCAGCCAACTGCAACTGCAAATCACCGGCAGCAGAAAGTATGGCATCTTTTGCTGGATCGATTTCTTGCGGAAGAGCCGGAACTCGCAGCAACAGCAATCCAAGTGCTGTTTGCGCCTGGTCGGATACCGGCGGAGCCGAGAATTGCGGCACGAGAATTGTTTTCGCGCGATCGAAGTCGCCAGCACGTATTGACAGCAGTGCAAGGTGAAATCTTGCGACGCGGTCAACTTCAGGATCGTCAGAATTTCCAATTGCCATGCCCTTTTCAAGATCGCTTTTGGCCGCTCCATAGTTCTTCATTGCGAACTCGGAGAGCCCAAGGAAACTCCACGCCGGTCCAACTTCCGGCGAAAGCTCCGTCACTTTCTTCAACGCCGTGATCGCTTCTCCGTAACGATCCGCGTCATAACAAAGCGTTCCCAGATACCACCAGCCTTCCGTCCAATCCGGATGGATGTTTACGGCTTGCTGGTACCGGCGGATCGCATCCTGCCGGTCGCCTCGGTCACGCGCGGCAGCTGCCGCCGCTGCAACGGAATTGAAGTCAGAAGCAACCTGCGCTGAAGAAATAGAGGAAATTGAAAAACAGAAAAGAATGCTGAATACCAACGAACCATACACAAAGCGGAACCTGGAGCGCATCGCGGGTTCAAACCTGAATTAGCATTAAGGAAAAGAGTAACACAGCTTTATCGAAGCGCGGGGCCATGCGGCGATTCCGTGTTATCGTCGCAAAATGCGGTCAGCGGATGTTTGGCAACGGCTTTTTCTAAAAACCATTTCGCGACGAAAACTTTTACGGCAGTTTCTGGCTGCTGGAGGTGGTATTACGGTCGCGCCGCCCGCGTGGACAAACCATTTTCTGGCGCGGTCGCCAGCGGCCGCCCCCTGGTTTGAGGAAGTGCCGCCTGCGAAGAGCGGAATTCATTGGGTTCATACCGCGGGAAAATCCGCGATGAAGTATCTGCCGGAAACCAGCGGCGCGGGTTGCGCGTTCTTTGATTTCGACAATGATGGGTGGATGGATATTTATCTGGTCAACAGCGGCAAATGCGATTTTTATACACCGGCACAAGCCATTCGAAATGCGTTGTACCGAAATAATCGGGACGGAAGCTTCACGGATGTCACGCAAGAAGCGGGCGTGCCCGGCGGCGGCTACGGTATGGGCGTCGCGGCCGGCGACTACGACGGCGATGGAAACCCGGATCTTTATGTTACGCAGTATGGGAAAAATATTTTGTATCACAACAACGGCGACGGAACTTTTTCTGACGTCACCGACAAAGCCGGGGTCGCAGCGGCCGGATGGAGTTCGAGCGCAGTCTGGTTCGACTACGACCGTGACGGAAAACTCGATTTGTTCGTTTGCCGGTTCGCGGAATTTGATCCAGCGACCGGCTGCGGCGTGGAACGCGATGGCACGCGTCACTACTGCATTCCACGGATTTTCAAGCCGCAGCCAAGCTGGCTGTTCCACAACAACGGCGACGGAACTTTTACGGACGTAAGCAAGGAATCGGGAATCGCCGAACACCTGGGAAAAGCCTGGGGCGTGGTCGCAACCGACATAAACAATGACGGGTGGATGGATCTTTTTGTGGCGAACGATACCGTCGCGAACTTTCTCTTCCGGAATGGGGGCAACGGAAAATTCGAGGAAATCGGACTAGCTGCCGATGTGGCATACAGCTCGGAGGGACGCGCAAGGTCGGGTATGGGTGTGGACTCCGCGGACTACGACCAAGACGGATGGATGGATTTGTTCGTGGCGAACATCGATCATGAGATTTTTTCCCTGTATCGCAACAAACGCGATGGAACGTTCGATGACGCGGCTATTCCTGCGGGGATTGGCATGTCCACGCGCTGGATGAGCGGATGGGGACTGAAATTTTTTGATTACGACAATGATGGCGAACTGGATTTGCTGTTATCAAACGGATTCCCGGACGACCTGGTGGAGGAATTTTCGAAACAGGTGACTTACCGGGAACCGCTATTGTTGTTTCACCGCGAAGGCAGCGGGTTCAAGGATGTCAGCTCGCAAGCAGGGCCGGCGTTCGCAAAATCGTTCAGCGCTCGGGGCCTGGCGATCGGCGACTTTGACAACGACGGCGCGGTAGACGTCTTGATTTCGAACAACGACGGCGCTCCGGTGCTTTTGCGGAACCATGCTGGCCGACAGGGAAATTGGCTGGGGGTGCGATTGATTGGCAAGAAGGCGAATCGCGACGCCATTGGCGCGCGCTTGACCTACCAGGCCGATGATCTAAAACGCAGCAGAATGAAAGTTGGCGGCGGGAGTTTCTTGTCGTCTCATGATCCACGACTGGTTCTTGGAATTGGCTCTCGGAAGAAAATCGACTGGATCGAACTGAAATGGCCGCAGCCTAGCGGGCGGGTGCAGAGAATTTCGAGCTTACCCCTGAATCGCTACATTACAATTGAAGAAGGAAGAGACGGCTGGACATAAAAAGGGTAATGGTTTTCCGCAGGCCCGGAAAATTCACCAAGCTGTAGTTTTTCTAAGTGCCTTTAACGAACCCTCCTCGTACGATCGCAGCGTTTGGCCCTTCCTGCAAGCCGACGCAGCTTGTGGTTCGTAATGGATTCTCCAGGCTACTCGTGGAGTCACTGGCAAGCCGGGGGTTAACTGCGGCGCGCCGGGCTTCCGGTGGCTTTTGACTCTTGGAGGGGTTTTGTTACACGATCCAGGCAGATTCGAGACTCAGTTAGCTGGAGATGGGCACGGCATCGCGTTCGTGACGGCGGCGCGTGAGGTGGTGCATGGCAATGTTCAGGAAGATGTTGCCGCAGGTCGTTTCGATTGCGAGCACCATGGCTTCGGTGTCGCGCGAACCAGCAAGTCCCTGGTCGTTCATGTGAATTTCCGGCGGAAACACTTTGAAACGGTAACCTTGATCGTTCAGCAGCGTCACGGAATTTCCGATGACCATGTTGGCCAGCTCGCAAACGGTTTCGCGGACGGTTTGTTCGTTGTCGACAACTTCTGCTCCGGTAAGAATCGCGGCAACTTTTAAGGCGACGTCCGTCTCTAAGTCGAGAATGATGCGGCCTTCGATGTCGCCTTTAATGACGATCAGCGCGGCTACACCTTTGCGGTGGTACGCGCCTTCTTCCATGAGCAGGTCGCCAATTTTGGTGGGGCCTTGCAGCGATTCCGCAAAAACCGCATCGGCTGCGTTGATGAACGGCTGGATTAAATCCATTCTCATGAACGGTGCTCCCCGGCGAGAGCAACAGGAGACCCGGCCAGCGCGGGATCATCGCTCAAGACGTAGCGAAGGATTTCGTAAAGCACTTCCGGCTTCACCGGTTTCTGCACAAAATGTTTGGCGCCTTTTTGCAACGCGGCCAGAATATTTTCCTGGTAGCCGACCGAAGACACCATCACGATGCGCGCTTCGGGATGTTGGCGAACGATGCGCTCGACCGCTTCGATGCCTTCCATCTGCGGCATAGTGATGTCCATGAGCACGACGTCCGGCTTGGTGCGGCTGTACTCCGCGATGGCGGTCAGGCCGTCGCCGGCTTCGCCGGCGATTTCGCCGCCGAAGAGCTGCACCATCTTGATGATGTTCTTGCGCGCGAAAACCGAGTCGTCCACCACGAGATAGCGGACAGGCTGGTTATCTTTTCTGAGCAACGCTGCGAACTGTGCCATGACCTTCTCCTTGTTAACCAAGGGTTTGCGAGTACAAACCCTGGAACCCGATTAGGCCAGGGTTTGCAAGCAAACCCCGAACCCGGATTTCTGCTCCCCGTTCAAGAACGGTTGGTGGATGCAGGCATCCTTTCAACTTTTTCGTTCTTGTCGGACTTGTCGTCCCGGCTCTTCTCGGAACGATCGAACTTTTCCTGGCGCGAGGTGTTTTGCGACGCACGATCGCCGCCGAAATGCGTAATCAGCACATGGCCCATCGCGTCGAGAGGCACGATGCGGTTCACGTAGCCCTTGACGATGGCGGCGCGCGGCATTCCTGGCACCACGCAAGTGTCTTCACTTTGCGCAAGGGTCACGCCGCCGGCGGCCTTGATCGCGCCTAGTCCTTCGGCCCCGTCTTCACCCATGCCGGTCATCAGAACGCCGACCGCCATCGGTCCAAATTCCTGCGAAACGGAATGGAATAGCACATCCACGGACGGACGGTGACCGTTGACGGGAGCGGAATCGCTGAGCACCACCATGTCTCCACGCGGCATACGCCGCGCCATCATGTGGCGATTGCCGGGGCAGATCAGGGCACGTCCCGCAAGCAACAGATCGCCGGATTTCGCTTCCTGCACTTCCAGCGCGCAACATTCGTCCAGACGCCGAGCGAACATTTCCGTGAATCCTTCTGGCATGTGTTGCACGATCAGCAAACTGCCGGAAAATTCCGCGGGAATTTGCGAAAGCACGAACTGAAGGGCATTGGGTCCGCCGGTCGAAATGCCGATAGCGATGATGCGATGGGGAGGCGCCGCTACGCGGGCATTCTTCTTTACGGGCTGAATCCGATCGGCGATCACCGGAGCGGTAATGCGGCCGCCAGTGGCGCGCTTGGCGACTTTAATTTTCTCAATCAACTCCGTCGCGATGGTATCCAGATGGCCGGACGAGGCTTCCTTGGGTTTGGCAACGAAGTCGATCGCGCCCAGGGCCAACGCTTTGAAGGTAGCGTAGGCACCTTCCTTCGAATGAGTGCTGACCATGACCACGGGGAGCGGAGCGCTACGCATGATCATGCGGAGCGTTTCCATACCATCCATGCGCGGCATTTCCAGATCGAGCGTAACCACGTCGGGGCGAAGTTCTTCAATTTTCTTGAGAGCGAAGGCGCCGTCCATGGCCGTGCCCACGACTTCGATCGAAGGGTCGCGCTCCAGGATGGCAGGGATGAGCTTCCGCATCAGTGCGGAATCATCCACTACGAGAACTCGAACGCGTTCGCTCATGCAATCGCTCCAAGAGGAATTGCGCGAGAGAGGCGCGAGAGAACTGCGGGAACATTCAGAATCAAAACGACGGTGCCGTCACCGAGAATGGATGCGCCGCTGACCAAATCGCTGGCGACGATATCGGCAGGGAGCGCCTTGATGACCAGTTCTTCCTCGCCCACCAATTGGTCCACCAGCAAACCGAAACGTTTTTCGGCTGCGCCGATCACGATAACGAAATTCTTCTTCGCAACCTTGGCAGGCTCAACTGCATGAATGCCTTTCAAGTCATTCAGGCGGACTAGCGAGAGCACCTGATCTCGCAGCCGCAAAACTTCGCGCTGCTCGACACGATGAATTTCCTGGCCCGCGCAACGCGCGATTTCCACGACGGAGGAAATCGGCACAGCGAACAAACGTCCGCCGACGCGGAAAAGCAAAGTCTGAATGCTGGCCAAGGTGAGTGGCACGCGGAGCTGAATGGTGGTGCCTTTTCCGGGAACGCTGATGACGTTGACGGTGCCCTTTAAGCGATCTAGCACGGTTCGAACTACGTCCATGCCGACGCCGCGCCCGGAAACCTCTGTAACTTCAGAAGCAGTACTAAAGCCAGGTTCAAAAATAAGATTGGTGACTTCGGAGTCGGGCAGCTTAACTGCTTCTTCCGCTTTGATGAGGCCCTTCTGAATGGCTTGCTTGCGAATGAGATCGAGATCGAGGCCATGCCCGTCGTCGCGAACCTCAATGACCACCTGAGTGCCCTGGTGAAAGGCGTTGAGAGAAATCGTGCCGCGAGCGCCTTTGCCTGCTGCGATCCGGTCTGCGCTGGATTCGATGCCGTGATCGACGCTGTTGCGAACGATGTGGGTCATGGGCTCGGCCAGAGCATCGAGAATGCCTTTGTCGAGATCAGTATTTTCCCCGGCGAGTTCGAGCGCCACGTCTTTTCCGCAATGCTTGGCAACGTCGCGCACCACACGCGGGAAACGGCGGAAGAGTTGTTCGACCGGAACCATACGAATCTTGAGCACTGATTTGTGCAGTTCATCGAGCACGCGAGCCTGGAAGGAAAGCGCGTCGACCAGTTTTGCGCGGATGGGATCGCGCGAATGTTTCTGGTCGAACTCCGACAGCGCCCGATTGAGCATGGACTTTCCGATGATCAGTTCGCCGACGAGGTTCATGACCGAGTCGATGCGCGCAGCGTCCACGCGAAGAGTACTTTCGGCAACGGCCGCGACAGCGGAGCCGAGGGCGCCGGCCTTGTCGGCGGAACCTTCGGCGGTGACTACGCCGTGGCCCTGCGCTGCCTGTGCTGCCTGCGCGTCCAGCAGGTCGCCGAGCAATTCGTGTTCGGCAGAGTCGGCGTGTCCTGCGGTTTCCACCCAGACCTGAGCCACAATCGAGGGAATACGGCAACGCTGTTCGATCTGTGCGAGAGATTGTTTTGTGGCCAGCGAGGCTTCGATCACTTCCACGTTTGCGGCCGCGATGTTGTCTTCGGGACGGAGGGCGATGACGGTGCCGCACCCGTGAAGTACGTTGCGAATTAATTGAAAGGCCGCGGCACGCATGCCGCTGGCCTGATCCACTCGCAGCGCGATATTGAAAACAGTTTCGCCGCGATGAATGGCTTCGGAAATCATCAGCTGCTCGTACTCGCTCCAATCGAAACGCGCCGGCGTGGCAGAGGCGACTGTTGTGGAAGACACGTGCGGCAGCGGTTCCTGAGGCGCGTACTGCATCTGGCGAATCAAGCCGCGAAGGTGGTCGCCGCTGGGCGGTTCCGCGTTTCGTTGATACGCGGAGAGCACCGCTTCAAAGGTGTCGGCGGCGACCAGAACGAGTTCGGCGAATTTTGCCCCGTGTAATTTGCCCATTTGCGGCGTCAAAACGTCTTCGAGTTCGTGGGCTACTTCGCTGAGCCTGCTGAAACCGCACGCCGCGGAATCGCCTTTGAGGGTGTGCACCACACGGCGAACGCTGCGGATGATTTCTTCATCCGCGGGACGAGCTTCGAGTTCCAATCCAGACTCGTTGAGAGACTGGAGGAGCTCGTTGGCGGTCTCAAAGAACAGAGCACGCAGCTCGGCATTGCGATCCTCGGGCGTAAAACTCAACTATTCACCTCAAGCCGTTGATACGCGGTGCCGTTGTTTTCGTGCACCATGCGGAATTTCTTGGTCAAACCAAACAGGCTTTCCGCGTGGCCGACAAAAAGATAGCCGCCGGGATTCAAGCAGTTATAAAACTTGTCGATCAGGCGCTTCTGCTCGGCTTCGTCAAAATAAATCATGACGTTACGGCAAAGGATCATGTCGTTGCGGCGCGGCAGAAATTCAGTTTTCAAATTGTGAAAGTCGAATTGTACGAGTTCTTTCAATTGCGGCTTTACGCCGTATTTGTCGGCCTTCTTTTCGAAATAACGCAGCCGGCAAGTGTAGTCGACAGGCTCCATTTGAGTTTCGGTGTACTGGCCTTCGCCACCAGCGCGCAGGCTGGCGTAGCTGATGTCCGAAGCAAGAATTTCCAGCTTCCACGGCGGCGGAATCAGCGGTTTGGGCGTGGGCATGTCGAATGGCAGCGGATTTCGCAAATAGTAGTAAGCCAACGCGTCGCAAATCAGAATGGCGACTGAGTAGGCTTCCTGGCCGGAGGAGCATCCGGCGCTCCACACGCGCAGCGTCCAGTCGCGGCGTTCCTGTTTTTTGCGAAGCAATTCTTCCAGAACGGTCTTCTGCAAAAGATCGAGTTGCGGCTTGTTACGGAAAAAACTGGTTTCGTTGACGGTAAGATTTTCCAGGAGTACCGCGAGTTCCGCGCGGCCTTCGCGGCTGGTCAGCAGCCGGTAGTAGCTGTAAAACGAATCCACCTGCACGGCTTTGAGGCGGCGTTGCAGGCGATCCTTCAGGAAATGAGAGCGGCGCTCATCGAAAAACATGCCACATTCCTGATAGACCAGGGTCTGCAGAAGCTTCAGTTCCGCTTCGGTCAGATTAATTTGTGCGGTGATCGTTCCCATTCGAATGCGCGTGGCGGCACCGGGCCGGAGATGACAGCTATCTCACGGAGGCGACAGTTTCCGCGGCCTCCTCGAGTTTCTTGAACTCCGGGCGATGCAGCAGCTTGGAAATGTCCAACAGAATAATCAGGCGGCCTTTGAGCTTACCCACTCCGGTGACATAGCTGGATTCACTGTCGGCAAAGACGGTACCGGGCGATTCAATTTCGGAGGGAGGAATTTTCAGGACTTCCGAAGCAGAGTTGACGATCAGTCCGACCAGTTTGCCGTCAAGCTCGACAACAAGAATACGATTTTTCTTGTCGTGCTGAACGTCGGCCTGGCCAAAACGCTTGCGCAAGTCCATCACCGGAATAATTTTGCCACGAAGATTGATGACCCCTTCGATGGTATCGGGAGCGTTGGGAACCGCAGTGATTTCCGGCACCCGCACGATTTCGCGGACGGAGCCGATGCGCACCCCGAACGTTTCATCGCCGATGCGAAAGCCAACGACCTGAAGGTCCTTTTCGATCACGCGATCTCCAGGCATTTAAGGGCGCGCCATTTCCGAATATTCGAATTCCCGTGAATCTTGCTGGTCAGGCTGGTGGCGATGGGAAGAAAAATCGCGCTTTTTGGGCTGCGCGGCGCGATCGAGAACGAAGCGGTCCATGCTGTCCAGCAAGTTGCGGGAGAGCTTAAGCATCTGTTCGGCCGCGGCGGAAAGCTCGGTGGAGCTGGAAGCCGATTGCTGAACCAGTTCGCGCATCTTTTCCATCGCGCGCACGACAGCTTGCGCGCCGCTGGCCTGTTCTTCGACCGCGGAATTAATTTCCTGGGTGATTTCGGTGAGGCGGTTGGTGGCTTTGGCAATCTGAGCGGAGCCAACAGATTGTTCGTTGGTGGCAGCGCCGATTTCCTGGGAAAATTTGTAAACTTCGGTGACCACGCTGGAGATCTTGTGGAGAGCGGTACCGAGGTCGTTGCCGAGGCTGAGGCCCTCTTCAACGATGCGGGTGCTGCGATCCATGTTTTCGACGGCCTGGCGCGCTTCCCGCTGAATGCTGGAAATCAGTTCAGCAATTTCCTTGGTGGATTGCGTGGATTTTTCGGCCAGCTTGCGCACTTCGTCGGCAACCACGGCGAAACCAAGTCCGTGTTCCCCGGCGCGCGCGGCTTCGATGGCCGCGTTAAGCGCGAGCAGGTTGGTCTGTTCCGCGAGGTCGTCGATGACTTCGATAATGCGGCCGATATCGTCAGCGCGATGGCCGAGCACGTTGATGATTTCGGCGGACGACTGGATGGCTTTGTTGGTGCGATTTAGGCCGTCGGTGGTCTTTTCCATGGTCTGGATGCCGACGACGACTTCTTCGCGCGAGCGATTGGCAATATCGAGCAGAATTTTGGCGGTGTCGGCGACGCGTTGAATGGACGTAACCATCTGTTCGATGGAAGCGGATGTTTCTGCAACGCTGGAAGCTTGTACCTGAGTATTTTTCACGACGTTCTGCACGTTGATGCTCATCTCGTGCATGGTGCTGGTGACTTCTTCAATTGCGGAAGAGGCCTGGACGCTGACCTTGGCGGACTCATCAGCGGCGCCAGCAACTTGAGTGGAACCAGCCGAAACCTGGCCGGCGGACTCGCGCGTGGTGCGAACGAGTTCCTGTAAACCATGGGACATGCGAAGGAAGGCATTGCCGAGGGTGTCGCGCTTGGAGCGCGGCACAACTTCCACGGTCAGGTCGCCCTCGGCGACGGCCATGGAGACGCTGGCCATTTCCTTCAGATAGGCAACCATGTTGTTGAAGGTAGTGGCAAGGGCACCGATTTCGTCGTTGCGGTGAATATCAATGTTCTGATCGAGGTCGCCAGAGTCGCCTATTTCGCGCGCGACGGTGATGAGATGAGTCAAAGGTTCGGTGATGGACCTGGCGGTATACAGAGCGATGAAACTGCCGGCGAGGAGAGCCAGAAGGGTTCCGCCAGTGGTAACCCAGGTGCTGAAGGTGCTCATGCGGCCGGCGGACTTGGTGGTTTCTTCGAGGAACTTGCTGATATCCGCATTGCTCTGATCGAGAACGATCGAGGATTTCGTGAGCCAGGATGAAGGATCCTTTTGCAAGTAAAAAATCTGCAGGTCGGAGACGGTAGCATCTCCGGAATCGACTTGATGGCGCTTGGCGAGCAGCGGCTTTGCGAAGTTGTCGGCCCAGCTGGATTCCGTACTCTCAACCTGGATGAGCGCGGTGCGAACGGCTTCGCTGGAAGCTTGCGATTCTCCGCGTTTGATCTGGTCGCTGATGTCCATCAAACCCTTGGTCACTTTCTCTTCGTCGCGGGGATCGCCGCTGAGGAGGAAATTATTCATGTTGAGGCGATTCAACATGATCTGGTAGCGCACGAATTCGACGGTGCTCTTGCTATCGAATGCAACACTGGCGTCGGCGCGCGCCGATCTTTCCTTGAATCCAGCGATGATATTCACGACGAACAACACCGAGAGGATGGCCAGGATCAGGCCGAAACCCGCATAAAGCTTTTTTCCGATGGTCATTGCAAAATGCCTCCGCTCACCTCAGCAGGGCAGCTTGGAAATGGCTGCATCTGCCGGAACAACCGTTCCTCGACTGTTTCCCCTAATTGGCATGAAACTCAAATTCAACAACTTGAGTGGTCTCTTCCGGCGCAGGCACAAACTTCCATTCCTTGACGGCATCTTGGCAAGCCTGAACGAGCAAGGGGTGTCCCCCGACGACTCGCGTGCTCTTCACGCGTCCCTCGGGCGTGATGACGACTTCGATTTTGACTTTGCCGGCAACGTTCATTCGTTTTGCGAGTTCCGGATACAAAGGCGCCGTCTTGGTCTTGACCTTGCGCTTGGATTCATCCGTCGAACCAGACTGTGCAAATCCAGAAGCGCCCGAAAAAACGAGCGCCGCAGTTGTGGCCACGGCCAACTTTTTCCACCTGCTAGTTCTCATCGACACTACTCCTCAATGGATTGGAAGATGCCCGCGTAAGAGAAGGCACGTCGGATGCCATGGCGGAGAGGTGCGGGAATAAGCGAATCGAAACAGGCCGAGCCCCGGTAAGTAACAGAAGAACAGTAAGTTATGAAAGATTCAGAACAGGATAGCGACTTGGCATTGAAGTGCCATTTGTCTCAGGCGGACGGGACTCGACAGGGTGAGGTCTCAGGCTGAGACGCGGAGAGAAAAGGGAGCGACGCCACTATAGGCAATTTCGCTACATGGCACTGCCCGGCGATTGACTCACATTGA
>Ga0137403_10006789_pt1 | contig 13044 bp, 8 predicted proteins | sample CZOMad2_1_16fung_FD_122057 | JGI IMG/M metagenome (GOLD analysis project Ga0137403, IMG submission 122057) | Vadose zone soil fungal communities from Angelo Coast Range Reserve, California, USA - CZOMad2_1_16fungal (Hybrid Assembly) | ecosystem: Environmental > Terrestrial > Soil > Vadose zone... | reverse complement strand
ATGCACGACCATCACTAGAGCCGGTTCATGAATAAAACACGCTACATGACATCTCCGCAAGTGCGTGACGTTACAGCCAACCGAGCGGAGTACGGCGGCACCGCATGGAAACCGAGTAGTGAATGCTTACAGGCGAAGCTTGCGGAGGTAGGCCCGGCTGATCTTCATGCTCTCCGATATGGGTAGTGGGGTTTCGTCCTGATCGAGGAAGGCATACTGTACCCCCTCGGCTCGCGCCTGCGCAAGAAGACCCGGCCAGTCGATGGTTCCTCTACCGAGTTCGGTGAAGTATTGGGGTGGGTCGGTGTTGTAACTGATTGGCGCGCCCGCCGTACGGTCCTTCAGGTGGATGAGCCGGACGCGGTCCGCGTGATTCTTAAGCACAGCCATCGGATCCTGACCACCCTGAGTGAGCCAGTACATATCCAGCTCCAGCTTTACCAAAGCGGGATCGGTGTGCTGCATGAGGTAGGTGAACCCGTTGGTGCCCTCGATAGGTCTGAATTCGTAACAGTGATTATGAAAGACGAATTCCAAACCCTGCGATTGCGCTTGCCTGCCAATCCGCGTGAAAAAATCGGCGGTTTTGCCGAAGCCTTCAAGCGAGGTCCATTGATCTTTCGGGATCATGGGACAGACGACATACTTAAGGCCGAGCTGATGGGCAAAGTCAAGTTTGTCTTCAAGACCTGCGTAGTCGAAGTGGCCAGCGACGGCGCCGATGCCGGCGTCCTGCATCATGCGGCGTATCTCTGCCGCAGGGTGGCTGTAGGCGATGGGGTAGAGTTCGACCTGTAGGAACCCTGCATCGCGAATCTCGCGGAAGACGCCGGCAAGGTCGCTCTGCGCCTGTCGGCGGAGCATGTAGAGTTGCACACCGAAAGTCATGCCGCTAACGTCCGCGAAGACAGAGTGGGTTCCTCGCAGCAGGCACCCCGCGGCGGCTGCGGTAAGCGCAGCCTTCAGAAAGCTTCGTCTTGAGCGGGTGGCGGCAGTGATCAGCTTCATCTCGGTTCTTACCTGCCTTATTCTTGCTTGTCTTTCAGCGCGCACGCTGGAACGAAGACTTGTTTTATGCGACTGAAACTCTACCGCATCGAGCTGCCCGGGTCAAAGCTGCGCAAGACCTGCTCCCGCGCACTCCGGAGCGTTGCAACCATGTCGCCGGTCGGGTAGAACTCCATCGCGATCGTGCCCTTGTATTTGAGCTGAGCGAGTTTGCGATAGACGTTGCCGAAGTTCACTTCGCCAGTGCCGGGCTCGTTGCGTCCGGGAACATCGGCGACGTGGATGAGGCCGACCCACTGGATGTTGTTTTCGAGCTTTTCGATGATGTTCCCGTGGGTGCGCTGCTCGTGGTAGAGGTCGTACAGCACCCGAATGGAGGGGCTGTCCACGGCCCTGGCGATGGAGAACGCTTCAGTCACACCATCGAGATAGACGGAGGGATTCTCCAGGCGATCGATCGGCTCGATCACGCCGACGAGTCCCGCATCAATGAGCACTTGTGCAGCACGCTTGAGCGTGTTGACGGATGCTGAGTGCTGAGACGGATTCTGAATTGAGGCAACTTGGTCTGGGGAGGAGGCGTTCTCCACCCGCTTGCCCGAGAGTAAGATGATTTGGTGGCACCCGAGCGTCTGAGCTGTGGGGATGAGGGTCTTCAATTCGGCGACGAAGGCTTCACCGCCCATGGGGTCTGCGAAACCAAGAGTCATGCCGGCCATAGCATCCACGGTGATTCCAAGTGCCTGCATCCGACCCAGAATCCGGCGGGTATCGGGCCCAGACCAATTCTTGAACTCACTGACCAGTTCTACTTGGTTGTATCCGGCCTGGGCGACGCGTTCAAGGTTGCTCTCGAATGTACCGCTCTTGTTCAGCGTCCACATCATGACGGACGTCTTGGGCAGTGTTTCGCGGGATTGGGCCAGGACCTGTATGCTGAGTGCACGGAGCGTAACTAAAGGCGTCGTGAGCGCAGTTGCGATCAGCCTGGCGAAATCTCTGCGACTCAACATGAGAGAGAATGGTAGCAAAAGGAGCGCCCCGCCGTCTGCAATCGGAGAGGCTCATTCCCTACTGGACACTGTTGGCGAAATCTCACATGACGAGTTGCCCGAGCTGTGCTAGGGCGGAGGTGCGTGTTGTGGCAGGAAGGATTCCGCTCCAGTAATCGCTGAGCCGTTGGAGGTTGATCGCGCAGGCGATGGCAACATTTTGTAAATGGCACTTCGCCAAACCGCGATATCGTGTTCGCCTCAGGCCCAAAGAGCGAACACCTTTGTGAAAAGGTAGCTTCAATACCAGCTCTCCCGTTGTACAACTGCTTCCACTCTGGTGAGTGTTGTTCTGCTCGGCTGGCGATAAGGAAGTCATACTCTTCGCGTGGACGAAGACTCAACTTTCTCGAATTCCTGGCTCCGTTTTTTGTGCAGAGCTTGTTTACGGTACAGCGGGCACAATCGGTGCGTGAAAACTTCGTCGATATTACCTGGCGTCCCGTCGGCTTTTCATGGTCCGAAAGTTCCGAACCAATTTGGAACGGCACTGTGGAGCACTGCAAAAGGTGTATGTCGTGCCTATTCATATGTATAGCAGACGCCGAGGTTCATGCGTGTTACGCTGCACGCCGTTGAGTTGGCGTCGCGAAAATCCGAAAACGAGTGGGGTTATCATGAAGTCCCGTAACATTTGGAAAAATGTTGGAGTGGTCATTGTCTTAATAGCCCTAGGTGGTGGGGCAAGGGCGCAGGACGTGAGCGTGGTCCGAACCAACGCGGACCAGTCAGCCCTCCTGCAATCGGAACCCTCTGTCACCTTCAGCGCACAAAACGAATTGCCACTTTCGATTCGCGTGGAAGAAAGCGTTCGTTTTCAGAAGATGGACGGTTTCGGCGCCTCCTTTACCGATTCGTCTGCATGGCTAGTAGGAACAAAGCTGACTCCAGAGCAGCAAGACGCCTTGATGCGGAACCTGTTTACCAGTGCGGGCGCCGGACTGAGTTTTTTGCGGCAACCAATGGGAGCTACCGATCTCGCGCTCACGGAATACAGTTATGACGATCTGCCGGCCGGCCAGACCGATCCCGATCTGCTTCAGTTTTCTATCGATCACGACAAAGCATACATTATTCCAGTTTTGCAGAAGGCCATGGCGTTCAATCCGCGTATGCGCGTGATGGCGTTACCGTGGAGTCCTCCGGCATGGATGAAGACAAATGGCTCGATGCGCGGCGGTGGATTTAATCCCAAGTACTATGATTCGTTGGCGGAATATTTCGTCAAGTTCATCAAGGCATATCGGGAGAACGGTATCCCGACCCATTTTGTGGCGGCTCAGAATGAACCTTTTTTTGCCGGAACTGGTTATCCCACGGAGTTTCTTACGGCTGCGCAGGAAGCAGAATTTATCGGGAAGCATCTGGGGCCTGCTCTGGATGGACTCGGAGAAAGAGATTGGGAGCATCGGCATCGAGATGGCAAAAGAGAAGAAGAGGAAGAGCTAAAACCGCAGATTCTCGGTTGGGAACACAATTGGGACATTCAGTCGTATGCGGAGACTCTACTGAATGATCCTGATGCCTCACGCTATCTCGCCGGCATTTCCTTCCATTGCTATGCGGGAGATAGAGATGTTGCGCAGGGGGCGATTCAGGAGTTTTTTCCGGACAAGGGTATCTGGTTTACGGAATGCACCGGCGTCACCACCGCTCCAAATTTTCATGACAACCTCGGTTTCAATATGCACAACCTGTTGATCGGGGCCGTACGGGAAGGCTCCCGAAGCGTAATTCTGTGGAACATGGTTCTGGACCAGAACGACGGACCTACCAACGGTAATGGTTGCCACACGTGCCGGGGTGTAGCGACCGTTGACTGGTCAACGACGCCGGCTACGGTGCGGTATGAAGTCGAATACTATGCGCTGGGGCAGTCGTCCAAATTTGTTGTCCCCGGCGCGCATCGAATCGATTCGAATATCGCGGGACCAATTGAAAACGTTGCGTACCAGAATTCCGATGGTTCGATTGTGCTCGTGGCGTATAACTCCAGCCACGCTGATGCAACATTCAGTGTGAGCTGGCGCGGAAAGGTTTTTGTCTACACATTGTCCGATGGTTCAGTCGCCACCTTTAAGTGGGATGTCGCCACCGGTCCGGATTTTGCAGTAGCCGCAAATCCGCCGATGCGGACGATTCCCGCTGGTAAGGCAACAAATTTCCAACTGACTGTGAATCGCTTTCATCATTTTCGTCATGACGTCCATCTCGCGGTGAGCGGCTTGCCGAATGGCGTCTCCGCCCGTTTTGAAGATGATGACGAAGAGGGAAGCGAACCTGTTTTAAGAATCCGGACATCCCAAAGCACTTTTCCAGGGATCTATCCCATTACGATTACGGCGAATCATCGGGCAATTGCTCATTCCGCGGTGGCGCAATTAAAAGTAGGTCCGCAAGAATCCCCGTTCGGTAGCATATTCTGGCCGATCCCAGGCCGGGTGGAGGCAGAAAACTTCGATATCGGTGGTGAAGGAATCGCTTATCATGACATTGATTTTTTCAATGACATTGAGGGCGGGATCTATCGCCCGATTGAAGCCGTAGATATAGAAAAGTCGTCCGATACCGGAGGAGGTTTTGACGTTGGATTCACCCAGCCTGGCGGCTGGATGCGCTACTCCGTCAACGTTGCCACTTCAGGACTCTACACAGTAGCCGCTCGAGTGGCCTCGCAAGGCTCCGGCGGACTGTTCCATGTAGAAGTGGACAACAACGCGGAAAATGATTTTGACGTAGATCGCCGTGATCGGGATAACGAGGACCGTGATCGTGACGATGAGCGTCATCGACGAGATCATGCAGTCCGTGTCGGTACAACTGGGGTAATGCATGTTCCCAACACTGGCGGATTTCAAAAATGGGTCACTATTACTTCGCCGGTTGTGCGTCTAAGCGCTGGAGAACATATTCTCAAGATCGTGTTCGATAGCAAAGCAAATCGTGGTGGCATGGGCAACTTCAACTGGATCGACGTGGAGCCGGTGATGGCCGGCGCATCCACGCCGTTCCTTGGAACCCCCGCAGCCATTCCCGGTAAGATCGAGGCGGAGAACTTTGATAATGGGGGGCAAAATGTCGCGTACTACAACGAAGCAACGACCAATCAGGGCGGAAAGTATCGTACTGCGGAGAGAATCGGCATCGAGACAACCAGCGATGTTGACGGCGGCTTCGACGTTGGGTTCACTTCCACTAGTGAATGGCTGAACTATACGGTCAATGTTGCTGCTCCTGGCACGTATACGCTGCACGTTCGCGTAGCTTCACAGCCTTCAGGCGGAACTTTCCACTTCGCTTTGAACGGCCGCGATATCAGCGGCCCAATCGCACTGCCCACAACCGGAGGATTTCAGAACTGGCAGACTATCGATGTACCTGATGTGCATTTACCTGGCGGTGTCCAGGTGCTGCAACTGATCATGGATGGTCCTGGCTCTTCCGGGTCGGTTGGGAACTTCAATTGGTTTTCTTTCGACTGAGAGTCTTGGACTCGTTTACAGATTGTTGCAATTGGGATGCATAGAATATATACGTTTTCAATGGATTAGAGTGGGGCGCAGAGGTAAGCGTCCGGTTCTGCTGATCGACTTTCAATTACCCACAAGTTGTGCTCCGATCATGAAGCCGAGTTCGATATCGGTGACGCGAGATATGCGGTTCTGGTGCAAATGCGGAACACCAGAACACCTGAAGCCTGCCTGAGATAATGGCCGTGATGCCCGCACTGCCGCTACCACGTGCAATCCGGTTGCGTTCTTCCAGTACGGCGCTACCTCTCAGCTTTTGGCGAATCAGAGCCATTTGCTCTCGCAGGCGTCGTCCTAATCCAGCAATTTTCACAATTGCGCAAAGATTGTGCCGCCATGATATTTCCATTTGGATTATGCGGTTCTGATTCCAACTTGCTGTTATTCCCAGCTATACCGGCAGGCTTCAGGGATGGACCTGCGAGAATGCGTAACGCTTGTCACCGGAAGAAAATGCGTTCCTGAACGGGAGAGAAACTGCGAAAAACCGTTGTCATTCGATAAATTACGGCGGGTTCGTTTCGATATAAAGTGTCATATTAACTCGAAGGATCTTCCCAAAATGGGCCGGATATTGTCTATACAATCGTATTACTTCCTTCCACGCCTATCAGATAGCAGATTTTTGCACTCTTCTTTCATACAATGCATCGCCGACTTTGTTGTTCGGCCGTGTAGCGATCCCCTGCACTGCGCCAGAGAGTTGGGAGGGAAAAGAACACTCTCGCGCTTGTTAGCAGGGGAACAGAGAGAGAGCGTCACTCATTGTCGAGGGAAAGGGATTTTAAAATGAATCTGTTAAAGGTGCTGATAGTTACGCCGATCCTGTTTGCATTATTTGTGTCCACCTGTGTAGGGCACGCCGAGACTACAACAGCTTCCTTGTCTGGAAGCGTAGTCGATCCTCAACACGCAGTCCTATCGGGAGCGGTGGTGACGGCTACGGAACAGAGCAAGAGCTTCCATCTTATTACCAACGCCGACAATTCCGGCAGGTTTGTCTTTCCGCAAGTTCCCCCGGGTACCTATACCGTGACGGTCGAAAACCCCGGATTCAAAAAGTTTGAGCAAAATGGCGTAATACTCCATGCCAACGATAAGCTTTCGATCGGCGAGATAACCATGGCCATCGGAGACGTTTCCCAGGTGGTGGAAGTAACTTCCACGGTCATTCCGATGCAGCTGGAAAGCGCTGAGCGGTCCGATGCATTGGTAGGGCAACAATTGCAAAATCTCGCTGTGAATAGTCGCAGCTATTTGGACTTGGTCAAACTAGTCCCTGGCGTAGTAAGTACCGTAAATCTTCAGACTGCCGGAACCACTGGGCTGGGGAGCATAGCGGCCAATGGCGCCCGTGCCAATCAGAACCAGTTGACCATCAACGGCATCGGCGATGTTGATACCGGAAGCAACACCACCCAAAATATTACCCTGAGCCTTGATTCTGTCCAGGAATTCAAGATTTTAACGAGCGCATACCAGGCTGAGTACGGACGTTCCTCGGGGGCGCAGATCTCGGTGGTTACCAAGAGCGGCAGTTCGGACTTTCACGGAACGGGGTACTGGTTCCATCGTAATGAAGGCTTGAACGCCAACAACTGGATGAACAATTTCAAAGGCCTGCCGCGACAGCGATTTCGGTTCAATGATGCCGGCTATACGTTCGGCGGCCCGGTGTACATACCAAAATCAAAGATACTGGAAAGAAAAAATAAACTGTTTTTCTTCTGGAGCGAAGAGTTCCAGGAGCAGCTTCGGCCGCAGGGCGTGCGCAATGTCACGGTGCCTACCGCATTGGAGCGTCAGGGAGATTTTTCCCAGAGCGTGGACAACAACGGCAATCTGTTCAACCGAATCAGGGACCCGCTCTCCGGGCTGCCTTGCACCGCCGCCAACACCACGGGCTGCTTCGCCGACGGAGGCGTGTTAGGTCGAATTCCGCAGAACAGGCTGTATGGACCGGGAGTAGCGCTACTGAACATGTTGCCGATGCCGAATGCTCCGGGCAACAAGGGCTTCAACTTTCAATCGCAGATATCGGACAGCTATCCACGACGCGAGGACCTGTTGCGGCTGGACTACAACATGTCGGACAAGTCCCGCTTTTTCCTGCACCGAATCATTAACAGCAATACCTTCACCTCGCAGTATGGCTCCTTTGTTCTTGGCTCCAATACGCCGGTTACGCCCGTATCCGTCGCCAATCCTGGATACAGCTGGGCGTTCGGAAATACCTATAGTTTCAGCGCTACGTTGGTCAACGAACTGACTCTAGGCTGGAGCAACAACAGCTTTCTGATCGCGCCGACGACCAACTCCTACACTCGAACAGCTACCGGCGTCAACTTGCCCGTGCTCTTTCCTAATGCGGTGCAACTGGATCTTGTCCCCAACGTGTCCTTTGCCGGTACTCGCATTGGCAACAGCCCCAACTTCAACATTGGCTCTGCGCCCTTCGCCAACTACAACACAACCATCGATTTGACCGACAATCTCAGCAAAGTCCTGCACAGCCACATCCTTAAGACGGGTGCGTATCTGCAGCGCAGCCGCAAGAACCAGAGTTCCTTTGCCGATAACAATGCGAATTACGACTTTGGCGACAATGCTTCCAATCCATTCGATACCGGGTTTGGTTTTTCCAATGCGGCCATTGGAGTCTTCAACAGGTTTGACCAGGCCGCTGGCTATGTCGTGGGACAATACCGCTATTGGAATATAGAGGGCTACGTTCAGGACACATGGAAGCTCAATCGGCGGTTGACTCTGGATTACGGCATACGCCTGGCATGGTATCAACCACAGTACGATTCGTCGCTTCAGGGTTCCACCTTCCTGGCTAGCGCGTACAATCCAGCTCAAGCTCAGCAGTTGTTCGCATCCGGACCGAATAAGGGCAAAGTCATTCCCGGCAGCGGCAACCCGCTGGACGGCATTGTGCAAGGCAGCAATGGCTTTTCCAAATATTTGACCAAGAACCGCGGACCCCAGTGGGGGCCTCGCGTCGGACTAGCCTGGGACGTTACCGGCAAGCAGCAAGTGGTGTTTCATGCTGGAGGCGGGGTGTACTATGATCGCACGCAAGGCAACAACGCCACCTTTTTCGAGATCCAAAATCCACCAGTGGCAAGCCAACCCGTGATTAACTTCGGCTTCGCCAACACTATCAATCCCAGCGGTATCGCGCTTGCCGGACCGCCAGGATTGCAGGCTATCGATCAAAACGGAAAAATTCCGACTACATACAACTACACCTCAGGCATACAGGTCAACCTGCCATACAAATTCCTTTTGGATACCGCATATGTCGGATCAATATCCAACCATCAGCCGGATCAGCGCAATCTGAACGCGATTCCCTACGGGGCGACATTTCTTCCGCAGAATTGGGACCCCTCTTTGCTCAATAGCAGCGGACAACCGACATGTCCCCTGCCGGGATGCGCCGCGAAAGGCGTGGATTTTCTGAGACCCTTCCCTGGTTTCGGGGATATTATCCTCCACGAGAACGCTGCTACCGCGAACTACAACGCCCTACAGGTCTCCCTGAACCGGCGCGTTACACGAGGGCTTTTCCTGGGCGCGAACTACACCTGGAGCAAGGCCCTGGGGACAGCTACCGCGGATGGCAACTTCCTCCGAATTGATGGATTGACCCGTTTTGCCAACTACGGACCAACCGGCAATGATCGCCGGCAGAACTTTGTGCTGAATTATGTCTACGAAGTTGCCGGACCTCATTCGGACAACTTCTTTCTTCGCAACCTCACCAATGGCTGGCAGGTCTCCGGATTTGTCCAGTTTCAGTCTGGCAGTCCATTCTCACCTGGGTTCTCCATCTCCGGCGAAGGAAATCAGAACCTGACCGGCTCTTACACCGAACCTGCGCGGCTTGTCCTGGTAGGCAATCCTCAAACCGGCTCTAGCAACCCTTTCCAGCGCCTCAATCCGGCAGCGTTCGCGGCGCCAGTTGCGGGTAGCATAGGACTGGGTGCCCCGAATAATTACTTGAACAACCCCGGGATCAACAACTCTGACCTGTCTGTACAAAAGAGCTTCGGCTTTTTTGGCGAACGAGGAGTGCGCCTACGGCTGCGAATAGACGCATTCAATGTCTTCAATCACACGCAGTTTAGCGGTATCAACAGTACCTTGAACTTCAATCAGGCTGGGGTACCTCAAAATCTTCCATTCGATTCCACCGGAAAGCTAGTGAACCCATCCGGCTTTGGCACCGTGAATGGAGCGCGTGATCCGCGGATCCTTCAAACTGTGCTGCGTCTGGAATTCTGAGTGATCAGGTGCAGCCGACTCTAAGCCGATAATCGTTGTGCATATCGGAAACTCCGCTCTGGTTCACCAAAAATTAAGGAGAGCAACAAATGAGAATGTTCTCGCGTCATGATAGCCGACGTAGTTTGAGAGGTTTGGGAATGGTCGTGAAACTCGGCCTGGTGCTGAGTTTATGTGGGTACCATACCACAATGGCTTTGGCCGCTGCCCCCATCGGCCAAACCATCTGGTTGAGGGCCAATGCTAATAACCTCTTTGTGTCGGCCGATCAAAACCTTGGAACAAACTTACCCCTTGCAGCCGACGGCGGAGCAATGGATGCTCCAGAGCAGTTCAAAGTGATCGATGCGGGTAGCGGTGTGATCGCCTTCCAGTCCGTGTCCAACAACCTCTTCGTGTCAGCCGACCAAAATCTTGGAGCTAATGCGCCTCTAGCGGCGAATCGCACTGCCATTGGCGCATGGGAGAAATTCCAATGGATTGAGCTGACCGGCGGACAGATTAACCTGCAATCGGTGGGCACTGGACGCTTTGTCTCCGCGGACCGGAATCTCGGGACAAATGCACCCTTGGTGGCTGACCGCACAACCGCCTCGGGTTGGGAACGATTTATCTGGGGAGTGGTTGCCGGCAATCCCACGCCGCCCGATTTTGGGCCCAATGTGCTCATTTTCAGCACATCGATGTCAGCCGCTATCATCCAGAACCAGATCAACAGTGTCTTCAGCACCCAGCAAAACAACCAATTTGGTTCCCAACGGAATGCCTTGTTGTTTGAACCTGGTCAGTACAACGTAAATATCCCGATTGGGTTTTATACCCAGGTACTGGGGCTAGGCGCCTCGCCCGATGACGTAACCATCATAGGCAATGTGCATGCCGATCCCACGCTGCCGAACAACAACGCCACCCAGACTTTTTGGAGGGCAGCCGAAGGCTTTTCGGTGAACCCTTCGACAGGGACTTTGCAGTGGGCGGTCTCTCAGGCTGCGCCATTTCGCCGCATGCATGTTCGGGGCAACATGGTGCTTCATCAGAACGGTGGCTTTGGGAGCGGCGGCTGGATGTCAGACGACCTGATTGACAGCAACGTGAATTCCGGCCCGCAGCAGCAGTGGATCTCCAGAAATACCCAGTGGGGCAGCTGGACTGGATCAAACTGGAACATGGTCTTTGTCGGCGTTGACAATCCGCCGGCAGGCAGTTGGCCCAGCCCGGACTACACCGTGGTCGCGCAGACTCCCATCGTGCGCGAGAAACCCTTCCTCCAGATTGATGCCGCCAAGAATTTCAGCGTCCGTGTCCCGTCTCTGCGGACCAATAGTTCAGGGATCACCTGGAGCGGTGGATCGACTCCTGGAACGACCATTTCCATCAGCCAGTTCTATATTGCCCGATCGGATGTAGACACTGCTGCTACGATCAATGCCGAACTTGCTGCCGGCAAGAACCTCATACTTACACCCGGCGTCTATGCTTTGACGGATACTATCCGGATCACTCGCGCCAACACGGTGGTCCTAGGTCTGGGCTTTGCCACTCTGCAAGCAAACAATGGGATTACAGCCATGTCTGTGGCCGATGTGGACGGCGTGATCCTCTCCGGCCTTTTCTTCGACGCTGGACCTGCCAATTCGCCTGTTCTGCTTGAAGTGGGTCCGAGCGGCAGCACCGCCAGCCATGCCGCCAACCCCATCTCTCTTCACGATGTATTCTTCCGCGTGGGAGGTGCAGGTTCAGGTAAGACGACTGTCAACCTGAGGATCAATAGCAACGACACTATTGTGGATCACACCTGGATCTGGCGTGCGGACCACGGCTCGGCTGTGGGTTGGACCAGCAATACCAGCACAAACGGACTCGTCGTCAATGGCAACAATGTCATTATTTACGGTCTGTTTGTGGAGCATTACCAGCAGTTCCAGGTCCGCTGGAATGGCAATGGCGGACGAGTTTATTTCTATCAGTCCGAGATTCCGTACGATCCGCCCAGCCAGGCTAGCTATACGAGCGCCCCCGGCGTCAATGGCTGGGCTTCCTATAAGGTTGCCGACACTGTCACCAGTCACGAAGTTTGGGGCCTTGGCATCTACAGCGTCTTTCACAATTCCGGTGTCTTTGTGTCCCGGGCCATTGAGGTTCCTAACAATCCCAACGTCAAGTTTCACGACATGATTACGGTTTGTATAGGCGGAAACGGCGGGATCCAGAACGTCATCAACAGCACGGGTGGATCAACATCTCCCAATGTTAGATTCACTCCCAAAGTCACAAATTTCCCGTGAAAGGCAATTCACCCGACTTGGTGGAGCCATCACGCCGATGGCTCCGCCTAACTTCAGTTCAGCCGGAACATCTTCGGTGATTGCCAGGCCAACCAGCCCGGGTAGCCCTGGGCGAAGCAACAAGAGGCGAGTTTCGAAGCCAGCGTAGGTGGCTGCCATGACAAGGAGAAGAACAGTACAAACGGCCAAGACCAGCACTGGCGCTTTGAAAGAACCCTTTCCCGGCTGAACACCCTGGGTCTGTGCCCTTCCGAGCGCCACCATGGCAGCAAAAAGCACGGCCAGCGCAGCAGGCGCAGGGTGTACAAGAGCACTCGCGGTGAGCAACAGTGAAAGCCGATCCTTGATCCGAGGCTCTGTGCCGCATAAGGCAGAAATGAGTGTCTGCGCGGCCGCAATCACAAAGCAGTCAGGAAGCCGAGCGCGGTCGCGCAGATACCGTCATGGATGATCGAGCTAAGATGACGTAAAGCAACTCCCTGTTGTTTCAGCCAATGGCTGAAGCCTTCAGCCAAGCATCACCGTTCGGTGAATCGAATGCCGGGCATGTCCTTGCGGGTTTTGTAATTGGGCAAGAGCGCCAATGTGTGCTGCGAGCGGACCATCGGAGCCCGCGACAGAACCACCTGATTATTGATAGTGCACTTCGCGGTGAAACTCCCTTTCTCCCCTGTTCGGGGACGACAAAGGCGTCAAGACTATGTCGGCATCGGGGCCCGCGTCTGCCGAGAAAACAAGGCCGGAGTTGAGAGGCGAGACGTCGTCAGGAAGGGTAGATAGTGACGAAGAACGTGCGGTGTCACTCTTCGTTCAAAACTCCTGTTTCATCGCGTCCGAGACTGGCGGCTCAAGCGCGATCGCGCTCTCGGAAATATG
>Ga0137403_10006788_pt1 | contig 13046 bp, 12 predicted proteins | sample CZOMad2_1_16fung_FD_122057 | JGI IMG/M metagenome (GOLD analysis project Ga0137403, IMG submission 122057) | Vadose zone soil fungal communities from Angelo Coast Range Reserve, California, USA - CZOMad2_1_16fungal (Hybrid Assembly) | ecosystem: Environmental > Terrestrial > Soil > Vadose zone... | reverse complement strand
AACAGGGGCCAGTCGGATGCCGGATCGACGACCACTGCCTGCAGCTTCTTGCCCAGCAATCCGCCCTTCTTGTTCTGGGCGTCGATCATCATCAGCACTGTATCCTTCAGCGTGGTTTCGCTAATGGCCATCGTGCCTGAAAGTGAATGCAATACGCCCACCTTGATGGTTTCCTGGGCTGCTGCGACGTTGGCAGTCGCAATCCCGGCGATCAGCAGCCATGCGGTCATAAACATGTTTTTACGCTTCATAGATTTAACTCCTTGATTCTGAGGTTGAGAACGCATTGTTAGGTTTAGAAACGATGCCTTACATCTGGATCTGCAGGCCGATTCCGATCTGCCAGGTATTGGGTTGCGCTTTGATGTTGAATCTCTTGTCTTGGTAGTACGTCATCACCCGAGCGTTGAACTGCTTGATGAGGTAGTTGAGGTTCACTTCCGTGGTCTTCTGCGAGATGCTCGTTTTTTGCCCCATAGACTCAGCCTTGGCAAACTTGCCGAGGATCTCAAACTTACCCATGCCGACCGGCTTGGGGAAGATGTAGCTGCCAAGGATATATGCGCCCTGGCTCTTGGCAGTTCCTGGTACGTATCCGCCCAGCCCGTTGTAGCTGGCGTACTCGGCCTCTACCGAAAAGGCGCCGGCGTTGGCCAGTTTTCTTTCCAGGAGAAAATCAACGGTGGTCGCCGTGTTGCCGGATTGAACTTGAGTCGATCCGCCGACGGCTAGCAGGTTCTTGTCGCCATAGTAGGTCCCGTTCAGGTAGTAGCCGTCCTCCGCATCCCAGAAATCAAGTTGGACGCGAGCCGCCCCGATCACATCGGGATTTCCGTCCGCCGACTTGCCGTCGAACGCACCGACCGAGACTTTCATTTTCACTTTCTTGCCAAAGTCACCCCAGTAGGCCACGCCGTTGTCGCGGCCCTGATAGACCGATGGCTGCCCGTTCTGCACGCCGTCCTGATACACGGACCAGTTGTGCGCGTAAAACGGGCCGTAGAGATTCGCACGGTCACTGGGCTCCAGGAAGCGGCCAGCCCAAATGTTAAATTTACGGGAGAACTCGAAACGCGCAACTGCGTCCAGCACGGCCAGATGGTCGGTGATGGTCTTGGCATTGGCCGGCCCGACGCCGATGTTGACCATGGTGATGCCGGCGCGGTCTTCCCGCACCAAGTGGTAGGCGGGCATTTGCGGCAGACGGGGCGGCGCGCTCCCCAGTTCGTCACCCGATTCGGGCGGCATGCCACTGCGGCGCTTGACCACGTTGCCAGGTTCGACGAAGGCGGCATAGCCGCTTTTTTCGTCTGCCATCAGCTCATGGCCGAGCTTGATGAACTCGTCGATGTAGAACTGGTAGTTGGTGAACAGCACGAAGTTCTGAAAATTCTCCGGAGCCGTGCCGGTGTAGTGGCGCAACCGGTGCAGCGAGTAGTCGACGCGCGGTGCGGTGAACAAGGACAAGGGATGTCGCACGTGCCTGTCCTGGCCGACCGTGGGCTCATGGGTGCCGTTGGCAATGCCGTCGTCCATGGCTGACAGATCAGGCAGATCGAACACGTCACGCAGCAGCAGTCGCCTGTCAGCGCTCAAGCTGCCTTCCAGATGGTCATGCTCGGCCAGCGAAAAATGCACGGGGATCGGCTGGGCGCTGAGTCCGACCTCCAGCGTGATGCCATGGTTCTTCAGCAGCAGGTTGAATTGTTCGCGGTAGTAGTGCTGGAACAGGTCCGGCCGGGTCAAGGTGGTTTCATAGGTGCCCGGGCCGGCCACGAAGCCATACGCCAGCCGGGAATCGGCCCGGGCCACGGTCGCCGTGTGCACGCGCAGATAGGGATAGCAGGCGCGCACATGATGCGAAAAATTTTCGCCGGCGACAAAGCGCTGCAGGCTGTCGCGCAAATGCGCGATGCCGCTGTTGTAGATCGTGGTGGCGTGAGCAAGCGCCGCATCGGCGTTGTCGAAGGATTGAACGTGAATCAGGGTCGTTTGTGCCATGCCAGATTGTGATGCAGCGGCGAAGGCACTCATTCAGTGATGTAGAGCTGGCGAACTGGGGAAACGGAGCGGCCCGCGGGGTCAGCGGGAATGAAGTCTATTGGAGCAGTGTTAACCCTAGGCGCTCTTTCAGCGGTGCTCTTTCAGCGCCGAAGGCCGCTCGCCAAATCTCGCTGTTGACCACCAAACAGAACGCGGCCCAACAAGGCAGATCCCGCCAGAGGCGTTCCAGACGAGCGCCCAACGGGGCTCGCTGCGCAATGGCCGCCGCCGCGCTTCGACCCACAAACAGAGTCATGACTTCGCGGGCGTGTCGGTCAACGCGGCGGTCGGCCAATGACGTGCCTGCAATGACGGATCGGCCGCTTCATAGCCGATGACGCCGTCGATGCCAGGCTCCACGCCGGTTTTGCAAGCAACCGAGTCTGGGTCACCAGACGGCGGGGTTCCGCCGAAGTACCAGCGCCGAACGTCTTGTACCCAATCCGAATCGCTTGCCATGACTCTCTCCTTGGCGGCCCACAACATGCGAGCCCATGGCAGGCATCGTGCAATCAAGTTCCGGCCAGGGGTATCAGGCGAACAAGTCAATCAAGGTAGGGGTTGGCCTACAAGCCGCTCCCGGGCACAACCTCGATGGCGTTCTTCTCCTACGACGGAGTGCGCCGTTCGCGGGCAGACCCGTTGCCACCTTGACCCCAGCATGGAAGAAGGGCGCTGAAGCATTTTTGCGGTCGCGTCTTAACAAAATAAACGGAGCCTTGTATGAACACCTCATTTGACTATTCATCCGCCTCGCTGCTTGCCATTGCTGCGGCATCTGCGATCGTGTTGTCGGCGTGTGGCCCGCAGAATGGAGAACCCGTGGCCAACGCGACCCATGAAACGGAAAAGACGGCAGCGGTGCCAAAGGCACGCGCCACGCTGCCTCTTGTGGACAGAGCCTCCGTGGGTGAAGTGCAAAGCGTCGAAGCCATCACGGAGCGCCCGAAGGGCAGCGGCGCCGGTGCGGTCATCGGCGGTGTGTTGGGAGGCGTGCTGGGACACCAAGTGGGTGATGGCAACGGACAGAAAGCGGCCACTGCAGCCGGCGCTATCGGCGGCGCCGTGCTGGGCAACAAAGTTGAACGCGATCGCCAAGAGAAAATCGTCGGTTACCGTGTGCAAGTCCGGCTCGACAACGGTGACACCCGCACATTCGAAGAGTCGCAATCGGCACTGCACGTCGGAGATCGCGTTCGGGTTGAGTCCGGCCGCTTGATTCGCGTCTGAGCGGCCATTGACGCCACGTCACCGCAGCCGCGGTGACGATCTCCAGGGTCTTGACCACCTCACGGAGGCCCATTGGCAAATACGTCTCGCATTCGGGTGGGCGTCGGTGGCTGGACCTACGAACCGTGGCGCGGGGATTTTTATCCGACCGGGTTGGCGCAAAGTCGTGAGCTGGCTTACGCGAGCGAGCGGCTCAGTTCCATTGAAATCAACGGCACCTACTACAGCACGCAAAAGCCGGCCACCTTTGCGAAGTGGCGCGATGCAACGCCTGATGCGTTCATGTTTTCGCTCAAGGCTTCGCGTTTTGCAACCAATCGCCGCGTCTTGGCCGATGCGGGTGAATCCATCACGCGCTTCGTCGGCAGCGGCATCGCGGAACTTGGCTCCAAGCTGGGTCCGATCGTCTGGCAGTTTGCACCCAGCAAGCGGTTCGAGGCCGGCGATTTCGAAGCGTTTCTGGAACAACTCCCCGCGCATGTCGATGGTTTGAAATTGCGGCATGTGATGGACGTACGGCACGAATCTTTCAAGACATCTGACTACTTGAAACTCGCGCGCCGGCACCATGTCGCCACGGTATTCACCGACTCGGACGAATACCCATCGTTTGCCGACCTGACCGCGGATTTCGTCTACGCCCGCTTGATGCGTGCTGATGCCAAGTTTGCCGCGGGCTACAGCCCCAAGGCCTTGGACCAATGGGCCGAGCTTGCGGGCCTGTGGGCGAAAGCCGAAGAGCCGGCGCAGTTGCCTCGGATCGAGCCGCCACACGCACCTGGTTCCCCGGGCCGGACGCGCGATGTTTTCATGTATTTCATCAACGGCGCCAAGGAGCGCGCGCCTGCCGCAGCCATGGCCCTGCTGGGACGGTTAAGCTGACACGTTGATTCCACCCGTCTCTGGTTCAGCTCACCCATGGAAATCTGTGCCGTTCAGCCGAGCCCACCGCGGGATGCCGCGACGATGGTCGTCGTGCGTGACTCGCCTTCAGGGCTGCAGGTACTGCTGCTGCGCCGCGCACACAACCCAGACCCGAACGATCACAACAGCGGTGCCTGGGTGTTCCCCGGTGGGAAAGTCGATCCCAGCGACCGGCAATGGCATGGGTGCTGTATCGAGTCGGACGACCAATGGGCCAGCGACCGCCTCGGGCTGGAACAAGGCGGCTTGAATTTCTATGTGGCCGCCATTCGCGAATGCTTCGAGGAGGCCGGTCTGTTGTTTGCGACCCTGGCCGATGGCAGTCTCGTCAGTTCCGACGCACGATGGGACCTGGCGCTGAGCGAATGGCGCACCCTGTTGCACCGGGGGCAGAAGACATTGGGCGACATGTGCCAACAAGTCGGACTCAAGCTGGCCGTTGATCGCTTGATTTACCTGAGCCATTGGCTCACCCCGCCGGGCCGAAGCAAGCGCTTCGATACGCGCTTCTTTCTTGCCGTGGCACCTCCGGCGCAAACGCCGGTGCATGACGGCGTCGAGACGGTCGAGAGTCATTGGATGTCCATTGCCGATGCCGTCGCGACATGTCCGGACGGCATCAAGCTCATCACGCCCACGCGAACCACACTGACGGAGTTGGCTCGTTTCAACGACATGCAAACGCTGCTCGAATGGGCGCTGTCGCCGCGCAAGGTGAGCTTGACCCTGCCGCGTCTCGGCACGGGAAGCCACGGGTTGGCATCGGTGTCGCCGCACGAAGGGCCTTGGGCCGAGCTGGGACGGCTCGACCCGACCGGCCACGGTCGAGCTTCGTATGAGATCAAGCCGGGGGTTGCCGTGCGCTTGTCGCCACGCGTGATTCGTGTGACCGCGCCCAATGCCAGCGTCATGACCGGACCCGGTACCAACAGTTATCTGGTGGGGGGCGGACCGAGCAATGAATGGGCTGTCATCGACCCGGGGCCGGCACAAGCCGATGCGGTTGAGACCTTGCTGGCGGCGGCGCCCGGCCGCATTCGCTGGATTTTCGTCACGCACACCCATGTCGACCATTCGCCGGCCGCCGCTTTGCTGACAGAACGCACGGCGGCACCGGTGTATGGTCAATGGCCGGCGCACCCCAACGGGCAAGACCCGGGCTTCGCTCCGAATCACCTTGTGCGCGATGGCGAGCGATTTGTGCTGCAAGAAGGGGTGACTCTGCGCGCCATCCACACGCCGGGTCATGCTTCCAACCACGTCTGCTATCTGCTCGAAGAAGAAAAAACCCTTTTCACGGGAGATCACGTGATGCAGGGCTCGACCGTGGTGATTCGGCCGCCTGACGGCAACATGGTTGCCTACCTGGCGTCGTTGCACAAGCTGTTGACGCACGACCTGGAGTGGCTGGCGCCTGGCCACGGTTTTCTGATGGCAGCGCCGCGAGAAGCCGTTGAATCACTGATTCGGCATCGCGAGCGGCGCGAGGCCAAGCTGGTCGCAGCGCTTCGTGACCTGGGGCCGGTCACCGCCCAAGCATTGCTCGAACGCGTCTACAACGACGTCGATCCGCGCTTGCACACCATTGCTGCGGGGTCGTTGGAGGCGCATTTGCTTAAATTGCAGGAAGAGCGAGTGGCCACCCACAAAGATGGCTTGTGGGCCGCGGGGACAGGGGCATGAAATCGGGATCGCCACACGGTCTTTTCGCATCCAGAAATGCTTGTTGGCCGGGCGCATCAAACCCCCGGCAAGCTGGGTTTGCCAGAGGCATCTGGTCACGCTTTACCGGCACAATTCCTGCGGAAATGGGGGATGCAATTGAGATCAAGCGCCCGGATCACGAGGAGTTGCCCACATGGCTGTGATGAACATACCTATCAAAACCCCCGATGCCCTGGCTGAATTGAGCAGCCGTCAGCGGCGGCTAAGCCAAAGGCACCGCACGGTACTGCTGCTGGTGGATGGCCGTCGGCGCGAAGACCAGGTGCGTGAATTGGCGGTTCAGGCGGGTTCGCCCGCCAGTTGTTTTGACGAGTTGCTGGACCTCGGAATGATCGTGCTGTCGCGGATGGCCGAACCGAGCGCAGCGGATGCCATTGAGGCCCAAGGGGCTGCGCCGTCTGCGTCCAAGCCAATTCCCCTGGATGTCTTGCCTGCGCCCGCGGCCGGGCCTGATTCGGTGGGCAGTGTGCTGCCTCCGTCCCTGTCGCTGCAACCCGATTCATCGCTCAACGAGTTGTCGGGCGCCGAACCTGCGTTTGATTTGTCCAGCCTGATAGGCGACGGACAAGACGAGGCCCTGGAAGAAGCGCGCGGCATCCTGCTGCGCGCTGTTCGAGCCGAAGCGCCGGTGGCGGGCTCGTTGACGATGATGCGCTTGCGCAGAGCGCGTTCGCGCGAAGACCTTGAAAGTCTGCTGGAAGAGGTCGAGTCGCGCATCTTCAAACCGTTCAAGGGCCTGTGGGCATCCCAGACCATGGCGCGCGTGCGTGAACTGCTGGCCACCCAGCCCCCGTTGTCGTTGCCATCGGCATGAGTCCGCGCCGGGCTGTTCCAAGGAGCGAATGGCGGAATGCGCAGCATGAAGGCATTCCAATGAGCCCGCCTGCATGAGTTTTCTGGCGATTGATGTCGGCAACACCCGCCTGAAGTGGGCTCAGTACGCAGCGCCTCACCCGGGCGCTGCGCTGATGGCCCATGGGGCGGTTTTCCTTGAGACCATCGACCACCTCGCCGAAACCGATTGGAGAAGTCTTTCTGCGCCGGGCAGCATGCTGGGCTGCGCCGTGGCTGGCGAAGGCGTCCGGCGTCGCGTTGAAGAGCAACTCGAGTTGTGGGACGTTCCGCTGCGCTGGGTGGTGCCGTCCCGGCAAGCGGGTGGTGTTTTCAACGGCTATGACCATCCCAATCGATTGGGCACAGACCGCTGGGTGGCCTTGATCGGTGCCTGGCATCACGTGCGTGCGCAAGGCGGCCCGCGGCCGGTGCTGGTGGTGATGGTCGGTACCGCTGTGACGGTGGACGCCATCGATGCCGAAGGCAACTTCATCGGCGGGCTCATCCTGCCCGGATTCGGTTTGATGCTGCGGGCGCTGGAGATGGGCACGGCCGGTCTCAAGGCGCCGACCGGCGAAGTGGCGGATTTTCCAACCAACACGAGCGACGCCCTGATGAGCGGCGGCGCCCACGCCATTGCCGGGGCGGTGGAACGCATGCACCGCAAGCTGCGAGAACGCACATCGCAAGAGCCGGCACTGTTCATGACCGGCGGCGCCGCCGTTAAATTGTTGCCGACCACCGATCTGGCTTTTCAGGCCATCGACACGCTGATCTTTGATGGGCTGCTGGTCCTGCAGTCACACTGGCTGACGCTCTGAGCGGAGTCACACGGCGGCGCTGCGTTCAAAGGATGTAGCGCGACAAGTCCTCGTTGCGTGACAACTCACCCAGCTTGGCATCCACCTCGGCTGCGTTCATCACCATGGTCTTGCCATCCAACTCCGGGGCGTCGAAGCTCACCTCGTCGAGCAGCCGCTCCATCACCGTCGACAACCGGCGCGCACCGATGTTTTCGGTGCGTTCATTGACGTCATAGGCAATTTGCGCAAGACGCCGAATGCCGTCCGGCGTGATCTCCAGGGTCACGCCCTCGGTCGCCAACAGCGCCTGATACTGCTTGACCAGGCTGGCCTGGGTTTGCGTGAGGATGGATTGAAAATCATCGACGCTCAGCGAGTTCAATTCCACGCGTATGGGGAAACGCCCTTGCAGCTCAGGAATCAAATCGCTCGGCTTGGTGAGATGGAATGCGCCCGACGCAATGAACAGGATGTGGTCCGTCTTGACCATGCCGTACTTGGTATTGACGGTCGTGCCTTCCACCAAAGGCAACAGATCACGCTGCACGCCCTGGCGCGAGACGTCGGCGCCGCTGCCCTCTGAGCGCGAGGTCACCTTGTCGATCTCGTCAAGAAACACAATGCCGTTCTGCTCGGTGTTGGCCACGGCGAGTGCCTTGATGTCATCGTCGTTCACCAGTTTGGCGGCTTCTTCTTCGACCAGCAGTTTCAGGGCTTCGACAATCTTCAGCTTGCGTTGCTTGCGCTTGCCGGCGCCCAGGTTGGCGAACATGCCTTTGAGCTGTTCGGCCATCTCGTCCATGCCAGGCGGGCCCATGATCTCGAGTGTCGGCTTGGGGTCCGCCACCTCGATCTCGATTTCCTTGTCGTTCAACGACCCTTCGCGCAAACGCTTGCGCATGACCTGGCGCGCCGTGTTGTCGGGTGCGGCGGAAGTCAGACCAAAATCGCTGCGCGGAGGCGGTACCAGGATGTCCAGCACGCGGTCTTCGGCAGCGTCTTCCGCGCGCATGCGTTGCCGGCGCATTTGGCTTTCGCGCTCTTGTTTGACGGCCATGTCCACCAGATCGCGGATGATGGTGTCGACGTCTTTGCCGACATAGCCGACTTCGGTGAACTTGGTTGCCTCCACCTTGATGAACGGCGCATCGGCCAGCTTGGCCAGGCGGCGCGCAATCTCGGTCTTGCCGACGCCGGTGGGACCGATCAATAAGATGTTTTTCGGCGTGATCTCGCTGCGCAGCGACTCGTCGACCTGCTGCCGGCGCCAGCGGTTGCGCAGCGCGATGGCCACGGCGCGTTTGGCGTTGGCTTGTCCGACGATGTGGCGGTCGAGTTCGGAAACGATTTCCCGCGGGGTCATTGCGCTCATGGTGTCTTTCTCGATGAGACGGGCGTGCGACGACGCGCCGCCGGGCGCTCGATCAACCCAAAGTCTCGATCGTGTGATGCTGATTGGTGTAGATGCACAGGTCGCCGGCAATTTCCAGCGAACGCTTGACGATGTCTTGCGGGGCCATGTCGGTGTGTTCGAGCAGGGCCCGCGCCGACGCTTGGGCAAACGCACCGCCGGAGCCGATGGCCACGATGCCCAATTCGGGTTCCAGCACGTCGCCATTGCCGGTGATGATGAGCGAAGTTTCCTTGTCTGCCACCGCGAGCATGGCTTCCAGCCGGCGCAGCACGCGGTCGGTCCGCCAATCCTTCGTCAGCTCGATCGCTGCGCGTGTCAGGTGGCCCTGGTGCTTCTCCAGTTTGGCCTCGAAGCGTTCAAACAAGGTGAACGCGTCGGCCGTGGCGCCCGCAAAACCGGCAAGTACCTGGTCGCGGTACAGCTTGCGCACTTTGCGTGCCGTCGCCTTGACCACAACATTGCCCAAGGTGACTTGGCCGTCGCCGCCCAGTGCCACCCGATTGCCGCGCCGCACGCTCAAGATGGTGGTGCCGTGATAGTGTTCCATGGGAGCTAGATTCGGCCGGAATCAGTACGTTCAAGCAAGAATTTCGACAGCTGCTGAGAAGCACACGCGCGCAGCGCCGTGTCGGCTCAAGCCACGCCCCAGGCACGGGTCTCCCGGGCCGATGGGTGGTGCCCCTTGGGGGCAGGTGCGTCAACGACGGGCCGGACTAAACCACCCTGACCTTCACCTTGGCATGCTCGTTGATTCCCATCGCCCCGAAGAACAAGGCCACCAGCCGGTGCGAATCGGCAAAGCTGACGGAGCGGTTCTCGCTGCGGCGCGCCAGCACCCAATTCAACAGATCGCCGGCGGCAATGAAGTCGACCCGAATCAGCCGTGCACACGACACATTGACGATGGAGGCCGAGCCCAGTTCGGCATTCATCTTGGTCAGGGTGGCGCTGATATCGCCCACCAGTTGGCCGGACAATTCGACGCCGGCCACCTGCACCACGCCCGGCTCGTCGGTGATCTGAGACTCGACAAAGCTGGTCGACACATCGCTCACGACCGACATCGGCGGGGACTGCGTGCTGACACTGGCGCTGCTGATGCGCACCTGGCAGCTGGCTGGCTCCCATGACGGGGGAGACACTTCATAGGTCACGCAGTAATCGATGGCCGCTTCGTCGAACTGGTCGGGGCGATTGGCCATGCGCAACACGTCAAGCCTGAGTTGCCAGAACACCGGGTCTGCGTCGCGCACGCCCGTCGGCGCGGCGTCTTGCAGCACCTCGATCAGCCGCTCGCCGCTGAGCCAGCGCATGTCCAGCGATTCGCCCATCCACCCGCGAAACAGTTCGCTCAAACGAGCGCTGCCTTCGGCGTCGATGGTCCTCAATGCGCTCCAGTCAAACACCCAGGGCAATGGCATCTGCAAGGTTTGCGAACGCAGCTTGCCCACCGCCTCGGCGTCGATCGACACCGGGCAGACCCAGCCAACCTGTCCGTCGATGCGCGACCTGGGTTGGCGTTCTTCGCTGGCGGCTTCGGCCACCAGCTTCGGCATCGAGAACCACTGCGGCGCTGACCAGCCGAATTGTTGGGCGTAGTCGAGGGCGAGGCTCTCAAACTTGTGCTGCTGGCCGATGGCCCGGTACAGATCGAACAACGCCAACCAGGTTTCGGCATGCTGTGCGCGCGATGCGCCAGGGGCCGTCAGGGCGGCAAGAGACTGCTCACACGATTCGAAATCGGCATTGGCAAAGGCAATCACCGCCTCGTCAAGATCCGGATCGTGAGCGACCTCGCTGAGCTCGGCCGCAAACGGATGAGCGAACTCGCCGGTCGCGCCGTCCAGGTTCAGAGGCGACAAGCCGGTGCCCATCACGACTGTGGAAGGCGTGGGCGCCGGCGGGGGTGGAACGGCCGGCGCGTCGGCGTGGTTGTGCAGTTCGCGGCGCGGCGCATTCAGGCTTTGGTCCGGCGCTGTCCGCGCATAACCCATGGCCGCCGGCTGGGTCGGAGCCTCGTAAAACGCCGGGGTTCTGCGGGGCGATGGCGAGGCCAGGCCGTCACCCACCATCTGCTGTTCGATCTCGTCGATCTTGGCTTTGACGCCGGCTTCTGGCTTGGCGCCGCTGTCCTGCCGCGCCTCCGAATCGTCGAGCCGGGACGAACCCCCCAGCGTGGCCAACTGCTCGCTGGTTAGCCCCTCGCGCCGCACCTTGCGCAACATGTCGAACTCGCGCTTGCGCACGAAATCGTTGCGCCGCTTGCGTTCGATCATCGCCTTCAGTTCGGACTTGGCGTACTCGCTCTCACGGGCTTCTTCGTTGGGCGTGCCGAGCTGCGCCCAGTCAGTGGCCGGATTCGCCACAAACTTGACAACCTTGCGGAAGAAACTGCTGCTGTCTTTCGGGTCCGCCATAGGAGAAAGAAGAAGTGCGGGCCGAAGATGTCAGTCGCCAAACATCTTCTGCTTCAGTTCGCGGCGCTGCTGCGCCTCCAGCGACAGTGTAGCGGTAGGCCGTGCGATCAGACGCCCCAAGCCAATGGGTTCGCCGGTTTCATCGCAGAAACCGTACTCGCCGGATTCAATGCGGCCCAGCGACTGGGAGATTTTCTTCAGCAGCTTGCGTTCACGGTCGCGGGTGCGCAGTTCCAGCGCGTGCTCTTCCTCGATGGTGGCGCGGTCGGCCGGGTCGGGCACGATGGACGTGTCTTCGCGCAGATGCTCGGTGGTTTCACCGGCGTTGCTCAACAGATCGTCTTTCAGCGCTTGCAGCCGGCCCCGGAAAAACTCGAGTTGTTTGTCGCTCATGTACTCCGAGTCGGGCATGGCCAGCACTTCGGGTTCGCTCAGGTCACGGCCGGCTTTGCTTTTCCAGGCGTTGGCCAACTTGGGATCAGGCTTTTGTTCGGTCCGGGTGATGTCGACCAACATCGAATTCATCTGGCGGGTCGGCGGCCTGGGGGGGGCAAAGCGATCGGCAAAACGCGACGTGGCGGGCGGAATCGGGGCTGGACTTGAAGCCGCAGCAGACGCGCGAGCCGCGGCGGACAGCCGGGGTTGTGGCACTTTGACGGGTTTGGCGGGGGCCGGAGCAGGCGTCTTCGGGGGTGGGGCGGCTTTTGAAACGGGTGTCGTCACGGAGTGAACAGCTGGTTTAGGAGGCGTCGAAGTCTTCTTCGGCGCCGGTTTGACGGGAGCAGATTTTGCTGGCGATGTCTTGGCCACCGGCTTCACCACCGGTTTGGCAGCCGGTTTGGCAGCCGGTTTGGCTGCCGGTTTCGTGGTGGCCTTTGCGCCTGCTTTCGCGGGTGCAGCTTTTGCGGTCGGTTTGGCCGCAGGCTTGGCAGCTGGTTTGGACCTCGGTTTGACGGCGGGCTTGGAGCTTGATTTCACAGACGGTTTGGCCGGCGCTTTTTTCGCAGGTTTGGTGCCCGCTTTGGCCGCAGGCTTGGCAGCCGGCTTCTTCGTTGCTGGTGGGGTCGAGGTTCGCTTGGCCGGGGTCTTGCTCACAGGAGTCTCCTCGCAACGGCGGTTATACCCGCTCTAGGGGTGTTCAAACGCCTCGCAGCCGATGTTGGGCGCCGCGGATTGTAGCCACGTGTTTACAAAGTCTCCGATTTCATTTCACCAGGCACTGTTCCAGCCCCTTTTCCAAGATATCTCGCGGCAAATCCAGGCCGATGAACACCATCTTGCTGGTCTTTTTTTCTCCCTTGGCCCAGGCCGGCCCCAAGTCGCTGCCCATCAGCTGGTGCACCCCCTGGAAGATCACCTTCCGATCGCTGCCTTTCATGTTCAGCACACCTTTGTAGCGCAGCATCTTTGGGCCATAGACCTGCACGATCGCGCCAAGGAAATCTTCCAGTTTCGCGGGGTTGAAAGCTTTGTCCGAGCGAAAAACGAATGACTTCACGTCGTCGTCGTGGGCGTGGTGCTGCGGGTGGTCGCAGGGCTCACCGTGTTCATGGTCGTGATCGTGTGCATGACCGTGGGCGTGGTCCGAGCCCGACTCCTTGAGGAAATCCGGGTCGATGTCGAGCTTCGCGTTGAGGTTGAAGCCTTTCAGGTCGA
>Ga0137403_10006787_pt1 | contig 13048 bp, 19 predicted proteins | sample CZOMad2_1_16fung_FD_122057 | JGI IMG/M metagenome (GOLD analysis project Ga0137403, IMG submission 122057) | Vadose zone soil fungal communities from Angelo Coast Range Reserve, California, USA - CZOMad2_1_16fungal (Hybrid Assembly) | ecosystem: Environmental > Terrestrial > Soil > Vadose zone... | reverse complement strand
TCTCGTCGCACAGATCGGACCGCAAAAGCCGGATGTAATCATCGCGATCACTTCGCCAGCGGTGCTCGCACTCAAGGAGGTCAAGCTGACGATCCCTGTCGTGTTCGCCTTCGTGCCTGATCCGGTCGGGCTTGGGATCGTGGAAAGTCTCGCGCACCCCGGCGGTAACTTCACCGGAGTGACCTATAGCGAATCCGGGCTTGGCGGAAAGCAGTTTGAGCTGCTTCTTGACGCTATTGCTGGGACGACAAAAATCGCCGTACTTTGGAACCCTTCGTTTCCGGGGCATGCTGCCGCCCTGGAAAGTATCCGCACATCGGCTTCGACGCACCGCGTAGAAATCTTTTCGCGTGAGCTCAAAGCGCTGGAGGACCTAGAGTCGGCGTTCGACGATGCCATAAGAGCGAAAGCACAAGCCGCCGTCTTCATGGCCGACAACGTGATGTTCGGAAACCGGAAGCGAGTCGCAGAACTCGCGCTTAAACAACGCCTTCCCACCATTCACTCCTTCCCTTCGGAGGTAGAGGATGGCGGCTTGATGTTTTATGGGCCCAGTAACGGCGAGAACTACCGGCGCGCTGCTGCGTTGACCGAAAGAATTCTCAAAGGCAAGCGTCCCGGCGAACTCCCAGTCGAAAGGCCTACCAAATTCGAGCTAATCATTAACCTGAAGACCGCGAAGGCACTCGGCTTGACGATCTCCGAAGCCTTCCTGCTGCGCGCCGACCAAGCGATCGAATAGTGCATTTTGCTGCGGTGCATGAGGCCGGTTATGGCACCTTACGGACGTGCCGACGCACGAAATGAATGTCCGGTGTTGAGAAGAGCGGACTTAGCGCGAGACGCTCTGCTCGTTCGCGCGGGGGTCGGCACGGGACAAGGTTTGGTTGGCCACTGCCTTGATATGGGGCGCGTCGATGCAGATCACCGGCGCGCGAATTCGCTTGAGCTCTCACGTGGATGTCGGTCCGGTCTCGATGCCGATCCGCACCGCATCCAGCCGATCGCGCCGCTGCGGGCTGCGCATTGAGTGAGATGATCCGCTTGACAGTCAGCGCTGATGACCGAGGCCAATGCCAAGTTTAAGCGCCTTCTGACGTAGGGCGCCCACGGTTCTCTTGGTCAACTTTGCAATCTTGTCGACAGGTGTTCTGGCTTTGGAATGAGCCCGAAGCTCTCTGACATCGGCTTTCGAATATTCACGACGAACGATTTTCTTTTTGGACTTCTTAGCCAATTCCTACTCCTGATTTTGCAAGGGGCCGTTGTAGGAACAATTCGATCCCATCTCTTTTTTTGAGGACATCCTCGCTTTAACGAAGACAATCTTGATTTGGATCCAAAGATGCTCGGTATGCCCTAAAATGAGCAACAAGATTGCTCTGGTTTCGCTCGACTTCGCCGGCACGGGAAGCGTGTGTAGTGGCAACAAAGGAGTTGTCGGCGATGGACGCGCAATTAGTCGAAGCAACAATCAAGACCTATCTGACCGAAATTCGCAGCCGGCTCGATAAAGCCGCGGGAATAGGACGCGCAGCCGACGCTTGCGCCGGTGCGGGATTTCACGAGAAGGGCCTCGAAGTCGCACTCGACATGGAGCAACTTCTGTACGAGGCAACAACGCTGCTGAATGCCGCAAGCCTGATCAACCGGATCGGTCAACAAGGCTGAGTGGTCACTTTCCAAGCCTCCTCCCCGCCGGCGCTTGCGCCTTCCGCGGGGTTGCGGTCGTGGCGGCGATGATGCCGCACGACCTTGAAGGAGGATTTTATGAAGCTCTCCGATACTCAACTAATGATTCTGTCTTCGGCCTCGCAACGAACCGACCATGCAGCGGTTCTGCCTGCAAACCTCAAAGGCAGCGCCGCAAACAAGGTGGTCAACAAGCTCTTGAATGAAAAGCTCTTGCAAGAGCTTCGCGCCAAGGACGACATGCCAATATGGCGGCGCGGCGATGATAACAGGCCCTATTCATTGAGGATTACCAGGGCCGGCCTTAAAGCGATCGAGGTCGAGGATGTCGCCCAGGCGTCGGACAATATTGCCGCGGCCGATCCCGATGCAGTCCCCGATATGTCCACTCAGGCCAAGGCGAGCGAACGGCCGAGCCGCGCCAAGCGATCGGGCACAAAGAAGAAAGCTGCCGTTTCCGCGAAGGCAACCAAGGCGTCGTCCGATCGAATCAAACCAGACTCCAAACAGGACAGGATCGTAGCCCTGCTTCAACGCCCGGAAGGCGCGACATTGGATGCCCTGGTCAAGGAGACAGAATGGCAGAAGCACTCGGTGCGCGGATTTCTTGCAGGCACGGTGCGCAAGAAGCTGAAACTCCCCCTCCTCTCTGAAAGAATCGACGGTGTCAGAAATTACCGGATCGGCACGGCCAAGGCCGCCAAGACCAAGAAGACCTCGGCGGCGCGAAAGGCTTGATCCATGCCGCGTGGCACGATCGACGATGCTGCTCTAGAGACTGAGATCGGGCGATTGCCCGCTCTCAGTCTTCTTGAACTCCGGAATCGCTGGAAGACACTATTCGGCCATTCCGCGCCCAAATCATTGCGCCGGAACTTTTTGGCACGGGCCGTGGCCTATCAAATGCAGGTCGAGGCCTATGGCGGACTATCGGTGGCAACAAAGCGTCGGCTGCGGGAAATCGCCGACGCCGTTCGAAATGGTGATGCGAACGCCGCGCTTGGCAGCAACCGCATTAAGCCCGGCACGCAGATGATCCGACAGTGGCAGAACACCACCCATAAGGTCACAGCTTTGAACGAAGGATTCGAATGGGACGGGCGGACCTATAAGTCGCTCTCTGCAGTTGCCAACGCCATCACCGGCACCAACTGGAACGGATATGCCTTTTTCGGCATTAAACGCGCGCCATCTTCGAATAAAAATGCAGCCGGCCCGCGCCGCAATAAATTGGGTGCGATTTCTGATGCGCAGGCCGCTCCGGTTTCGCCCCTGAAAACTAATGTGAGCAATCGACGTGCGTAAGCCCGCTGCATCCCCCACAAAAGCTTTTCGCTGCGCGATTTACACCCGAAAATCGTCGGAAGAGGGACTGGAACAGGATTTCAACTCCCTGCATGCCCAGCGCGAGTCCTGTGACGCATATATAAAGAGTCAGCGGCACGAGGGCTGGGTTCCCCTTCCCGCCCTCTATGATGACGGCGGCTATTCCGGAGGATCGACGGAACGGCCAGCGCTTAAGCGGCTGCTGGCCGACATCCAATCCCACTTGATCGACGTGGTCGTGGTCTACAAGGTTGACCGGCTCACCCGGTCATTGGCGGATTTCGCCAAAATCGTCGAAATCTTCGACGCCGCCGGGGTCTCGTTCGTCTCGGTCACCCAGCAATTCAATACCACGACTTCGATGGGCCGCCTGACCCTCAATGTCCTTCTGTCCTTTGCGCAGTTCGAGCGCGAAGTCACGGGTGAGCGGATCCGCGACAAGATCGCCGCGTCCAAGCAGAAGGGCATGTGGATGGGAGGCTGGGTACCCATCGGCTATGACCGAAAGGACCGGACCCTCACCATCAATGAAACCGAGGCCCTCACCGTCCGGACGATCTTCGATCTGTTTCTGAAACTCAAAAACGTTCAGCGGGTCCAGACCGAGCTCATGCGCCTCAAGCTCAGGACCAAACCCTATGCGACCCCGCGCGGACGAGCGGTCGGGGGTCTGTCCTTTGCGCGCGGTCACATCTACAAAATCCTGTCGAACCCTCTTTATAAGGGAGAGATCGAGCACAGGGGTGTGCGGTACCCTGGCCAGCATCCGCCACTGATTGAGGGGCGCGACATGGGACGCCGCCCAAGCCCAACTTGCAACCAACCATCACCATAACCGGGCCCGGACCAACGCGAAGAGCAAAAGCCTGCTCGCGGGCCTCATCTATGACGACGCCGGCAATCGGCTCATCTCCAGCCATGCGACCAAAAACGGCAAGCGTTACCGGTATTACGTCACACCAGAGGCAACTGGGCGTTCCGTCGCAGCGGCTAGTCTACCAAAGCTCCGGCTACCCGCCACCATGATCGACGAGCTTCTGCGGGTGAAACTGCAAAGCTATCTGTCGGATAAAGCCCAAATATCAAACCTGCTTCGCGAAACGCAAGGTCGGCCGGCGGAAATTGGCAGGGGTCTTGGGATCGCAAGCGAGCTTGCGGATTCGCTGATGTCTGGCTCACCCATGGCGCAAGGTGTTGCCGATCTTCTGGCGCGCGTGACAGCCAGCCACACAAGCCTAAATATCTCCATCAAGCGAGACCGGTTGCTGGCGATGTTGACTGACAAATTCGTGGAGCAATCGGGGGACAACGGCCAAGACAACATCATCTCATTCGACGTGCCTGTTCCTGCCGTGGCCGGTGGCGGATCCGGCAAACTCGTTTTCGAGGATCAAAGTGCTAAAACACCAAACGCCGTTGTCGTGAAGGCGATTGCGCGCGCATCGATCTGGTTCGAACAACTCGCGACAGGCAAATTTCGGTCGATGGCCGAAATTGCGGTTCGTGAAAACATCACCGACAACTATGTCAGCAACCTGATCCATCTCGCCTGGTTGTCGCCGGATATTGTCGACCGGGTGTTGGAAGGTGATCCTGCGGCGACAGCGTTGGCGAGGGGCGCGATGCTCACGCGCAAATCCGAGGCTCTTTGGAAAGGGACATAGCCGAAAAGGTCGGCGCGGAGTCGGGCTTCGCTGATCCAATGTTATGGAATCTGCCGCTGGCTCTGAAGAAGAAGAAACGATTTCGACTGCCGTCTCAGTCACCGCCGGCGGCTTTGATACAAGAGCGGAGATCACGCCTTACGTTTTGGGTTCATCCGGACGAGGAGAGGTGAGGCACTATACCTAAGGGCATTGCAATCGCCGTAAATCAGGTCGGCTTTTTGCCCAAGGGCCTGACCCCAACGGTTGAGGGAAGGCCCAAAGTCTCCCGAAGATGCGCGACAGACCCCTTTCCGAGATCCTAGAGGTTTAACAACATCGCGTCTGATGCCTCTCCTATCTCGCCGAGGGTTTTCAAGCCCGCGGTGGTTAGCGCGTTCCGGACCCTCGTGGAAAATCGAACGTTTTCGATGGGTGTGTCGTCCGGAAGCTCTGGCGCCGGATAGAGCATCCGCCCTGCGGCCGCCTCTCTTGCCAAGCGTTCTTCCCGCAAGCGCTCAAGGTTTCCATGTAGGGCGCGCTGAGCCTCTTCGTGGTCGGCGATTGCCTCTCTTGCTTCGCGGTTTCTCAGAGTTTTCCGATCAGCGGCAGAGAGACCGGGATCGGTGCTTTTCTTGTCGTCGATCATTTTCCCTTCGCCTTCAACCTCAACCCGGCCGGTTTTTCGTTGGCTTTTGCCGCGCGCGGCGCATGTTGACCGGCGAGACTTTCAATCCGACGTTTTTCTTTGGTACGGCCGGGATTACCAGCGAACCGAAACGAGCAGCCCATCGCTGCTCGAAGCGTCTTTGAAGGTGAAGAGGAATAATGCTCATGGCTGGAGCTCCCGTTCCGGATCGCCCCAATATTCACAGCAACCGCGTCCCCGCGGCGGCTAAGTCTCTCAAATATGTATGTTTTTTGGGCTTTCAAGATAACCCAGATAAGGCATCCGAATAAACGGCCCCAGACGCGCGCGATCACGCCTTACGTCTGGGTCCATCCGGACGACGATCGCTAGAGGCGTTAACTGATCACGCCTGCGGATCGCGTTCAAACATCGACGACAGTGATACGTTCAAGGCCTTGCAAATGGCGAACAGCCGCGCTGCGCTAACGCGGTTTACGCCCTTCTCATATTTTTGAATTTGCTGGAACGAAACGCCCAAGGTCTCGGCGAGGTCTGCTTGGCTTATACCGAGCACGTGCCGGCGCTCGCGTATCCGAGCGCCGATAAATTCGTCGATCGCATTTGAGGTCTTCGGAGAGGTCTTTTCCGCTCTTGCTTTTTTCACGCCGTTATTAGCCTTCGACGACCTGAAAAAAGCAATAACCGTGAATGCCATCGTCTCGATCAGCGTCCGAATGTACCGGCGATTTTCCTTTTGGCATAAGAACCCAGTCCTTACGCTTTACGTGAGCCGGCAACCCGGCGCCGGGCATACTCGCCCAGCGCAAAGTTCGATCGGCCGTTCCGCGATATACGTGGTAAGCAACTCTGGCGGGATGTTTTTGTCGATATCTCGGCGGTAGAGAAGGCGGGCTCAGCGACCTGCGCGAAGGCGCCAAACCGCAACCTGGAAGTGGATGTTCTGCGGCGGCTGAAGGCGGAGTGACCGATGGCGAAGCGGAACGAGCCGTACAGGTACTGCATCGTTGAGAGCTACTATCCGGCCAACACGTCGGGCCTGCATGGTCCCATTCACATCCGGTCGATTGCGGGGGAGCCTTTCCCTACGCACTTGCACGTCTGGTGCAACAAGGATCTGACGAACCCAACTTTGTATAAGGTCGGAACGCGGTTCAGGCTGCGGGCGAAATTGACCGATCGCCACGGCAGCGGCGACTTCGTGTATTCGTATTTCGGTTGGCCGGTCGAGGTCGTCGGTCCCGACGAGATTTGATGCAGCCGATAATCGATCGATTTAATTCGCTGATCCGGCCCGCGCTCCGCAACTTCGCGGCCGCGGATGCAGCCTTCGTCGCCGCCCAAACCGTCGGCACCGGGGTTGATGAGGCTCGGCAGGCCGTCATGCTTGCCGCCCGCCAGGCCGCCATCGAACTGCATCACTTCGCCGATTTCGTCCTCACCAACCCGGCACCTCCGGTAGCGTTTGCCGACCTTGGGGCAGTGCGCGCGGCGGTCCAGTCGCATCTGCTCTTTTTGCGCGAGCCCAGGGCACCGCACGTCGATGACGTGGCGCTCCTCCGGGACGTCGCGGATGCGTTCAAACATTACAAGCTCGACCGGCCGAATGCCACCGTCGCGGGCGCCGAAGCGATCATCATGACGGGGACCGGCTGGGGGAAGCTTCGCTACGGCGAGGGAAAGTGGGGCGGGACCGAGCAGGTCATCGTCGAGCGCAAGTCCGGCGACCAGCGCGCGCTTTCGTCAGTGCTGCAGAACGTGCATGACGCTTGGCTCACGCTACTCGGGGAGCCGCTACCTCCGATCAACCAGTTCTGACCGTCATCGCGTCGGGATGCCCTTAGCGCCCCCACGAACTGGATTCGCTTCCGCGTGCGCTGGTCGATGGAGATCAGGCGGCGACCAAGCCCGATCCGGGTGGCGCCCCGCGCCATCTGGACGACGCGCTCGATCGAAAGATCGGGAGTATTTGTCGGGGATGCTAGGCGACGGCGGCAACATGCGCCTTACGTCTGGGGTGATCCGGACGAGAATTGGTAAAGTGTTCTCGGCTGTGTGGATTTTTGCGCCCACGCCGTGGGGGCGTCGGACGCCTGCAAAAGCCACCCGATTATCGGTCGCCGCGATATTCGCCCGGTAACCGAAGCTTGGTGCGGCCGCCGGAAATCAGGTCTACTACCTCCAGATCGAAAGTGTAGTTTTGGTCATGCGCTACGATGCTGACAATTCTGTCCCGTAATCCGCTAAAGTTGAAGATGAAGTCTAGTTGCCGTCTCTCGACCTGTCCTGGCGACAACTCCACAGGATTTCGAAAGTGTTTCTGCGGCTCGCCGATCGGCGCGGTTGCAAAATACTTCGCCACTTTGTCATCCTTGCCCCAAACCGTTCCAAAGGGCCCCCTCCGGTTGGCCGGCACCGAAAAACTTGTCCCGTCTGCTCCTTCAATTCGCAGGTTCAGGTCCAGTGCAACTTTCTCCTTTTCGGAGATGTTTGTGATGGTGACTTCGCCAAAGCTCATCACCTGAGCGTCATCCTCGGGGGTGGGGACTGGAAAACCCGCATAATTGACGAAGGCAGATTGTTGGACACGCGAAATGGCAACCGGAATTCCGGTGGTGAGGTGTTTGGCCATGTACACGATCGCGGAGATTACGAAAAGAAAAGCGATGATCACGAAGGCCGACAACCATGGAAACTGCTTAAGCATCGCAGTCGTCCATCGAAACGCGGCGAAAGCAACTTCCTGCGTGTTCACTTCTCTTCTCTCCTCCAGATAACCGTGGGCCGCCTGATCGGCGCCGTGTAGAGCGCAGCGCTGTGGTCATTAGGAAGGCTCAAGCGCGAGTCCGACCTCATCTGGATCAACGCCCTTTTGGATGTTGCATTGCTTCGGGGGTAGGAGCAGTCGATGGCAAAATCAAAGCGCCCGATGAGACGGCCTGCGGTCGTAGCCAAAAATAAAAAACTATAGCCCAAAGTCGTCCCCAAATTTCCCACCAATTTCGGCCGCCTAACGGCTCCGTTGACATCGTCAATTCGGCGCGGCCCCAGAATTCATCATCGATTTTGGATGGGGCTGCGCCACGGTTGAATAGCTCTCGGTCATTTTGATGGGTGGTTCAAAATGACGATCCTGCGTAGGCGAGTTCGTCCAGGCTGCCTTGGATCAAAGGAGTCTGATAGGTTGGATACTGGACTGGAGCGCCCTCCTGCGAACCTTGGTTGTAACTGACAGACATATCCCTTTAAAGCATGATAGCACCGGTTCGGGCGGTTTCTTTCCTGCGCGCGCTGACTCGGCTCGATATAGCAGTGCGTTGCCACTTTTTGTGATCGCATTCCCTTTGAGCCATGCATTCCTTCCGTTAAGGTGGAGCTTTGGTGGGAGAAAGACGTGGGACGCGTAGCGAAAATTGCTAAAAAAGGAGCCGACAACGGTTCAGCCGAAAGATCGGCACCGGGATTTGAGACGACGCTCTGGGCTGCGGCCGACAAGCTCCGTGGCAACATGGACGCTTCCGAATACAAGCACGTCGCCCTCGGCCTGATTTTTTTGAAGTATATCTCGGACCGGTTCGAGGAGCGGCGGGCGCAGGCACTCTCCGATCCAGAGGAAGCGGGACTGGTCAACGAGCGCGACCTCTACATTGGTGACAACGTCTTTTGGGTGCCTGACCAAGCACGGTGGGGCTTTCTCAAGTCCAATGCCACGAGTGCTGAGCCAACGATCGGCGCCCTCATTGATCAAGCCATGCTCGACCTGGAGGCCGAGAACCCGAGTCTCAAAGGTGTGCTAACGAAAAATTATGCCCGCCCCGAATTGGACCAGACCAAACTCGGCGAGGTGATCAAGCTATTCTCTGACCTGACATTCCGCGACGCGCACCATGGAGAGGATGTACTCGGCCGCGTTTACGAATATTTCCTCGGCCAGTTCGCCATCGCCGAAGGCAAACGCGCCGGACAATTCTATACAGCAGGCTCCGTCGTGCGGCTGCTTGTCGAGATGCTGCAACCCTTCAAGGGACGAGTCTACGATCCCTGCTGCGGGTCGGACAAACTACAGAAAAAAGTCTCGCGATCGAGACGCTACGCCGCCTCCTGACTAACGAGATAAGGGCTCGCTCGCGCTCCAACATTGTCGAAGCGAGCAAACTCAGTGAGCGCCTGGATGAGACTTTGCGGCGCTATCATAATCGGGCCGTGGACAGTGTGCAGGTCATCGAAGAGTTGATCGCCCTTGCCAAAGACATCAGCGCGGCAAATGCTCGAACCACCGAACTTGGCCTCAACTCAGAGGAGCTTGCCTTTTACGACGCGCTTGCAGAAAACGGTTCGGCAAAGGCACTCATGGCCCACGAGCAGCTACGGCTGTTGGCTAAATTGCTGGTGCAGTCGATCCGAAGCTCGGCAACAATCGATTGGACCCGCAAAGAAAGCGTGCGAGCCAAGATGCGTATAGAGGTTCGCAAGCTGCTTGCGCGATATGGATATCCGCCCGATCTACAAAAAGCAGCGGTCGATCTCGTTGTGCGGCAGGCCGAAGTTCTTGCTTCAGATTGGGGATAGCAATTTAACCTCTAGCCGCGTAGCACCGCTCCCAACGGAAAAATTTCCACATCGCAATGGAATTATGCTTTCTCAGGTCAGAGACGAAGCGATATGCTTATTACATCATAACGGTCGGCCGATCTTTCGGTAGTCGCTCCACTAGCTTTGTGGCGAGTTCTGGAGGAGCACCGAAGTGTTTAATAATGAGATCGACCGTGGCGTTATCTAGGCCGGGACAGTCCTTTCGTAGCGCCGCAACCCTTGCATAAGTGGGCTTGAGCTCACAAAAAATCTTGTAAGGCTTGGCTAATAGCGGGTCCAGCTTACTCTCTGCCTCCTTTCTGTAAGCCTCGGAAAGGGCGGCGTGGTTGAGCGTATACCAATTAGCCAGCCCTTCCTCAAAAAACAAAGTGTCGCGACGATTTCGAGGCGAGAGACAATGAACGCTCTCGTGAGTGAGCTGATAGGTGCGTTGCTCAGGATATGTAATCGTTGAGACGGTTACGCGGACAGTCACGTCTTTTGTGACGTCGTTGCATATCGTCTCGGGATGATTTTGGCCTTCAATCTTAATTGGAGCGATCGTCCAGTTAGGTTCGCATTTACCTAGAAGGCGCTGTGTCTCTCTAAATATCTGTTTGAACTCGCGATTAAACTCTCGCATCGCCCCATCCTGGTCAATTGAATGGGCGATATATGTTCCGGCCGTTCTCTTTGCGCAACCTCTCGAACTCCTTTTGCCCTGGCGATAACCGGGCCGATCCCCGCCCTTAGCTTCATTATCAAAGGAGTGCACCTGCAGCATTCTCGTTAAACAACTCGCCATCACGCACATATCGAGACAGCATGGCGTCAGATGCGTGACCGGTCTGCTGGCGAATTTTCCAACTCGACACCCCTGCCTGTGCGGCGCTCGTGGCCAGTCCGGCCCGGAGACTGTGGCCGGAGTAATCCTTGAGATCGATGCCAGCCGCTTGGACCCGCTCGCGAACAATCAGGCATACTGCCTCACCCGATAGCCGCTTCGGTCCAACCCGATGATGACGGTCGATTGGCCTAAACATCGCTCCTTCGGTGATGCCGGACGCGACCCGCCACTGGTCAAGCGCACCTACCAGGCACCATCTGCCTCTACCGTGGGGGATGCCGATTTTTCTACCAGACCCGTTCTGGTCTGTTTTCGAACGGCGAAGGGTGACTTCGAGCCCCTGACGGACCAGCACCAGGTCGTCGCAATTTAGCCCGATCAACTCAGACCGCCGAAAGCCACCTGCGAAACCTAGCAGCAGCAATGCTCGATCCCGGACATCCTTGAGCCGCGACCCCATGGCTTCCAGCACTACAAACAGGTCTTCCTTGATGAGAGGGGTCGCTTGGCGCTGAGCCGTACCTTTGATCCGTTTTAAGCCCCGTAGCGTCGCCTTTACTACTTCTACGGAGGTTGGATTGCTAAAGCCGCGAGATCGATGGACTTTGGCTAGGGCGGCAAGACGTCGATTGAGCGTAGCAACGGTGTGGGTGCCCGCATGTGCGGCGTGCCGCGCGACAATCAAGGTGAGACAGCAGCGTCAATCAGGATGAGAATGCGCCGTGGCGGGGCGGACGGAGCGAGGGCGTAGCCCGAGCGAAGTTCGTCCCGCCACGGCGGCGCACTTTTCCCCGTGGGGGACCGTGCGCTCTGGCGGTCGTGAGCGACCGGGTCAAGTGTCTGATTCGTCTCGAAATCGAGGAATCAGCGATTGCCCGGCCTTCACATCACCGACCACCAGATGAGGCTGTATATGACTTACCGACATAGCAAAGATGCCACCGTTGCTGCCGAGGATGCGGCCGATGCTGTCCGGCGTCGATCCCGCCGCAAACGGCACGATGCACCGGACGTTCCGTGTTGGCCATGTCTGCGCCTTAACTACCGAGGTCGTAAGCAGGGCGACAGCCGCGGTTAATAACAGGAGCTTTTTCATTGGGGGATCCTGATTTGGGAGAACAAATTGCATGCTGCGTTCAGTGCCGTCGCGTCATGAAACCATCGAAGAATGCCGCGAGCTGCGTATGGCCATCGAGCGGAAGAACGTGCGCGACGTATTGGTCTGGCCGCACGACCACCATGCAACCCCGTTCGCGATCGATGCCGCGCATGGTGAAGATGTCATTGCCGCTTTTCAGGTCGGGGCAGAACATTTTTTCGTAGTCGCAAAGTCCGTAACGTCCCTTCCGGGGCAAAAGAAAGGACGGCATGGCCGCGACGGCGAGTTCGTGATGACCTTGCTGGAAAACCGCTCGGACATCGATCACCGAGTCGATGTCTTCGCCCGTCGGGGTGTATTTCCTCACAGGAGATTCCCGTGCCTCGGCAAGAAAGTCGCACAGGGCAGGGATGCCGGAGTTGGACGCGGCGGGATTCTCCGCACCGGCAAAAGCGAAGATGCGCCAGCGGCCGTCCGCCTTGACCGTATGGCCAAGGTGAACCGGCTTGGCGTCCGCGAGACGGATGACCGGCGCGGAATGAAAACGCATGCCGATCGTCAGACCTTTGGCCAGTTGCTGATAGGTCGGTTCACCGGTGATGTTCGAGGAGCGGTAATGGGCCGCGGTTCCTGCCGTGTAGCGCCCGTGCCTGACGAAATACCTCTGCGTTTCGGCTGGGTCGAACCCTTTGCTCGATGCAAGCAAGGCGGCCCACTCGCGATCGAAGTCGATCAACTCCTTGGCGACAGCCTGACGTTCCGCCGAGTAGCTATGCAGGAGGTGCGGTGCGCAGCGCTGACGCAGAACGGAAGCCAGCTTCCAGCCGAGATTGAAGCCATCCTGCATGGAGACGTTCATGCCCTGGCCCGCCTTCGGACTGTGGGTGTGGCAGGCGTCGCCGGCGATAAACACGCACGGAAGGCGTTCCGCGAGAGCCTCTTGCGGCACGTCATCGAACTTGTCGCACAGGCGCTGGCCGATCTCATAGACCGACCACCAGGCGACCTCCTTCACGTCGAGGGTATGGGGTTTCAGGATCCGCCGCGCCGCCGCGATCAGATCGTCGGCCGTGATATTGCGATCTGCAACCCGTTCGCCCGCGTCGAGCTTGTCGAGCTCGATGTAGAGGCGGAACAGATAGCCGCCTTCGCGCGGGATGATAATGCCGCTGCCGTCGTTGGCGGACTGGATCAGCGTCTTGAAGCGAACATCGGGGAAG
>Ga0137403_10006786_pt1 | contig 13048 bp, 11 predicted proteins | sample CZOMad2_1_16fung_FD_122057 | JGI IMG/M metagenome (GOLD analysis project Ga0137403, IMG submission 122057) | Vadose zone soil fungal communities from Angelo Coast Range Reserve, California, USA - CZOMad2_1_16fungal (Hybrid Assembly) | ecosystem: Environmental > Terrestrial > Soil > Vadose zone... | reverse complement strand
CGAACATCGCGCGCCTGCTCATCACGACCAAGTTCCCGCGCCTCGGAAATCCCGGGCCGGTGCTCCGGCGCATTCTCGAGCGATTCTTCCCCCAGCTGCTGGTGCCCGTGCAGCCGCTGAAGACCCAGGACTCGACGTGGACGGTCTACTACAACTTCGACCAGTACCTGTGGAGCCCGAGCGGCGATCCGAGCAAGGGCATCGGGATGTTCTTCCGGTTCGGCGCCTCCGACGGCGAGGTGAACCCGGTCAAGAACGCCTACAACGTCGGGCTCTCGGGCAACGGCATCGTGCCCGGGCGTCCCGCCGACACGTTCGGCATCGGCTGGTCGCGGATCGACTTCAGCGGCAACTTCATCCCGTTCCTCCGCAAGACCCTGAACCTTGGTCTGAACCACGAGGACGCGGTGGAGCTCTACTACAACGTCGCCGTGACCAAGTGGCTCGGCCTGACGGCCGATCTCCAGATCATCGATCAGGCGCTCAAGAAGCAGCTGTCCGGCAATCAGCTCAAGGACGTGGACACGGCGGTCGTCGGCGGCCTGCGCGCGTTCATGCGCTTCTGAGGCGGCCGATGAGAGGAGCTTCCATGCGGTCTGAACTGCGGCAGGTCGCGGCTGTCGTGCTTGTCAGCCTGCTCACGCTGCTGGCCGGGCCGGCGCTGGCCGCCGAGCTCGAGGGCACGCTGAAGAAGATCAAGCGGACCAACACGATCACGCTCGGCCATCGGGAGTCCTCGCATCCGTTCTCGTTCGTGGGCGACGACGGCAAGCCGGCCGGGTACTCGGTGGACCTCTGCACCCGCGTCGCGGCCAGCGTCGCCAAGGAGCTGGCGCTGCCCAAGCTCCAGGTCAAGTGGGTCAAGGTCACCGTCGAGAACCGGATGCAGGCGCTCACCAGAGGCACGATCGATCTCGAGTGCGGCTCGACGACCGCCTCGCTGTCGCGACAGGAGCAGGTCGACTTCAGCCTCCTGACCTTCATCGACGGCGGCAGCCTGCTCGTCACCGACGCCTCGGGCATCCGCGGCATCGCGACGCTCGAGGGCAAGCGCGTCGCGATCATCCCCGGAACGACGACGGAGACGAGGCTGACCGACGCGCTCAGGAAGCGCAACGTCACCGCCACGCTGGTCCCCGTGAAGGACCACGAAGCGGGGGTCGCCGCGCTGGACGGCGACACCGCCGACGCGTACGCCTCCGACCGCGCCATCATCATCGGGGTGGGGCGGCGGTCCAAGAATCCTGAACGGCTTTCGCTCGTGGAGGAGCTCTTCTCCTACGAGCCGTACGGTCTCATGCTGCGGCGAAACGACGCGGCCTTCCGACTGTCCGTCAACCGCGCGCTCGCGACGCTCTACCGCTCCGGGGAAGTCGCGCCGATCTTCGAGAAGTGGTTCGACTCCATGAACACCGTGGGCCCGCTCGTCGGCGCCATGTACCTCATCAACGGGCTGCCCGAATAGGAGACGGCAATGCTTGCCACGAGCTCGGCGCATCGACGGCTCACTGGGCTCGCGCTGGCGGCGGCGACGGCGATCGCGAGCACGCTCTGCTCGGTCCCCGCATCGGTCGACGCTCAGACTGTGCGCGAACTCTTCCAGAAGGTGGCGCCCTCGGTGGTCGTGATCCGGGCCAAGGGCCGGGACGTGACGGCCGGCGGCCAGACGCGGTTCGGCGAGACGGGATCCGGAGTCCTCATCTCGCAGGACGGCAAGGTGATGACGGCGGCGCACGTCGTGCACGCCATGGACGAGATCAAGGTCGAGTTTCTCGGCGGCGAAACGGTGGCGGCGCGCGTGGTCTCGTCCGAGCCCGCCGCCGACCTGTCCCTCCTGCAGCTCGAGCGGGTGCCGCCGGGCTCGAAGGTGGCCGCGATGGCCGACTCCAGCACGATGCAGGTCGGGGACGACGTGATCATCGTGGGGGCGCCCTACGGGCTCTCCTACTCGCTGAGCGTGGGCCACATCAGCGCGCGGTGGGCGCCCAATACCGTGTACCGGACCATGCCGCTCGCCGAGTTCTTCCAGACGGACGCCGTCATCAACACCGGGAACTCCGGCGGGCCCATGTTCAACATGAAGGGCGAGGTCATCGGGATCGTCAGCCACAACATCTCCAAGAGCGGAGGCAGCGAGGGGCTCGGGTTCGTGGTGACGCTGAACACCGCCAAGCAGCTCCTGCTGGAGAAGCGATCGTTCTGGTCGGGACTCGAGGGAATGATCCTGAGCAACGAGCTCGCGGATCTCCTGAACCTGCCGCCGAAATCGAGCGGCTACATCATCAAGACGGTGGCGAAGGGCTCGCCCGGGGACGTGATCGGCCTCCGCGGCAGCACCATGCTCGTGAGCATCGGGGGCCAGGAAGTGCCGCTCGGAGGCGACATCCTCCTGGCGATCGACGGGATCGCCGCGGACACGGCCAACATCGGGAAGATCCGAGATCACATGAGCCGCCTGCAATCGGGCGGCCCCTTCAAGGTCAAGATCCTGCGCGCCGGCCAGGTGCTGGAGCTGACCGGCAAGGTGCCATGAGGGCGTACGGCGCGACGGTCTTGCGCTCGCTGCTCATCAGGGTGGCCGCATTCATCCTGCTGCCGGCACTCGGCGCTTCGAAAGAGCGGGACATGATGCGCCGCACGCTCTGCCTCGTAGTCTTGGCGCTATCGCTGTCGCTCGCGGCGTGTGCGGGCAGTACCGCACCCCCGCCACAGGGCACCCATCCCTCGTGGCTCGCCGGCACCTGGCAAGGAACCGCGTGGCAGGTCGCCGCCGGCAAGGACCAAGGCGAAGCGAACGTCACGGTGACGTTCGCCGGTGACGGCACGTGGAAGGCCAGCACCGGCGCCGCCGGGACAAGCTGGCTCGTCGGCGACCGGGTCGTGCTCGAGGGCGTGGCCCCCGATGGCGCCAAGATCCGGTACACGCTGAAGGAGCGCGAGCGGGCCGACGGCCGTGAGGTGTGGGGCATCGTGGAAGCAAACTTTGGTGCCGCCGCCGTGAGCTTGAAGCGGATCCGCTAGCTACGGCTGCTTTGCCGCCAACCCCGGAAGATTGATACGGGAGTAGGACACCTACACCATGGAGGAGGGATCACGATGAGAACTGTTCTTGGTCTAACGGCAGTGGTGCTCGTGCTTGCGACGGGCTGCGCCACCACCCAGCGGCAAGAGGTTGAACAGCAGCCCTCGATCTGCGCGTTCCTCGGCGAGGCTTGCAACGAGCTCAAACCCGGCGCGAGTGGGGAGGCGAGCATGCGCTGGGTCAGCCCCAATTCCCAGCCGACCCAGTACAACAAGGTGATCGTGGAGGTGGTCGGCTTCTTCGGCTCCGACACGGCGAAGGTGCCGCTCACGGATCAACAGATGCTGACAGACTTGTTCCGCAAGACGCTCAATGACGAGCTGGCGAAGAAGTACCAGGTCGTGGACCAGCCAGGTCCGGGGGCGGCGCGTGTCCGCGTCGCGATCCTGGATGCCGAGGCGGCGACGCCAGGGGTGCGGTCGGTCACGATGGTGGTCCCGCAGATGCGCCTTCTCACGACCGGCGTCTCGCTCGTGACCGGGAAATATCCATTCTCTGGCGGGGCGCAGGCGGCCATGAAGATCTCGGACTCCGTGACGGGCCAGATCCTCGGAGCCGGGGTGGACCGGCGGACCGGTGGTGGGTCGATCCAGGCCGCGGCCCAGTGGCAGTGGGGAGACGCCGAGAACGCGATCAAGAAGTGGTGCGAGCTGATCACGAACGGGATGTATGCCTACACCTCGGGCGCGAGGAAGCCGTAGCGCCGGGTCGGTCGTTGCGGAGTCGGAGGATGCAGCGCGTCCTCCGACTCCGCAGCTAACCTCCATGAGTGGGAGTCGCCGAGGATCTGGCTCTGCGTTCCTCGTCATCGTCGCGCTGGTCTTCCTCGCGAGCGGGTGTGCTGGCCTGTCGGGTGACACGCGCGCCGTGGCCGCGCCCGCGGCATCCAGTGACGAGCTGCCGCCGCCGATCCGCCAGGTGCTGCCCAACGGCCTCCGGCTGATCGTGCAGGACCACCGCGCCGCCGACATCGTCACCGTCTACGTCTATGTGGGGGTGGGCGTGCGCTACGAGCGACCGAACCAGCTCGGCTATTCCCACTTCCAGGAGCACATGCTGTTCAAGGGCACGGACAAGTGGGGACCGGGCTACATCGACCGCGCCGTCGAGGGCGTGGGCGGCCGGACCAACGCGACGACCTCGTTCGACTTCACGGACTTCTACATCGTCGTCCCCACCGATGCGATCGAGACCGCCCTCCAGACCCTCGCCGACATGGTCTTCCGCTCGAAGTTCGATCCGAACGAGGTCGCGCGCGAGCGCGAGGTGATCTTCGAGGAGGCGAACATCGAGGCCGACAACCCCAAGACCGCCATCATCCGGCAGCTCTATGGACTGGTCTTCGCCGACAACCCGTACGGCCACCCGGTGCTCGGCACGCGGCCCACGATGAGCGCCGCCACGAGCGAGATTCTCAAGGCCTACAACAAGCAGTACTACACGCCGGAGAACATCGCGCTCGTGGTCGCCGGTCCCGTCGAGGTGAAGACAGTGCGCGCCATGGTGGATCGCATCTGGGGCGTGATCCCGGCCACCGGCTACAAGCCCGCACCCGCTCCGGCTCCGCGCCCGCTCACCGGCATCGTCCGCCGGACGGTGGAGCGCCCCGAGCAGCAAGCCCTGCTCGCCCTCGGCTGGCAGGCGCCGCGCGCCGATGATTTGAGCGGCGACGCCGTCGACCTCGTGACCACGATCCTCGCGGGCTCCGAGAGCTCCCGGCTGGCGCGCCGGTTACGCGACGAGGAACGGCTCGTGTCGACGATCACGATGAACTACTCGGCCCAGATGGGCGGCGGCATCGTGACGCTGCGGGCCGAGCTCGAGGCCAAGGACCTCGAGCGGGTCGAACGCATCATCCTCGAGGAGATCGCGCGCATGCAGGAAGAGGGACCAACCGAAGAGGAGCGGCAGCTCGCCGTGACCAAGTTCGAATCGCAGCACGCCTTCGACACCGAGACGTCCGAGGGGCTCGCCAACGCCTATGCCCTCGCCGAGACCACCTGGACGCTCGAGGCGGAGCTGGGCTACATGGCCCGTCTGGGCAGGATCACGCGCGAGCAGATCCGCGACGCCGCCCGTCGCTATCTCCCGCGCACCGACTATGCGCAGCTCGCCTTCCGGCCCAGGCCATGAGCCGCCGCGCGATCGTCGCAACGCTCTCGCTCGGGTTCGCCGTTCTCAGCCTCCTCGCCACGTCCGGTCTCGCCGGCGCCGCCGACGTCGCGACTGGCGCCGTCACGCGCACGCGTCTGGCCAACGGCATGACCGTGCTCGTGCGCGAAAACCCGACCGCCCCAGTCGTTGCGATGTCGCTGATGCTTCGGATGGGCACGCGCTGGGAGACCCGCGAGACGGCGGGCATCGCCAATTTCCTTCAGCTCATGGTCGTGCGGGGCACGACCTCGCTCGATGGCACCCAGATCGCCGGGGCTGCCGACCGCATGGGCGGGAGTATCGACGCCTACGCCGACGCCGACTTCTCCGAGATCGCCGCCACCGCGCTCTCGCGCTCCTGGGGGGAGATGCTCGATCTCGTGGCCGACGTCGCCCTGCGGCCGTCCCTGCCCGACGGGACGACCCAGGCGGTGCGCGACTTCCTCGTGAGGCAGATCCGCAACCGCGCCGACAAGCCGTACGACGTCGCCCTCGACGGGCTTCTGGCCCGGACCTTCGGCGACAACCCGTACGCCTGGGATCCAGTCGGGCTCAAGGACAGCGTCGAGCGAATGGATCGCGCCGCGCTCCTGGCCCACTACCGGCGCCACTACGTGCCCGGTGGGATGGTGCTGGCGGTCAGCGGCAAGGTGAAGAGTCCGGAGGTGATGGCCAGGGCCGAGCGCCTCTTCGGCGCGCTCCCGGCAGCGTCCGCGCCGGCGCCCAACACCACGGCGCCACCCGCGCCGGCCGGGGCTCGAGTGGTTCTCTCCGTGCCCGGCGCCCAGGCCCAGATCCTCATGGGCGGGCTTGCACCCTCCCTGACCGATCCCGACCTGGCCGCCATGAAGCTCGTCAGCACGGTGCTCGGCGGCGGGCTGGCCAGTCGCTTCTTCTCCGACCTCCGCGACAAGCAGGGTCTGGCCTACACCACCGCCGCCCGGGAGCCGATGCGCGTCGGTGCTGGCTACTTCCTCGCCCTGCTCGGCACGGCGCCGGCCAACAAAGACAAGGCCGAGGCGGCGCTCCGTGAGCAGCTCGAGCGCATCCAGCGTGAGGCCGTGTCCGACGAGGAGCTGCGCGTCGCCAAGGCCTACCTGCTCGGCAGCCTCGCCATGGACCGTCGCACGAATGCGCGCCAAGCGTGGTATCTGGCCTCGCTCGAGGTGGCGGGCGTCGGCCCCGACTACCTCGACCGCTACATGGCCCAGGTGCGCGCGGTGACCGCGGCCGATGTCCAGCGCGCCGCCCAGCGCTACCTGGCGACGCTGCGCACCGTCATTGCGGAGCCTCCGCCCAAGTGATATCGCGGGTCTCAGGCCGGCCGCGGGCCATGGTGGAGGTTCGGCGGTGATGCGCGGGCGCGCGTGGGTCTGGATGGCCACCCGCTTGCCGGTGAGTCTTGCCGTGGCCGGGATGACCGCCTGGGGCGCCGGGGCGGTTTACTACTCGAATCTCCCAGCGCCACGCCTGCGCGGGATTCTGGCGGTGACCTTCGTCACGGCAACCCTCCTGGCGTTCCTGCTGCTGCCGCGCCGGCGCCGCACGCTCGTCGGATTTCTCGTCGTCTTCGCCGCGCTCGTGGTGTGGTGGCTCCAGATCCCAGCCTCGAACGACCGCGACTGGCAGACCGAAGTGGCGGTCACCCCGTGGGCGACGATCGACGGGGACCGGGTGACGATCCACGGGGTACGAAACTTCGACTACCGAACGGAGACCGACTTCGTCCCGCGCTGGGAGAACCGCACCTACGACCTCCGCACGCTCGACTCCGGCGACCTCGTGGCCGTCTACTGGGCCGGCAAGCCCATCGCCCACATCATGCTGAGCTTCGGGTTCGCGGGGAAGGACTACGTCGCGATCTCGATCGAGACGCGCAAGGAGAAGGGCGAGGCGTACTCGACGATCGCCGGCTTCTTCAAGCAGTACGAGCTCGTCTACATCGTCGCAGACGAGCGGGACGTGATCCGCGTGCGGACGACGTACCGCCGGCCGCAGGAGGACGTCTACGTGTACCGGCTACGCGTGCCGAGCGAGAACATCCGCCGCGTGTTCCTCGACTATCTGAAGACGATGAACGAGATGCGCGAACAGCCGCGTTTTTACAACACGCTCACCACCAACTGCACGACGGGCATCCTCTTTCACGCGCGGGTGAACCCTCAATCTCCGCCGTGGTCCTGGAAGATCTTGTTGCCCGGCTACGTCCCGGATTACCTTTACGATCTCGGCCGGTTCGACGCGACGCGTCCGTTCCCCGAGCTCGAGCGCATGTCGCGGGTGAACGAGCGCGCCCATGCCGCCGATCAGGACGCCGCGTTCTCGCAACGTATCCGGGAAGGCCTCCCCGTGCCGGCGCCGCCGTCGCGAGGCGCGGCCGCTCGAGGGGCGAGCGTGGCCCGATAGAGGAGATGTTCAGTGGGACCAAAGTCCTATGGCGTCCGGGCCCAGCCTGGCCAAGTATCCGGCAAAGGCAACTCACCCTTTCTCCGAGGAGAGACACTCATGAGCCACAGACACCTGATCGTCGTGATCACGTTGGCCGCCGCGCTCGGATCGACTGGATGCGCGACCAAGGTCCGGGTGGCCACGAGCAAGATGTGCACGGCCCATGGCGGCACCTACAATGCGTCGACGCACATGTGCACTTACAAAGCCCAGACGCTCAGCGCCAAGCAGAGTTGCGAGCAGCAGAACGGCTACTTCGATACGGCCGCGGGGTTCTGCGAGCTAGGCCAGGACTAGGAGCGGCGCTCCGAGCGCTCCCTGCTGTAGGACTCGCAAAGTGGCCAGAATAGCCCGCGCGCTTCTCGTCTGGCCGCTTCTCCCCTTCCTCATCCTGGTGGTCCAGACCGCCCCCGGCGCGGCGGCGGATCCGGCACCCCCGCCAAAGGCGGCGCCGGTCACACCGCCGGCGCTGGCCATCCCGGTGGCTGAGGTCGCGACGCGGGCCTCGGAGGTGCCGGGCTTCCTCCGGACCCTGACCGCGCCGCTGGCGTCCAACGTCGAGATCGAGATGATTCGCAAGCGTCTGCCCGTTCTCCGCGAGCAGGTCGATCTCCAGCTCGCGGCCGCGGCGACCATTCTGCGAGGCCAGCCGACGCTGGACATGATCCAGGCGCAGCAGCAGCTCTGGCAGGGGACGCAGCTCCAGACGACCGCGTGGCTGACCCTGCTCACACACCGGGCGACCCTCCTGCAAGCGGCGCTGAACAGTCTGGCCGAAGCCAGGAAGACGTGGCGCCAAACGCGAGACGCGTCGGTCGCGGCCAAAGCGCCCGGGCCGATCCTCGCGCAGATCGACGCGGTGCTGGCCGCCATCGACGCGGCGGAGGCGCCTCTCGCGGCTCAGCGCTCGGCCGTGCTGGATCTGCAGAGCGTCGTCGCGCAGGAGGTGGCCCGGTCCGGGAACGCGCTGGCGCAGTTCACCCAGGCTCAGCAGCGTGCGATGGGCGGGATCCTGGCGCGGGACACCCCGCCCTTGTGGGCTACGTCGGCATGGGCACAGGCGCGCGTCACCGTACCTGCCCGCGTGCAAGAGATCGCGGCTGCCTATTGGGGCGATATCGTCCAGTACGTCCTCGACCCGTCGCGCACGATGCCACTTCAGGTCGTGCTCTTCGTGGTGCTCGCGGCGGTATTCTGCGCCGCACGCCGCCAGGTGCGCCAGTCGACCGCGACCGCGCCGGGCGACGGCGAGTCGTCGACTGTGACGGTGTTCGATCGCCCCTATTCCGCAGCGCTGACCGTGACCCTGCTCGTTGCCGCCTCGCCGCATTGGGCGACCCCCCAGAGCGTGCGCGACCTGCTCGAGGTCCTGACACTGGTACCTGTGATCCGGCTGACGCGGCCTGCGATCGATCCAACGCTGGGGCGCGCTGTCTATATCCTGGCCGTCTTGTTCACCCTCGATACCTTCCGACAGGCCGTCGGCGGGGTGCCGGTGCTCGAGCAGGCGGTCCTCGCGGTGGAGATGCTCGCGGGGACGGCAATCCTCGGGCACGCGCTGATCGCCGGAGAGTTCCGGCGCGCGCCGACGCCGGGAGCGGAGACCGAGCGCCTGCGCACCTTCCGAGTGGGCGCCGGCCTCATCCTGCTCTTCCTTGCGACCGTGCTGGTAGCGGGGGCCGTGGGCTACATGCGGCTGGCGCGGCTGCTCGCCTCCGGCCTGCTCGGCAGCGGCGCTCTGGCGCTCTCAACCTACGCCTGGGTCCGGGTGGCAATCGGCGTGGCGACGCTGGCCCTCCGCGTCTGGCCGCTGCGGCTCCTCCAGATGGTCCAGCACTATCCCGACCTACTGGAGCGCCGAATCCACCGGGTACTGCTCTGGACGGCCATCGGTGGCTGGGCGCTGCGCTCCCTGGATCACGTCGGTCTCCTCCAGCCGGCGGTGTCCTTCGCCGGATCGGCGCTCGCGGCCCCGCTCGGACGGGGCTCCATCAGCTTCTCGGTGGGCGATCTGCTCGAGTTCGTGCTCACCCTCTGGCTGGCGTACCTGCTCTCCGCCTTCATCCGCTTCGTCCTGCTCGAGGACGTGTTCCCACGCACGCGGCTCACCCGCGGCATCTCCTACGCAATCTCGAGCCTGCTGAACTACTCGATCCTCGCCCTCGGGTTTCTGCTCGGCCTGGGCGCGCTCGGGCTGGACCTCACCAAGGTGACCATCCTGGCCGGCGCCTTCAGCGTCGGCATCGGCTTCGGCCTGCAGAGCGTCGTGAACAACTTCGTCTCCGGGCTCATCCTGCTCTTCGAGCGGCCGGTCCACGTGGGCGACATCATCGAGGTCGGCAATATTGTGGGCGAGGTATCCCGAATCGGCATCCGGGCCAGCACGGTGCGCACCTACCAGGGAGCCGAGGTCATCGTACCCAACGCGCAGCTCGTCACGGAGCGGGTGACCAACTGGACGCTCTCCGACCGGCGGCGCCGCATCGACCTGCCGGTTGGTGTGGACTACGGCAGCCCGCCCGAAAAAGTCGTGGAGGTGCTTGAGGCGGTGGCGCACGGCCACCCGCAGATCTTGACGGATCCGGCGCCCCAGGCCGTCTTCATCGCGTTCGGCGAGAGCTCGATCAACTTCGAGCTGCGCGCCTGGACGAACCGGTTCGAGCGCTGGCCCAAGATTCAGACCGAGCTGGCCGCGGCGGTGTACGCGGCGCTCCACGCCGCGGGAATGTCGCTTCCCTTCCCCCAGCGCGAGGTGCGCGTTCTCAACGATGGCTTGGCCGGATCCGCCGACGTCCTTTCCGCCGCGTCTTCGAAGCCAGCGAAGCCTCACGGGCACTCTGCCGAAGCGGCTGGATAGCCGGGGCGATGCTCCGCAGTGGAAGGCCGCTCCTGGCGGCCACGCTGATCGCGTGTCTCGCGGGCCCGCTTCAGGGTTTGGCCGCCGAGGTCGACCTCGACGACGCCCCGCTGCTGCGGAAGACCGCCGCGATCAGCGAGGGGATGAAGGAGCTGCCCGCCTTCCTGCGCGACACCGATCTTCGACTGCACCTACGGACCTACTACTTCAATCAGCGAAACTCCAACGACACCGTGAACGAGGCCTGGGCGGCCGGCGGGTGGCTCGCCTATCGATCGGGCTGGCTCCTGGATACCTTTCAGATGGGCGCGACCGTTTACGGCGCGGCGCCGCTCTACGCGCCGGCCGATCGGGACGGCACCGAGCTGCTCGCGCCGGGACAGAAAGGCTTCGTCGTCCCCGGCATCGCCTACGGAGCTCTGCGGTACAAGGAATACGCCCTCCTCACCGGTTACCGCCAGCTGGTCGTTCAGACCTACGTCAACCCGCATGACAGTCGAATGGTGCCGAACACCTTCGAGGGCGTGACGCTCGGGGGCGAGGTCGGCTTCGTCGAGTACCTCGTCGGCTACCTGACGCGCATGAAAACGCGCAACGCCGACGACTTCATCTCGATGGCGGAGGCCGCCGGCGTCAAGGGCAACGACGGGGGGCTCGTCATGGCCGGAATCAACGTGACGCCCGGGCGCGGCTTCAGGCTGGAGCTCACTAACCAATTGGGCGAGGATGTGTTCAACACGGCCTACGGCGGGGTCGACTACGCGCATGCGTTCACCCCGGAGCTGGGCCTGATCCTCTCGGGCCAATACACCGATCAGCGCGCCGTGGGCGGCGATCTCTTGGGTGGGTCGAAGTTCACGAGCTGGGCGACCTCGGTGGGCGGGGCGCGCGTACACCTCCGCTACCAGGATCTGACGCTCATCGGCGCCTTCTCGATGACAGCCAAGGGCCAGAACATTCAGACACCGTTCGGCGTCTATCCCGGGTACCTCCACATGATCGTGAAGGACTTCGATCGCGCCGGCGAGGTGGCCTGGCTGGCCGGTCTCGCCTATGACTTCTCGAAGCTACTCCTTCCGGGGACGAGGGCCGAGCTCAGCTTCGCGCAGGGCACGAACGCCATCAGCCCGAAGACGCGAAAGCCCGAGCCGGATGAGCGCGAATACGATATGACGATCGGCTACGTCGCGCCGAAGAGCAGCGCGTTGCGAGGGTTCAGCTTCGGGGCAGCCGGAGGCATCGTCGACCTCCAGCACGCCGGCAAGCTCGACTACCAGATCCGGTTGATAATCAACTACGAGATCCCGCTGCTGTGAGCAAGTACTGCGGGTCACTTCTTCCTCACAAACTCCACGTCGAAGGTTTGGCCCTGCACCGCCTGGAAATAGGCGCCGACCAGACGGTCCTGGTCCGCCAGGTAGCGCAGGCTGTACGTCGAGCCTGGATAGTTGCTGTCGCGCAGCTCGACGAACAGGCGCACGGCTCCGCCGTCACGCTTCCACTCGGCGCGCGACACTTTGATCGAGCGCGGATTCAAGTAGGCGGCTTCCATCCGCCCGTCCACCTGCATATTGCGGATCTCCAGCACGTAGCCGCCGTCGGGGCGTACCCAGCGGCCGACCAGCCGCTCGACTCCGACCTCGCCCCCCGATGCCACTGCGGCTGGCGTTGAGGTCGTTGCAGACCGTCCGATGACCGCGGCCACCGCCGCGACCAGCAACAGCGCGGCCGCGCCGCCCGCGATCCACGAGGCCCGACGAGGACTCGGCGGGGACGGCGGCGGATTCCCGCGGGTGCCCCGCTGCTTCTTTCGCTTGCTCATTGCGTGCTCCCACGTCATACATGTGGATCCTGCCGGCGCTGGGGAAGCCCTCGGGCAAGGAGCGACGGGACGGGGAGGCGTCGTGGACCGGCTCATCGTCGCCCGCCATCGTGCCTGAGGACAGCATCCTCCCTCACTTTTCCTCGAACGCGAAGATTCGCTTCCAGTCGTTTTTCATGCTGATCACGACCCAGCCCTGCTTCTTGGCCTGGGCCATCAGCTCGTCCGGGAAGGTGCCGATCTTCGACTTCGGCCCATAGGCGTACTCGCGCGTGGCGTCGTCGTGGTGCACGAGCATCATCAGCCGGGCGCCGTCGCCCGCCTGCGTGTACTCCAGCATCTGCTTGTCGCCGATCGAGTTCCCAAACGCAACGACGGGGCGCCGCCCGATCATGAGATGGATGCCCTCGGGCTTGCCCGCCTTGTCGTCGTTGAGCAGGAGCTTGGGCTCCTTGGTGAGCATCGGCCGGCCGCTCTTGTCGTAGCCGAACCGGGTCCCGCCCGCGGAGCCGACCACCTGCTCGGGCGGGATGCCGTATACCGGCTCCGAATAGACGCGCACGAAGTCCTGGCCGCCCCCGGTGACGAAGTAGGTCTTGTAGCCGTTGACGCGGAGGAGCTTCATCGCCTCGAGCATCGGCTGATAGACCAGCTCGGGGTACGGGCGCTTGAAGCGCGGGTGCTT
>Ga0137403_10006785_pt1 | contig 13053 bp, 11 predicted proteins | sample CZOMad2_1_16fung_FD_122057 | JGI IMG/M metagenome (GOLD analysis project Ga0137403, IMG submission 122057) | Vadose zone soil fungal communities from Angelo Coast Range Reserve, California, USA - CZOMad2_1_16fungal (Hybrid Assembly) | ecosystem: Environmental > Terrestrial > Soil > Vadose zone... | reverse complement strand
CAAGTACTACAGCGGATCAGATCTGCGCTTCTTCCTGGCGGGTCAACTCCTATCGAACTTCAATGACACCGTTGGGCTAACTTCTACTGCGACCGCAAGCTCAGTTGATGGCGCGTCTACGGTAGTGTTTGGTTTGCGCGACGGCGTTCCTACAGTTGCGCCGCAAAGACCGGTGCGTGGCCAGGGCGGATTCATCCAACTTGGTTTTCCGCTATCGCGCATCTTTGACGTGGATCCCAAAGGAAGAAATGCCGGCTGGACCGCCTATCTCTATTATGGCTATGACCAAGCCACAGCCCGTGACGCGCGCCGCTTTGGCGCACGCGGCTCAAGAAGCGATCTCTTCTCCGGCAATTTGCAGTACAAATTCAATTCGTTAGTGACCTTCGGCTACGAGCAGGGACTTTATCGCACGCGTGCTACCGATCGTTTTGGAGCTCTGCCGCTCTTTCGAGGTATTCCAAGCTTTACCACGCATAACATTCGCTCGGAGTTTGCGGCGATTTTCTCGTTTTAGTTTTCGCCCTTAAAGAAAACAGGAGATTCAGACTGTCGAGACTGGGAATAGAACGTGAAGATAGGTAAGCCTTGGTAGTGGGTCAGTTTGGAATTAACAGTCTAATTGGAGCTGATTACCTGGATGGTCGGTAATAAGGATTCAGGCCAGCGGCGTGGTCGGTAATGTCGAGAATTTGGTCAATCTCGGGTACTTCCTTGCGAATGATCGCTTCTATACCTTGCCTCAAAGTAAAATCTGCAGCGCCGCATCCCTGACAACCGCCGCCCAACCGTATGTATACGTTGTTATCCTTCACGTCAATCAGTTCAACAAAGCCTGCATGAGCGGCCACGCCGGGATTGATCTTATGAGCCAACAGATACTGAATCTTTTCTTTCGTTCCCCTTCCCATCAGCATCATTCGATCCTCAATCTGCTCCTGGGATAGTGCGAACCCCGAAATCAGAAAGGCCTCAAGAATCATCTCAACGCGTTTGCTGAGTTCTTCCCAGTCTCGATGAGGACTTTTCGTCAGGACCAACAGGTGTCCGATCAACTGAACCCGAGCTATGTTTTCAATCTCAAAAAGTTTCTGCGCGAGCAGGGATTGCTCAGCCTGAGCCTTATTGTCAAAGGTCGCCGTTCCAATATGGAGCGTACGATTGACAGTAAACCTGCAAATCGCAGGGTTCTGCTTATCCACTTCGTTGGTAATCGTGAGTGTTTCGTTGGTCAAAGCATCCTACCCGGCTTCCCGCTTCTGCTTCCTCAGCCCAGAAGATCCATTCTGCGCCATTCTTATGTTCTCGCGAAGTCAAAGCAATTCGCGCTCCTCAGGCAGAGCGCGTGCGCCGCAATACATGTTAGCATACGCACACCGTGTGATATCCGATAGCCTAAAACCACTGAACCCCTAAATATTAACATCCTCTACGGGACTGGTAACACGATCTCAACAACCAGACACCTGAACAAAAATGTAATAATGACGACACGGCTTTGGACAGAAACTAAATAAGCGAAGCCCCTGGTTGTTTCCTGATGCTTCTGCGAAAGTAGGGTGACGACGGTGGCCGATCGCGCAACTTGAGCGCATACGCCAGGGAACTTTAGTTTCACGACCACAATGGAACCATCACTCACCTCTGTTGGCGTCTTTGCTTTGCTCGGGCTGGGCCTGGTGTTCGGTCTCAAGCACGCGACCGAAGTGGATCACGTCGTGGCTGTGTCGGCGATCGTGAGCGAGCATCGCAGCGTTTTACGCTCCGCCCTTGTTGGTGGCTTGTGGGGAGCAGGACATACGGCGTCACTCGTCATCGTCGGCGTGCTGGTGCTGGTGTTTCGCGTGACCATCCCACTGCCGGCAGCAAACTGGCTGGAGTTAGCTGTGGCGTTGATGATTATCGGACTTGGGGTGCTGGCGATGGCCAAGGTTTTGCGCCGGAGAAACGACGTTCACCTGCATCGGCACAGCCATGATGGACAGTCGCACGTGCATATTCATTTCCATGAGCGCGGCACTCAACACGAAAGCGACGCCTCACTTTTCCCACAAGCTTCAGAAGCGTCAAGTCCATCTCACCCATCCCACTCACACGCGATTTCGCGGGTGGGCTTTAAACCACTCTTCGTCGGTGCGATGCACGGGCTGGCGGGATCGGCAGCGTTGACCTTGCTGGTGTTGACACAGATTCAATCTGCGTGGCTGGGATTGCTTTACCTGGCGCTATTTGGCATCGGGTCAACTTTTGGCATGCTACTGATGTCGGGTTTAATTGGACTGCCCTTCGCGCTCAGCGGGAGGCGGCTCACAAGTATTAACTATGGACTACAGTCCGCGGCGGGCATGTTGAGCATTGCTTTCGGACTATGGTATGCGTACGACACCGTCATTACGAACGGTCTTTGGCGAACAATTCTCTAAATCCTCCTGAGGCTACTTGCAGGAGTGGATCAGTTAAGGTTGTCTGTTAGTTCTTAGTAGTCGCGCGTTAACAGGAAGCTGAAGCTTACCTCTCGAGCGCTCACCTGATTGAAAACGCGTGACTGGCTATTGCCCAATCGGTGGATCGCTGATAGTCGCCGGCTGTGTCGGGTTGACGTGGATGGTGTTGCTGTCTGAGTCGAGGTAGAAATGGTTCTTGCCCGTAGCGCCGACGCCTTCAGTCACTTGTGGATCGGCATTGACTGCGTAACCAGGCGGTGTGGATGTTGACTTCGGAATCACCCGCATCTGGAAAAGATAACCCTCAACGACCGGCGTGGTTCCCGCAAAGCGAGTGTCAAGCATATTTTCTTTCAACATCTCGTCGAAGGTTCCAAATGTCGTGCGCTGGTGAGAGTTATAAAAAAGCATTTGTTGCTCGGCGATTGTTCTGAGGGTCTTGATAGCCGCCGCCTCATTGGCCGACTTCACCGCTGCCTTCCAACCGGTTACGCCGACAGCAATCAAAATTCCGATAATCGCAATAACGATCATCAACTCAATCAGCGAGAAGCCCTGTTCAGCAGTACGTTGCCTTTTATCCAATTTCATAATAACTCCTCGCGCATCATTACACGCATAATGTATCTGACGGTTCCCGTGATTACGTAAAACTCGGGGCGAACTTGGGAGCCCGCGGGTGTAATCAAGCTGGCACCAAGTTTACTACACCAGATTGCGAACGTCATGTCAGGAGGTTTCGAAGGGGGGTTACAGGAGGGTGGAGCGGAGTGGAAATCCTTGATTTTCTGACTGTCGGACTTACTTGACGCTAGACCAATTCAGAGAGAACTCTCGCTCCCACTGTCTTTGCATATCATGAATTAGTTCATTTTTCTTTCGCGCAATTTCCGCAATCTGGTCTGCCGTGGGTGACTCGGGGAGTTGCAAGAGCAATCGGTCTTTCAGATCGTCCAGCGCCTGTTGCTTCCGATACTGCCACCCGGATTTTCCTTCAAATTTCAAGACTGACGCAAAGAGTGCAAGCACGCCAGGTAGCAAGGCAATGGCGCCTGTTTGTTTGATGCTGAGGACCCCTGATAACCCACCGACGCCGGCGACGCCGCTTGCGCCTAGGGCTAATACCATTAAGGTGATGGAAATCCAGTGGTCAACCTTTGCCCTGAAACGTGCTCTCTTGCCGCCATTCGCAAGCTCGGTTTTCAGGAGGTCAATTCTATTTTGTATTTCTGGAGTGTTCGCCATAATGAGGTTGTATGTTCGTAGGCTGTCTGAAAAGAGTGCGGTAAAAGTACTTAAGTTCATTCAGTATTGTCAATTGCTTCTTGCTCCGCTTTACGTGCGGGAGCGAGTTTTAGCATGTAGAATGAAGGAAATTTGGGCTGGACGGAGAACTAGTTGATGAGACGTCTCGAACCGGTAAAAGGCCAAACGCCACTAGTCACGGCTGAGGCGGTGGAAAAGATCGAGCGCCTGCAACAGGCAATCGAGACCGTAATCAAGGGTAAAAGGGAAGCCGTCCGGCTGGGCATAGTTGCGCTGATTGCCGGCGGACACTTGCTGGTTGAAGATGTTCCCGGAGTCGGCAAAACTACCCTGGCGCACGCCCTGGCCCGCGCACTTCACTGTAGCTTTCAGCGCATTCAGTTTACCTCTGATCTCCTGCCCTCTGACGTTATTGGACTCTCAATCTACAACCAGCATACGAACGTCTTTGAGTGGAAACCGGGGCCAATCTTCGCTAATGTTGTCTTGGCCGACGAGATCAATCGCACTACGCCAAAGACGCAGTCTGCTTTGTTGGAGGCCATGGCCGAACGACACGTGACGGCCGAAGGCATTACACATCCGTTGCCGGCGCCGTTTATTGTCGTGGCAACTCAAAATCCGATTGAACACCACGGTACCTACCCGCTGCCTGAGTCGCAGCTGGATCGGTTCATGCTGCGACTGCGCATAGGCTATCCGCCGATAGCTGACGAAAAGCAGATTCTGCGCGATCGAGAATACAGCGATCCACTCGACGATCTTCGGCCAGTGATGACTGCAAGTGAAATTGTAGAGCTGCAACAAAGCGTCGCGGATGTTGCTGTAGACGATGCGCTCATTGAATACCTGATGCGCATCGTCGCCGCCACTCGCGATTCAGAAATGTTGGACTTGGGGGTCAGCCCGCGGGGAACGTTGTCGCTCTTCCGGGCGGCGCAGGCGCTGGCGCTGAGTGAGGAACGTTCCTATTGCATTCCCGACGATATTAAGCGTCTTGTTCTCCCCGTCTTTGCCCACCGCATTCTCGTCAGTACACGCTTCGCCTCCTCGATGCGCCGCAGCGAAGAGGCGGAAGCAGTTTTGACAGAAATAATGAAAACCGTCAGCGTGCCGCTCTAGGAAGGATGAAGGATGAAGGCGGAACGACACGAGAATTCAGCGCTTCATTCGTTAACGCAGGGCAAACATGAGCCACAACTTTGAGAAAAGCCGCCCGGCTTCCCCTTTATCCTTCATCCTTCATCCTTCATCCTTAGCAAAGTGGCGCAACGCCATCCTGGGAACGCTCCTGGTAGCCGCCGGTCTTGCCGCCGCTCTCATAACCATTCTAGCTCGCCAGACAGAGAACTATGCGCTCGCAGCCGTGGCCGCAATCATGTCACTGGTGAGCGCTGCCTTGATGCTGATCTTCATCGTGCCACCGTTGGCGCGGTCCGCGCGTATCGAAGTGAAGCGATTGGATTTTCCAGTTGAAGTAACAAGTGGAGGCGGCATCTTTCTGATTATTCTGGCTGTGGTTGGTTTCGCCGCGTGGAATACCGGAAACAATCTTCTCTTCATGATCTTCTCCTTGCTCTGTTCTACGTTGTTTGTCGGCGGAGTTGCGGCGCGAGCTTCGCTGCGCGACCTGATCGTGTCGGCGCGTTTCCCTGACCACATCTTCGCCCGCGAAGCAGCGCCGGTTATCGTTACGCTGCGAAATGCCAAACGCCTGTTGCCCTCATTCTCGATTCTTGTGGAAGCGCGTGGGCCACGCGACTCGGCCGGCGAATCAAAGCGCAAACTCCGCCGGCAACGTTTCGTCAAACGACCGCTTGCTTATTTTACGTATGTGCCGCATCGCGCTGCGGCGGAGCAGCGAGTTGAGCAATTGTTTACCAGCCGTGGTCACGTGCTGATCAACGGATTCGAATTGTCGACGCGTTTTCCGTTTGGGTTTTTCCGCTTCCGCCGCCGGCTGCGGGCGCGCAATGTGGATTTCGTCGTTTACCCGAAGCCGGAACCCATCGGAGACGAGCTCCATTTGCTTCCCACCTATGCGGGACGCCTGGCTTCGGCAAGGCGCGGCGTAGGTCAGGATCTCTTTTCCCTTCGCGACTATCAACCGCAGGATGATTTGCGTCACATCGATTGGAAAGCAACCGCGCGCTCGCGAAATCTGACCGTGCGGGAATTCACCGCCGAGGACGAGCGCCGTATTACCATCGTTCTCGATACTCGAGACCTGTCTGATTCCGGTGAAGAGAACTTTCTACTGAGATTCGAGGCGGGCATCATCCAGGCTGCTTCACTTTTGAAACACTTTGTTGATGAACGCGCGGAGGTGCGATTGATGCTGGGAGACGATTTGGGACGCTACGGCGGCGGCCTGAAACATCTTTATGCGTGTCTTCGACGGCTCGCCCTCGTAAGTCCTCAAAAAGAAAACGGTGAGGCGGAACTTTCGACATCCATGAGCGATCCGGGAAGTGTGAAAGACGACAATGCGTTTGACGAGGAGTACGCGATCGTACTGACCACCGCGCCACCAGGCTCAATACCGGCAAGAATCTGGCGGGCCTCCCACGTAATCCACGTCTGAGAGCAAACCTTAGCTGATGGCCACGCTCGCTCCAGTCCAATCAATTCCAACCCACAGTTATCCACCCGGGATTCTGCAACTGGTGGCCACCTGCTTCTTTCTCTCAGGCGCCACGGGATTGATTTACGAAGTGCTCTGGGCACGCATGCTGGGTCTCGTTTTCGGCGCGACCACGCTGGCAGTGAGTACTGTGCTGGCCGCGTTCATGGGCGGGCTGGCGCTGGGAAGCGCGCTGGCCGGTCGAACAGGAGCAAGAGTCAGCCGGCCCGTCCGCGCCTATGGGCTGCTCGAAATGGGCATTGCTCTTTACGCGCTGGCCGTGCCTTTCTTGTTTAGCCTCGTCGACAATCTCTACGCCGTAATCTGGCAGCACTTTCATCCGGGCTTCTTTGTTTTTAGTTTGTGGCGCTTCCTGCTTTCCTGCCTGATGCTGCTTGTGCCCACGACGTTGATGGGCGCTACGCTGCCGCTGCTGTCAGCCGCACTCGTGCGATCGGCCGGACAAACATCAACCTCAGTAACGAGGCTTTACACGCGCAATCTTGCCGGCGCGATCTGCGGCAGTATCGTCGCCGGGTTCTTCCTGTTACCAGTCTTTGGTGTTCGGGCCACGATCCATACCGCGGCTATCATCAACATCATCATCGGCATCGTTACGATCCTTGCTGATCGACGAACTGAGACTTCATCGAGCGCTGCAACAGCCAACCCACCCGGCGTGCCCACAGAAGAAGCATTACCTGGAATAGAAGAGGTGCTCCTCGCCGGCGATGTTGTCCACCTGGCCACGCGGGCTGCCCGAGTGGAGACCCCGGGCGATGGGACTCCGGGCAATGCAAAGTTCTGGCTGCTTTGCGCTTTCGTTTCCGGCTTCGTGACAATCAGCACTCAGGTAGCCTGGACACGCATGCTCACAATGATTGTCGGTTCCAGCACCTACGCCTTCAGCATCGTCGTCGCTCTTTTCCTGCTGGGCTTATCGGGCGGAGCGTACGTGATTGCGCGAAAGAATCTCTCCGGCAAACTGCGAGAGAGCGTCCTCAGAGTCGAGCTTGTGACCGCCGTTAGTCTTTTTCTCAGCCTGTTAGTGGTGAACCGGATTTCGGGATTGCTGATTGCAGTCGGTCTTAGTTTGCACATTAACAGTTGGGCCGGACTGCTCACGTTGCAGACAGTTTCGGTTGCTCTCCTGATTCTGCTGCCGGCATTCCTGATGGGAACGGTCATGCCCCTGGTACTCGTTTGGGCAGGCACTAACTCCAGGGATCAGTCGGTGCAACTTGTTGGCCGCAGCTATGCGGTGAACACGATTGGCGCGATCGTAGGAGCGTTTGGCGCGGGATTTGTCCTGATCCCGAGATTCAGCACGCGATTCACAATCCTGTTTGCAGCGGCCCTCTGCGTGATAGTTGCGGGCCTGGCCTACCAACCTAAAGTTGACGCGCGAGATCGCGATCTTCAGCAGGCGATTGCCGCCGGTCTCACTCTGGTTCTAATCGTTCTGTTGTTTTTGGCCGCTCCGCGAATGAATTTGGCTAATCTCTCGGTCGGAGCATACGACAGTCTGGTGCGCGTGCTGGCAAAGTCGCGCGGGGGTGTTGATGATGGCTCGGTTCAGTTGCGTGGGCCGGACACACACGAACTGTTGATGTACGAAGAGGGCCCTACCTCGACGGTTTCGGTGCGTAAAGACTGGGACATAACATCGATGGCGATCAACGGCCGCACCAACGCCTCAGATCGCGAAGATATGCCTACACAAGTAATGTTGGGTCAGATGCCGCTGCTCTTGGCGCCGCGCATAAGGAACGCGCTGGTCGTGGGCTATGCGACCGGAGTTACGGCTGGCGCCATGTTGCAATCGCCGATTGAGTCGCTCGAATGTGTGGAGCTTGAACCGGCGACGGTCAACGGTTCGCGCTTTTTTGAGCACGTCAATAACCACCCGCTGAACGATCCGCGCCTGCACTTAATCATTGACGATGCCCGCACGTATTTGCGTGTTACACCGACGCGCTACGACATGATCGTGAGCGAGCCCAGCCATCCGTGGGTGCCGGGCGTTGCCAATCTTTTTACGCGAGAGTTTTTCCAACTGGGCCGTAACCGGTTGAATGACGACGGGGTTTTTGTTCAGTGGTTGCAGATATACCAACTCTCAACCGACAGTTTGCGCTCCATCCTGGCAACTTTTCATGAGACGTTTCCCCAGGTGTTGGTTTTTCGAGTTGAGGGGGCCTGGAAAGGGAAAGACCTGCTGCTAGTTGGTAGCAAGATCCCTTTGACACTCGATCGGATGAAGGAGCGGATTGGCGATCCCCGAATCTCAGCAGAGCTCGCGCGTGTGAACATCAAGAGTGAAGCGGATGTGAGAGCATGGTATATCTGCGATGAAAGGCAATTGGCGCCGGCATTAGCGGGAGCAGTCATAAACACCGACGACAACATGCACATTGAAACAACGGTGCCACGCGAAGCGTTTCGTCCTTTCATGGAGACGAATGCCACGTGGCTCGAAGCTCTGGCGCGTAAATGAGTCTGGAGTCTGGAGTCTGCAGTCCACGGTTAAATCATAACGACTCGCTCTTGGAATGTCCTCAAATTTCTTAAACGTTGCCATTTGTCGGCTCCTTTCTGTGGTCATGGTCAATGAGCGGTTTGTTTAGGTGAATTCTCTTCTACCTTTAAAACAAGCGGACTACCGACTCTCGACTCCAGACTCCAGACTGTTAACCTATCGGACAAGCTTGCACAGCAACCAATTGCCACCGGTTATCACGTTTGGAATAGACTTCAATGACTTTGTATTGGCCTTCGATCTCTCGCCCTTTGTAAATCCACTTTGCTGAATCACGCGAGGTCAGTACTGCAGTGCTGCCAAATACGCGCACGCCGAGTTGGTGGCGAGTGATGTGCTCAACGATGAGGTCGCCCGAAGTGACATCGGAAATAAATTGCGTTCGGTCGTCACCCTCCAGCGGGTAAGTAAAGAGGAAGTCCTCCGACATAAGACGCTCAAGTGTTGCTTCGTCGCGGCGCACCAGCGCCTTCACCCACTCGTCGTTCATCTGCCTCAATAGTTGCTCGGTTTCAATCCTCGAAAGGTGCTCGGCGGGTTGGGCGTTTGACATAGCGTGGGCTCCATCGACGTGACATCGTCATCGTTCTAACGATTTCAATAAGCTATTAAGCTGAGTCAAATCCATCGATTCGGTTAGCAATAGCTGTTCGAGACCCTCGGCAAGTTCGGAGCCCCCGACCTCTCGCATCTGCCCAGTTAGTTCAGGTCTCGAAGCCGGGTAAACCCCTTTTTCCAATAGGTCCGCACGGACCAGATGGGTCAAATAGGAGATAGCTTGTTCGCGTGCCGCGTACTCGTCACCTAGCTTTAGTATCTCGGTTAGATGGCGATAAACAGTTGCGGCCCTTTCGCGGGCACGTTTCGCAGAGGGTAGCGGTAGACGAAAACGCCAAGAGTTAACTAACTTATCCCAGAAATTGTTTTGTTGATACAAGACGCGACCGAATTTGATCGACCAAGTAAGTAGATCATGACCACTCCCAAGCTTCTCTTCAATCCCATCTAGAGAGTATGTGCGCAGATCGACCTCTATCGGTGGAGCCTCGTTAAGGGAGTTCAATCCTGTGCACAAAGCGAGCAAATCGATGTCTGTGCTGGATACATTAGGACGAACTGCGGAGCCAATGGCGACTATGGCGATAATGTTGGAATTGCGGCTGGCTGAGGAAACAAAAGTCAAAGTCCAATCCTTTGACCGCTTAGTGGGCCAGCGAAGGACTTGATCAAATGAATACTCCGTCTCCCTCTGTAGTTCACTCAGTGTCATCAGAATCAGTTTCCAGAAGTTCCGCCACCGCGTCTACATAGGCTTCAATTTGGACCGCAATCTCCTCCGCATTCAACTCGGGAGCATCGACATCACCGTACGCAGCAGCTTTCCTGGCCTCGTTGAGATCACGAAGCAACGACTCTACGGTTGGGAGTCCGTGCTGCTCGTGCAAGTCCCCCGCAATATCCGCTTTTACCCAGTGATTCTTTGGAGTGGGTATTCCTAAGTGTTTTGCCGCGGCTTCTACAGCGTTCTCAAGACAATAGAACCCATATAATGAAAGATATCCCAGTCCGTTGGAGCATCCCAAGCCGATTGCACCCGTTCTAGATGGCGACGGGCCAAGGCTAACTTTTCGTTTGCACTTTGCATTCAGAAACCAATATAACCTGACCGTTTGCGAACCGGTCTCCCATTCGTCGCTCTGGGATTCCTACATACTGCTAACTCTATAACATCCCCGTTAACTTTAGCTAGATCTCTAGAATGAAGGAGCGCCGGAGGTTATCGGCAGCCTGTTCACCGCTCCTAATGCAATCTGGAATGCCGAGTCCTGAATAAGCATTCCCGGCCAGCGCGAGGCCGGGCAGGGCAGCAAGACGCTCTTTAATTCTCTTGATCCTTTCCTGGTGGCCCACGTGATACTGCGGCATCGAACGCTCCCACTTCGAAACCTCGGTAAACAGAGGCGGTTGTGCAATGCCCAGCAGGTCACGAAGGTCCGCACGCACCCGTGAAATCAACTCATCCTGGCTGAGCTCAAACATCTCAGGCTGCAGCGCTCCTCCCGCAAACGCGCGCAACAGCGCGTGACCGTGAGGTGCGCGGCCAGGAAACTTCACACTGCTGAACGTACAAGCGATCAGCGAGCGCCGTTCAATGAAAGGCACGACGAAGCCGAAACCGTCGAGCGGATGCGGAATATCTTCGCGCTTATAGGCCAGATTGATCGTCGCGCTTGAGGCATAGTTGATGCCGTCCAACTCCGTGGCTAGTTGAGCATCGGCACTGCTCAGTAAGCGCGCACTGACAAACGCGGGCAGTGCGAGACAAACGCCGTCGGCTACGAACGTCTCACCGCGATTGGTCCTGATTCTCCAGATGGCAGCCTTGTCGCCTGCAATCGGATCGCCTTCGAGTGTGAGAGATTCAACAGCAGTGTTTACTCGAATTGAAGTTTCACCTGGACCCTCCTCTTCCGAAATTCGAGATTCGAAATTTGAGTTCTGAGATCTGGAACTCAGGATTTGTTCCTCGAGTTTGTCAGTGAGTAACTGCATGCCACGATCGAAGGAAAGAAACAGGCTGTACCGGGCACCACTAGTTTCCTCGGCAAAATCCGAACCCTCCCTAACAGCCGAGCTTCTACTCTGTTTGCGCAGCGCGCGAATCAAACTGCGATGTTCACGCTCCATTTCCAGAAAGCGCGGCATCGTCGCCCGCAAGCTAAGCTGCTCGGGATCAGATGTATAGATTCCTCCAACCATCGGCTGCGCCATTCGCTGGAGGGCTTCACGTCCCAATCGCCGGCGCACAAAGTGAGCCAGGCTCTCATCGGTAGTTACATCCGCATTACCGTTCAGATTGCGTCGCGGCAGCAGGAGGTCGAGCGCCATTCTGGCCTTTCCCGCCCAACTAAAAATTTCACTTCTAACAAAAGGCCAAAATCGCGAGGGAGCCAGCAAATGAAACCCTTCAGGCACCGGCAGTAGCCGCCCTTGCCTGACAACAAAACTGCGGCGATGGTGCTCGTTAGTTTTTATCAGGTGAGATTCGAGGCCGAGGCGCTTAACCAATTCCAGTGCCGCGGGCTTCTTCGAAATGAATGAATCCGGCCCGCTTTCGAGCAAAAACCCGTCGCGCTCCCGAGTTTGAACGATCCCGCCAAGACGAGGGCCGGCTTCAAGCAGGGTAAGATCAACTTGCCTTCCAGACTCGTGGCTGCGCTCGACGGGGTAGTGGTCACGGTGATGGGACTTGAACCCATATCGCCCCGCTCCTAGTGTCTCGTTGCTGAGACGATGACGCTAGGAAGACGGCGGGGGCTCTATCCGTTTGAGCTACACCGCGCTCGTCTGTGTGTTAGTGCTCCGTGTACCTTGGTCGTTCTTCGGCTGCGCGGTCCATCTCCGCGAACCGCCCATACACGTAAGCGCGGTCTTGGTCGTTCCGCGCTGCAACCAGTCCGACGCTCTCGACTGCACCTCGGTATAGAAAAACTCCGAAAGCTCGCGCTGCTTCCGACCAATCGACTCGAGATTGTCGAATTTGAGTTGATAGCCAAACTCCGCGACGATCGGAACGTTGGTCGTGCGCACCCGCCACACCGCAACCGTCGCCTTCGCCTCGAGCTTATGCCCGAACTCCAGCATCCCTAGATCGACCTGGTACTCCTGTATCGATACGCCATTGACCACGGCGAGCGCGGCCTTGGGATTCGCGTCTATCTTTTTCAGCGCCGGAAATGCGTCCGCGGTCGTTTCGAAGCGTTGGGTCAATATGATGTTAGGAGTATCGAGCTCGCAATTGTGCGAATAGACCAGCCGCATCCCGAGCGCGCCGTCCTTGGGAAGCAGGATTTCCTCCTTGAACTTCATCGTATACGCGCACGGCAGCAACGGACGCGGGTCCACCGCCAGCGCCACGTTCTTGTCCGGATGACGAAACTTCAGCACCAGCTCGTGCCTCGGGTCGGGCAGCCCGTGATGGTAAAAGGTGCGCTTCCTTAAAATAAATCCGTGATTGTAAAGCTTGAAGTGCGGCGTGTCGTAAAAGACCACCTCGCGCTGATGCGGCTTTATCGACTCGTCGATCTTGCCGAGCTTGATTCCCAGCGACTTGGCCGCGTGATGCGCTATCTTCCAGAACTTGTGAAAACCCTTCTCATCCGGAAACCGCTCCGGCTTCA
>Ga0137403_10006784_pt1 | contig 13053 bp, 8 predicted proteins | sample CZOMad2_1_16fung_FD_122057 | JGI IMG/M metagenome (GOLD analysis project Ga0137403, IMG submission 122057) | Vadose zone soil fungal communities from Angelo Coast Range Reserve, California, USA - CZOMad2_1_16fungal (Hybrid Assembly) | ecosystem: Environmental > Terrestrial > Soil > Vadose zone... | reverse complement strand
GACACCATGCTGGCGCGGATCGTCGATATGGTGGCGCGGGCGCAGCGCTCCCGCGCGCCGATCCAGCGTCTCGCCGACCGCGTCGCTGGCTGGTTCGTGCCCGCGGTGATTGCCACAGCCCTGGCCGCGTTTGCGGCCTGGATGGCGTTCGGGCCGGAGCCGCGCTTCTCCTTCGCCATGGTCGCGGCCGTGACGGTCCTGATCATCGCCTGCCCCTGCGCGCTGGGGCTCGCCACGCCGATGTCGATCATGGTCGGCGTCGGACGCGGCGCCCGTTCGGGCATCCTCATCCGCGACGCACAAGCGCTGGAGCAGTTCGAGCGCATCGATACCATCGTCATCGACAAGACCGGTACGCTCACCGAAGGCAAACCAAAACTGGTGTCGATCGTGACCGCGAACGGGATCGACGAGAACGAATTGCTGCGGCTTGCCGCCAGTGTGGAGCGCGGCAGCGAACATCCGCTGGCTCAGGCGATCCTCCATGAAGCGAAGGCGCATGGGCTCGCGCTCGGCGAGGTCTTGGGCTTCGCCTCGCCTTCGGGCAAGGGCGCAAGCGGGACCGTCGACGGCAAGCTGGTGGCGCTCGGCAATGCCATGTTGATGGCTGAACTGAACGTTGCCACCCAGGAGCTAGACACCGCCGCGGAGACGGCACGGCGCAACGGTGCCACCGCGATTTTTGTGGCGATCGGCGGCCGCGCCGCCGGCGTCATTGCCATCGCCGATCCGATCAAGCCGTCGGCGAAATCGGCGCTTGCGGCGTTGCGCGGCGAAGGCCTGCGCATCGTGATGCTTACCGGCGACAATGCGACGACCGCGCGCGCGGTGGCCTCACAGCTTGGTATCGATGAGATCGAGGCCGGCGTATTGCCGGAGCGCAAGGGCGAGGTTGTGCAGCGGCTGCGCGCCGAAGGCCGCCGCGTCGCCATGGTCGGCGATGGCGTCAATGACGCGCCGGCGCTGGCCGCTGCCGACGTCGGCGTCGCGATGGGCGGCGGAACGGATGTAGCGATCGAAAGCGCCGGCGTCACGCTTCTGACCGGCGACCTCTTAGGCCTGGTGCGGGCGCGGCGGTTGTCGGTCGCGACCATGCGCAACATCCGCCAGAACCTCGCGTTTGCGTTCGTCTACAATTCCGCCGGCGTGCCGATCGCCGCCGGCCTGCTCTATCCGGTGTTCGGCATCCTGCTCTCGCCTATGGTGGGCGCCGCCGCAATGGCGCTGTCGTCGGTCAGCGTGATCACCAACGCGCTGCGGCTAGCGCGGACGAGGTTGGATAGGGTGTAAGTCTTTGGTGCGCATTGTCTCACTCATGTGATCTGACATTCCACTGATGCCCCGTGAGGGAAGCGCCATCAACCGGGGTGGAAAGAACGGGTTCACCAGGAGGAAAACGAACCCCCGAAAGGCGAGCGCCAATAAGGCAGGCGATCGCGTGGGCCCGCGTACCCGAATTCGGTCCCCGGAACGCGTCGCCGACTCTTGATGCCTCCTTGCGGCTCGCCGCTCATCAGCACCACGAAATCCGTGCCCTTGCCGGTCTCCGAGCTCAACGCCTCGTCCGTGACGATCAGGGAAGATCGCGGTCCAATCCCGGCGATGTGATCCAATGCGTCCTGCGGAATGACAAGTCGATCGAGCGCGGCCTTCGCGCCGTCCTGGTCCGTCCGCATCGGCGCAACGTCGCGACCAGTGGACCCGCGCGCCCGGCGATCGGGCTCGATTGCGTCGCTGCGCGGACGTCCGCCGTCCAGGGAGACGACGCTCCATCGCAAGTTGCTGTCGTCGCTCGACCGCCCGATGGCGGTGAAGACATGCGTGCCAATCCGACGATCGGGATCTGCGATCGTGACCGGACTTTCAAAGATGGGCTCGAAGGCTTGCCGGACGTAAAGGCGCTGGGTCTTGCGGCTGATGAGCACCGATACCGGCTCTAGCTCGCGCGTCGCCTGACGTGCCGCCTCGGCTGCCGCGGCCCGCGCAGTCTCCGCGGCGGCGGCGGCTTCACGCGCGGCCGCGGCAGCATCGAGCTTCGGTTGCAACTCCGCCTTTGCGGCAACCAATTGCATCTGCAACTCCGCGATCCTGGCGACTACCTGCGCCTTGGCGCCTTCGGCCTGCTCCTTTGCCTCGGCCGAGATGGCAGAGCCAAGCGTAGCCTCGGCGGCCGCCAGTTGCGCCTCAGTTCTGAGCTTCAGATTTTCCGCCACGCGCACCGGCACCATCGCCCGCGTGACCTCCCGGAAGGCCGTCGTGGAGGCGAGCCTGGCCTGAGCCGCCTTCCTCGCCGCCTCTTCAGCCTCTCCGGTACGGGCGGCAGCCAGGGTGCCGGCACCCGGCTTCGGCCGGAACAGAACCGGGTGGGCGATCTCAACCGGCGCCACGTCGGTTGGCGCTACGATCGTCCGCATCCCCAACGCAGTCGCGTTGAACAGGCGTGCTGCGAAATCGAAGGGCATCCGCACGCAGCCGTGGGATGCCGCATATCCTGGCAGGGGGCCACCGTGGAGCGCGATGCCCGACCAGGTGATGCGTTGCATATGGGGCATGTAGGCATCGTCATACAGGTTCGAGTAATGCTCTGCTTCTTTTTGAATGACGCTGAAGATCCCGGCGGGCGTCTCGCGTCCCTTCTGGCCGCTCGACACCGGCGCCCGGAAGATCCAGCCATTGGTGTCATAGACGGTGATGCGCTGGCTGTGGAGCGAAACGATTGCCATGATCGGCTCGCCGGCTGTGCGCGACTGGTTGGACTCGACCGAGTATTGGCTCCGACGGTCTGTGGCGTCCGCATGATCTCCGGCCGCGATCAGCGCGGCCAGACTCGCAATGGCAAGATGCGCGGGCCGCAGCCTTGCCTGCCTGCCTTTCGGGTTCACAAAACGAGACCTCATCCGCGGTTTATCTGATTGGGGCAACGCCAGCTTGCACTCAGGAGACTGGTAACGCCATTGGGTCGAACTTGCCAACCCGGAACTTCGCCCGAATGTTCCCGGATGGGTCGGAGCCAGCATCCTCGTTTTGACATGCACAGAACCAGCTTGCTCGAAAATTCAAATTGGCTTGTTGAACCTTTGGCTGATGCCAGATGACATAACTGCGCTGGGGAATTTAAGGACCCGGTGACTGAACAACGCCGCCGGGCGATTATACTCCGCTCGGGCGGCGTTGTGCTTTTAGGGGCGTGCTGACACGTCGACAAAGGCAGGCGGCCTTACTCTTCAAGACTGACTTTCACGGTAGTGGGCGCGCGGCCGTCGCCTCGGTCCGCGGCACAATATGCGTCACTTTCTGAGGCGCACTCGCAATCGGGACCGAGAGATTTCGGGTGAGGGATTCTCACACGCCGGATAAGGAGAAACATCCTACGCGCGCCTTAACAGCGGCGGTGCGCGCCGCTCGATCTCCGCATCAAGCCGCGCCGCGAGCTCGGCACTTACCTCCACCATCGGCAGGCGGACTTCGGCGCTGTCGATCAGGCCGGTGCGCGCCAGCCAATATTTTGCTGCCGCCGGGCTTGGCTCTGCGAATAGCAGCTTCGTCAGATCGGCCACGCTCTCCCAGCGCGCCCGCGCGGCATCCAAATCGCCTTCGCTGACGAGCGCGCGCACCGCTGCAAACGACTCGGTCTCGAGATGGGCCGATAGCAGGATGGCGCCATCGGCGCCATCGGTGAGCGCCTCGAAGTATTGGGCGTCCTCACCGGTCAGAACCCGAAAGCCGGCCGGCCGCCGGCGCAGCAAATCGATCGATTGTGCGCGATCGGCGCAGCAATCCTTCAGGCCGACAATGTTCGGGTGTTCGGCAAGCTCGAGCAGCGTCTCGTTGGCAAGATTGACCGACGTGCGATAGGGAATGTTGTAGAGCACGATCGGCCATGAGGCGTGATCGGCGAGCGCGTTGAAATGCTGCTTCAGGCCGCGCTGCGAGGGTCGCGAGTAATAGGGACTCGAAATCAGGTAGCCGTCGATCGGCCAGGCCGCCGTCTCATCCAGGGTATGGCACATCTTCCTGGTATGGCTGCCGGATAGTCCGAGGCAGATCGGGATGTAACGCTTAGCCCCCGCCATCTCGGAGCGCGTCAGTGCGACGATCCATTCAAGTTCGGCCATGCCCAGCGTCAGGCCTTCGCCTGAGGTCGCAGCAAGGATCAGTCCGTCGATGGGGACCGCCGTGTAATGGCGTATCAGCCGCCGCAGCGATGTCTCATCGAGGGTACCGTCGCGAAACGGCGTGATCAGCGGCAGCCAGAGGCCATGCAACAGAGATCGAAGGCCGGAAGACACGAGGTCAGTCATTGGTCCATCTCCTGAAAGGATTGAGCCGGAGACGGGGCAATAAAAAACCCCGCACTCGCGGCGGGGTTTGCAGATCGGCTTGGGCGAGAAGTCTATCGCGCGCGTCGATCCGAAGCCCCGGGAAGGGGGGCTTTTTTCGACGACAGAGCGATGCACATAATCGTGATCATGGGAGAATGATGAAGGGCGACGCTGATCCTGTCAACGCCCGGAACGGCGCCGAGCAGGTTCTATGATACGGCCGATCTTGTGAGAGCCCCGCGGGAAAGCAAATCCCCGTGAACAAAGCCGGGCTGGTGAGAGCCCGGGAAGCAGATCCCATGAAAAAAGCCGGGCTCGTGAGAGCCCGGCTAGAGGTATTGGCCACGTGAGGCCGACACAATCACCTTCCAAGAGGGATAACTGAGCGTCCGCGCCACTGGAGGAGGGGGACATATGCGCAACGCGAATGCTCAGCGTAACTGCATTATGGGCTGCCCCGGTGCCCCGCAGCAACCGCCCACGCCGCATGTCAGACATGCGGAGAGCAGGGGGTTATCGACCGATAATTAGGACGGCCAGCGCTGCGCTTTACTGACCACGAAGTCGCGGAACACCTGCACGCGCGCCACCGTCTTCAATTCCTCGGGATAAACGAAGTAGGTGTCGAGCTGGATAGAATCCGATTCTCCAAAAAGCTGGACCAGGCGATTGTTTTCCTCGACCAGGTAGTCCGGTAGCGCGGCGATACCCAGCCCCTGCTGGCACGCGCGCACCAGGCCAAGGATGTTGTTGACCTTGAAATAGGCCTCGCGAGGCCCTGAGCCATTGCGGCCGGCGTCGATCAGCCAGCTGCGGTTCTGCAGGTGCGGCTGAACCTGCGAATCGCTCAGCATGATGATGCGATGCGCGTCGAGGTCGTCGAGAGTGCGCGGCGTGCCGAAGTGCTTGATGTATTCCGGCGAGCAATAGGCGTGGAAGCCGATCGAGAACAGCTTGCGCTGGATCAGGTCGGGCTGGGTCGGCTTGCGGGTGCGGATTGCGACGTCGGCCTCGCGCATCGAGAGATCGAGATCCTCGTCGGTAACGATCATGGAAATCCGGATTTCTGGATACAGCGCGGTAAATTCGTGGAGCCGCGGAATCAGCCAGTTGATGCCGAGCGCCGGTGGTGTCGTGATCTTGAGGTCGCCGCTTGGCCGTTCGCGGCTGTCGGTGAGTTTAGCGCGCGCCGCCTGCAGCTGCATGAACACGTCATGCGCGGTGCGAAACAACAGATCGCCTTGTTCGGTCAAGATGAGACCGCGCGCATGGCGATGAAACAGCGATACCGAGAGCTCCTGCTCCAGCGCGCTGACCTGCCGTGAAACGGCCGATTGCGAAAGGCCGAGCTGTTCGCCGGCATGCGTAAAGCTTCCCGCTTCAGCCGCGGCGTGAAACACCTTCAGCTTATCCCAATCCATATCGGTAAATCCGTCGCGGGTTCGAGCCATGATTATTCCGCCGCCGCGCGGTCGCTGGCGCGAAGTGCGAGAAAACGCTCTGCTTCCAGGGCGGCCATGCAGCCAAGGCCCGCGGCCGTCACTGCCTGCCGCCAGATTTCGTCGGCGACGTCGCCGGCGGCGAATACGCCGGGCACCGAAGTTGCGGTCGAATTTGGCGCCACCTCGACATAGCCCGACGGTTTCAGCTTGACTTGGCCCGCGACGAGGTCGGTTGCAGGCGCATGACCGATTGCAATGAAGACACCGTCGGCCGGCACCTGGCTCAAGCGCCCGGTCTTGACGTTCTTCAGCCGGACATGGGTGACCTTGCCCGGATTCTCGGTGCCGCAGATTTCGTCGATCGCTGAGTCCCACACCACCTTGATCTTGGGGTTTTTGAACAGACGCTCCTGCAGGATGCGCTCGGCGCGGAAATGATCGCGGCGGTGCACGATGGTGACTTGCGAGGCGAAGTTGGTGAGGAACAGCGCTTCCTCGACCGCGGTGTTGCCGCCCCCAACCACCATGACTTCCTTGCCGCGATAGAAAAATCCGTCGCAGGTCGCACAGGCCGAGACGCCAAAGCCCTTGAACTTCTCTTCCGAAGGCATGCCGAGCCAGCGCGCCTGCGCGCCGGTGGCGAGGATGACGGTCTCGGCGTAATAGACGTCGCCGCTGTCGCAGGTCAGCCGGAACGGGCGCTGCGCGAGCTCGAGCTTGGTGACGAGATCGGTGACGATCTTGGTGCCGACATGGGCGGCCTGCTTCTCCATCTGCTCCATCAGCCACGGGCCCTGGATGACGTCGGCGAAGCCCGGATAGTTCTCCACGTCGGTGGTGATGGTGAGTTGGCCGCCGGGTTGAATGCCCTGAATCAGTACCGGCTCAAGCATGGCGCGCGCAGCGTAGATCGCAGCGGTGTAACCGGCCGGGCCGGAACCGATGATCACGACCTTCGCATGGATAGGGGCAGGCATGAGGTAGATCCCTCTCTTAAGGGAATTTGGTCAGCGCTTGAGCAGAATGCGCACGGAATGGCATCGCAACGACGCCGAAAGTGTCAAATACAAGTCTAGGATATCTGGCGAGCTATGCAAGAATTGCAATCCAAATCAGCAAAATTTCCCGTGAGCGGTGGAAATGGCGCAGCGCACGCGCAATAAAATTGCGCCCGGGATGCGAGGTGGGCTAAGAGTGTTGCGGCTAAAACCCGAAAGCTTTCTCAGCCCCAGGACCGGGACCCGCGTGTCGAAGAACCTTGACGAGATCGACCTCAAAATCCTTGCCGAAATTCAGGCCGACGGCCGAATCACCAACGTCGAACTGGCCAAACGCGTCGGCATTTCGCCGCCGCCCTGCCTGCGCCGGGTCCGAACGCTGGAGGAGCAGGGCTATATCCAGGGTTATCGCGGGCTATTGGATCCGCGGCGGCTGGGCTTCGACGTCACGGTGTTCGCTTCCGTGCATCTGTCCAGTCAGGCGGAGGCGGATTTGCGCGCGTTCGAGGATTTCGTGCGCGCCGAGCCGCTGGTGCGGGAATGCTGGATGCTGTCGGGCGAAGTCGACTTCATCCTGAAATGCGTGGCGCCCGACATGGCGACGTTCCAGGATTTCGTCACCCACCTGACGGCGGCGCCGCATGTGCGCAACGTCAGGACCTCGCTGGTGCTGCACAATTCGAAATACGAAGCCGCAGTGCCGCTTGATCTGAAAGTGCCGGGCTGAGGTTTTCGTCATTCCGGGACGCGCGAAGCGCGGACCCGGAATCTCGAGATTCCGGGTCTGGTGCTAACGCACCATCCCGGAATGACGGAGTTCGTTTCAGCGACGCCGGCTACGTGCCCTTCTTGCCCATCATCGCATCCACGCTGTACGGCCCGCCGCTTGCGGTGGCCAGATAAAGACAGGCGAAGCAGAGCAGGATCGCCAACGAGCCGTTGTTGAACAGAGGGAAAAAGCCGCGCGGAAAATGTCCGATGAAATAGGCAAACGCCATTTCGCCCGACAGGATGAAAGCGACGATCCGCGAAAACAGGCCGACCATCAAAAGTGCGCCGAGCACCAGTTCGAGGGCGCCCGCCGTGCCGATCAGCGAGAACAGCTCGACCTTTTCGAATGGCGTGCCGGCCGGAAATTTCAGGATCTTGGCAACGCCGTACTGAAACAGCAGCAGGCCGGTAACAAAGCGAAGCAGGCTAAGCGCCACCGGCTGAAATCTGGAAAACATCTGGTCCACGTCATATCCCCTGTTTGACACGTCGATTTAAGCATTTTGCAGCGTCCGCGACCCCTTGCGACGCTGCAACGAAAACACTCTTACATGAAGAATATTCCGGCGAGAAACGGGCGGGCGCATTCGCGGCTCAGCAAAAAGCCGCGCAAGCTGCGCGGCTTCTTTATGCCGTATTCTTATCGATTGCGCGCCCGATCAGCGCCACTCGACCTTGGTGATTTCGTAGGCCTTGGCGCCGCCGGGGGCCACGACTTCCACCGACGCGCCTTTTTTCTTGCCGATCAGCGCGCGCGCCAGCGGCGAGGTGATCGAGATGCGGCCCTTCTTGGCGTCGGCCTCCGGTTCGCCAACGATCTGCCATACGGTCTTCTTGTCGGTATCCTCGTCGACCAGCGTGACGGTGGCGCCGAACTTTATGGTGTCGCCGGAGAGTTTGCTGATGTCGATAACGTCGGCCCGCGCGAGCTTGTCTTCCAGCTCGGCGATGCGGCCTTCGTTATGCGATTGCTCTTCCTTGGCGGCGTGATATTCCGCGTTCTCCGAAAGGTCGCCATGCGAGCGCGCCTCGGCGATATGCTCGATGATGCGCGGACGCTCCACCGACTGGCGCTGCTTCAACTCGACCTCAAGGGCGGCATAACCGCCAGCGGTCATCGGAACCTTTTCCATCATCTATCCATGTCCTTCAACTTCATGCGGACCAATCCGCTGGCCACGCACAAACGCCGAAACAGAACACCCTCATGACGGACGAGTTCCGGTCACGAGGGCTGCATTGCCGATCGATTGCCGGACGCGAAGTCCCGGCGCAGCGATCAGGTTTCGGAAAAATAACTCTGCAGCGTGCGGACCTCAAGGTCCCCGCCCAGATAGGCACGGATGCCTTGGGCAGCCGCCACGGCACCCGAAAGAGTGGTGTAATATGGCACTTTATGCAAGAGGGCAGCGCGCCGTAATGAGCGGCTGTCGGCCATCGCCTGCGGCCCTTCGGTGGTGTTAAACACCAGCTGGATGTCGCCGTTCATGATGGCATCGACGATATGCGGCCGTCCCTCCAACACTTTGTTAACTTTTTCGGTCGGCACCCCGCTATCGGCGAGGAAACGCTGCGTGCCCGACGTCGCCATCACCTTGAAGCCGAGCGAGAATAACAACCGCACCGCCTCGACGATGCGGGTCTTGTCGGTATCGCGGACGGAAACGAACACGGTGCCCTTGCGGGGTACGCGGGTGCCGCCGCCGAGCTGGCTCTTGGCGAACGCCACTTCGAAGGAGCGGTCGATGCCCATCACCTCGCCGGTCGATCGCATCTCCGGACCGAGCACGGTGTCGACGCCGGGGAAGCGGGCGAACGGGAATACCGATTCCTTGACGCCGACGTGGCCAAGCTTGCGCTTTTTCAGATTGAAGTCCTTGAGTTTCTCGCCGGCCATCAGTCTTGCCGCGATTTTCGCCACTGGCGTGCCGATCACCTTGGCGACGAACGGCACCGTGCGCGAAGCGCGCGGATTGACCTCGAGCACGTAGATCTCGCCGTCTTTGATGGCGTACTGCACGTTCATGAGGCCTACCACATCGAGTCCGAGCGCCAGCTCCCGGGTTTGCCGCTCGAGTTCGGTGATCATCTTCCCGTCGATCGAATGCGGCGGCAGTGAGCAGGCGGAATCGCCGGAATGAATGCCGGCCTCCTCGATATGCTCCATGATGCCGACGATGAAGGTGTCCTTGCCGTCGCAGAGGCAGTCGACGTCGATCTCGATGGCGTCGGACAGATAGCGGTCGAACAGCAGCGGATTGGTGCCGAGCACGGTGTTGATCTGCCCGGTCTTGTCGTTGGGATAGCGCGCCTTGACGTCGCCCGGCACCAGCTCCGGCAAAGTGCCAAGCAGGTAGTCGCCGAGCTGGTTTTCCTCGCGGATGATCTGCATGGCGCGGCCACCGAGCACATAGGATGGGCGCACCACCAGTGGCAGCCCGAGGTCGGCGGCCACCAGCCGCGCCTGCTCGACCGAATAGGCGATGCCGTTCTTCGGCTGCTTTAAGTGCAGCTTGTCGAGCACGCGCTTGAAGCGGTCGCGGTCTTCGGCCAGATCGATGGCGTCGGGCGAAGTGCCGAGGATCGGCACGTTGGCTGCCTCCAGCGCATGGGCGAGCTTGAGCGGGGTCTGGCCACCGAACTGCACGATCACGCCGTGCAGCGTGCCGTTCTGCCTTTCGGTTGCGATGATTTCGAGCACGTCCTCGGATGTCAACGGCTCGAAGTACAAGCGGTCGGCGGTGTCGTAGTCGGTCGACACCGTTTCCGGATTGCAGTTGATCATGATGGTTTCATAGCCGACGTCGTGCAATGCGAAGCAGGCGTGGCAGCAGCAATAGTCGAACTCGATGCCTTGGCCGATCCGGTTGGGCCCGCCGCCGAGAATGATGACCTTGTTCTTGTCGGATGGCGCGCTCTCGTCCGCCAGGCTGCCTGCGAACGGAGATTCGTAGGTCGAATACATGTAGGCGGTGGGGGAAGCGAATTCGGCAGCACAGGTGTCGATGCGCTTGAAAACGGGGCGAACCCCGAGCGCATGGCGGCGCGCCGTGACCTCGGCCTCTGAGGTCTCGGCGAGCACCGCGAGCCGTGCGTCGGAAAAGCCCATGGCCTTCAGGCTGCGCACGCCGAACGCGTTCGCCGGCAGGCCGTTCTTCCGCACCCTTTCCTCCATCTCGACGATGCCGCGCATTTCCGCCAGGAACCACGGGTCGATCTTGCAGGAGGTGAAGATCTCTTCGTTGCTCCAGCCAAGCCGCATCGCCTGCGCCACCTGCAACAGGCGGCTCGGCGTCGGCGTGCCGAGCGCAGCCCGGATCGCGTTCTTGTCGTCGCCGCGGCCAAGCCCCTCGATCTCGATTTCGTCAAGCCCGGTGAGGCCGGTTTCGAGCCCGCGCAGCGCCTTTTGCAGGCTCTCCTGAAAGGTGCGGCCGATCGCCATCACTTCGCCGACCGACTTCATCGAGGTGGTCAGCGTGGTGGAGGCGCCGGGAAATTTCTCGAACGCGAAGCGCGGAATCTTGACCACGACATAATCGATGGTCGGCTCGAACGAGGCCGGCGTCGCGCCGCCAGTGATGTCATTGGCGATCTCGTCGAGCGTATAGCCGACTGCCAATTTCGCGGCGACCTTGGCAATGGGAAAGCCGGTGGCTTTCGAGGCCAGTGCGGAGGAGCGCGACACCCGCGGGTTCATTTCGATCACGACCATGCGCCCGTCGGCCGGATTGACGCCGAACTGGACGTTGGAGCCGCCGGTCTCGACCCCGATCTCGCGCAGCACCGCCAGCGAGGCGTCGCGCATGATCTGGTATTCCTTGTCGGTGAGCGTCAGCGCCGGCGCGACCGTGATGGAATCGCCGGTATGCACGCCCATCGGGTCGAGGTTCTCGATCGAGCAGACGATGATGCAATTGTCTTTTTTGTCGCGCACCACCTCCATCTCGAATTCTTTCCAGCCCAGCACCGATTCCTCGATCAGCACCTCGTCGGTGGGGGAAGCGTCGATGCCGCGCTCCACGATCTCGATGAACTCCGCCTTGGTGTAGGCAATGCCGCCGCCGGTGCCGCCCATGGTGAAGGAGGGACGGATGATGGCGGGCAGGCCGATTTCGTCGAGCGCCCGCAGCGCGTCGGGCAGCGTCTTGGTCTGCACCGAGCGCGGGGTTTCGAGCCCGATGCGGGTCATGGCTTGGCGGAAACGGCCGCGATCCTCGGCCTTGTCGATGGCCTCCGCCGTGGCGCCGATCATCTCGACGTCGAATTTTGCCAATGTCCCCTGCTTGCGCAGCGAGAGCGCACAGTTCAAGGCAGTCTGTCCGCCCATGGTCGGCAAGAGCGCAAAACCGCCGGGAATGATGTGGCGTTCCTTCTCGATGATCTTGGCGACGATCTCCGGCGTGATCGGCTCGATGTAGGTCGCGTCGGCGAGATCCGGATCGGTCATGATCGTGGCCGGATTGGAATTCACCAGCACGATCCGGTAGCCCTCGGCCTTCAGCGCCTTGCAGGCTTGCGTCCCGGAATAGTCGAATTCGCAGGCCTGACCGATGACGATCGGCCCGGCGCCGATAATCAGGATCGATTTGATGTCGGTGCGTTTCGGCATCGGGCCTCGATGGACACAAAAAAAGGGCGCGCTTTTGCGCGTCCTTCGCCCCCGCAACGGGTTATCCCCGCGCAAGCGGTGCTTAGACCAGAATCAGGCCGCCGCCAACCCCGGAATGCTCCGGAAACCTAGTTGTCACCGGGCGTTTTACAAGGTTTTCGCCTTTTATTCGGCTTTCATATTGGCGGCCTTGACCACCTTGCCCCACTTCTCGGCCTCGTCGGCAATGAACTTGCCGAATTGGGCCGGTGAACCCGGCATCATGGTGCCGCCGAGTTCGGCGAGCCGGGCCTTGATCTTGGGGTCGGCCAGCGCGGCGATGACCTGCTTGTTGAGCTTGTCGACCACATCCGCGGGCGCGTGCTTGGGCGCGACGATACCGTACCAGGAGATCGCCTCGTAGCCCGGCACGAAGTCGTTGACGGTCGGCAGGTCCGGCAGCGCCTCCGCGCGCGTCAGGGTCGTCACTGCGAGCGCGCGCAGCCGGCCCTGGCGGATATGCTCGAGCGAAGCCGGCGTGGTTTCGATCATGAGCTGGACCTGGCCGCCGAGCAGGTCGGTCAGCGCGGGGGCGGAGCCGCGATAGGGCACGTGCTGCATCACGATGCCGGTCATCATCTTGAACAGCTCGGTCGAGACGTGCTGCGGCGTGCCGACGCCTGCGGAAGCGTAATCGATCTTGCCGGGATTGGCCTTGGCGTAAGCGATCAACTCCGGCACCGACTTGACCGGCAGAGTAGGAGTGACATCCACCACCAGCGGCACGCGGCTGATGGCTGCGACCGGCGCCGCGTCATGCACGAAGTTCCACTTGAGCTTGTCGTAGAGCGAGACGCCGATGGTGTTCGGAGGGCCGCACAGCAGGAGCGTGTAGCCGTCCGGCGGCGAATTGATGACCAGGTCGGCGCCGA
>Ga0137403_10006782_pt1 | contig 13055 bp, 15 predicted proteins | sample CZOMad2_1_16fung_FD_122057 | JGI IMG/M metagenome (GOLD analysis project Ga0137403, IMG submission 122057) | Vadose zone soil fungal communities from Angelo Coast Range Reserve, California, USA - CZOMad2_1_16fungal (Hybrid Assembly) | ecosystem: Environmental > Terrestrial > Soil > Vadose zone... | reverse complement strand
TGGAAGTTCGACAACTACGTGCGGGCGTGGTTTCCCTACGACATGCGCGGGCGGGACATCGCGCATCTCTGGTCGCGCGTGACCTGTCCCACCGTGCTCCTCTACGGTAAGGAGAGCCGGTCGGGCAATCCGGAGGAGGATGGGCGTGCCCGCTTCTTCCCCCGCGCCCGCGTGGTCGGAATCGACGGCGCCGGCCACTGGCTGCACCACGACCGGCTGGACGAGTTTCTCCGCGTGGTCGGGGACTTTCTGGCCGGTTAACAGGCTGGCGCAGTCGGCGGCGCTCCAGCAACTGGGTGTCGGCCAATTTTACACTTCAGAACAGGCCCATTGGCTGTCATAGGCTAACGTCGTGATTCTTTATTTCTGTTGCCCTTGGCATGCCGAATGCTGCCTCCAATGAGTTGCCGTTAAAGCTGCTACTCAATCCCAGGGGGATCGAACATGCTTCGGATGCTCAAGAGGTCAGTAGTGGGCCTGATCGGCGGGATGCTTCTCGCTGGCGGTGGGCTTGCGGAAGCGGCGACCTTCACCAACAGCACGTTCGGCTCCGTCGATTCCGGATCGATCGATCGCACGGTGAACGTGGCCGGCGTCGGGACGATCTCGGATGTCCGGATTGCCATCGACTTCTCCAAGTGCGATGACCCGAACCCTGGGCCGGCGGCGACCGGCTGCACCGGGAGCGGGTTCTCGTTCAACGACGAGATCAAGTTCGCGCTTATCAGCCCCAGCGCGACCACTGTACTCCTCGTCGACTTCAACACCTATGCGGGGCAGACGCCGGGCGATCGCGTGGTAGTCCTGTTCGATGACGACGCGGCGAGCGCCGTGGGCGGCGACCCGCTCCTGGACGGAACCTTCAGCCCAGTCGGCTCGCTGTCGGACTTCATCGGCGAGAACGCGGACGGCACCTGGACGCTGCGGGTGGAGGATGGCGCCGGAGGCGATCCGCTCCAGTTCTATAGCTTCACTCTCTGCATCAACGAGCAGGGCGAGTGCGCCGGCATCGCGCCGCCGCCAGGTGTGCCGGCTCCGGCCACTCTCGTGCTCCTTGGCCTGGGCCTCACCTCACTGGGCTGGATCCGCCGGCGCATCTAGTCGCGCGGGCGACGATTCTCCTCCAATGGCGGCCCGAAGGCCGCCATTGTTGCGTCTGGGCCTCGATTGGCCGCCCCCAGAGAGCGACTCCCCTTCGCTCGACGATTCCTGTATGCTAGGCAGCGCCTTCGTCAGCCCCGGATCGTCAACCCTCACCTCGAACCAAGGAGACACAATCATGGCCCAGCTCACCGTTCCGATCGATGCCGCCCGTTTCGCCAAGGGTCTCAGCTGGAAGGACTACATGGCGCAGATGGGCGATACCCAGGCCCGCACCGAGGATAACTACGGTAAGACCAAGCTCACCGACGAGGAGCGCAAGTTCTTCAGCGGGAGCGCGCTGGGCAAGGTCAAGTACGCCGTCATGCTGGCCGAGAACTGGTGCGGCGACGTGCACCGCAACTCGCCGCTGCTGGCCCATATCTGCGAGGCCATGCCGAGCTGCGAGCTCCGCGTCTTCTTCCGCGATCAGAACCTCGACCTCACCGACCTGTACCTGAACAACGGCTACCGCTCCATTCCCGTCATCGTCTTCTTCGACGCCAACTGGAACGAGATCGGCCACTGGATCGAGCGCTCCGGCGCGGCCACCCAGAAGATGATCGGGCTGCGCGCGAAGACCGTGGACGTGGCCCCCGCCGACCAGCAGGACGCGGCGCTGGTGGAGTTCCGGAAGCAGTACCAGGCGCTGCACGACGGACCCAATAGTCTCTGGCGCGAGGCGGCCAAGGAAGTGCAGCAAGTGCTGGCCACCCGGCTGGGCCTACTTCCCGCCGAGGCCAAGAAGTAGCGCGGGCTCGGGGCGGGCCCGTGCGCTCGACGGCGGAGGGGCTGCGACGCCTCGGAGGCGCCATTCTGCGTGCCGGCGGCAGCAGCGCCGGCGAGGCGGACCTCGTCGCGGAGCACCTGGTCGAGGCCAATCTCAAGGGCCACGACAGCCATGGGATCGGGATGATCCCGATGTATGTCCGTCATCTGCGCGCGGGTCTCGTCGTCCCGAACACGCCGGCCAAGGTGGTCAAGGACGACGGCCCCTTCCTGATGTTCGACGGCAACCGCGGCTACGGGCGCGCGGTGGCGGGCGAGATGATGTCCGCCGCCATCGCCCGGTGCCGCCAGACTGGCGTCACGGTGGCCACCCTCGCCAACGCCCATCACATCGGGCGTGTGGGCATGTACGGCGAGATGGCCACCGCCGCCGGGCTCGTCTCCCTGCACTTCGTGAACGTCACCGATCACCGGGCGCTGGTGGCGCCCTTCCGCGGCGGCGACGCGCGCTTCTCCACCAATCCCGTCTGCATCGCCCTGCCCCCGACCGAGCGCCAGCCCGCCGTGCTCCTCGACATGGCCACCAGCGCGGTGGCCATGGGCAAGGTCCGGGTGGCGAAGAACGAGGGCAAGCCCGCGCCCGAGGGCACCCTCATCGACGCCGAGGGCCAGCCCACGCGCGATCCGAACGTGATGTATAGCGAGCCGCAGGGCGCGATGCTCCCCTTCGGCGGGCACAAGGGCTATGCGCTCGCGGTGGTGGCGGAGCTCCTCGCCGGCGCGCTCTCGGGCGGGCCCACCATCCAGCCCGGCAATGCGCGCCTGGGCGGCACCATCAACAACATGTTCGCGGTGCTGGTCGATCCCGCCCGCCTGGCCGGCGTGGACTGGCTGCGCCGGGAGATCGACGGTTTCGTGGACTACGTGAAGGCCTCGCCGGCGGCGGATCCCGCCGCGCCCGTGCTGGTGCCGGGCGATCCCGAGCGCATGGCGCGCGTCGAGCGCCTCCGCGACGGGATCTACGTGGACGCCACCACCTGGGAGGAGCTGCTCGCGGCGGGCGAGACGCTCGGGCTCCCGCGCGCGGAGTCCGCCGCCCTCGTCGCCTGAAGTGTCGCCCCCACCCTCCGCCGCCGACGAGCTGCCGCTCGCCGGCTATACCGTCCTCGACCTCACCCGGGTGCTGGCCGGCCCCTACTGCACCCGCCTCCTCGGCGACCTGGGCGCGCGCGTCATCAAGATCGAGCGGCCCGGCGACGGGGACGAGACGCGCCGCAACTACCTCCAGCTCGAGCCCGGGCGCGCCGACCAGAGCAGCTACTTCACCCGCGTCAACGCGGGCAAGGAAAGCGTGGCGGTGGATATGGCGCGGCCCGAGGGGCGCGCGGTCATCCACGACCTCGCGCGGCACGCCGACATCTTCGTGGAGAACTTCATGCCCGGGGTGGCGGGCCGGCTGGGGTGCGACGAGAAGACCCTGCGGGCGCTCAAGCCCGACCTCGTCTACTGCTCCATCTCGGGCTTCGGCCAGTCCGGGCCTTGGCGCGCGCGGCCGGCCTTCGCCCACATCATCAACGCGCAGTCCGGCCTCATGCACCTGGAGCAAGGCGACGAGGCGGCGCCGCGCGCCTCGAACCTCCAGGCCGCCGACGTGCTCGCCGGCACCCATGCCGCGGGCGCCATCATGGGCGCCCTCATCCGGCGCGGGCGCACCGGACGCGGCGCGCACCTGGACGTCTCCATGCTGGAGGCGCTCGTCGCCGCCGACAGCGTCACCTATGCCGCGGTCCTGAATGGCGGCCAGGAGCACGGCAACCCCCGCCCGGGCATGGTGGTGGCCGCCATCGGGGACCGGAGCCTCGCCATGCAGTTCGTGGGCTCCGCCGAGCTGTGGCCGCGCATGCTCGGCCTCATGGGACGGCCCGAGCTCGATCGCGATCCGCGATTCGACAGCACCGAGAAGCGGCGGGTGAACTGGCGCGCACTGCGCGAGCTCGTGACCGCGTGGCTCGAGACCTTCCCCAGCGTGGACGCCGCCCTGGCCGCGCTGGCCGAGGCGCGCATCCCGTGCGCGCCGGTGCTGCGCCCGGCCGAGGTAATCGCGGAACCGCACCTGGCCGAGCGGGGATTCTTCCCCGCGCTACCCCATCCCGCGCGCGGAGCCGTGCGTGTCACCGCGAGCCCGTATCACCTCGACGGCCGCCCGCTGGGCCCCCGCGGCCCCGCGCCCTATCGCGTGGGCGAGCATACTCGGGCCGTCCTGGAGGGCGTGCTTGGCTATTCCCCCGCGCGCGTCGACGAGCTGATGCGCGGGGGCTTCGTCGAGTCGCCCGAGCCGAACCCGGCGCTCTAGCGCGCGGGGGGCGCGTGCTTCCCGCTGAGCTGGGGCGTGGTGCCCTCGAGCCCCTTCTCCTGCCGGTTCAGCCGGGTCTCGCGCGACCACGTGCGCTTGAGGTCATCGCGGATCCCGAAGTGGAGCCGCCCCATCCCTTCCGTCTCCAGCTCCACACGGTCGCCGTTCTGGAAGCCGGAGAGCCCCCGGTGATTGGTCCCGGTGGCCAGGACATCACCCACTTCCAGCGGATGAATGGATGTCACCCACTCGATGCACCGCGGGATATTGTGGGCCATGTCACTGGTGTTGAAGTTCTGCATCAGGATCCCGTTCACCCAGAGCTTCACCGCGAGCTGGTGCGGATCGGGCACCTCGTCCGCGGTGACCAGGTACGGCCCCATGGGGGCGAAGGTGTCCCGCGACTTCATCTGGTAGAACGTATTGCCCGCGGGCGGCAGCCCCCGCGCGGAGCCGTCGATGAAGTTCGTGTAGCCGAAGACATAGCTCATGGCGTCGGCGGCCCGGACATTGGACGCGCGCTTGCCGATGATCACCGCCACCTCCGCCTCGCCCTCGAAGATGGTGGCGGGGACGTCGGGCAGCACCATGGTGTCGCCCTGCCCGATCACGGACAGCGGCGACTTCTGGAAGGCGTTGATGGGCGCCGGCTCCTTCCGCGTGCCGTCCTCCATGTAGTTCACCGCCATGCACACGATGGTGACGGGCCGGGGCAGCGGCGGCCGGATCCGGACCTGCGCGAGCGGGATGCCCTTCCCGCCGCGCACCACATCCGCGAGAGCCGCGCGCCGCTCGGCGAACCGCGCGATGAGCGCGTTGATGAGGTCGTGGGGCCCGGTATGCGGCAGATCCTGCACCGCCGGGGTGACGTCGTGCACGGTGTTCCCCTCGAGCACGCCCAGCCGGAACTCGTCGAAGAAGAGAAGCTTCACGGCATCCTCCTTCTGGTGAAGGTGCAGGTCAGGGCCCGACTATACAACGGACGGCTTGACAGCGGAGACCGCATCGGGAACCATGCACCCACATGAGCGCGAATCCCCTGGTCTACGAGTTCGGCATGGGCGTAGACGTGCACGGCGGCGACGGCACCAAGGCCGCCTGCCGCGCGGTGTCGGACGCCATCCGCCACTCGAGCCTGCCCCTCCTCCAGGACATTCGCGCGCGCGGCGGCCGCATGCTGGTGGACGTCACCGTGGGCGTGCCCGATCCCGGATCTGTCGACGTCGAGCGCGTACGTAAAGAGCTGCCGCACGGCGAGGTGACGGTGCGCGCGGTGGCGGGCGGCCTGCGCGCGCCCACCGGCGACGCGCTCCTCGCCTGCGTGGTCATCACGGTGCGGGCCGAGTATCCGCCCGAGTCGCCACCCCGGCACACGCCCGAGCATACGCCCAAGCACACGGAGATCCAGCGATGAGCGACGGCGGGATCGGGCTCAAGCGGCTGCAGCACCTCGTGCTCTGGATTTCGGACGTGGAGCGCAGCGTCCGCTTCTACGTGGAGATTCTGGGCTTCGAGGTGAAGACGCGCTATCCGCGCGCGGCCTTCCTCCGTATCCCGGGCAGCCCCGACGACCATCACCTGGGCCTCTTCGAGCAGGGGGGCATCGCGCCGCCGCACGAGGGCGTGGCACGGATGTACCACTCCGCCTGGGAGGTGGGTGAGCTGACGGATCTGGTGCGCGCCCAGCGCCGCCTGGTAGAGGCGGGCGCCCTGGTGGGCCAATCCGATCACGGCGTCAGCCTCTCGCTCTACGCCAAGGATCCCGACGGGCTCGAGTTCGAGATCTTCTGGACCGTGCCGGCCGGCCGGCCGGTTCCTACCCGGGCGCTCGATCTCATGGGCGAGCTCGCGCGCCGCGGGATCGCAGTGCCCACGTCGTGAAGGAGGCCATCATGGCCGCGACCGCGTCCTACTCGCTCGACCAGTTCCTCGCCGACACGCGCGCCACCATCGGGGCCAAAGGGATTCCGTCGGGGCTGACCGAGATCCGCGACCACCTCGAGCGGCTCCTCGCCAATCCCGAGCTCCTGACCAAGCACCTGGGCGACCCGGTCCCTTACGCCGAACGCACCACCATCGGCCACGATCCCGAGACGGACGTGCACGTGCTGGTGCACGGGCGGGCGAAAGGCGCGACGTCCTCGGTGCACGACCACGGGCCCTGCTGGGTGATCTACGGCAACTACAAGAATCCCACCCGGATGCGCCGGTGGCGGCGCCTGGACGACGGGAGCCGTCCCGGGCACGCGGAGCTCGAGCTCCAGCGGGAGTTCGTCAACGACCCGGGCAAGGCCGCCGTGTTCGCGAAGGGCGACATCCACTCCATCGAGTTCGGCGACGATACCTTCTTCATCCGGGTGACCGGGGGTGACGTCGAGTCGAAGCAGACCAATCGCTTCGACGTCGCCAAGCAGACCGTCGAGGTCGCGAACCGGGCGATGGGCCAGCGCTGAGCGGCTAGACCTTGCCCCAGTAAGGTCGCGCGGCGGGGAACACCGTGGCGCAGCGGGTCGGCTCGCTGGGCCCGTCCAGCGTATCGGCCACCGCCCGCCACGTCGCGTAGTGCGGGGTGAGGCGATGCGCCTCCAGCGCCGCCTGGTCCTTGTACACCTCGAAGAAGTAGTAGACGTTCGGGTCCTTCTCGTCCTGCAGCACGTTGAAGCGCAGGCAGCCCGGCTCGTTCCCCTCCGAGCCCAGCGCGTCCGTCTCGATGGCGTCCAGGAAGCGCTTCCGCTGATCCGGCTTGATCCGCACCTTCACCCACATCGCGAGCATGGGATCTCCTTGTGTCCGGGGGCCTATTTCTTGAGGCGCACCTCTTCGAGGGGCGCCGACCAGGGGTACGGGTTGATGAGCATGAGCGCGGGTTCGGCCACCCGGGGCCCCACCGCGCTCGGCCAGATATAGTCGTAGATGGGCGCGAAGCGCACGCGCTCGCTGAGCTGCTGCTGGAGCTGCCGGAGCATCGCCTCCCGCTTCTTCCGATCGGTCTCGCGCCCCTGCTGGGCGTAGAGGGCTTCAATATCCGGCCAGGCGCCGTAGGCGTAGTTGCCCTCGGCGGGCACGGTCTCGGACAGGCGTGAGGCGGCATTGCCGTAGACGGCGTTGACGCAGACGCAGAGCCCCTTGAGCTTCTTCGAGGCCAGGGCCGAGTAGAAGGCCGCGCGCTCCATCGTCCGCACCCGGGTCTTGATGCCGATGGCGGCGAGATAGTTGGTCACCGTCTCCCCCGTCGAGGTATAGGGCGGCCACGGGTAAAGATCGCCCGCGTCGAAGCCCTTCGGGTAGCCGGCCTCGGCGAGCAGCTGCCGGGCTCGCGCCGGATTGTAGGGATCCGGCTCGATGGGCAGCGCGAACTCGAAGCCCTTGGGCACCACGTTGCCGGTGGGGATGGAGGCGCCCACCGTCTCTGCCTCGCTGATCGCCCGGCGGTCGATGGCGTAACTGGCGGCCTGGCGCACGCGCTTGTCGGCCCACGGGGACTTGGGATCCCACATGTCGAGGAAGTCGAGGTAAGTGGTGCCGATGCCGCCGGAGAAGGCCAGCTTGAGATTGGGATCGCGCTTCACGTCCTCGGCCATCGGGGCGTCGATGAGGTAGGCGAGGTCCACTTCCCCTCGCTTGAGCATGGCCATCCGCGTGGTGGCATCGGGCACGCTCTTGTAGACCAGGCGCTTCACCGAGGGCATCTTGCGCCAGTAGCCCTCGTAAGCTTCCATGACCAGCTCGATGCCCGGGTTGATGCTCACGAACTTGTAGGGGCCGAGCCCGATCGGGTGCTTCCTGAAGCCCTCCACCCCCACCTGCTCGATGTATTTCTTGGGCACCACCCAGCCGGCCCCCGACACGAAGGTGCCATAGAAGGTCATGAAGTCCGGCCAGGGCTCGTGCAGCAGGAAACGCACCCGGTAGGGATCGGCGATCACCACGTCCTTGACCTTCTCGTGGAGGAGCTTGGCCTTGGCGCGCTGGAAGCTGAACTTCACGTCCTCGGCGGTGAACGGATCGCCGTTGTGGAACTTCACGCCCTGGCGCAGCTTGAACTCATAGACCTTCTGATCCGGGCTCACCGTCCAGGACTCGGCCAGGCTCGGCGTCAGGTGATTGCCGGGCATCGGCTTCACCAGCGCGTCGTGCAGGGCGTAGAGGATCCAGAACGGCGTGATGACCCCGACCACGTCACCGGGATCGAACCAGGCCGGCGGCACCGTGACGTACAGCGCCCACCGCATCTCCCCCTCGGGCTTGGCCTGCGCCCGCGCGGGCGGGGGCCCGAGCGCCAGCACCGCCGATGCCAGGAGCGCGACGCCCAGCGCGAGGCTGTGCGCGCGGCGCCTCATACTCGGTCGATCCCGCCGCGGAGCGCGCCGGCCTCGATCCGACCCCAGAACACCTCGAAGCCGGGCGGCAGTGCCCGGCTGTTCGGCACGGAGAGCCACAGGCGATAGAGCAGGCGGTCCTGCTTGCTCGCCTCGTCGTCCTGGTAGGCGGTGCGCGCGTGATAGGTCACGTGGCTATTGAGCAGCTGGAGGTCGCCCGGAAGCAGGGTCATCTCGTAGCAGAGCTCCTCCGCCACCTCGGCGAGGAGGTCGAGGGCTTCGTCCTGCGCCGCGGTGAGGGGTGGCACGCCGGACAGCCGCTGGGCGGCCTCGACGAAGGTGCGCGAGTACTGGCTCGTGAACCGTCCGTCGCGAATTCCCCAGACGGGGAGCGCGAAGGTGCGGCGCTCGCCGCCGGCCTCCTCGCCCTCGCGGCTCCGGTGATAGTCCTGGAGGAGGAGCGCGTGCAGGTCCGGGCGGCGCGCGAGGATGGCGTTGTGGACGGCCACCGAGCTGACCACCTTGCTCTGCCCGCCCGCCTGCGCCTGGCGCACGCAGAGCAGCGCTACCACGTCGGTGCGGTCGGTATGGAAGCGCAGCGGCCCGCTCGAGCGCGCCTTGTAGCGCGAGGTTGGCGGCGCTTCCGCGCTCCGGCCCGGCATGGCCGGCTGCTCCACCGCGCCGTAGACGCGCAGCTCGTCGCGCACCTCGCCGATCAGCTCGCCGCGCGAGTTCTGGAAGCGCGGGCTGCCCAGGTGGACACCGATGCCGAAGTAGAGGGCGCGGAGGTCGTCCTCGCCATACCGCTCGACGGGCAATCCGCGCAGGAGGACGACGCCGCGGCCGTCCTCCAGCTCGCGCTGGACGTCGGCCAGCGTCCGCGCGAAGCCGGGCAGGGGGAAATCCTCACGACGGATGTCGCGCCAGGCGAGACCGCGCCGCCTCACCCCCTGCAGGGCGGCGTCCAGCTCCGCCACCGCCGCGGCGGAGACGGGCCAGATCCAGTCGGTGCTCCGGGCGAGGTCGGCTCCCCGCCAGGCGGCGGGACCTTCGAGCGGCTGCGCGGTCATGGTGGCCATGTGAGGCGACCTCCACTGCGGGTTCCCGTACGGGAAAGGCGCGGCATCCCGCGCACCCGCGCAGAATGGCACCCTTGGCCGGCCCCCGTCAATCTACCCGGCGCGCTGGAAGTATCCGACCAGACGCGTCAATAGAATTACGGCCGCGTACAGCACGGTCAGGACGAGGAAGCCGGCGATGATGAAGCGCGGCCGAAGAAACCAGCCGATCCCGTAGATCATGCTGCTTTGAAAGTGGTAGAGCGCCCACGCGGAGAGCCGGCTCGTCAGCTTCATTTCGGGACGCGGCCGGCGCCCCCACCCCCCACCTCGACGCGCGCGGCCGCGATCTCGCCCTGGACGGCCTCGGGCCCCGGAAAGGCGCGGTTCGCCTTCCGGTACCAGTAGCGCGCGTTCTCGAGGTCGCCCTCCAGCGTGTGCACGATGCCGTGGAGCCAGGCCGCGAGCGGGGAGTCCTCGGCCTGCACGATGCCGTGGGCATCCTGCCAGGCGCCGGCGGCGAGGAAGTCGAGGACGCGCGTCAGGGAGTCCTTCACGCCCCGATGATACCGCCGCGTGGGCCGGACGTCACACGTCTGCTGCCTGGGCCGCGTTCGCCCTGACCGGAGTCCCACGCTGAGCGCGGCGTGAGGACTGCGGTACACTCGCGGCGAGGAGGAAGCCGCATGTGTCTCCGCAGGCTGGTGGGGAATCAGCGCGGGCTCGGCCTCATCGAGATCGCGGTGGTGCTGGTGGTGGTGGCGGTGGCAGGCGCCCTCCTCTACAAATACATGGGCTCCACCGCCAAGACGCTGGAGAAATTCCAGGAGGAGCGCCCGCTCGCGCATGCCCGTCTGGCCGCCGACCGAGCGACCCTGGCCGCCATGGCCGGCGCCCTCCGGACCTATCAGGTGGAGCACGAAGGAAAGTGGCCGCCCGACAAGAGCGCGGTGGCCGCGCTCATGGCCGGGCCACCGCGGTTCCAGTGCGCGGGCGGCGACTTCGACTACGACCCCGCGTCCGGCGAGGTGCGGCTGACCGTCACCGACCCCGTCCGCTGCTGAGGTCACGGGCCAGCTCGTTCACGCTGTCCGTCACCATGCCCACCAGCTCGTCCACTTCGGCGCCCGTGATGCAGAGGGGCGGCGCCAGCCGGAGCACGTTTCCGCGCGCGTAGACGATGGCGCCCCGGTCCCACGCCTTCCGGTCCAGCTCGGCCACCGTCTTCGGGTCCAGGGACTTGCCGGAACCGTCCGGCTCGACCAGGTCCACGCAGACCAGCAGACCGCGGCCCCTCACCTCCCCCACGATGGGCGAGCGGCCCAGCGTCCCCTGCAGCCCGGCGAGCAGGCGTTGCCCCATGACCTCCGCGTTCTCCACCAGCTTGTCCTGCTCCATGATGCGAATGGTGGCCAGCGCCGCCGCGCACGCGACGGGGTGGGCGGCATACGTGTTCGGATGCACGTTCTCCTGGGTGCTGCCGGCGGGGAAGGCGTCGGCCAGATGCGGGCGGGCGATGCTGGCGGACAGCGGGATATAGCCCGAGGTGATGCCCTTGGCCACCGACATGAGATCGGGCACCACGCCGTCGTGCTCGCAGGCGAACCAGCGCCCGGTGCGGCCGAAGCCGGTGATGACCTCATCCGCGATCATGAGCACGTCCAGCTCGTCGCAGATGGCGCGCACCGCGCGCAGCCACCCGATGGGTGGCATGATGAACCCCCCCGAGGAGAGCACAGGCTCGAGAATCACCGCCGACACCGTGTCCGGGCCCTCGCGGAGGATGGCTTCCCGCAGCTCGGCGCCACGGCGCGCGATCAGCTCCGCGTCGGTGCCGGTGCCGCGGTCGCGAAAGGGATGCGGCGGCTTGACCTTGGCGAAGCCCGGGACTTGCAGCGGAGCATAGGCCGCCGCTAGCTGGGGCAGCCCGCATACCGCGAAGGTGCCCATGGTGGCCCCGTGATAGCCGCCCTCGAACGAGATGACCTTGTGCTTGGCGGTCTTGCCCTTGGCCAGCCAGTACTGCCGGGCGATCTGCATGGACCGCTCATTGGCCTCGGAGCCGCTCACCGCGAAGAAGGAGTAGCGCAGGTCGCCCGGCGTCAGGGTGGCCAGCCGCGAGGCGAGCTCCGCCGCGGGACGGTTGGAGAACTGGCGCGTGGTGGGGTAGTAGGCCAGACGCACCGTCTGTTCCGCGATGGCCTCCGCGATCTCGCGGCGGCCGTGGCCCACGTTGACCACCGCGAGGCCGGCGAACCCGTCCATGAGCTTCTTGCCCTTCTCCGTCCACACCCACACGCCCTCCGCGTGGTCGATGACGAGATCCTCGTCGGCCAGCCAGGGGTGGTCCTGCGTCTTGTGCGTCCAGAGATGCTCGATCGTCCGCGCGTCGGCCATGTCCGCTCTCCTGGGAACCGAGGGCACTGCGTCACTCCCTCACCGCGTCACGGCATTGTACATGGGCTTGGGCTACCATAGCCGTCGATGCTGGAGAGACGGGGCGCGGTGACGCGCGCGCGGCGCGAGCAGGCCGAGCGGGACCTCGGCTAGCGCCCCCTGCGCCCGCACGCCCGCCGCTGGCTCGTGGTGGCCGCGCTCTTCGCGGTCACCTACGGGATCTCGACCCCGCTCGCCGCCTACGGCGTCTTTCTGCCCGTGCTCGCCGAAGTCTTCGGCTGGAGCCGGGGCGCCATCTCCGCCGCGCTCTCGCTGAACCTGATCCTGGGGGGCGTGACGGGATTCCTGGTGGGCGCGCTGGCGGACCGCCACGGGCCGCGGCTCCTGCTCGTCGTCACCGTGACCCTGGCCTCCGCGGGTTTCCTGCTCGTCGCCACGGTGCACAGCCTCTGGCAGCTCTATCTCTTCGTGGGCGTGCTGGCCGGAGTCGGGATGTCGGGCTTCTATCTGCTGGGCGCCTCCACCGTCGCCCACTGGTTCGTCGCGCGCCGCGGTCTCGCCCTCGCCATCGTCCTCGTGGGATTCAATCTGGGGTACATCACCGGAGGCCCGCTCGCGGCCTGGCTGATCGACACGGTGGGCTGGCGACACGCCTATGCGTGGCTAGCCGGAGGCTCCGGGCTCGTCACGCTCGCGGCCGCGCTGTCGGTGCGGCTCCCGCGCGCGCGCGAGACGGCCGCCCTCCGCGACGTCCCCGGGTTCGCGCCGCCCGGGCCCCGCGGCGCCGCGCCAGGCGTCGGGCCTGGCGCCACCTTGCGCGAGGCGCTGGCCGATCCGCGGCACTGGTACCTCAACGGATCCTGGCTCCTCCAGGGCGCGCTGGCCCTCATGCTGACCGTCCACATCGTGCCCTTCGCGCGGGACCAGGGGATCGGGCTGGCCGGGGCCTCCCTCGCGCTCACCACCTATGGACTGGGCGCGGCGGTGGGTCGGCTCAGCGGCGGCGCGCTGTCCGATCGCCTCGGGCCCCGGACCACGATCTACGTCGCCTATGGCCTC
>Ga0137403_10006780_pt1 | contig 13058 bp, 13 predicted proteins | sample CZOMad2_1_16fung_FD_122057 | JGI IMG/M metagenome (GOLD analysis project Ga0137403, IMG submission 122057) | Vadose zone soil fungal communities from Angelo Coast Range Reserve, California, USA - CZOMad2_1_16fungal (Hybrid Assembly) | ecosystem: Environmental > Terrestrial > Soil > Vadose zone... | reverse complement strand
GATCGTAAAGCTCTGCCACTTCCGCCATGCGCGTGGCTAGCGCGAGATCATAAGGCGGATATTCAAAGAGGGGATACCGCGAGACTTCGACTTCGTGGTAGTGAATATTGGGCTGCGGCGTCATCAGCCGGATAGGCTGCGCATAGGAAACAAAATGGACTTCGTGCCCGCGCTGAGCCAGCTCCAGCCCCAACTCCGTGGCTACCACGCCACTGCCGCCGTACGTCGGGTAACAGGTGATACCGATCTTCATCGAGGAAAGGCCTGGGCGCTACTGCGCGATCCTTAGCCTAGATGAGCCGCGGAAACGAAGGGATTCAGATTGTGGGAGGAATAAGGAACGGCTTGTTAGCCGGCGCTCTGCGCGTTGGCTTCCCCGGAACCGGCGAACCCGCCGCTGCTGTCGCCGAGCCCATCCAGAAACGCCTGAAAGCGCTTTTGCGCAGCTGGGGGCAGCCCCGTAAATTCAATGCCCATGCCGACCCCGGGATCTTTGGTGCGCACGATTCCGGAAGTCGACATCTTTTCCGAATCCACCCAGAAGTCGACGCGCAGAATCGTTCCCATCGTCAGAGGCAACATGGTCTCAACATAACAGCCGTTTGCGCTGATGTCTGTGGCGCGCACGCGAAGCGGCGTCTGCACGCGCTCGTCGCACATTTCCATGTTGAAGAAAATTTTGTGTCGTGAGAAGCGGCGGCGCGATTTTCCCGGGTTAGGGTCGGCAGCTACCTGCTCCGCTGTAAGCTCCTCTAGCCATGGACACTCTTGTCCATCCAACAACTGAACTTCGGCGCACGTCTTTTCCACTAGGTTCTCGTTCTTCACCGAGACGATGCGGCAGCGTGCCTTTTTGCTTCCGTACTGCACGCCAATCACTTCACCCGGCGTGAGCGCACACTCGATTCTGTTCACGATCGCGCCCGAGGTTGTGATGGAAACAGCACGCGCTTGCTGGAAGAAAGCACGGCCGTCCTGGCTCATACCCCACACGCGTACTGGCAGACCGGCCTGATTGCTGGGTTGGATAGGTTCTGTCATGGCAGATGCAAGGTCAGAGTAACCGGAATCGTACTCGAAAGGACAGTTCCCCAAAGGCCAATGGGAGAAGTTGTCCTTCTGAGCCCGCACTTTAGTAATCGGAAACTTAAGCGCGCTGGCAGAGATCGCGGTAGGAAATCAACTCAATGCCACTCTTCTCGAGCAAGGACCGAGCGTCGGCAGACGTCAGCACCTCGAGCTCGGCTTGTCGCGAGGCCCATAGCCGTGTGCGGACTGCCGCCAGTTCGGCATCGTCATAGCCTGGGTGGCACACCATCTCCCAAGTTCCTTCGGGAAGAGCTTCCGCGACGGCTTGGATCATGGCGGCGAATAGATCTGCATCCAGTAAGCCGGTTTCCATGACGCCCACGCACCCATCGGGAGAGATCATGCCATGCTCAGCGAGCAACTCGTGGAATGCTGGCAGGAATCGCCTTAGAGCCCGGGTCTGCCAGTAGCGCTTCCACAAGGCAGGACGCTTGCGCAAATCCTCAAACGCCAACGCCCGCGCTGGCACGAACGGATTGCGCACGGCACGAATCCCGAACGTTCGCGCCGCTCGCAAGAGAGGACGCAGGATCGCAGGGAAGACATGGGTATGCTTGTGCGTGTCGAAGTGCGAGATCGCCACACCGGAATCTTGCAGTTTCTTAAACTGCGCCGCAGCCTCGGCTTCGATTTCCGCCGTCGAGAATCGTCCCGTCAGTGCGCGCTGAACAAAACCGCCGAGCGTAGGAGCGAACGCCGAGCCCGCATCCGCAAACGCCAGGGAAAGAACCTCGGCGGCCGGAAGCAGTGGAGAGCCATCCACAAGGACCACGTGGCAGCCCACACTCAACTTCGGCAGTGTGGCCGCCAGCTTCGAGGCCTCCGGCATCGCGGTTCCGGTCGCCATAAGGGTCGCGGAGGACACCACGCCGCGCTCACAACACTCGGCAATGGCGCGGTTCACTCCTGGCGTCAAACCAAAGTCGTCCGCGTTGATGATCAGCCGTTGCAAGCGCCCAGTCTAGCAGGGCGCCTAAACGCGTCTTCGAACCTTGTCGAGCAGGCGGTCGCCCGTCCAGCCTAGGAAGTAGTACCAAGGGACGATCAGCGGCGGCAGTGTTCCCATGAAAATAAGGACTTGACTCATTCCAAAGTGTTTCGCGCCTATAAGAATGGTACCTTCCAAGAGAAATGCGGGCAATGCAGAAAATACGAATATCTGCTGCAGCCGACTTGGTTCAAAAACCCAAAAATCCAACTCCACGTCGGTGCAATCTCCCCGAGTCGCTTCGCACGGTTTTGCGTTTACAGATGGAGTGGGATGAACATTGAGGGGGTCGCGATCCAGTCGGATGCTTCCCCAGTAGAAGTAGCGACCCGAGTGGTGGTATTCGCGATTCCAATGAAACGATTCCCAGCTTTCGAACGAAAACAGGAGCAGCCCAAACAAGGGGAGAATTAGCTTCAGCCTGTATCGCATAAAGCCATTATGCACGCCAACTGATTCCTCGTCATCCGACGTTCACCGATACGAACCGCACTGGTGAGGAGCGAACTATGATCGATGGCTTCCGTCCCTTTGGTCAGTAACGGTTACGCCCGAAAGGCCTGATTTGACGCGGCTTTCCGCTTGACCGCGCCTTCGATCTCGGATATTCTTTCGCCCAATCGGCACTGCGCTCTAAGGTCGAGCCGAAGTCCCATCCGCTCCTGACGTTCACCAGCCCATAGAGTTCTTCGTATCGAAGAGGCGAACGGCGATCGTTGACCAACGGGTTCGTGCGCCGACCTCTTCATAGCTGATTTTATGCAGCCCAGAAAACCACGCATCGTCGTTGTAACTCCCAATTTTCCGATACCGGAAGAACCCTATCGCGGGCGCCCGGTCTACGAAACGGTGCGAAGTCTTGCGTCCATGGCGAGCGTCAAAGTCCTCTGTCCTGTCGCTAAGTACCCGGCGCCGGCTTGGTTACACCCGAGGTCCTATCGTTATTATCCCGCGCCTCAGTCCGATTTCTCCTTGCCGAATGTGGACGTCCAGTATTTTGAGTATCCGGTGTTTCCTTATCTCAGCCGTCCTCTGAACGGAAGTCTTTGCCGGCAGAAGCTGATGCCGTTGCTGAAAAATGAGCAGCCGCAGTTGGTGCTTGCTTATTGGCTCTACCCGGTCGGATACGCAGCGGTCACCGCGGCCAAAGAATTGGGCGTTCCCACAGTGGTCGTCGGTCGGGGCTCGGACGTTTGCTGCGTCGACGGGATCGTGTTGCGGCAACTTACTCGGCGCACCCTGAGCCAGGCGTCGCATGTAATCACGGTGAGCGAAGAATTGAGGCGGCGTGCCATCCAGTTGGGCGCGCGGCCGTCACGGAGCAAAGCCGTTCCGAACGGTTGCGACTTGTCGGTTTTTTACCCCGCCGCAAAAGCGCATACCCGTGCGCATCTCGGTCTGCCCGACAGCAGCGAAGTGATCCTGTTTGTTGGCCGCCTGGTCCAATCGAAGGGCGTCCGTGAGCTCCTGACGGCCTTCGAGGGATTGTCGGCGAAACGCAAGCGCTTGTCCATGGTGTTAGCAGGCGAAGGCGATCTGGAACCCGAGATCGTTGCGTTTCTGCAACGGACAGGACTCCAGGACCGCCTGCGAGTTGTCGGGCCCTGTCCGCCGGTGCAGATTGCGCAATGGATCAACGCCGCCGATTTGGTTTGTTTGCCGAGCTACTCGGAAGGGTGCCCCAATGCCATCATCGAGGCTCTCGCCTGTGGTCGCCCCGTCGTTTCGACCGCTGTCGGAGGGGTCGCAGAACTCGTCAACTCGCGGAACGGCGTCCTTGTTGCTCCCCGCGACGCCCAGGCTCTGACCCGGGCACTAGACGCGGCGTTGGAAGGATCTTGGGAGGCCGAATCGATCAGCAACTCCTCTCGCCGCACCTGGAGCGACGCAGCACAGGAAACGCTCTCGATCTGTGAGAGTGTCTTGTCGACGTTCCACATCGCAGAGGACAGGATCTCGCTCGCAGATGACCGCGCCATCCTGCCCTCCACTCCGCAGTCGCAGCCAGCGCCGACTTCTTTTTGACCACGCTCGCAATCTCTCCGTATACTCGATAGACGGTTCGTCTTGGTTCCAGTCCATATTTGCCAAGGGCGACCACCGGGCGGTTAGCTCAGTTGGTTAGAGCGCCTCGCTTACACCGAGGAGGTCGCAGGTTCGAGTCCTGCACCGCCCACCAGAGCTACTTCCGCGATATTGCGGTCGTTCCTGGACCAGCAGGTTCGCCGCCGGACGAAATCTATCCCGCGCGCTCAAATCCCCGGCGTCGCGCTTGATTACGAGCTCGTAAAGCGTTGCCACTTAACCGTTCATCAATCCAGTTCCACCTTAGATCCCGTAACAATGTTGGCAACATGCAGACTGACTCCTGACCCGTGACAGCCCTGCGGCGCAACCCTCGTGCACGCGCGGGGCATCAGAGGTGCACCCCAGGGTTTGGGGCCGACCTAGCCAAGCATCAGGAACAGCCGCCGATCTTTTAGCGACGCCTTAGCGACGCCAACTCGGGCGGGGAGGAGGAGTCACAGGCTTTAGGTCGGGGGCCAAAAGTATGTTGAGGTTTGGGCTAGAGCGGTGTCCAGATTGCAACAGTTCTGTCGTTTACACTTCCCGTCCACAAAGCCGGGGGGAGGAGATGGCGGCTCTTTTGCTTCTGCGACCGGTGCGCTGTCATTCGTGCATGTCTCGTCATTACCGCCCGGTTTTCGTTCCCACACATGAAAAGCCTGCCAGCACCGCGGCTTCGAGCAAATCGAGCTGGCAAGTCAGCGCGACCAAACAGGCTGAGAGGTCAACGGCTTGACTGGTCTCGCCGGGCCAACACTGAGCAAGTGGGCTCCCCCGAAATATCTCGATGCGGGCGAACGAAAGATCGCCGAGATGCCCCGTCCCCAGATTTTGGAGCTCGACGGGTTTCGTGCCATCGCCATCTTGTGGGTGTTGTTGCTCCACTTCGTGTACGGCTGGGCTCCTATTCCCCCCGCGGCGCTGTCCGGAGTGCCACCTATTGTTGTCGGCGCCGTCTCGCACGGATGGCTGGGCGTCGATCTGTTCTTCATCCTTTCCGGCTTCCTGATCACGGGAATTCTCGTTGATGCTCGAGGGAGGCCGAACTATTTCCGCAATTTCTATGCGCGCCGTGGGCTCCGGATTTTGCCCCTCTACCTGATTTGCATCGCGGTGATGGCGGTCGCTTATCGCGGGCAGGCAGCGTTTTTCGGACTGTCGCTGCTGTTCATGGCGAATTTTGCCCATTACTTCCGCGTGGGTATGCCGCACGGTCCGGGCGTGTTCTGGTCTTTGGCGGTGGAGGAGCACTTCTACCTTCTGTGGCCTTTGCTGGTGCGGTTCTTGAGGAGGTCCAGCCTGTTGGGCCTCACGGTAGTCCTCGTGCTCGGAACGCCGGTCCTGCGAGGCTATTGTTCCTACACGGGAATGGACATCGTTCGGGAGATTTACGTCTACTCGTTTTTTCGTTTTGACGGTCTGGCTCTCGGGGCAATCTTGGCCATGTGGGTAAGATCCGATTACTACAATCGGAAAATGGCCTGGCGGTTTGCCGGGCTTCTGGTCGGTCTTGCCCTTCTGATCACTCTATGCGCTTTGCCCTTCGGGGTCATGCAAGCACACACGGTAGCTTCCTGCGCCCTACGGTCGACGCAAGCTCAGTTCTTGTTCGCTGCTGCAATCGTAATGGCGTTAGCCTTTCGAGGAAGTAGTTATACTGCATTCTTGCGGTCCCGGCCCGCCCGGATTACGGCCGAACTGAGTTTCTGTCTCTACCTTATCCATCTCGCTCTGGGCGATAGCTATTACAGCGCTTTACACGCGATGCACTTTAACGACATTGCCCATTTTGGAATCGACGGGGCCATATTCGTTCGCTCTCTGGTCATAGGTACGGCGGCTTTTGGCCTCGCGGCGTTGTCGAAAAGATTCCTCGAGAACCCTATCCTGCGGCTGAAGCGATACTTCTAAGTCGTACAGCGAACCGCACGGCCGTCCCACTTTCTAAGATCCCTCTCCCTGTGATTCAAGCTCCAGCCTCCTCTGCCGATGACCTAAGTGTGTAGGCGCCGCGCTGGAAGGTTCTGTCATGTTGCAGCACTGCAAAACGAGTGTCCTCGCGGGGCTGCTAATAGTGGCGGTGTTCCTTCAGGCTGAGGAGCGGCCCGCGAAGAAGCGGGTTGCGCCTGCGTATCCGGAACTAGCCAAGAAAATGCATATTTCGGGTGCCGTCAAACTCGAACTTGATGTGGATCCGGAAGGCCAGGTCAAGGACGTCAAGGTAGTACAAGGACACGCCTTGCTGCGAGATGCGGCCGTTGCCGCCGCGAAACAATGGGTCTTTACCAAGTCCCCCGCCAAATCGGTCGAGGTCATCGAAGTCAATTTTCGTCAGGAATAGGTGGTTCCGTGTGAAGCTCACTATCCGCAACAAACTGATCGCGGGCTTCGGCGCCATCGTTGCCCTGATGCTGCTGAGCACCGGTATCGTAAGCTTGCGTTTGCACGCATCGGATGTCAGCCAGGAGCGCATCAAGAATGTCCGCTACCCCGCGAGCATGAATGCCGCCGTCGTTCGCAGTGCTATTTCAGGAACATCGGCCGCCCTGCGGGGGTACATCTTGTTTGGCTCCGACCCCGCAGAGGCGGGACACTTCAAGCAGGATCGCTTCGATAACTGGAATGCAGCGGAAGGAGCGATGACCCGGCTGCTGAGGCTGAGTCAGGAATTGGCCCCCGTGGAAAAAGAGAAGATTGACACGATCGCCGGTCAAACTGCGACATACCGGGCTTTGCAAGACAAAATCGAAGATCTGGCAACGGCGCACGGCAGCGAAGGTATGGGCCAAGCTTTCGATCTTCTCAAGTCTGAGGCCGCTCCCCAACAAAGAGTTTTGGCCGAGGGTCTCAAGGCCTTGATGGAAGACCAACAGCAAACAACAGACCGTGAGATCGCAGTCTTGACCGCCACCAGCCAGAGTACACAGGAAGTGGATTGGATCGTTGCCTTGCTTGCCGCCATCGCCGCCATGGGACTGGCATTCTTTATCAGCCGCCGTTTTGACGCTGGCCTAAGCCCGATAGTAGCCCGCGCCACAAGTATCGCGTCCGGCGACCTTACCGGCGACGAGCTTTCCGTCCATTCCAACGACGAACTCGGCGAACTTACCGGTGTTGTCAACGAAATGCAGCGCGGCTTGCAAGAGATGATTGCGTCTGTGCGCCACGCTTCGGACCGGCTCGCCACGGCCACGGACCACGTCTCCTCCTCCACTAGCCAAGCCGCCCAATCTGCGGAAACGCAGCGTGACCGTGCCCATCAGGTTGCCATCGCGATGCAGGAGATGTCCACAACGGTGGAACAGGTGGCCGGCAATTCCCAGACCGCCGCCGATGCCTCGCAGCGTGCCGCAGAGGCGGCGCGACAGGGCGGCATCGTCGCCGATCAGGCCCTCGCCACCATGCGCAGTATCGCGAACTCGACCGAGTGTGCCGCTTCTCGTATCGCGGCCTTAGGAAAGAACTCCGAGCATATCGGCCGCATCATTGCCGTGATCGACGAGATTGCCGACCAGACCAACCTCCTTGCCCTCAACGCTGCCATTGAGGCAGCCCGCGCAGGCGCACAAGGCCGAGGCTTCGCCGTGGTAGCTGACGAAGTGCGCAAGCTGGCGGAGCGTACCACCAAGGCCACCAAGGAAATTGCCGAGATGGTGCGAACCATTCAGGCGGAAACGAAGAGCGCCGTCGAAGCTATGCGCGCCGGCACCCACGACGTCGAAATAGGAGTGGGGAAAACGACGGAGTCTGGGGCGGCCCTGAATCAGATCATTCAGGTGGCCGAGGAAGTCGGCAGCCTCATCGCGTGCATTGCGACGGCGGCGAGCCAGCAGGCCAGCGCGACGGAGGATGCAACGCGGAATATCACCCAAATCTCCAACCTGGCTCAGGAGTCGGCCAACGCCGCCGAACAGGCTGCGACTTCATGCCAAGATCTTTCCACGTTGACGCAAGATCTGCGGAACACCATGAGCCAGTTCAAACTGGTTGGGTCGGTCGCAGCCGGAAGGTCCAGCGAAAGGTTAAAAGGAAGGCCAGAAGGAAGATCCGACGGCCCGGAGACCCCACGTTCGCTCACCTGGGCCGCCTCCGCTGCGGTCGGGACTAAGCTGCTCGCGCCGGGGCACCGTGCTCGATCTGCTCCTCAGCGCCCCTGAACAAAGCCTTCAGCGATCGCAGGACGAACCGCAAGATCAAGACGACGAATACCAATCCCACCAGCACAAGGCCAGCGGCAGTGTACGGGTGTTTGGTGGCTAACCACGTCAGGCCGATGGCCACGGCGTCTTCCCCCAAACTCAGCGCGCCGTTGGAGAACGGCTCCGGAGAGGGCGTCACTGCTGCTCGAGCCGCCGTCTTGCCGCCATGCGCCGCCAGAGCGATCAGACCACCCACAATCGTCGCCAGCATCTGTTCAGCCGGGGAGAGGGAAGCCGTGGCCTTGTAAGCTATGAGGGCAGCCACGGGAACGCGCACAAACGTGTGCATGGCGTTCCAAATCAAGTCGAAGGCAGGAATCTTGTCGGCAAAAAACTCCACCACAAACATGGCCACCGCCACGGAGATGACCCGCCAATCCTGTAATGCGTGCAGCCCTTCCGGCAACACCAAGACGTGGTAGTGGGCGAGAAGCCCCAACGTTCCCACAGTAGCGTAAGTGTTCAGCCCTGCCGCAAAGCTGGTTGCGATGAGCAGGGCAACGATCTCCGGCATGGGGAGGTTTACGCCCGAGAGAACGGGCAGCAGCAACGCGGCCACCATCAATCCAGCCTTATGGATCGCAACACCCTTGAGGAACATGGGGTACCTCCACGACCAGCGATCAGGACAAGAAACAAAAGGGCCGCCTGTTCGGGCGACCCCTCATTTTCAACGTCTTGCCGGCGACTTGCAACTGGATTACAGAGTTGACTCGATCTCGAAACCCCAAGCCTCCAGCAACGGCTCCGGGATGTACTTGGAATTCTTGTTGCGCCGCGCCCACTCGCGCAGACGAGTGGACCGCAGATACTGATCCGGTTCAAGCTTGTATTCCTTCACTACCTGCTCAAACTCCGTGATGGTGGGGGTGATTGGACCTAACGGTTCCGGCTTGCCCCAGTTGGGGTTTCCGCGTCGTTTTGCCATAGGGGGATTTTGCCTCGCAACTTTCTTAGAATGACTGCTGTCGTTGGCTTCCAGCTAGATATAGACTCGCCTACCCGCACAACGGATACATCCTTACCGACCAATATTTTGCAGCGCCAAGTTTCGCGGCATGATTTAAGTGTACCTAAACCTATTATTCTTCAATAGCTTACCACGATTTCCCAGGAAATGTAAAGGGTGCTAACCAGGAGCAAGCCGCCAGGATCGCCTCTTCGTTGTCGGCGCGGTTGTCGGCTCGTTCGAGCTCGATCGATCCGTGGAATTACGCAAATTCAATCACTTACTGAGGTAATCCCCAGAAGTGCAGCGGGCGTTGCTTCCCGCCGATAGCACGGTTAAAGTCAAAAGAGGAGGCTTCTCTTGAAGGATATCTACGAAGTGATACGCACCAAAAAGGCTCACCAGGCCCAATTGGGTGAACAAATCGAGGCTCTCCAAGCTGCGGCGAGGGATCTGGAAGCCGTGCAGCATCTGTTGCAGGACGACGATGCTCCGCTGGCCGTGGCGCGAAGAGCAGGGAGCTAGACGCAGGGAACTAGGCAAGTCTGTCATTGGTATATCCAGCGTTTTGCGGTGTCATTCCCAAGGAATTGGTAGTTGGCCTTTGAATCAGCATTGACGGCGTTGTTGGTGAGCTCCAGTGAAAAGCTGCAGCGGCTGGTGCGGCGCGTGCTGAGCGACCTGGAGATTCAGGTTGTCTCCTGCCCGGATGGCGAGACGGCAATCCAGAAAGTGACCCGTCAGCGTTTCGAGGCTGTGCTCGTCGATTTCGGCGATGCCCTGACAGCCGATCAGGTGATTCGCGGATTGCAACTGGCCCCCGGGAATAAGCGGGCCGTGGTGGTCGCATTCGTCGATCCGGAAATTCCGCTGAAGTCTGCATTTGCGCGCGGGGCTCACTTTGTCTTGCACAAAGCCCTGTCGGCGGAAAGGACCAAGTCCAGTTTTCGCGCCGTGCGAGCGCTGATGAAGCGGGAGCGCCGCCGCAATCAGCGGGTTCTGGTGGAGATATCGGTTAAGTGCGTCTGGCGAGGCAAGCCAGAGATTTCCTGCCCGAGCTTCGATCTCGGCGAGGGTGGCCTGGCCCTGCGGCTGCCGAATTCCGCGCCGGCCACCGGTGTGGTGCAGCTTTCGTTCTTCGTGCCGCAGGCGTTGGATGCGATCCAAGTCCAGGCCGAGGTAGCATGGCGCAATCCGCAAGGCTTGGTCGGAATGCGGTTTACCGACATTTCTCCTGAGGCGCGGCAGCACTTGAAGAAATGGTTGGAAGGCGTAGCCGGCGGAACAGCGGATGAGTCCGACGCCCCTGTGCCTGCCGAGCTGACCGACCTCAGCACGCACGCGTGCTACCTGAAGATCAACGCGCCCTTTCCGTTGCGTACGCGCGTTGCTCTGGTAATGCACGCTGGGATCCACGACTTGCGCGCAGAAGGGACTGTGCGAGTTACGCATCCGGAAATTGGCATGGGCGTCGAGTTCCTGCAAAAGACGGAAGATGAGCAGGCCAAGGTCGCGGCCTTCTTAGAAGGCCTGCGTGGCGAATCGTCCCGCGCGCCGCAAATCCTCGTCGAACCGGAAGAGGTCGACTTGAGTCCCGCATCGCCCACCGCCGCGAGACTCGACGCCGATCCGTTGCTCGCCTTGTTCCTTCGTGGAGGCAGTTTTTCGCCCGAGGAATTTCTCAATGAACTGGCGGCCCAGCGCGGAGGCGTGCGCGAATCCGTTCCACTGGCCGTAACGTCGCTGCAGTAGTCCTGCCACTTGTCCGATTCGCTCCCGACCGAGGTTACTTCCCAAAGCCAAATTTCCCGCGAAACTTTTCCCGGGTGTCCGTGTTTCCTCCTGCGTACGGCGAAAACGCTTTTCTTCCATCCCCAGGCGGAGAACCGTTTTCGGAACGAATATCTTGACACCCCCAGAGGAGAAACACTATGCGACGAAGTCTATTGACGCTGATCTTCGTATCCTTGATTTCAATGTTCACGCTGGCCCAGGCGCCCGCTACCGGTGATGTTCCGGCCGACCGGCAGGACCTGCGCCAAGACCGCCGCGATGTTCGCAAGGACCAGCGCGACATCAACCACGATAAGCGCGATTTGCGGCAAGACCGCGTGGATCGCAACCAGGATCAGAGGGACATCAACCACGACAAGCGGGACATCAACAAGGACCGCGCCGAACGCAATCAGGACCTGAAGAATGGCAACACCGCCGCCGCAAGAGCGGAACAACGCGACATCAATCACGACAAGCGCGATCTAAATCGTGACCGTGCGGATCGCAACCACGACCAACGCGACATCAACCACGATAAACGCGATTTACGCCATGATCGGGCGGATCGCAACCAGGACCGGAAAGACATCCGGCACGATAAGGGTGATCTGCACCGCGACCGCAAGGGCAAGTAGCGGGAAAATCACTGAATTGATCTAGGGCGGCAGGAGCTCTCCTGCCGCGACTTTGGTCCAGGATCAGAAACAGCGGGGCAAAGCGACCATTGAAGTACTGGGAACTCTGGTCTTCTGTGGCGTCGCGGCCAGCCTCTTGATCAGTTGGTTCGCAGGCCGGCTCATGGCCGGTCCCTTGGGAACGCTGGAGCAGTCGGCGCGCTCGCTGGCCACGGGCGATCTGACGATTCAGGTCCCCCAATTTGGCGGCGACGAGACAGGTCGAACCGCCACGGCCATAAGCAGCATGGTCCATGACCTCAGCGTTATGGCGACGAACATCCACAACGGCCGTTCCGTTACCTCGCAGGCAGCGGGTGTCGCCGCCGCCGACAAACTACAGGACGTTTTTCGGTCGGTTGCACGAGGCGGTGAAAAACATTCAGGAGGATGCGACCACCGTGCTGTCCTCCTCGAATAACACGAAGGACCAGCTCAAAGCCGCCGCCAGCACCGCGCAGGGAGCCTCGGAGTCAGCGGCAAAAAACAGTACCGAGATCAGAGCGACAGCCGACGGTTTCCGGCGCCGCTGGGTGGTCCCGATACCAACCCGGTCACCTTCGGCATGCACTTTGGCGTGGGCTTAGACCTGGTTTCACAAATGGTTGTGGGTAGCTCCCGTAAGGGTCACCGGCACAATCTTCGAAGGAACGTTCCATCCGCGAACGGCTACTTGTGGGGTCGTCGACGCGGCTGTGGCAGGGTATTCGATCTCGATTTCCCGCGCTTCTCCCGGCAAGAGTGAAACATAGTTGTCGCTGAAATATGCCGGAAGAATGCGTGCACCGTCCGCGCCCAGAAGCGTCAACTTCGTTTCCAAAGCTGCCGCGGTTCCCTGGTTCTCCACGTGAACCTTCACGAGGGCTTTCTCGGCGTTACGCGAGAACGTAGCTGTCGCTGCAATCTGCGCCGCCGGGAGCCTGGTGAGTTGGCGGTAGTTCTCGTAGTCGACCGACAGCCAGTACAGATTGTCGGAGAGTAGCTGGCCATGCGCATTCTTCAATTGCAGCTTTACCAGGACAACGTTCGCCGCCATGAGTGGCGCCAGATCGAGCTTGAATTCAGCAGTAACGCCATCAGCGCCAGCGTCCTTTTTCTCTTCGTGATGAAGCAGGGACTTGTTGTCCAGTGAATAAACGTCGGCAATGACCGACAATCCCGCGAGCGGCGTCGTGGTTGTGTTCACGACGGCGACATCGAACGTCGCCAAGTCCAACTGGACGTGAAGCGGTTCGCACGCCTTTTTCACGCCTTAGTACGACGCCTGGGTGTAGTAGTCCGAGGTGAGAATCTGCCACAAGTTGCTGGGCCATGCC
>Ga0137403_10006779_pt1 | contig 13058 bp, 10 predicted proteins | sample CZOMad2_1_16fung_FD_122057 | JGI IMG/M metagenome (GOLD analysis project Ga0137403, IMG submission 122057) | Vadose zone soil fungal communities from Angelo Coast Range Reserve, California, USA - CZOMad2_1_16fungal (Hybrid Assembly) | ecosystem: Environmental > Terrestrial > Soil > Vadose zone... | reverse complement strand
TATCTCCCAACTGGCGGGCTGGTCGATTCTCTGGACGCGCGCGTGTACCATCCTTCCGCCCGCTGTGCTGTACGGCGGGGCGATGACTTCCCGCTCGCCGGTCTCGTCGGCGAGCCGGTCGCCGACCTGAAGCTCCATCGGGAGGATCTTGGGGTCGGCCGCTGCTCCCGGCTCGCGCTTCTTCTCGGGGCGCGGTCTAGCCATCACGTTGAAGATGCGGTCGGGTCGGCGGGATGGCATCTTTCCAGTACGGACTACTTCTCGGGCCGGCGCGCGCTGAATGGACTCGTCGGGCATGATAAGCCTCCAGGATCCGGGTCGAGACATGCCAGATACCAGAAGGCTTGGACGCCTGTTCGCGTCACCCGGGGAGCCCGATGGGAGGCAGTCATTAGTTTACGCCTTGAAGGACCAGAGCGTACGAGGTAATGGCTAGGCCTTCGCAGCGTGGGAGTTTGAGCGCAGACAGGGTGGGACCGCGCACAGTTAGCTCGTCCCGGCCTTCTTGAGCGTCTCCCACGCCGCTCGCTGCGTCGCGTGCCACGGCGTACGCTCCCACCCGGTGCCCGTCGCGCTTGTTGGAGAGTGCTCCATCCCGGTCGCGTAGAAGGTCGCACGCCGGCCGCGCTCGTCGTACTGTGTCAACTGCAGATCGTAGCCCTGTCGGTGCATCCCGACGGCGACGTGTCCGATCCCGGCCCACGAATCCAGCCAGGTGCGGAGCGTGGGGAGCGGGTGGGCATCCGCGCGGCGACGCGCCGCTTCCAGCGTGACGAGAAGCAGGCGGGCGAGGCGGTCAGTACATTGTGAGGATGACCTCGTTCCGGTCCAGTCGACTTGCCGAGTAGGGTCAACGTGAAGGTCAGCCGCCTTCCAAGTCGATTGACTGGCCGACGCCCCGACCACGGGTTACCATCCCTGCCGACTCCACCCCGAGGAGGCAATACCGATGGCCCAGTCGATCGATCGCCGGGCGTTTCTCAAGGGAGCCTCCACCACGGCCGCGGTGCTCGCGGGCGCTCCGCTCCTCGCCGCCTCGCGCGCCAGCGGAGCCGACGACCGGCTGGTCATCGCCGTCGGGCAGTGGGGGATCGAGACGCCGTTCGCCTGGCGCTCGAGCCAGTCGGAAAAGACGCTGTGGGACTGCATGTACGATCCGCTCATCATGCGCGATCCCAAGACCTTCGAGTATCGGCCCGGGCTGGCGACGGAATGGAAGCCCTCGAACGAGCTCAGAACGTGGACGTTCAAGCTCCGCTCGGGCGTGCAGTTCCACGAAGGCCACGGCGAGATGACCGCCGACGACGTCAAGTTCACCGTCGAGCAGAATCTCAAGCCCGACTCGCAGGGCGGATCGGCGCCGTTCTTCCGCATGCACCTCGAGCGGATCGAGACGCCCGACAAGTACACGGTCGTGATGCACTTCAAGAACCGGGTGTGGGAAGTGCCCTCGAACTTCACGCAGTTCGTCGGCTACCAGAACATCACGTCGCGGAAGTACCTCGAGTCGGTCGGAGAGGACAAGGCGTCGCTCCATCCCATCGGTACCGGCCCGTTCCGCCATGTGGAGGGCAAGCAAGGTGACTACCACCGGTTCGAGGCGGTCCCCAACCACTGGCGCAAGACGCCCGCCTTCAAGGAGCTGATCGTCAGGCGCATCCCCGATCCCGCGACGCGCCTGGCCGGGCTGCGGGCGGGCGAGATCGACATCGGCAACGTGTTCGGTGACTACCTGGATCAGGCGAAGAAGGCCGGACTCAGGATCCACGAGACGCCGAATGCCGCGTGTCACTGGGTGGTCCTGCAGGGCCAGACGACGCCGGACCGCGAGGACTACTGCCCGACGTGCCCGTGGGCCGGCGATCCCAAGGACCCGAAGAGCCAGGAGAACGCGCGGAAGGTGCGGCTGGCGCTCAACCTCGCCGTCAACAAGAAGACGATCGTCAACGCGCTCTGGAAGGGCATGGGCTCCGAGGCGCCCTTCATGTACTGGTACTACCCGTTCCACAAGGGCTTCAGCAAGGAGTGGAAGGTCCCGCCCTACGATCCCGAGCGCGCCAAGAAGCTCCTGGCCGAGGCCGGTCACGCCGGCGGCTTCGAGGTCCGCGTGAATCCCCTGGTCATGACCTACGCGCTCGACGGGCCGGACATGGTGGAAGCGGTCGCGCTCGACTGGGAGAAGATCGGCATCAAGGTCCGGCGCGTTCCCGAGGCCTTCAGCAACTTCCTGCCCAAGAACCGCGCGCGGAAAACCAACAAGACGCACTGGGTGTACGGCTCGCCGCCCTTCGACGAGCCCGTCCTGGCCTGGCAGCGCGCCATCTATTCGAAGGGCCCCTTCAACCTGCTGGCCGACGGACCGTACGACGAGGACGTCGACACGACCTCGCGGGAGCTCGACGTCGAGAAGCGCGCCCGGCTGACCCAGGCGCTCGCCCAGAAGCTCTACGACGAGTATCGCGGCGTGATGCTGGGCATGCGGTCCTTGACGTGGGCGGTGAGCAAGAAGGTCAACAGCTGGCCGACGCTCGTTTACGTGCCCCTCGAGAACAACTACGAATACGTGAGCTGACGGGAGGCCCCATGGACTTCCATCGCGCTCGGATCGCCCTGGTCTTCGCCGCGCTCATCCTGCCGGTTGCCGGACCGGCGCGCGCCGCCCAGCCCGGCGAGGCGGTCATGGCGTGGCACGTCACCATCGCCCCGACGTGGTTCGATCCATCAACGGCGCCGCCGCAGATCACCCCCTTCGGCATGCTCTACGCCATTCACGACGCGATGGTCCGGCCGCTGCCCGGCCACAAGATGGCCCCGAGCCTCGCCGAGTCGTGGAAGGAGAGCCCGGACGGCAAGGTGTACGAGTTCACCCTGCGCAAGGGTCTCAAGTTCCACAACGGCGATCCGATCACCGCCGAGGACGTGAAGTTCAGTTACGAGCGCTACCGCGGCACCGCGTACCGGGAATTCGAGGCTCGAGTGCAGGGCGCCGAAATCGTCGACCTGCTGACCGTCCGCTTCGTTCTGAAGGAGCCCTGGCCTGATTTCATGACCTATTACGGCACCACCGCCACCGCGGCCGGGCTCGTCGTCCCGAAGAAGTACGTCACGCAGGTCGGGGACGAAGGCTTCAGGAAGAATCCGGTCGGTGCGGGGCCCTACAAGTTCGTCAGCCACACGCCCGGGGTGGAGATCGTGCTCGAGGCGTATCCCGGCTACTGGCGGCACGCGCCGTACGTGAAGCGGCTCGTCATGAAGAGCGTCCCCGACGGCACCACGCGGGCGGCCATGCTGAAGACCGGCGAGGCGGACATCGCGTACGCGCTCGACGGCCCGGACGCCGAGAACGTGAAGCGGGACCCGCGCCTGCAGATCGTCGCCTCGCGCCACGCATCGATCAACTGGCTCGAGTTCCCCGATCAGTGGGATCCGAAGTCGCCGTGGGCCGACAAGCGGCTGCGGCTGGCGGTCATTCACGCGCTCAATCGCAAGGCCATCAACGAGGCCGCCTGTCTGGGCTACTGCCCGCCCACCGGCGTCATCATTCCGCGCGTCATGGACTTCGCCCTGCAAACCGAGCCCCCGGCCTACGATCCGGCGAAATCGAAGCAGCTGCTGGTCGAGGTGGGTTACCCGAACGGCTTCGACGCCGGCGACCTCACGCCGATCCCGCCGTTCTTCACGATGGCGGAGTCGGTCGTCAACTACCTGAACGCCGTCGGCATCCGCGTGAAGATGCGCATCCTGGAGCGCGCGGCCTTCTACGCCGCCTGGCGCGAGAAGAAGCTGCGTAACCTCTTCATCACCGGCGTGGGCAACTCGGGGAATGCCGCCAGCCGGGTGCAGGAGCTCATCTACACCAAGGGTGCCTACGCGTACGGCGGCTATCCCGACATCGACGACCTGTTCCTGCAGCAGGCGCGGGAGCGCGACGTTCGCAAGCGCGAGGCGGTCTTGTTCAAGATCCAGCAGCTCACGATCGACCGGGCGATGTTCTGTCCGATCATGGACTTTCGCGCCCTGATGGGGATCGGGCCGCGCGTCACCGAGCACACGATCACGTCGATCCACAATTCCCCGTTCCCGTCGTACGAGGACATGCGGATCAGGGACTAGAGCGGAGGACATCGCCATGGCCCGACCGATCGATCGACGAACCTTCCTGAAGCGTGCCGGCCAGGCCGCCGCGGTCGCCGCCGGAACACCGCTCATCCTGCCCGGGCGCGGGGCCGGGCAGGGGCGCGATCGGCTCGTCGTCGCGGTCGGGCAGTGGGGCACCGAGACGCCGTTCGCCTGGCGCTCGACCCAGGGCGAGAAGCCCCTCTGGGACTGCGTGTACGACCCGCTCATCATGCGTGATGCGAAGACCTTCGAGTACCGCCCGGGGCTCGCCACGGAGTGGAAGGCGACGAACGAGATGCGGACGTGGACCTTCAAGCTCCGCCCGGACGTGAAGTTCCACGAGGGCTGGGGCGAGCTGACGGCCGAGGACGTCAAGTTCACGGTCGAGCAGAATCTCAAGCCGGACGCCGGCGGGGGCTCGGCGCCGTTCTTCCGCAACAACCTCGAGCGCATCGAGACGCCGGACAACCTGACGGTGGTGCTGCACTTCAAGAACCGCGTCTGGGAGGTGGCCTCGAACTTCACGCAGTTCGTCGGCTACCAAAACGTCGTCCCGAAGAAATATCTCGAGTCGGTCGGTGAAGAGAAGGCTGCCCTCCATCCGATCGGCACCGGGCCGTACCGGCACGTCGAGGGCCGTCAGGGCGATTATCACCGCTTCGAGGCGGTCCCTGGCCACTGGCGCAAGACGCCGGCCTTCAAGGAAATGGTCATTCGCCGGGTGCCCGACCCCGCCACGCGCCTGTCCGGGCTCCGCGCCGGCGAGATCGACATCGGAGTCGTCTTCGGCGACTACCTCGATCAGGCGGTCAAGACCGGGCTCCGGCTGCACGACGTTCCGAATTCCGCGTGCTACTGGGTCATCCTCGGTGGCCAGACGACCGCCGATCGCGAGGACTTCTGCCCGACGTGTCCGTGGGCCGGCGATCGGAGCGATCCGAAGAGCCGCGAGAACGCGCGGAAAGTACGACTGGCGATGAACCTCGCGGTGAACAAGAAGGCGATCATCGACGCGCTCTGGAAGGGGAAGGGCTCCGACACGCCGTTCTCCTATTACTACTATCCGTTCCACAAGGGCTACAGCAAGGACTGGAAGCTCCCGCCCTACGACCCGGAGCGCGCCAGGAAGCTTCTCGCCGAGGCCGGGTACGGCGGCGGGTTCGAGGTGCGGGTGAACCCGATGGTCATGGTCTACGCCCTCGACGGGCCGGACGTCATGGAGGCGGTGGCGCTCGACTGGGAGAAGGTCGGGATCAAGCCCAAGCGCTTCCCCGAGATGATCAGCACTTTCGGTCCCAAGAGCCGCAACCGCAAGAGCAACAAGACGCACTGGGTGTACGGCTCTCCGCCGTTCGACGAGCCGATCCTGGCGTGGAGCCGCGTGCTCCATTCCAAGGGCGCCTTCAACCTCCTCGTCGACGGCGCCTATGACGAGGACATCGACACGGCCATGCGCGAATTCGATCTCGACAAGCGCGTGCGACTCACGCAGGCGCTCGGGCAGAAGCTCTACGACGGCTACTACGGCGTCATGCTCGGGATGAAGTCCATCACGTGGGCCATGACCAAAAAGGTCGGCGGCTGGCAGACGCTCGCGTACGTCCCGCTGGAGACCAACTACGAGTACGTGAGTCCTGTGAGCTAGTCAGGCCATGAAGCGCAGCAGCGACCGCATCCTCACCACGCACGCGGGGAGCCTGCCGCGTCCCGCCGACCTGCTCGAGCTGATCCGGGCGAAGTCGAGCGCGGAGCCCTACGATCAGGGCGCCTACGCGAGCCGGGTTCGGGCCGCGGTGCGCGAGATCGTCGGCAAGCAAGCCCATCTCGGTCTGGACGTCGTCGACGACGGCGAGATGGGCAAGCCGGGCTTCATTCCCTACGTCAACGAGCGGCTCTCGGGCTTCGAGCCCGACCGGCAGGGCCGGGGCAGCCCGTGGAGCGGCTCGCGCGAGGTGAAAGCCTTCCCCGAGTTCTACGAGTGGTTCGGCCGCGCGATGCCGAGCCCTCCCGCGCGGGCGATGCACATGGTCTGCACCGGCCCCATCGCCTACCAAGGCGCCAAGCACGTGCAGGCGGACATCGACAACCTCAAGGCCGCGCTTCATGGCACGGCGGTCGAGGAGGCGTTCATCCCGGCCATCTCCCCGACGAGCGTCGAGGACTGGCAGCGGAACGCCTACTACAAGACCGACGAGGAGTATCTGTTCGCGATCGCGGACGCCATGCACCAGGAGTACCGCGCGATCCTCGATGCCGGCTTCCTCGTGCAGATCGACGATCCGAACCTGGCGACTCACTACATCACGCACCCCGAGCTCGGCGTGGACCAGGTTCGCCGCTGGGCCGAGGTCCGGGTGGAGGCCTTGAACCACGCGCTCCGCGGGCTGCCGCGAGACCGGATCCGCTGGCACACCTGCTACGGGATCAACATCGGCCCGCGCGTTCACGATCTGGAGCTGAAGCACTTCGTCGACGTGATGCTGAAGATCCGCGCCGGCGCCTACTCCTTCGAGGCCGCGAACCCGCGGCACGAGCACGAGTGGCGGGTGTGGGAAACGGTCACGCTGCCGGAGGGCGCCGTGCTGATCCCCGGCACCATCACGCAGTCCACCGTGCTCGTCGAGCACCCCGAGCTCGTGGCCCAGCGGATCGTACGCTTCGCCAGGGTGGTCGGGCGCGAGAACGTCATCGCCGGCGCCGACTGTGGCTTTGCCACGTTCGCCGGGTCGACCGAGATCCATCCAAGCGTCGTCTGGGCGAAGTTCGACGCGCTGGTGGAAGGAGCCCGGATCGCGACGCGGGAGCTCTGGGGTCGCGCATGAGGCGACCGGCCCTCGCGCTCCTGGCGGCGACAATCGTGCTCGCCCTCGCCGGCTCGAGCCCGCTCGAGGCCCAGTCGTTCTTCGCCGGCAAGACCGTGCGCATCGTCGTGGGCCTGGCGCCCGGAGGCGGCTTCGACACCTATGCGCGTCTTCTCGCGCGACATCTCGGCCGGCACATCCCGGGGAACCCCGCGATCATCGTCGAGAACATGACCGGCGCCGGCGGCCTCATCTGCGCCAATCATCTTTACCGGGTAGCCAGGCCGGATGGTCTCTCGCTGGCGCACGTCCCCGGCACGCTGCTGCTCGGCCAGGTGCTCGGCCAGCCCGGGATCGAGTTCGACGCCAGGAAGTTCGAGTACATCGGGGCGACTGTCAAGGAAGAGGTCGTGTGCTCGATGACCCGGGCGAGCGGCATCACCTCGGTCGAGCAGTGGCTGGCCGCAAAGACTCCGGTCAAGATCGGCGCGGTGGCGCCCGGCGCGCCGACCGACAACTCGCCGCGAATCCTGAAGGCCGCGCTCGGGCTCCCGATCCAGGTCGTCACGGGCTACAAGGGGACCGCCGAGATCCGCCTGGCCGCCGAGAGCGGCGAGGTGGCCGGTGCGTGCTGGGCCTGGGAGTCGATGAGAGCCACCTGGCGCAGGGCTCTCGAGGCAGGAGATGCGATCCCGATCGTTCAAGTGACCTCGAAGCCGCTGGCGGATCTGCCAAAGGTGCCGCTGGCGATCAGCCTTGCGAAGACCGATGAGGCCCGGCGGTTGATCCAGGTGGGCATTCAGGACGGCAGCGCGTACTCGCGTCCATTCATCGCGCCACCGGGAACACCAAAGGATCGAGTTCAAGTGCTGCGAAAGGCGTTCGTGGCGGCGCTGAGCGATCCGGCACTTCGGGCAGAAGCCGACAGGGCGCAGCTCACGCTCGATCCGGTGTCGGGTGAAGAGCTGGAACGGCTGGTCGCCGGTCTTTTCAGCCTCGATCCGCCGTTCGTCGACAAGCTCAAGAGCATCCTGCACCGGTAATGCAGCGCTTTATCCTCGGCCGCGTGGTCCAGTCGATTGTCTCGATGTTCGTGGTCTCGGTCGTCGTCTTCGCGCTCGTGCGCATGTCCGGCGACCCGATCCAGATCATGATGCCCGCCGAGGCGACCAAGGCCGACATCGACCTGATGCGCGCGCACCTCGGCCTGGACCGCCCGTGGACCGTGCAGTACTGGCGCTTCGCCACCCAGGCCCTGCAGGGCGACTTCGGGCGCTCCGTTCGCTTCCGCCGGCCGGCCCTCGACCTCGTCGTCGAGCGCTACGGCGCGACGCTCGAGCTCGGCGGCATCGCCGTGGTGATCGTGCTCGTCGTGGCGCTACCGGTCGGGGTGTACTCCGCGGTGCGTCGCGGCAGCCCGCTCGACTACGCGGCGCGCGCCTTCGCCGCGCTCGGCCAGGCGGTGCCGCCGTTCTGGCTGGGGCTCGTCCTCGTCCTCATCTTCGGCGTGCTGCTCCATCTCTTACCCACATCGGGGCGCGGCACGCCGCTGCACGTGCTCCTGCCGGGGATCACGCTCGGCTGGTTCGCGGTGGCCGGGCTCATGCGGCTGACGCGCTCGTCGATGCTCGACGTGCTCGGCAGCGAGTACGTCAAGCTGGCCCGCATCAAGGGCCTGCCGGAGCGCCGCGTGATCTGGCTGCACGCCTTCAAGAACGCGGCGCTGCCGGTCGTGACCTTCGCCGCGCTGCTCTTCGTCGCGCTCCTGAACGGCTCGATCATCGTCGAGACCGTGTTCGGGTGGCCCGGGCTCGGCCTGCTCGTGATCGAAGCGGTCGACTCGCGGGACTATCCCATCGTGCAGACGGTCGTGCTGTTCCTGTCGGCCATGTACATCGGCGTCAATCTTCTGGTGGACGTGCTCTACGCGTACCTGAACCCGAAGATCAGGTATTCGCAGTGACCGCCGTCGTCGCCACCGACTCGGACGTCCTCGCCCGGCGCGCGCGCGATCGGCGCTGGCCGCCGGCCGTGCCGCTGGCCGTCGTCGTCACGCTCGTGCTGTGTGCCCTGCTGGCGCCGGTGCTCGCGCCGCACTCTCCCGTCGAGGGCTCGCTGGGCGAGCGGCTGGCGCCGCCGATCGGGCTCGAGGGCTCCAAGCCCGGGCACGTGCTCGGCACCGACCGCCACGGCCGCGACACCCTGAGCCGCCTGCTGTACGGCGCCCGGATCTCGCTGGCCGTGTCGGTCGTCGGCATCACGCTCACCGGCTCCGCCGGAAGCCTCATCGGCCTGCTGGCCGGATTCTTCGGCGGCTGGGTCGACACCCTGCTGATGCGGCTGGCCGACATCTCGCTGTCGCTCCCCGGGATCCTGATCGCCGTGCTGCTCTCGGTCGTCTTCGAGCCGTCGTTCACCAACGTCATCATCGTCGTGGTGTTTCTCCTGTGGCCGAGCTACGCCCGCCTCACCCGCGGCGAGACGCTCGGCCTCAAGCAGCAAGAGTTCGTGGCCCTGGCGCGCATCGCCGGCTGCTCGAGCGCCCGGATCATGTTCCGCCACATCGTGCCGAACCTGGCGCCGTCGATCCTGGTGCTGGCCACCTTGCACGTCGGCTACGTCATCGTGCTCGAAGCGGCGCTCTCGTTCCTGGGCGTCGGCATCCCGCCTCCGACGCCGTCGTGGGGCGTCATGGTGGCCGACGGCCGGGGACTGATCGAGCAGGCGTGGTGGGTCTCGATCCTTCCGGGCATCGCCATCCTGGTCACCGTGCTGTCGCTCAACATCCTCGGGGACTGGGTGCGCGACCGGCTCGACCCGAAGCTGCGTCAGGTGTAGGTGGTAGATGAACGATCGGGCGCGTCGACAACGAGGAGGCCGGACATGACGGACTACAAGCTCATCTCGGCAGATTCTCACGTGAGCGAGCCGACCGATCTCTGGGTGGAGCGCGTGGACAAGCGCTACCGCGACCGGGCGCCGCGCCTGGCGGTGAACCCCGGCGGCAAGGAGGGAGCCTACTTCCTCTACGAGGACCACGCGCCGCATCCGATCGGGATCGGGCTCGCCGCGGGCAAGAGCCCGCAGGAGCTCGCCGAGTTCCTGACCAAGGGCACGTACGGCGACGCGCGGCCCGGCGGCTGGGATCCGGCGGAGCGCCTGAAGGACAACGAGCTCGACGGCGTCGAGGCCGACGTGCTGTACACGACCCTGGGCTTCCGCATCTTCTGGCTGAAGGACGCGGGTCTCCAGCAGGACTGCTTCCGGGTCTACAACGACTGGCTCGCGGCGTACTGCAGCTATGCGCCCAAGCGCATGGCGGGGCTGGCCCTGATCTCGCTGTACGACCCGAAGGCCGGCGCGCAGGAGCTGGTCCGGTGCACCAGGGCGGGGCTCAAGGGCGCCATGATCTGGTGCTCGCCGCCGGCCGATCAGCCCTACAGCTCGCCCGTCTACGATCCGTTCTGGGCGGCCGCGCAGGAGCTGCGCGCGCCCATCAGCCTGCACGCGATCACCGGCATGGGGCAGGAGAGCCAGTGGGAGTTCAGCGAGCGCTACATGCGGGCGACGATCCTCGCGCACGAGGTCGAGCGTTCATTCAGCGTGCTCATCTTCTCGGGCGTCCTCGACCGCTTCCCCGATCTGCAGATCGTCTCGGCCGAGAACAACTGCGGCTGGATTCCGTACTATCTGCAGCGCATGGACCGGGCCTTCGAGCGCGGGCGCTACGCCGCCGGCTTCAACTTGAAGCTGAAGCCGAGCGAGTACTTCCAGCGCCAGATGCACGCCACTTACATCGACGACTTCGTCGGCGTCGCCAACCGCCATTTCGTCGGCGTCGACCGGCTCATGTGGTCGTCCGATTACCCGCACCAGGCGTCGTCCTGGCCGCATTCGCAAGATGTGGTCGCGCGCGACTTCAAGGACGCCACCCCGGACGAGCGGTTCAAGATCACCCGGGGTAACGTCGCCAAGCTGTACGGGTTCGAGCGCTAGGACCCCCGCTTGGCCGACCCACTGCTCGAGGTGCGGGACCTCCGCACTTACATCTACACGCGCCGCGGGATCATCAAGGCCGTCGACGGCGCGTCCTTCTCGGTTCACGCCGGCGAGACGCTCGGGATCGTCGGCGAGTCGGGCTCCGGCAAGTCGATGACGTGTCTCTCGATCCTGCGACTGGTGCCCGAGCCGGGCGGGCGCATCGTCGGCGGCGAGATCGTCTTTGGCGGCGAGAGCCTCCTGACCAGGAGCCCGGAGGAGATGCGACAGCTCCGCGGATCGCGGATCGCGATGATCCTCCAGGACCCGATGGCCTCGCTGAACCCGGCGATGACGGTCGGCGAGCAGATCGCCGAGACGCTGTCGCTGCATCGCGGCCTGCGCGGGCGGGCCCTGGACGAGCGCGTGCTGGAGCTGCTCCGCCAGGTAAGGATCAGCGACCCGGAGCGTCGCGTTCACGCGTATCCGCACCAGATGAGCGGTGGCATTCGCCAGCGCGTGGCGGGGGCCATCGCCATCTCCTGCCAGCCCAGCCTCTTGATCGCCGACGAGCCGACGACCTCGCTCGACGTGACGATCCAGGCACAGTACCTGCGCCTTCTGAAAGAAATCCAGCGCGAGACGAACCTGGCCCTCGTCTTCGTCACGCACGACCTCGGCATCGTCGCCAAGCTCTGCGACCGGGTCGCGGTGATGTACGCCGGGCGAATCGTCGAGACCGGGCGCACCCGCGACATCTTCAACCAGCCGCGCCATCCCTACACGATCGGCCTCCTGAACTGCCTGCCGACACTGCAGCGCGGGCGCACGCCACTGACCGCGATCGAGGGCCAGCCGCCGGATCTCGCCAATGTGCCGCCGGGCTGCAGCTTCACTCCGCGCTGCCCGATGGCCGAGTCGCGCTGTCACCTGGCTCGACCGGAGCTCGCCCCGATCGAGCCCTATCACCACGTCGCGTGCGTGCGGGCGGCCGAAACCGCGGCCGCGCGAGTCCGGGTTTCCGCGAGCGTCGCCGCGCCGGTCGCCGCACGCGCCGGCGAAGACGGCGATGTCGTCCTGGAGGCACGCGGGCTCACGAAGCACTTTCCGCTGTCGCGGGGCATGCTCTTCGCCCGGAAGTTCGGCTCGGTGAAGGCCGTCGACGGGATCGACTTCGTCCTGCGGCGCGGCGAGACGCTCGGCCTGGTCGGCGAAAGCGGGTGCGGGAAGACCACCGCCGCGCGGCTCGTCCTGTCCCTGGAACGCCCGACGGCAGGCGGCGTGTTCTTCCGAGGCCGCGACATCCACACGCTGGCTCGCGGGGAGCTCGGCGGCTACCGGCGCGCGGTGCAGGCGGTCTTCCAGGACCCGTACAGCTCTCTGAATCCGCGGCTGACGATCCGCACGACCGTCAGCGAGCCGTTGGCCCAGACCGAGCCCGATCTATCGCGGGCGGAGGTGGCGGAGCGCGTCGCCGAATCCCTCGCGCGGGTCGGGCTCCGGCCGCGCATTGCCGAGGACTACCCCCACGAGCTCTCAGGCGGACAGCGCCAGCGGGTCGCGATCGCGCGTGCGCTGACCACGAACCCGGAGTGCATCCTGCTCGACGAGGCGGTGTCGGCGCTCGACGTCTCGATCCGCGCCCAGGTGATGAACCTCCTGCGCGAGATCCAGGATCGGCTGGGCGTGAGTTATCTGTTCATCGCCCACGATCTGGCGGTGGTGAAGTACGTCAGCACCCGCATCGGGGTGATGTACCTGGGCAAGCTCGTCGAGACGGCGACCGCCGACGAGCTCTACGAGCGGCCGCTCCATCCCTACACCCAGGTGCTGTTGAACAACGCGCTGCCCTCGCACCCCGACGACGTCCGCGAGGAGGTTATTTTGAGAGGTGAGGTCCCGAGCGCGTTCAATCCGCCGCCGGGTTGCCGGTTTCACCCGCGCTGTCCTCAGGCACTGCCGGTCTGCGCGGAGGTGGAGCCGGTGCTCCGCGAGCAGGTCGCCGGCCACCAGGTGGCCTGCCACCTGTACGCGTAGAATCCGGGCGCCGGCGCGATGAGTGCGGCATCGAGGCCCCGATGCGCCGACTGACGCTCCTTCTGGTCTCGATCGCCCTCGCGGCCACGCCGCTCACGGCCGCGGCCCAGCCGCGCGTCGGCG
>Ga0137403_10006778_pt1 | contig 13059 bp, 12 predicted proteins | sample CZOMad2_1_16fung_FD_122057 | JGI IMG/M metagenome (GOLD analysis project Ga0137403, IMG submission 122057) | Vadose zone soil fungal communities from Angelo Coast Range Reserve, California, USA - CZOMad2_1_16fungal (Hybrid Assembly) | ecosystem: Environmental > Terrestrial > Soil > Vadose zone... | reverse complement strand
GCGAAGTCCCGAGCCGGGTCCCGCCAGACGGAATGAACGTGGTTCGCGTCGTTCTGCGTATTGTCGTGCTCGATCAGCAGCCGCGGCCCATGCAGCCTGAAGTAGTGCGCGTGACCCGGCTCGAAGGGGCCGGCCCAGGCGAAGGAGTTCGCCCCCACGCCCGCCTCGCGGATGCGGGCCCGCTGCGCCTCGGCCAGATCGGTCCGCAGGTTCCCGACGAACTCCTCGATCAGGCGCTCGGCCAGCGCACGCTGCGGTGGAGCCATATCGCGGACCGGCAGCCCGACGGGGCTCCTGAGGGCGTCGGCGCGGCCAGGGCCGCTCACGATGTTGCCAAGCGATCGCCCGGCGATGATCGCCCGGTCCCGGTCGACCGCCGGGAGACCCCGGATCAGCTCGCGGGCGAGGTCTTCCTGCGCGCCGAGGACGCGGAGGCCTCCGAGCGGGCCGGACGGCACCCGAGCCGGGTTCGCCCCCATGAAGGCGGGCGTGACGGCCCCGGTCGAACCGTCGGCGAACGCGAAGTTGAGCGAGAGGTGGTGCCCTTCGACTCGCCAGCCCCAGGGCGCTCCGGCGTCCGGGTCGCCGAAGACGATCCACGTATAGTTGTCCGGGTCCCGGTCGAACCTCCGACCCCTCTCGATGGCGCGGAGCACCTCCTCGAGGCGCATGATGTCGGTGGCCTTGTGGTAGCCGGCGTCGCTCAGCGCCGCGCGCAGTAGCCCGTGCGCCGCAGCGCGCTGGCGGCCGTCCATGGCCTTCAGGGGGAGTCCCGCCCGCTCGCGCGGGACGTAGTCCCAGTCGAGCCGCTCGTGGCTGTCGATCCCGAAGACGGCGGCGCGCCGCTGCTCGGGCGTCAAGGTGCGGAGGAAGGCGACGGCCTCGGCGCGCATCTGCTCACTGTAGCCTTCCCGCAGTTGCGAAGCGACCGTTGCGGTGCGCTTCAACGAGCCGAGGTCATCGCGCGCCGTCGACGAGCGTGAACCCCTCATCGAGCCAGCCGGTTACGCCGCCGATCATCTTCTTCACCGGGCGCCCGAGCGAGGCGAGCTTGAGCGCCGCCTTGTCGGCGCCGTTGCAGTGCGGGCCGGCGCAGTAGACGACGAAGAGCTTGTCCGCCGGCAGCTCCTCGAGCGCCCTCGGCGAGATGCGCGCGTGCGGCAGGTTTACCGCTCCTTGCACGTGGCCGCGGCGGAAATGCTCGGGGCTGCGCACGTCGAGGAGCACGAAGTCAGACGCACCGCCCTCGAGCGACGCATGCACGTCCCAGCAGTCGGTCTCGAGCTCGACCAGGCGCGCGAAATGCTGTCGGGCCTCGGCGGGGCCCAGGGCGGGAACATCGGTGACGGGAGAGCGGGACGGCAACGTGGGCATGTCGACCTCCTGGGAGCAACCCTAGCGGCGGTGCCACTGGCGCGCGACTGGCAGCTCTGCCATCCTTCGACAATACTCTGCCAATGGCCCCTTCCAACCGCCGCGTGGTCGTCCTCGCCTATGACGGGCTCTGCACCTTCGAGTTCGCTCTCGCGATCGAGATCTTCGCCCTGAAACGGCCTGAGCTCGGCGTCCGCTGGTACGACTTTGCGGTCTGCGCCGTCGACCGCGGCCCGCTTCGCGCCGTGGGAGGAGTGACCATCTCTGCGCGGCAGGGGCTTCACGCGCTCGCGCGCGCGGGGACGGTGGTAGTGCCCGGCTGGCGCGACCTCGACCGCCCGCCGCCCCACGCGCTGGTTGCGGCGCTCCGGCGGGCGCACCAGCGCGGCGCGCGCCTGGTATCGATCTGCTCCGGCGCCTTCGTTCTCGCCGCCACCGGACTGCTCGACGGCAAGCGAGCGACGACTCATTGGCGCTACACCGCGCGCTTCGCCGAGCGCTTCCCCCGCGTCCAACTCGTGCCGGACGTGCTCTACGTCGACGAGGGCCAGCTCCTCACTTCCGCAGGGAGCGCCGCGGGCCTCGACCTCTGTATCCACCTCGTGCGCCGCGATTACGGCGCCGCGGTGGCGAACCAGGTTGCGAGACGGTTGGTGATCGCGCCGCACCGCCAGGGCGGACAGGCGCAGTTCGTCCCCGAGCCGGTACCGCTCGCCGAGGAAGGCTCTCCCCTCGCGCCCGTGCTCGAGTGGGCACTGGGGAACCTGCGCGAGTCGATCTCGGTCCGGCGGCTGGCGCGTCGCGCGGGCATGAGCGAACGCACCTTCTGCCGCCGCTTCGACGCGCACCTCGGCATCTCGCCGGCGCGCTGGTTGATCGGCCAGCGCGTGGTGGCGGCGCAGCGTTTGCTCGAGACGACCTCGCTGCCCGTGGAGACCATCGCCGACCGCACCGGCATGGGGTCAGCGGCAAATCTGCGTCACCATTTCCGCGCGCAGATTCGAACCACCCCCCAGCAGTACCGGGGATCGTTTCGCGGAAGGACGGCGTGACCAGTTCTCGAGACAGGTGAAGTGATGTCGGCCACCGTCAGGGCACGGGGAATCCGTACTGCATGGCGAGGGCACGTAGCTGCGCGGACTCCGTCAGCCCGTTTCCCGGCCCCTCGCTCGGGCACGGGATGCCGAACGGCCCTGCCGGAACGTCGATCCGCGGCGCATCGTTGCGCGGATGGGAGTAGTCCAGCTCGTCGGCGATGTTCGCTGCCGTCGCGTCGCGGATCGAGAGCGGCTCCAGCCCCCAGTTGTCCTCGATCATTCGGAGGACCGAAGTGTGGTCGTACTGCCTGTGCGACACCGCGCCTCTGCGCGCCCACGGTGCGACCAGCAACGCCGGCACCCGGAACCCCAACCGGCCATCGACGTCGCCCGCCGCGCGCGTGATCGGAGGAATCGGGGCGGTCGGGGGCGGCACATGGTCGAAGAACCCTCCCCACTCGTCGAAGTTGATGAAGAGAACGGTTTCGTTCCATTGCGGCGACCGGGTCACCGCCTCGTACACGTCGTGCATCAGCTTTTCGCCGTTGCGGATGTCGCCGTGCGGGTGATCGTCGTTGCCGGTGCCAGTCGCTTCCTGCGCGTATTGCCCGTCGACGAATGCCACCTCGGGCAGGTTTCCCGCGGCTGCGTCGGAATAGAACCGGTCGATCAGCGCGCTGATGCCGACGTACTTCGCTCCCCAGAGCGCGAGGAAAGGCAGGTCGCTGTAATAGTAGCGGCCGCGAAGGCCCTTCTGCGCCAGCCTGTCCCAGACGGTAGGCAGCGTCGACGGCTCGAAGGTGTTCGAGATGCGATCGGTCTGCCCGGCGTGCTGGTAGATGCGGTTCGGGAACGTCTCTGAGAGGATCGACGGATGGTACCGATCGAACGTCGTCCATTGCGGCACGGCCTTGCCGAGGAAGGCCAGATCCGGCTGCGCGTAGTAGCCAATGGAGTACTCGTCGCTGGCGCGGAGCCAGCCGTCGTTGCGGCCGCCGTCGTACTCGACCCTGCCGCCTGAATACGAGTGATCCGGATCGCGGAAAAGGCAGCCCTGGAAATCCGGCGCCAGCTCGTGCGTGGAGTGGAGCCCGCCCACCGCATCCGGATAAGCGAGCCCCGCCTGCTTGCCGTCCGCTCCCGGAACCCACCCCAGGAAATGATCGAACGATCGGTTCTCCATCATGAGTACGACGATGTGGCGGATGTGAAGCGGTTGTGCATTGTCCTGGGCCGGCTTCCTCTCGAGCGCCGAGGCGGCGGCTTGCTTCGCTTCCGGAGAACCAAGGTCGGATGCGCAGGACAAGGCGAACACGAGAACGACTGCGGCGCGGGCGAGGTGGATGACCATTGCTACCTCCTGGGTCGGCGTCAGCGCCCACGTTATGCACGCGCCGTCTGCCCGGCCGTGACTTCGACGTAAAACAAGCGGCGTCCCGTTGATCGCCCGAAGGTCGGAGCTCGCCACGGAGCCGCAGCTGCGAGGAAACAAACCGCAACGCGAGGCTCCGACTGGCGCGAAGCCACACGGTTTTGGGCGCGCGCCGGCCGCGGTAACCAGTCGCGGAATGACTCGACGCTTCTTGACCCTCCAAACCGCCTCGGCTTAGGCCGCCTCGATTTCCCGGAGGAGGACACCGTACATGCTGAGGAAGACTTTCGTCCGAGTGGCCGCGGTCGCGCTGCTCGCGATCGCCGGACAGGCCAATGGCCACGACCGCGAAAACGGGCGGGACACCAAGTGGGTCGCCACCTGGATCACCGCTCCGCAGAACACGTTCAGGGGAGTGGGCAGCACGCAGACGGCGGCGCTGGTGAACTTCGCCTTCCCGTTCACGGCTCCCGCCCTGCCGCAGGCGAGCAATCAGACCCTGCGAATGATCGTCAAGCCGGACATCTGGGGCAGCGTCATGCGCGTGCGCCTCTCGAACAAGTGGGGGACGGGGCCGGTCACGTTCGGGAGCGTCAGCATCGGGCTGCAGTCGTTCTCGGGCGCCACCGTGGCAGGGACGAATACGCGCGTCTTGTTCGGCGGGTCGCGATCCATCACCGTGGCGGCGGGGGACCAGGTCTTCAGCGACGCGGTGCGGGTCCGCTGGGCGAGGGCGGAGGGCGAGGACGACGCGGACGGTCGCGTCAATCCGGCGCTCGAAGGGCGCAACCTCGCCATCTCGATGTACCTCCCCGGGCAGAGCGGCCCGATGACGTTCCACTCGACGGCCTTGCAGGAGTCCTTCCTGGCCGCGCCGAACACCGGCGATCACACGGGCGACGACGCCGACGATGCGTTCCCCTACGAGACGTCGTCGTGGTTCTTCGTCAGCGGCGTGGACGTGCTCGCGCCGGCGGATACCCGCGTCCTGGTCGGGGCGGGCAGCTCGTCGGTGGACGGCTCCATCACCACGCCGGGAAACAACGATCGGTTCCTCAACTGGATGTCCCGCCGCCTGCACGCGGCGTACGGGCAGCACGTGTCGGTGGTGAATGCAGGCATCGGCGGAGATACCGCAGCCATTCCGATACCGCCCCAGAGCCGTCCCCTGCTGGAAGTCCTGCCCGAGCGGTTCGACCGCGACGTCCTCGGCGCCAGCGGCGTCACCGACGTCCTGTTCTATGCCGGCACGAATGATTTCGGCGACGGCATCCCTTCCAGCCAGAGCATCGCGTCGCTGCAGAGCATGGTGGCGAAGCTGCATGCCAGGGGGATCAACGCGATCGGCTCCACCCTGATCACCAACGTCGGCCAGGCCGGAACGAGCGCGGCGACGTACTCCGCGCACAACGACATCAACCAGTTCATCCTGACGCCGGGCAGCTTCGACAGCGTCGCGGACTTCTACAACGCGACGCGCGACCAGGCAGACACCAATTTCCTCACCACCAAGCTCCAGCTCCAGTTCGCGACCCACAGCGACCCGACGGGGACTCCGGACTGGTTGCACCTGGGCCGCGCGGGTGCGCTGGCCGAGGCAGACACGCTGGACATCGGGTTCTTCCGCCCAACTCGCGGGCACCACTGAACGCTTGGCGCGGCCTGCTACGCGGCATAGTCGACGAGCACGATTCCCCCCTCTTGCTCACCGGCAACCGCGCTTGCAGGTCGCGCGCTCCACCGCCAGCTGGTAGCGCAGCTCGCAGATGAGCATGAGGGCTTCATGGTGACTGCCCTGCGGGCTCGCAGGTTGCGGCCGAAGCCAGGTGAGCCCGCATGCTGACCTCGGACCTTCGTCTGCAAACAAGGGTGAATGCCACTCGATGGCGATGGTGTGGCAGGGAGCTGGCGCGTTTGACGGGGTCGGACTTGAAACGCCAAACGGTCGCGTGCGTACGTCCGCACGCGAAAAGAGGGGGACGACGATCACGCGCTCGAGCGACCTCTTGGGCTGTCCGGGGCGTGCCTCATCCCGACGACTTCGAAACACCACGAGCTCTAAGAAGGGACATGTCATGAAGACAGACGTTTTCTTGTTCAAGGCCTCAGGCCGTCGATATTTCCTCAAGTCTGCCGCGGCGGCATTGCTCGCCCTCAGCCTCGGCATCGTTCCGGCCGCCTTCGCTGATAGAGATGATGATCACGATCACGGCCGCCAGCATTGGGTCGCCACCTGGGCCACGTCTCCGGCAGCATATTTCGTGTACGTCGCGCCCTTGCCGCAGAACCAGGCGCTGGCGCCCGCCCCCACCCGCTTCACCACCGCCAACATTCAACCTGACCTCGCGTTCCCCTTCCCCAACGCGAACACCACCGGGGCGAGCAACCAGACCATTCGCTCCATCGTCAAGCCCGACCTCTGGGGCGACACGATGCGAGTCCGGTTCTCCAATGTCTTCGGTAACCAACCGCTGACGTTCGACTCGACCACCATCGGGCTGCAGGACTACGCGGGCAACGTCGTCCACGGCACGCTAAGCCCGGTGACCTTCCGTGGGTCCAGCTCGGTAACGATCCCAGCCGGACAGGAGATGTGGAGCGATGCCGTTCACCTCTCCTGGGTCAAGCGCGCCGATGACCCGCTGATCCAGGGCCGCAATCTGTCGATCAGCTACTCCATCCAGGGCGACAGCGGCCACATGACCTATCACTCGGGCGCCAACACGACCTCGTACATCACGCCGTCCGGCAGCAGCGATCATACCCAGGATGCGGATGGCTTTGCCTACGAGTACACCACGGCGTCCTGGTTCTTCCTCGCCACGGTGGACGTCCTGGCTCCGACCGACACGGTCGTCGTCTGCGCCTTCGGTGACTCGATCACGGATGGGACGCACACCACCTTCAACGGCAACGACCGCTGGTCGAACGTGCTCTCGCGCCGATTGCACAATGCTTATGGAAACAAGGTCAGCGTCGTCAATGAAGCCATCGGCGGCAACCGGGTCATCAATCCGGTGGTCGCGAACGCGGCATCAGGCCCGGCCGCAGTCGACCGGCTCGACCGCGACGTGCTGGGGCTGTCCGGCCTGACCCATGTCATCTGGCTCGAGGGCATCAACGATCTCGGGGCCGGTTACGGGGCCGCGGCGAATCCGGTCGAGAACCCCGTGATCCACACGCCATCGGCCATCATCGCCGGGTATCGGGATGTGGTCAGCCGGCTCCATGCCAGGGGGATCAAGGTGTATGGCGCAACCGTCGTGTCTGCATTGGGTCTGAACAATCCAGCGCAGGGATGGGATTTGACGAACTTCCCGAACTTCCTGGCCACGGTGGACAACGGCCCGGTGGTGGAAGCCAATCGCCTGATCCTCAATCAATACATTCGCACCCCAGGGAACTTCGATGGTGTGGTGGACTTCGACGCGGCGACGCGCGATCCGGCGGCGCTGGGCAACATGATGGCGAAATATCTGCCCAACAGCCAGTTCACGCAGCTGCCGTGGGACTACCTCCATCCCAACCACGCCGGGTACAACGCGATGGGCCTGGCGATCGACATTGCGCCGTTCGCGCCCGCCCGCAAGCAATCGCACCGCGACCACTGAGCAGCTGCGGCTAACGGCCCCGGCGAGCTGCGACTGGACTCAGCGCGACGTCCTGGCTTGCTCGTCGGCGGGGATCGTGAATGATCGCGAGGCATGGCGGACCGCGATCTGCTCAGCGCTGTGGACTTGCTCGCGACCGGCGACTGGAAGGCGGCGCACGACATCGTGCAGGAAGACGACTCCAAGCTGGCCGCCTGGCTGCACGGCATCGTCCATACGCTCGAGGGCGACCTCGATAACGCGCTCTATTGGTATGGCAAGGCCGGTCGCGCCTTCCGCGGGCGCGAGGCGGTGCAGGAGGAGATCGCGGCCGCCCGCCACGAAGCAATCGGGACTGACGCCGCTCGCTGACCGGGGTCGCGAAACCCAACCTGTCCGAGAGAGTTTGACGAGGTCGGACTTGCAACGCCAAGTCGCGCGTGCCTAGCGTCCGCGCCCGAAAAAGGCGTCTCGTGACAGAGTCGCGCGCGGTTCCGCTGTTCCCGTTGAGGAGAACTCATTGATGACAATGCGCTCGTACTGGGGAAACTATGTCGCCCGTCAGGAACTCGGCCAGAACGGGCTCGACCCTCTCAAGTTCCAGGACGTCAACCAAAGGGCCTTGGCGGCATGCGATGGGATCGACGGCATCGTCGATGGCATGATCCAGGAGACGCGAAGGTGCCACTATGACGCTAACGGTGCGGTCTGCGCTCAACCAGGCGCTTCCGCGGATCCCCTACGATGCCTGACGCCAGCAGAAGCCGGGGTCGTGAACAAGATCTGGGATCGTCCGCGCAACACGGACGGCAGCAAGATGTGGGTCGGTTGGGAATTGGCGATCGATCAGCGAGCAACGATTTCTCGTCGAGCAACGCAATCTGACCGCACAGTTCTCGCAATGTATCGGGTCCGATTCTCCGGACCTGCATAAGTTCAAGGGCAGTGGCGGCAAGATGATCGTGAGTTACGGCAACCTGGACCAGATCATCCCGCCCAATGGCCATTACAATTACATGCAGCGCCTGTTTGCCAAGATGGGCGGTGTTTCCAAGACACAGGACTTCTATCGCTACTACGTCTTTCCAAACGCCACGCATTGTGGCGGCGCCGGCATGACGACCAAGGTGTTGTTCGATGCATTGGTGAACTGGGTCGAGAACGGTGTTACGCCTGACTACCTGGTCGCTCAGGTCAATCCCACGGGCACCCGCAGGGTCTGCATGTACCCGAACACCGTGGTTTACAAGGGTTCGGGCAGCACCGACGACGAGGCCAACTTCTACTGCCAGACCAATCAGCACGACGATCCCGGTCTTGTGGCCCCGGAGGCCGGACTGTTAAAGGGCAAGGGGCCGCTGAAGGGCAATCATGACATCAGAGACGTGTCGGGGGAGGACGATGATGACGCCGGCGAGGGGTCGCGGGACGACAATCATGACATCGACGAGGGGTCGTAGGACGACAATCACGACACCGGCAATCGGCCCTGACGGCATCGGATGAAACCTGTGCGGGCGCGTGCCGTACGCACTCGCCCGCACGCTTTTCCGGGGGACACCATACGCAACTCAGCGTGCCGATCCGCCACGGGCGGGGCTATCGGGTTGGCATGGGGAGTTGCGTATGGTGTCTATGGTGTCCCCAATCGTGGCCAATCGTGGAGGGCTACCGCCACTCCCCACGGAAGAGCGGCTCCAACGGTGCCGGTCCCGCTCCAGCTTCAGATCGCGGAAGATGGCGGCCTCGTTCTCCCGTTCGTCCCGCGCGCGGAGATCGATCCCGAGCTCGCGTTCGGGCTCCTCGGTGGCCCCGATCAAGACCAGTTCCGTCTTCTTCTGGATGCGCAGCTCCCGCTGCACTTCGCCCGGGCGCTTGGGAAACTCCAGCTCGTACGCCAGGTGGGTATGGTCCCCATGCCGCGCGAGCACGTACACGCCCTCGCCCGCCGGCCCGGCCTCCGGCCGGACGCGCTCCCCGCGCGTCTTCGTCACGTACTGCTGGCGATCCAGCGCGTCCTCCACCTCCTCGGGTGAGCGGCCCACCGTGTCCACGAACGCCCATTCCCGCTCGTGGCTTGCCACCTCCGGCAGCCGCTTGCGCGGGATCACGATCAGCCGCCAGACGCGCTTCCCCCGCGGGTGCAGCACCATGTACGACCGCTGCACATCGTGAAGTCCAGACGCCCGCTCCTGCTCCAGGCGCGGCCGGTAGAAGAAGTAGACGTGCCCCGCCTCGAGGATCTCGGCCATCGCGCAGGCAACGGTAATCACGCTTGCCGCCGTCGGAGCTAGGGCGGCAGCACGATCTCTGCCCTTTCAAGTTGCAGCCGTGTCGGCGGCTGGGAGCGTCAAAGTCGTGGTCCAGCGGGGGTAGGAGCACCGGCGGGCAGATCCCCGTCCTCGTCCGCGATCTCCAGCCGGACCGAAGCGATGGCGATCGCCTCGGTAACGGCGTTGCCGATCAGCGTGAGCCAGGCCGCGGCCAGCTCGTAGCGTTCCATCTCCGCCAACGCCTCCTGTTCCTCGACGTGCCGCCGTGTTCCACCGAAGGCATCGACCGAATAGCTGACGGTGGGGCCGACGCCGAAGAACGCCGGACCGGCCCCGCTCGTTCCGCCGCGCGCGCCAAAGGCCAGGTCGACCTGCGGAAAGAACGCGCCCCGCGCCTGGACGACGGCCTCGCGCGCTTGCGCCAGCGTCGCCCTGGCCGCCGCCAGGGTGTGGTTCGCGTCGATCACGTGGCGCAGCGTCTCGTCCAGCCGCGCGCAGTGGAAGAGGCTCCACCACTGCGCCGGGATCTTCTCGCCCATCGAAACGCGCTGGGAAGGAACGGCGCCGCCTTCCGCGCCGGGCGGCAGGTATGTCTTCGCGTCGGGCGGCGAGGGCCGCTGGAAGTCGGGACCCACGGCGCAGGCGGCGCAGAGCACCGTCAGGCGCCAGCCGCCGCTCACTCATACCGGAGCGCATCGATCGGGTTCAGAAGGGACGCCTGCCGCGCCGGGTACCAGCCGAAGAAGACGCCGATCGCGGCGGAGAACAGGAATGCGGCTACGATCACGGTGGGGTCGAGCAGCGTCGGCCATCCCGCCACCAGCGAGATGACCTTCGACGCGACGATGCCGACCCCGACACCGGCGCTGCCCCCCACCAGGCTGAGCAGCGCCGCCTCAACGAGGAATTGCAGCAAGACGTGGACGCGGCGCGCGCCGATCGCCATGCGCACCCCGATCTCGCGGGTACGCTCGCGCACCGACACAAGCAGGATGTTCATGATTCCGATCCCGCCGACGACCAGCGAGATGGACGCGATCGCCGCCAGGAGCAACTCCATGACCCGGCTGCTCTCCTCGGCCACCGCGGCATGTCGACGCTCTTGACCCGGACGGTGGCCCCGATTGGATCCTGGAAGTCGCCGAACAGGTTCGCGAGCACGGTCTGGCCGAGCAGGCACACCGTCCGTCCTTCGCTCTCGTCGTGGTCGTCGAGCGGTCGACCTTGGACGACCGGCCAATCGCGGATCGACAGGTAGCTCGGGGTCACGCCCTGCACCGTGGTGGACCAGTTCTGGTTACCGTTGATGACCTGCCCGGGCTGCCGGTTGACATAGCTGATGGCTGCGACGGCGGAGTCCTCCTCGAGGATGGCGGCGCCGTCCGTCACCCGCAGGGGGTGGACGCGCTCCCCAGTCCGGAGCGCACGCCGTTGGAGCGGAACGTGCCGGGGAGCACGACGAGCAGGTTCGTCCCCAGGCTCTCGAGCTGCGCCTTGAGGGCGGCGCGCGCGCCTTCGCCGACCTCGAGCATCGCGATGAGCGCGGCGACGCCGATGAAGATGCCGAGCATCGTCAGCGCGGAGCGCAGCTTGTTGCGGCCGATGCCGCGGCCCGCCGCCAGCAGCGCCATGGCGGCGAAAGACCACGCGTCCGCGATCCTTGCCGATGAGGAAGAGCGTCGGGCTCTGCAGGCTCGCGGCCACGGTCTGCCCCACGTCCACGGCGCGCGTGATCACCATGCCCACCACCGGCGAGACGATGTTGGTGTAGGCGAGGTTCACCTCCGCCGCTTTGAGGGCCGCCCGCTTGTCGACGATCATCGCCTCGTCCAGGCCGATCTGGGCGAGGGCCTGGTTGTAGACGCTCCGATCATTCTCGACGGTGTCCTGCGAGACGGTGTTCTGGGCGAACAGCTTCGAGTCGCGCTCGAAGGCGAGCTTCGCGTAGGTGAGGGCGGCCTGGTCCTTCTTGAGCTGCGCGAGTGCGGTGCCGAGCTGCGCATTGTCCTCCGCGACGATCAGCTGGAACGGAACCGGATCGATGGTCGCGCAGACCTGCCCGACGACGGCTCGACGACCTCTTGAGGCGGACCGAAGCGTCGGGCGGATCGGGGATAACCGCGCCATCTTGCGTCGTCGTTTCCGTCCTGTTGCGGGCTCGTGTCGCGCCTCGCAGTTCAGGCAGGCTGAACGTCGGAGAAGCCCATCTACCCAAACGGCCCTCGAACGAGCCACACGCTGATCCGACGGGACCGGCGCGAGCGTCAGCGCCGCGGCAGTCGGCCCATGAGCGTTGCCGAAGGTCCTGTCGTGCTGCAGTTCGGCGACCCAAATGTCTGAATCCGTCTGGTTGGCCTGCGACGTGGCGCGATTGAAGTAAAGAAGCGGCGGCTGGCGGCCCTTGTTCTCAAAGTAGCTCGGCCCTCCTTCGAAACGGATGCGTGTGCCAAGCGGTGCGAGCGCCGGGCTCGAACGTCACGTACGCGCCGGACGCGCGTGTCGATTCCTTCGGCTGGAAGAGCGGATCGATGCGCACCGAACCCGTAAAGTATTCCGCTGGCCCCTTCTGTGATGGTTGCGTGCCGGCTCGAGCGATTGGCAGTGAAACGACCGTTGCTACGGCGACCATGCTCATATCCGTCCTTTCGGTCAGTGACTCATCGTTGGAGCTGAAACCCACTCATGTGCATTTCTCCTTGGGCTCAGAATTCCTGAACGGTCGGGCGTAGCACGATCTCGTTCACGTCCACGTCGGCGGGTTGCTCGATGGCGTAGGCGATGGCGCGCGCCACGGCGTCCGCCGCAATGGCCGTGCGGTGGTACAGGTCCTTCACTTGCGCGGCGCTCTCGGGATCGGAGCTCCCGAGCGGCAGCTCCGATTGCACCACGCCCGGAGAGATGATGGTGGTGCGGATGCCTTCTCCCGCCTCCAGCCGCAGGCCCTCCGAGAGCGCTCGCACGGCATGCTTGGTAGCGGCGTACACGGCGTTGCCCGCGCGGACCTTTAGACCGGCCACCGACGCGATGTTGATGAACTGGCCGCCGTGCTGCCGCTCGAAAATGGGCAGCGCGGCGGCGATGCCGTAGAGCACGCCCTTCAGGTTGATGTCGATCATCCTGTCCCACTCGTCGATGAGCGCCTTCGCGAGGGGAGCGGACGCCATCACGCCGGCGTTGTTGACGACGACGTCGATACGGCCGAATTGCTCGACCGCAGTGCGGATGAACGCCTCGACCTCTGCGCGCTTCGTCACGTCCACGGTCCGGGAGGCCGCCTGACCGCCGGCTCGCCGGATGTCCGTGACGACGGCGTTCAGCCGCTCCGTCCGGCGCGCCCCCAGGAACACCTTGGCCCCACTGGACGCGAGGAGACGTGCGGTGGCCTCGCCGAGGCCGCTGCTTGCCCCTGTGAT
>Ga0137403_10006776_pt1 | contig 13063 bp, 19 predicted proteins | sample CZOMad2_1_16fung_FD_122057 | JGI IMG/M metagenome (GOLD analysis project Ga0137403, IMG submission 122057) | Vadose zone soil fungal communities from Angelo Coast Range Reserve, California, USA - CZOMad2_1_16fungal (Hybrid Assembly) | ecosystem: Environmental > Terrestrial > Soil > Vadose zone... | reverse complement strand
CGCTGGTTGATGATCGTCGGGACGTTGCTGGGTGGCATCGGCATCGGCGCGACCGGCCACCGTCTCGTCGCGGCGCCACCTTCGTTCACCGAGACCACGCTTCTCCGGACCGACCTGGCGGGAATCGACAGCTACGAGTTGATCGTCTCCAGGCTGGAGACCGCGCCGGGCTGGTCGCATGGCCGGCACTATCACGCCGGCCATGAGATCGTATACGTGCTGGAGGGCAAGGGTGCGCTGGTCGCCGAGGGAAAGCCAGAGCAGCGCCTGCAAGCGGGTACGGTATCGTACGTGCCTTCGGGGCAGATTCACGCCGGGCGCAACACGAGTCGAACGGAGGCGTTCAAGTTCCTCCTGTTCCGGATTCATGTGAAGGGCCAACCGATCTCCATCGAGCTGCACTAACTGGCGACCATGGCGTCGGTGCGGGACCACTACGATACGGTGCTGTCGGAGCACTACTCGCGCATGTTCGGCGACTTCGAGGCCAAGGTTGCCGAGCAGCACGCTCTGCTGGAACGACTGGGCGTCACCGCCGGCCACCGCGCCGCCACGGCCATGGATCTCGGCTGCGGCTCCGGCTTCCAGTCCGTCGCACTGGCGCGTCTGGGCTTCCAGGTGCTGGCCATCGACTTCAGTCAGCGGCTCCTCGCCGAGCTCAGGGACCGGGCGTGCGGCCTGCCGGTCGAGGCGATTGCCGGCGACATCCGCGACGTCGCGAAGCTCGTGCCGACCCCGGTCGAGCTGGCCGTCTGCATGGGCGACACGCTCTCGCATCTCGAGTGCGAGGCCGACCTCACGAGCGTCTTCGACGGCGTGGCGGCGCGACTCGCCGCCGGCGGTCGGCTCGTGCTCACGTTTCGCGATCTCAGCGGAGAGCTGCACGACCTGGATCGCGTGATCCCGCTCTACGCCTCGGACGAGCTCGTCATGACCTGCTTCCTCGAATACGAGCCCCGCACTGTGAAGGTGCACGACCTCATCTGGGTCCGGCAGCAGGACGGTTGGCGCCTTCGCAAGGGCGTCTACCGTAAGTTGCGGCTCGCCCCCGAGGCCGTAGCCATCCGCCTCGAGCAAGCGGGGTTTACCGTCGAGCGGCATCAGGCCCCGGCTGGGACGGTCGCCCTCGTCGGTGTCTCGGTGGGCCAGCGCCTTTCCTAGGCCGCGAGCCGTCCTCGTCAGCGCCGACACGGTTGGATGGCCTCGGGCCGGGGCAGCACCTCTGGCCGAGCGAACACGGCGAGGTATCCGTCCGCCGGGGCCAGCGAGAAGAAGTCGATCTGAGGATAGCCAATAGCGGCCAGCTCACAGCGGAGCAGCACCGGGGGCGTGCCGTGCTCGCGGGTGTCCTTGTCGTTGTCGATGATCGCGACCCGGCCGCTTGGCGCCAGGGCCGCGTGCAGCCGGTAGAGGAATTCGTACGGCTGCTCGATCTCGTGATACATGTGCGCAAGGATCGCGAGGTCGACGGATTGCGCCGGAAGTCGCGGATCGGCCGGCGTGCCGTGCACGAGGGTCACCCCGGTGACGCCCTCGCGTGTGAGCCGGGCCGCCAGGCGATCGAGGTAGGGCCGGGAGACATCCTCGGCGTAGATCGTCGCGCCGTGTCCCAAACGCTGCGCGAGCCGCACCGTGTAATAGCCATCCCCGGCACCGAGATCGACGACCCGCATCCCGCGTGCGACGCCCAGCCGGTTCATGACTCGCTCCGCCTCGCCGTGCCGGTCGCGCTCCGCCTCGGTTGAGTACGCGGGCGAGATGATCGGCGCGACCGGACGATCGACCGTCGGGAAGCGCGCCGGTTCGGCGCCGGGAGCGCCGACGGCGTAGAACGCGGCTGCCCAGGCCCCGACGACGACGCGAGCCGATCGGACCCACTTCCCGCGGCGCCCGGGCACGACGGCGCGCTTCGGCGCGTTGCGAGCGCCGTGGCCGGCGAGATCATCCACGCGGGGTCTCGCGTCGCCGCGCCGCGAGCAGCATCGCGACGATCGTCATGCTGTCGACGATCTCGCCTTCGAGCACCATTCGGAGCACCGCGTCGAACGGGAAGGCGCGAACGTCGATGAACTCGGTCTCGTCCGGGGTCGTGTCCGTGCTATAGAGGCCTTCGGCCAGGAACAGGTGAGCCGTCTCGTCGACCACGCTCTTGCTCGTGTGATACGTGCTCACGTGCGCGAGGTGGTGTGCCCGATGGCCGGTCTCCTCAGCGAGCTCCCGCTGAGCCGCCTGTTCGAGCGTCTCACCCGCGTGCACGCCCCCGGTCGGCATCTCCCAGGTCGGACGTCCCGCGACGTAGCGGTACTGCCGGACGAGCAATACGGTGTCGGGATCGACGAACGGCAACAGGCCGACGCAGTGACCGCAGGACACCACGCCATAGACCGTGGTCCGGCCATCGGGTAGCGCGACGAGGTCCTCCCGCACCGAGATCCACTTGTTCGCGTAGACGGGCCTCGACGACAGCGTCCGCCAGGCAGTCTCGCTCTTTCGGGTCACCGCCGCCAGCTCGCCAGGAAGCGACGAGTCTGGCACGCCGCGGTCGTGTTGCCAGTGCCGAGCGTCGTCCGCAGCCGCTCGAGGTCGTCGGGCGTGTCGACATCGAACCACGACGGCAGGCAAGCGGCGCGCAGGCCCGCGGCAGCGGCGCGACGCAGCGTGACCGCGAGCACGTCCGACGTGCTCCACGGCACGGCGTCGAAGAGCTCGCGATGGGCGAGACGCACGCCGATCAAGTAGTACCCACCATCCTCTGTCGGCCCGAGCACGACGTCAGGCCCCGGTCCGCTCAGGCAGCGAACCGCTTGCTGCAGAAAGTCGCCGGGAAGGGTTGGGGTGTCGCTGTCGACGGCAATGGCGCCGGCGTGGCCGGCGGCGAGCAGACACGCGAGGGTCGCGTGCAGTCGCGCGCCGAGATCGGCGCCGTGCTGCGCGACGAGCGAAAAGCCCGGCGCGAGCCCATCGAACTCGGCGCGCGCATCGTCCGGAGTGTAGGCGATCACCGGTTGCACATCCACGAGCGCGCCCACCGCGGCGATCTTGTCGAGCAGAAAGCACCGGTAGAGGGCAGCGGCTTCTGTCGCGAGCAGCGGGGGGCAGAGCCGCGTCTTCACCGTTCCGGGTCGGGGCGCCTTGGCCATGATCGCGACCGCGACATCCTTCGACGTCGACGACACGGCTCAGAGGCTCCAGAGCCGTCCGCAGCCTCGGCACGGGTCCGGAGGCGTGTCACTCTCGAAGTCGGTGCGGAATCGTTGGTAGCGCTCGCCGTCCCAGATCGCCTCGAAGCGCTCCGTGAACGCGTTCCCCAGGATCAGCCCGCTGTAGTCCTTCGCGACCCATGGCGAGATGCAACACGGTAGGACGTTGCCGTTGGCGGTGACGTACGCGAGCGTCCACGGACGTTGACAGCCCGCCCAGTGCCGCGCACCGTCGCCATGGCCATGCAAGCTGGCCAGCGGGGTGGTCAGGCCCGAGGCGCGCATGGCGATCCCGTGGCGCGTCGCGAGCGCATCCGCCTCGGCGAGCAGCGCCTGCTCGCGCTCTCGAAGCCGGCCATGCAGCGCATTGGCGTCGGTGGCGAGCCCGAGGCCGTTGAAGACCAGGCGCTGCACATAGACCTCGGCCACGCCGAGATCGACGGCGAGCTGCACGAATGCAGGGAGCTCCTCGATGTTCGCCCGTGACGCCGTGAACCACAGGGACACACGCGGAGTCGTCCGGCTCATCTCGCGCTGGAGCGCGACGAGACGCGCGACGTTCGTCGTCACGCGCTCGAAGCGATCGACACCGCGGAGCTTCTGGAAGGTCGCCGCGGTCGCCGCGTCGATCGACACGCGGTACTCGTCGAGTCCGCTCTCGACGAGCCGGATGGCGCGCGCGGACGTCAGCCCGATGGCGTCGGAATTGAACAGGACGGTGGCGACACGTGTCTTGAGGTACGCGACGATGTCGAAGATCTGGGGGTTGAGCAAGGGCTCCCCGATGCCGTGCAGCACGACGCGATCGAGGGCCGGGAACTGTTCGGCGATCATCCGGACGCGCTCGAGCGTCAGATCGGCCGGCGGCTCCAGCGTCTCGAAGGTGCGGATGCACGTCTGGCATTTCGAATCGCACCGGTTGGTCGTTTCCAGGTACAGCGAGCGCGGCAAGACACCCACGACCGCCGGCCGACATGACTGAGCCATGGTCAGAGCCCCGAGACCACGGTCGTGCAGGCGCTGCCCACCTTTGGAAGATCCTGGCGAGCGGCGCGCTCCCAGTCGAAGACCATCTGATCGCCGCGCGCGAACGGGCAGTAGGGGTCCGCGGCGTCGGCCTGCCCGGTCAGCGCCCGGCGACCGGCACAGCCGCCACGGCACGGACACCCCACGCAGGCCGCCGGCGTGCGTCGCGCATCGACGAACTCTTCCGCCTCCACGATGCCCGCGCCGGCGCGCTCGAGATCCGCGATCGTGAGATGGCTGCCTGGCCAGTACGTGCAGGGCATGACTCGCCCGTCGGGCGCGATGCGGACGGTCGACCGGCCGCAGCCCGGGCCCGCGAAGTCATCGAGTCCGAGCACACCGGCAAGCACCGGCTCGGTGGTGGCGATCAGGCGGGTGGCGGCGGCCAGACTTCGGAAACCGTCCCAGAACTGCTCATAGGTGAGCGTGAAGCGGTTCGTCCTCGACGGCTGGTAGACGTTGACGCGCAGGTTCGCGCCGAATCCAGCGGCCACGCGAGCCAGCGCCGGCAATCGAAGGTAGTTGATGGTCATCATCACGGCCGTCACGGTGACCGGCACCCCCAGTCCCGCGCAGCGCTCCAGCGCAGCCACCACCGTGCGCCAGTTGCCGGCCCCGCGGAATGCATCGTGCTCGCGCTCAGTCGGAAAGTCTAGGGACAGCTCTACACTGTGAAAGCGCGTGAGCTGCCCGTCGGCGAGGGCGTCGATGCTCAGGCCATTGGACGTGATGCTCGTCTTGATACCGCGCGCCGCGAGGTCATCGAGAATGCCTCGGTACTCCGAGTGCAGCCCGTTCTCGCCGACGCCGAGGTTCATCGAGCCGACCGTCACAGCATCGCACACCATGCGAACATCAGCGCGCGTGAGCCGTTCCACGACCATGTCCGGACGGTAGCAGTGCGCACAGCGCAGATTGCATTCGTTGGTGAGCCCAATGCCGACCGAAAACGCTATCGCCAACGCGGCCTCCTGCCTTGCCTTCTCTACCACGTGCGATCAGCCGAAGATGTCACAGGGATGTTAAATTGTCGAGACATCGGTCGGCGTCGAGCGACGCGGCTATACCGGGATCCGATCAGGCCTTCGCCGTGGGGCTCGGCAGCGAGCGGCCGACCAGCGCGGCCTCGCGCACCGGCACTCGAAGCTCCAGCGACGACGGGGCGAGGCACGAGGCGTCGTCGCACACCTGGTAGCGCACGGTGACGCCAATCACGAGATCGCCGCCGCCGGGTGTCGCGGCGAACGTCAGCGGTACCATGCCGCGCACGACGCCCTCGTGGGCCCACAGCTCATCGCTGAAGCCCGGCTGAGGGAAGCGCCGAGGCGACGGCCAGCGCGCGGGGCCGACCTCGAGGCCCTCGAGCGCGTCAATCCCGATCGACAGCGGTGTGAGCCCGTCGCCGACCGGCTGGCCGTAGACGTGAAACCCGGGGGCGATCGAGACTTCGACGGTGAGCAAGACACGCTGGAAGAACACGTACGTCGGTGAGTCGAGCCACGCCCGTGCGGTCACCATGGGACCGTTCGTGGTGACGACGCGAGGCCTCGAAGGCTCCGTGACGATGCCGAGGGCCTGGGCGATCAAGCCGGTGCCGGTATCGCGCTCGCGGTAGCTCTCGTAGAAGCGCTTCTGCGTCACGACGCCGTCGCGATCCAGGACGTAGACGCCGGGGTACGGCAAGTCGACGTGGCGCGCGTTGGCCTTGATGCCGTACACGGCGTGGTCCTCCTGGACCCGGTCGTTGATGAGACCCAACCCGCGCATCGCGTGACTGCCCTCGTCGGAGAGCAAGTGGTACGTGATCCCGTGCGCAGCGGCGAAGTTGTGCAAGATCTCGACGGAATCGTAGCTGATTGCGAACAGGGCCACGCCGTTCGCGGCCAGCGCGGGGGCGACCTGCTGCAGCTCAACGAGCTGCGTCTTGCAGAACGGTCACCACTCCGCACTTCGATAGAACACCACCAGGGCCCGCCGCCCGGCGCGCTGCTCGTGCAGGTCCACCAGCGCGCCCGTCTGGTCGGACAGGCGCACGTCCGGGAAGCGCTGGCCTTCCTTCGGCCCGATCGCGTTGAAATCCCTAGGCGGAAGCGGCATGGCTCTCCTCCCGAACGGTCACCGTGCGGTCGCCGACGCGGAGCGTGGCGTCCCAGGTGATCTGGATGGCATCCTTCACGCTCTGGTGCGCGGGACAGCCCTGGACGTGTACGGCTAGCGCACGCTCCGTTGCCTCCACGGCGTCAGGCGGCACCGCGAGATCGTAATGCACGTGGATCGACCGGATGCGGATCGTCTTGCCGATCCCGACGATGCGTCCCTCGACGGTGGCCTTGTAGGACTCGCGGTCGAACGCGATCTTGCGCCCTGCCAGGGCGCCTCGCAGAGTGCCGTACATTCAGCCAGCGACGGCGGCGACGATGTGATCGAGGGTCGAGGCGATCGGCGGCCCTTCTTTGGCGCCGTAGTACTCACGCAGCGCTCCCTGGACACCGTAGATGACGGGTTCGGCGACTTCACCGAGATAGGCGTGGCGGTAGCCGCCCTGGTACTCGAGACGCGCGCGCGAGATGTACTCGAAATCGTCGGGCATGGGTGAGTCCTCCCTGTGGCGTAGGACACACGGTCGGTAGCGGCGGGTTCGCGACCGCTCCGGAGACGATTACCTTCGCTACTTGGTGCGACTTCGTGCCGCGAGGCGACGGAGGGCGGGACCGGATAGGCGCGTCAAAAATCCATTCTTTCCGTAGACTAGCGCCCGGGCGTTTGTAGAACCGGATCGAGGGCGTGTTCCAGTACAGGACAAATCTCGGGACAAACCAGCTGTCGTGGATGGCGACGATATTCTCGGCACCCTCGTCGCGAAGCTCCTCTATCACTAACGCGTTGAAGTAGGCGTCGAGCGTATGGACGAGCTAGGGCGCGACGTTCTGTGAGAGTTCCCTCTCATCCACACGCCACGCCTGTGCCAGAAACCGCTCTGTGCGTCCGACCTTGCGAGTCACGCCTGAGAGTTGGGCTTCGACGTACAAGGGCGGGTTGAAGACCGGGTCCGAAGGTGATAGATGGAGCCTTCACACCTGGAACGACATCAGTCACCTTCACGGACTGCACTCACAGTAGCCATGCTCGACCAACGCGGCCAACTCCTGAGAGCAGCCCTCGGGTTCGCGGGCCTTTCCAGACCACCGTATGACCGCGCGCTCTGGCGCTTCGCACGTCGACTCCTGGGCTGGCATCGGAAGGATTGCGGTCGGCATGGCGCGCCAAGGCTACGACCTCCAACTCACCCGCTACGACGAGCGCGGCGGGCAAGCAACCTTCTACACGACCGGGATGGAGCACTCGCCCACGAGCGCGGCGGGCACTGGGTGGGAGCGCACGCCGTGGCACGCGACACAGCGGGCGGCGTGGGAGGCGCTGAAGAGGCGCGAGGAGGGCAAGTGATGATGGTCTCAATCGAGGAGGAAGGCCGCGCGAGTTTCGAGCGGCGACTACTCGGCAACTACGACCTAGATGCAACGCAGTTCCGGCGTCTCGGCTTCTTCTTCCTCGTTCACCACCACATCGACATCAAGCTCATCGCCCTGGTCGTGAAGAGTGAGACCGACGTTGATCGCGGGGTTGGAGGGAGCTGATCGCGCCATCGAGGAGGCTCAAGGCATCAGACGAGCGGATGCTTGACCACGACGATGAGAAGCGCAATCATATGCCGTGCTTCTCGCCAAACAAGTTCTCGCTCTGCTCCTCGTGGCCCTCCTCGTCGGTGTCTCGACGGCCGCCTTCGCCGATCCGCCAGACCCGACGTGGATCGGCGGCTACTGGGATGACGACGACTTCGACAACGCCGTCAACGCTATCCGCACCGCAACCGCCCTCAAGGCGCCGACGCGAGCACATGTCGAGTTCCTGATCCTGGCGTGTGTCGCGCACGTCGCGACCCCGAAGCAAATTGGCTGGCGGACACCCCCACTCACGGTCGCGGCGTCCCGAGCTCCGCCTGTAGACTCCCCGACTCACTCCTGATCCACAACTAGCGTCGGCTACAAGGCCACCCGTTTTCCGGGAGGCCGCTGACGTTCGACCTCATCGGTTTTCGCGGGGACGTACGCGCAGACTGGTGCGCGTGAAACGCGGAGTTAAAGCTCGCTCGCCCCGACCTGCGCAGGGGGTCGTGCATGTTGAAAGGGTGTCGTTTGTGGTTGACCGTGGCGGTGCTCGCTGCGGCGATCGTCGTGGTGCTGGCGACGACGCGCGGGCGCGGTGAGCTGGCAGTCTACACGAAAGCGGCCTCGCGGCTTCTCGCTGGCGAGGAGATCTATCGAACGAGCGACTACAAGCAGTTCAGCTATCCTCCATTCTTCGCGCTCCCCGCGGTGCTGTTGCTGGCGCTACCGGAAAGCCTTCAGCCACCGGCCTGGTATTTTGTCAGCCTCCTGGCGATGGCGGCGGGTGTCCCCATCGTGCTGTGGCGGATTTGGCCGACACTCCGGGGGACCGGAGAAGGTGTGGGCCCCTCGCGCATGGTGTTCCTCTGGCTGCTGAGCCTCTTGTCGTGGGTGCACCTCACGGCGTCCATCGAGTACGGGAGCCATGATCTCCTGCTCTTCTCCTGCTGGCGCTTGGGGCGAGCGCCTGGGCCGCAGAGGCGCCGGGGTGGGCCGGGATCTTTCTCGGCCTCGGGGCGGCGGCCAAAGCGACTCCTTTGCTCTTCCTCCCCGTTTTCCTGGGCCGGCGCGAGTTCCGCGCTGCTGGAGCCCTCGCAGCCGCCGCGACGTCCGCCACGCTCACTGTGGACGTCCTGTTCCCCGCGGCGGGACGGAAGCCTCTGGGTCGCGGTGTGGTACCGGACGTTTCACCCCGCTCGGTTCTCGCCTCACGCGATCACCCCCGACCGCCTGATCTCTTCGACTCTCCCAAGATCTCGGTCGGGTCAGCGGCCTCGCGCCGTCGGTCTCGCCCATCCTTTACCAGTAAGTAAGTAGCGAGGGGCATGGTGGCTTCATCGATCATCGGCAGTGACCGCTGGTACCCGATCCTGCTCTTCCTCGCGCTGGCCGTTGTCCTTTACCTCGTGGTGTGGCAGTCTTTCGCACATCTCGAGCGCGTCGAGATGGCGCGCCTTCCGTGCGGCCGCCCGGCCGAGCAGGTCGCTAGAGGTCTCTGCGCCCGCTACGAACTCCGGTACTTCGACGAGCAGCTGGCCGGCTGGCTGTGGTTCGACACCGGCTGGTACATCTCGATCGCCCGCGACGGATACTCGGACGCGCAGGTGCGCGCGTTCAAAGAGGGCCGGCAATCGGCGGTGGCCTTCTTCCCCGCCTACCCACTCATCGTCCGCCAGGTCAATCGCCTCGTGGATGACATGCCGCTCGCCGCGCTGCTCACCACGTTCATTTGTGGCGTCGGCGTCACGCTGCTCTTCTGGCGGTGGACACGGGCCCGCCTGTCCCCAAGAGGCCGGCGATTCGCGCTGGTGCTGCTCCTTCTCTACCCCTATGCGTGGTTCCTCTTCGGCACTGGCTACGGCGATGCCCTGTTCCTCCTCGTGACGCTTGGCGCCTTCCTCCTCCTCGAGGCGGAGCACCCCGTTCTGGCAGGTCTCGTGGCCGTGCCGGCGCTGGCCGGACGCCCGACCGGCGTGGCCGTGACAATCGGGCTCCTCGCGGTGACGGCCGCTCGGCGCGATTGGCGTTTCGCGCCGTTGTGCTTCCGACCCGGTGACGCCGGCGTGCTGCTCTCTCTCGGTGGCCTCGTTGCGTGGCTGGCATACCTTTGGGCTCGCACCGGGGATGCGTTGGCCTTCGTCACGGTACAGGCCGCGTGGGGCCAACGGCCTGGTCCGCTCACATGGTTCAAAAGCAACTTCTTCGCTCACCTGCACGACCACGGATGGAGCTTCATCCTCCGGCGGAGCGCACAGGCGCTCTGCGCAATCCTGTTCCTCGCCGCCATCACCGCGGTCTGGCGCCGGTTCGGCTGGGGTTATGCCGCCTACAGCTTGGCGATCATCGGGATCCCCCTCGTCGGCAGCAGCGACTTCCAGGGTCTGGGGCGCTACCTGCTCGCCGCCTTCCCGGTCTTCGCCGTCGGCGGCGCCGTGCTCGATGAACAACCGTGCTGGCGCTGGCCGATCCTCGTCGGAAGCGGTGCCCTCCTCATCGTGTTCGCCGCCCTGTTCGCCACCGGCCACTATATGGCGTAGGCTCGAGGCGACCATCCCTCCGTCCTTCGGGATGCTGACGTTCTTCTTCCCCATGTGGAACGAGGAGGCGATGATCCCTCATACGGTCGGGGTGGCGGGTCAGACCGGGGACGAGTTGATCGCCGCGGGCGAGATCGCGGACTACGAGATCCTGCTTGTCGACGACGCATCCAACGACGCCACCGGCCAGATCGCTGACGACTTGGTCGCCACCGACCCGCGCGTCCGTGTCGTGCACCACGCGGTGAACCACGGGCTGGGCGGCAGCGTCCGAACGGGGCTGGCGGAGGCTCGCGGCGACCTGGTGCTCTACTGCGACGCCGACATGCCCTTCGATATGCACGAACTCGGCAAGGCGTTGCGGCTGTTGCGTGCCTACGAGGCAGACATCGTGAGCGCCTACCGATTTCACCGCATGGGGGAAGGCGTCCGGCGGATCCTCTACTCGTCCATCTACAACGCCTTGGTGAGGACCGTGCTCCGGCTCCGGATCCGCGACGTGAACTTCGCGTTCAAGCTGTTGCGACGAGAGGTCGTCGAGCAGCTCGAGCTGCGGAGCGAGGGCAGCTTCATCGACGCCGAGCTCTTGGCCAAGGCGCAGCGGCACGGCTTCCACATCATCCAGTTCGGCGTCGACTACTTCCCGCGGGCACGCGGAACGTCGACGCTCTCATCGTCGGCGGTGATCATCCAGATCCTCCGTGAGTTGGCTTTCCTACTCCCCTCGGTATATCGAGTGAAGCCACGGCCCGGCCGACCGCGCCGGAGCGCATGACCCGACTCCTTATCGTGAACGCCGACGACTACGGGCTGACCGCGGGCATCTCGCGCGCCATCGTGCGGGCGCATCGCGAGGGCATCGTCACCTCGACGTCTGCGCTCGCGGTCGGCCCTGCCTTCGTCCGCACCGCCGCGTGGCTCGACGACGTGCCCGGGCTCGGCGTCGGCGCACACCTGGCCGCAGTGGGAGAGGACCCGCCACTGCTCTCGGCCCGTGAGATCCCGACGCTCGTCGACGGCCGCGGCCGCCTCGACGTCTCCTGGCGGCGCTTCCTGTTCCGTGCCGCGCTGTGGCGGGTTGACCCCGCCGACGTCGAACGCGAGTTCAGCGCCCAACTCCAGCTGCTCACCGGCATCCTCGGCCGAGGTCGCCTCACCCATCTCGACACTCACCAGCACCTGCACCTGTGGCCCTCGATCGGCCAGGCGGTCATCACCTTGGCCGAGCGCTGGCGCGTGCCCGCTGCGCGAGCGACACGATCACTCGGACGGGGTCCGCTCGATTGGGCGGTTGACCGACTGGGACGGCGCTTCGCCCGTCAGGCCCACGCCGCGGGCCTGCGCACGCCCGCGGCGTTCGCAGGGTTCGGCGAGGGCGGCGAGCTCGTCGCCTCGCGCCTCGTCGCTACTATCGGCCGACTCGCCGCCTCGGGCGTGCCCACGGTAGAGCTAGGTGTGCATCCCGGCGAGCACGGCGACCCCGACCTGGTCCGCTATCCGTGGAGCTACCGGTGGGGCGACGAAACCAACGCGCTCGTCTCGCCAGGTGTACGCGCCGCCGTGGCAGAAGGTGGCTTCACCCTCGGCTCGTTCGCAGCGCTGGCGGTCTACGCGCGTGAATGAAGCCGTGGCCCGTTACGCCGCCGCCACCCGGTCCACCCGGCTGCACACTCGGTTGCGCTGGTGGTCGTGCCCGTTCCCGGCCATCGAGGCCCACGTGCCTTGGGACGGCGATGTGCTCGAGGTCGGCTGCAGCCACGGGCTGCTCGCGCTCCACCTTGCGCTGAGCGCGCCAGGACGCCGCGTGCGGGGCGTCGACATCGACCCCGACAAGATCGACGCGGCCCGCGCCGCCGCTGGTGGCGCGGCATCGTTCGACGTCGTACTACCCGGATTCGTTCCGAGTGAGCCGTGCGATGCGGTCGTGATCGCCGACGTGCTCTATCTCCTGTCACCCCTCGAGCAGCGCCGCCTGCTGGCAGCCGCGGCAGAAACGCTGCGGCCTGGGGGGGGTCGTGGTCGCGAAGGAGATGGGGCTCGAGCCGCGGTGGAAGTTGCGATGGACCCGCTTCCAGGAGACTGTGGCCACTCGAGTCTTGAGGATCACTGACCACATGGGCGCCGGGCTCAACTTTATCCCGCCCGCAGTGATGGCCGATTGGCTGCGTGCCGAGAGACTTGACGTCACCATCCGCCGAGTCGACAACGGCTATCCGTGGCCCCACGTCCTCCTCGTCGGCCGGAAGGCGAGGCAATAATAGGTCTACACGGTCCTCTGCGTGTGACCTACCCAATCGCACTTTTGTTTTTCAGCGCTCTCACGTCGCCATCCGTCATGGAAGATTTTCGTAAGGCCCGAGGCCTAGCCCCGGTGCTCCATGCCGACGACAACCTCACTTGGGATAACAACTTTTCCCTCGTTTTCGGGCTCGCGAGCATCAGGGCCCCTCACACCGGTTAGATAATCTCCGCGAGCCGGTCTGGACGATCGGTCAAGTTTCTTTCTGTGCGCTAGTGCACACAAGGTTGTGGCACGAGTGCTCAGGAGATTGGAACGCGAGCGACGGGCGAGAGCGCGGAGTTGGAGCGCCAGGGAGCGTACTGGCTGCTACTTGGTGCTCTTCCTTGCAGCGAG
>Ga0137403_10006775_pt1 | contig 13066 bp, 10 predicted proteins | sample CZOMad2_1_16fung_FD_122057 | JGI IMG/M metagenome (GOLD analysis project Ga0137403, IMG submission 122057) | Vadose zone soil fungal communities from Angelo Coast Range Reserve, California, USA - CZOMad2_1_16fungal (Hybrid Assembly) | ecosystem: Environmental > Terrestrial > Soil > Vadose zone... | reverse complement strand
GTCAACGGCACTGCGTTCCCAGACAACTAATTCTGTTCAACGCAGTGTGCGCCCGTAAATGGCATGAGCTATTGATCATTCCCTGCCGAATCACGGGCCAACTGGGAACTGCCCCCCCGCTGCCCGAACTGCTACGTGATTGACATTAAAATTGCGCAGCGCGTATAGTCGAGTCACCAGCTTAGAGAAGAGCATCCTCGTGTTGTGTCCCTTTCTGGTTCTCGGACGCCTTAGGATGCGGGTTTCTGAAGGGCAGGGATGTTTCACTCACTGCTATTCCCCGGGTTCCGCACTTTCTGTTTGGTAGTTTTCGCTTGCTGCCTGTCGGTTTCCGCAAATCGCCTCTCCGCGCAGGCTCCCCCTCCAGAAACACCGCCGCAAGATGCGCCTGCCAAGACAGATTCGACGGCGAAAGCGCCCCCCGCTCCGGCCCAGACTGAGGAAGTCTCCAGTCACGATACACCGGCCACGTTTAAGGTGCGCGTAAACCTGGTGCTCGTACGCGTGGTGGTTCGCGATTCGAAAGGCAAAATCGTTCCCAATCTCAAAAAAGAAGATTTTCAGCTCTTCGACAACAAAAAGCCGCAGACAATTTCTTCATTTACCGTGGAAACACCCGAGGCTCGCACCGCCTCGGCGCTTGCTTCCGCGACGGCGGAGGCTTCGTCGTCCAGCGCGGATGCCGCTGGAGGCAAGGCCGTCGTTTTACCGCAACGATTTGTCTCCATGGTCTTCGACGATGTTCATCTCTCGATGTCAGACGCCGTATTTGTCCGGGACTCGGCAACACGATTCTTTGAAGGGCTTGCAGCCAGCGACCGCGTATCCCTTAACACTACCTCCGGGCAGTTAACGCAGGAATTCACGGACGATCATGACAAGCTGGCAAAGGCCTTGCTCGGAATTGTGCCGCGTTCCTTGAGCGGCCAGGATTTTCATGAATGCCCCGATGTGAGTTATTACCACGCCGACCTGATCGTCAATAAGTCTGACCCGCAAGCGCTGGACGTCGCCGCGGAGGATGCGCTCCAGTGTGCCTTTAATGGGGACACCCGCATGGTGGCCGCTGCAAGGAGTCTTGCGCAAGCCGCGACCTATCGCGCTCTGTCGCAGGGAGACAATGAAACGCTATACGCATACAGGCATTTGGAAGAAGTCACCAGACGCTTGGCAAGCATGCCCGGTCAACGCGTGCTTGTTTTGGTTTCGCCTGGATTCATTTCTTCGACGCTTACTTCCGAAGCCTCTGAACTTGCCGATCGCGCGACGCGTGCCAACATCGTCATAAATACCATTGATGCGCGCGGACTCTACACCCCCGACCTCATGGGTGATATCGCGAATCCACCGGCGAATCAGAGCTTTCGCACCGCCGGTTTCAAGGCTTCCTACCGCGTCGCGGCGCAGTTCGCGCAACAAGAAGTTCTGGCGCAATTGGCGGATGGCACCGGCGGCAAGTTCTATCACAACCGCAACGACGTGGATGAAGCCATGCGCGAGGCAGGAGCGGCACCGGCGTACTCCTACTTGCTTGGATTTTCGCCGCAGAACCTGAAAATCGACGGACGATTCCACAGCTTAAAGGTCGCACTCACAAGCAAGGACAAATTCGAGATCCAGGCGAGGCACGGTTACTTTGCGCCGAAGACGCTCATGGATCCCGCGGAATCGGCGAAACTCGAGATTCAGGAAGCGTTATTCTCGCAGGAGGAGATTCGCGACTTGCCAGTCGAGTTCCAAACCCAGTTTTTCAAGAAAGATGAAGCCCAGGCGCGGTTGGCCGTCTTGACTCACTTTGACTTGCGAGGCATCCACTTCCAAAAAGCGCTGGGGCGCAATAACGATGAATTGACGATCGTCACCGGAATTTTCGACGAAAACGGAAATTTTGTCACCGGACTTTCCAAAATCGTGAGCATGAAGTTGCTGGATACCACGTACACGAAGTTGAGCCGTTCGGGGTTCACGGTAAAAAGCAGTTTTGACGTGAAGCCCGGCACCTACCTCGTGCGTCTGGTGGTGCGAGACGCCGTGGGAGCGCAGATGGCGGCACGCAACGGGGCCGTGGTCATTCCTTATTGAAGTGAAGTGATTGTGGTGGGGGAAATATGAACATGCGAACAAGTTCCATACAAAAAATTCGATGGGCAGCTTGCCTGGCTGCGGGAGCGATGGTCCTGATTCCTGCGCTTGCGCGAGGCCAGGGGCAACCCGCCGCGCCGCCGCCGCAAGCGGCCGCGCCAGCAGAGCAGACATCCGGCGCCATGATCAAGAAGGAATCAAAGCTGGTGCTCGTCGATTCCGTGGTGACGGACAAAAAGGGCAACTATGTCCGCGACCTGACGCAGAAAGATTTCAAGGTTTTCGAAGATAACAAGGAACAACAGGTTTCTACCTTTTCCACCGGCGCGGATGTGGCCATTCAGGCCAACGGTCAGCGCCGCTACCTGATTTTGTTTTTCGATAATTCCACGATGGGCCCGCCGGAGCAAATCCAGGCGCGAGGCGCCGCCGCCAAATTCATTGCCGCGAACTCCGGCCCCGATCGGCTCATGGCCGTAGTGGATTTCGGGGGCTCGCTTCGAATCGTCCAGAATTTCACGGCCAACCCGGACGTACTCCGTGCGGCGGTATCGGGAGTGAAAGGTTCTTCGGTCGATCCAAACGCGCCTTCACAAACCACATCCATCACGGTGGCGTCTACTGGCCTGCCTTCGTTTGGCTCTTCTCTGGGAAACGCCGAGGCGGATTTTGGGGCCCGCAGCATGTTGCTCGCGGTACGCAGTTTGGCGAAAAATCTCCGCACTGTCCCAGGCCGTAAAATGGTGGTGCTGTTTTCCGGTGGTTTCCCGCTCACGCAGGAAAACCAGTCGGAGCTCACGGCGACGATCGACGCCTGCAACAAGGCAAATGTAGCGGTTTACGCGCTGGATGCTCGCGGTCTGGTGGCACCGAGGCCCGGCGGAAGCGCCCACCGCGGTACAACCACCGGGAAGACCCATGCAGTATCGAACCAGAGACCCGCTCGGAAAGCATCGTCACATCCACATTTGCTCCTTGCGGCCTATCCGGCAATGGCCATGCCTGACCCGCAGCGGCCCGGTGGCGGATCAGGTGGCGGCGGTGGCACTGGCGGCGGAGGGACGGGAGGCGGGCGTGGCGGGCCCGGAGGCTCAGGTGGCGGTACTGGGGGCGGCACCGGAGGTGGTGGTAGGGGTGGCACTGGCGGCACGGGTGGGACCGGCGGCACCGGTGGCAAAGGCGGGACCGGCGGCACGGGTGGGACCGGTGGCAAGGGCGGGACCGGCGGAGCTCCCACTGGCGGGGGCGGGACGCGCGGTGGCGTTGGCACCAACAATCCTTATGCTAATTACAACAATTCGCCGTACAACCAGCCGCGGACAATCGTTCCGCCATTTCCACCGTCTGCTTCGACCAACCAACAAATTCTGGCTGCGCTAGCGGAAGGCACAGGCGGCTTCACAATTTTCAACACCAACGACCTGCTGGGCGGACTCGAGCGCATCGGGAAAGAACAAAACGAGTTTTACATTCTCGGGTATGTGCCCACCGACACTCCGGAAGGCAGCTGCCACACATTGAAAGTGAAGTTGAACCGTGGCGGACTCATCGCGCGTTCGCGCAGCGGCTATTGCAACACGCGATCCGCAAATGTGCTGGAAGGCAAGCCACTGGAAAAGCAACTCGAATCCCACGCCACCGGCTCTCTGCCCGGTTCGATTCATGGCGCGCTGCAGGCGCCTTATTTCTACACCGCGCCGGAGACCGCTCGCGTCAACCTGGCGATGGAAATTCCAGCGGACACTTTTCAGTTCAACAAGGACAAGGGAAAATATCACGCCAACTTGAACGTGCTGGGTATCGCCTACCGCGCCGATGGCACGGTCGGGGCGCGATTCAGCGACACTGTGAATTTGGACTTGGAGAAGGACGAATGGAAAGAGTTCACCAAGTCGCCGTACCGCTATGAAAATCAGTTCGATGCCACGCCGGGCGCCTACAAGCTGACGGTGGTTCTTAGCGCCGGCGGCGACGCTTTTGGAAAGTTTGAATCGCCACTGGCGATTGATGCGTATGACGGAAAGCATTTCAGTCTCGGAGGCGTTGCGCTGACCAATTCGGCGCAAAAACTGACGGACATTCCTGCCGGGCTGGATTCGGCGCTGCTCGAAGACCGCACACCGCTGGTGGTGAAGGGCACGCAAATCGTGCCATCCGGCAGCAATCGCTTCAAACATACGGACACGGTCGTCCTCTACTCCGAGATTTATGAACCGTTACTCACGTCGCCGACGCCGCCGATGGTGGCTTTTGCTTACCGGCTTTTCGATCGAGCCACCAACAAGGAACTATTTTTCACCAACATCGTTCGCGCCGATGAATTCATCCAGAAGGGGAATTCCGTGATTCCCATCGGCATGAAAGTAAAAGTAGACGACTTGAAGCCCGGTTCCTACCGGCTGGTGGTCCAGGCGATTGACAGTGCCAAAAATCACGCGCCGGACCGCGCCGTGGAGTTTGACATATCGGAGTGAAGACTCCCTCCTGGCAGCGCAGAATTGGCACGGGCTGTTTTGGAGTGCGGCGGCTGCCGTCGCTTTTCTTTAACTTGCAGTTTCACTTTCATTAAACACCGTCGGGCCGCCGGAAAAGCGGGAGCGAGGTCTCAGCTCATTCATCTGCGCTTGTAAGTCCTTTCCTACCTGAACTTTCGGCTGTGGTAAGGATTCGACAGGCCTGCTGGACTTCCGCAACTTCTTCGCCGGGGGAGGGTTAGTTTAAGAATGACCGGCCATCGGTCGAATCTTGTGATCGAGCAGGAGAGTGATATGAGGCTGCCAGCGCGTCCTGCCTCAACTTTTTTCCTGAAGTTTCCGGCGATTTCCGCCACGCCACAATCATTTCTAGCAATTGTCCTTTCCGTTGCCTGTCTATTTTCGCTTGGCATGGATTTGCCAGCGCTAGCCGCGGTTCCGGCGGCAAAAGACAAGAAGCCCAAGCCGGAACCCTCGCTCAAGGGGCTGCCGATTACCGAACTCAGCGCTGACGAGGCCATTCTTCACGCATTGAATCGGCTTGCTTACGGCCCGCGTCCCGGCGACCTCGAGCGCGTCCGGCAAATGGGCTTGGCCAAGTGGATTGAGCAGCAACTGAATTCGAATTCGATGGATGACAAGACTCTGGAAGCGCGCCTTCAGGACTATCCGACGCTGCGCATCTCCACCGCGAAATTGATCGATGAATATCCGCAACCCAAGCAGGCGGAAAAGAAGGCCGAGAAACAGGCGCAGGCGCGAGAGCAGCAGAACCAAAGCCGGTCCGATGCAGCTGCCGCGGTCGTCGAAAAAGATATGCCGCCTACCGCGGGGCGAGCGGCGAATTCAGACAATCCCGCGGTAACTCCGGTTTCGGATTCTCAAGCCGCGCCCGACAATTCGAATGATCCGGCGCCGATGAAACAGCAAGGGCAGGGAAACGCGGCGACCAGTGGCGGTGGCAAACGCGACGTTCTGGGGGGCGACCCCAATAATGTTCCGCGCGCGATTGCCGACGATAGCAAGAGGCCGCAACGGATCGTGGCCGAATTGAGCATGGCGAAGGTGACGCGCGCGATTTACAGCGAACGGCAACTCCAGCAGGTGATGGATGATTTCTGGTTTAACCACTTCAACGTGTTCGCGGGAAAAGGCGAAGATCGCTACTACCTGACTTCTTATGAGCGCGACGTGATTCAGCCGCACGCCCTTGGGAAGTTCAAGGATTTGGTGGCGTCGACGGCGAAAAGCCCCGCGATGCTTTTTTACCTGGACAATTTTCTGAGCGCCGATCCGCGCGCGGCGCAACGGCAGGCGGCCGAGCGAGCCGCGCGGCAAGCCCGGCGCAGAGGAGGATTCGGCATGCCGCCGCGTCCGCCGGCCAACCCGCAGCAGAAGAAAAATGAGCGCGGGCTGAACGAAAACTATGGGCGCGAATTGATGGAGTTGCACACGCTCGGCGTCGATGGCGGCTATACGCAGAAAGACGTCACCGAAGTGGCGCGCTGCTTCACCGGGTGGACGATCGAGAAGCCCCGGCAGTACCCGAATTTCAAATTTGACGACAAGCTGCACGATCCCGACGCGAAAATGGTGCTGGGCAAGAAGATTCACGCAGGCGGGATGAAAGATGGCGAGCAGGTGATCGACCTGTTGGCGCATCATCCAAGCACGGCAAGATTTATTTCCACGAAACTGGCGCGCCGGTTTGTTTCGGACACGCCGCCGCCGGCGCTGGTCAGCCGCATGGCCGAGACGTTTCAATCGAGCGACGGCGACATCCGCGCCGTTTTGAGGACCATGATTTGGTCGCCGGAATTCTGGTCGCGCGAATCGTATCGCGCGAAGATCAAAACGCCTTTTGAATTGGTGGTTTCCGCGGTGCGCGCGCTGGGCACGGATGTGGATACGCCGATGCCGCTGGTGCAGTGGGTGGGGCGAATCGGCGAGCCACTTTATCAGTGCCAGCCGCCGACGGGATATTCGGACAAAGCGGATACCTGGGTGAACACCGGGGCGCTTCTGAACCGCATGAACTATTCGCTGGCGCTTGCTGGAAACAAGATGCGCGGGGCGCGGACCGATGTGGCTTCGCTGCTTGGCGTGGAACCGTCGGCTGATCCCAAGGCCGCGCTGGACCGGGCGGTACAAGTTTTTCTTGGCGGACAAGCCGGGCCGACTACGGTAGAGACGCTGGAGAAGCAACTGGATAATCCGCAAGTTTTACAGGCCAAGCTTGACGATCCGCGCAAGCAGGTGGATTTGGGAGTCGTCGCCGGCTTGGTGCTGGGCGCTCCGGAATTTCAACGGCGATAGGGACACGAGGTCGCGATGAGCTACAAATGCTGTGAAGGCGTGAGAGGGTTGAAATTTTCGCGGCGGTATTTTTTGAAGCAGGGCGGCGTGGCCATGGTGGGCTTGAGCGCGATGCCGGCGTTTTTGCAGCGGGCGGTAGCGGCGACGCCGATGTCGAACAAGAAGCAACTGGTCGTGTTGTTTCAGCGCGGCGCGGCTGATGGCTTGAACATTGTGGTGCCGTTCGGCGAATCAAACTACTACCGCTTGCGTCCTTCGATTGCCATTCCGCAGCCCAAGCGCGGTGGGACGGATGCGGCAATCGATCTGGATGGGTTTTTCGGTTTGCATCCTAGCCTCGCTCCGCTTGAGCCGCTGTTTCACAAGAACCAATTGGCGATCGTGCATGCGGCGGGTTCGCCCGATCCGACGCGGTCGCATTTCGATGCGCAAGATTTCATGGAATCCGGAACGCCGGGATTGAAAGCTACGGAAGACGGCTGGCTGAACCGCGCGCTGGAGGCCGTGCCAGAAGAAGAAGCTTCGCCATTTCGCGCGGTGGCCATGGGGCCGAATCTTCCGCGCATGCTGCATGGTCCGGCGCCCGCGATTGCGCTGCCGGATTTGAAACAATTTAAGGTAATGGCGCAGGCTCCCGGGACGAGCCAGATGGTCGAAGGCGGCTTTGAAGCCATGTACTCGCAGACGGTGGACCACGCGCTGCACGGCACGGGCACGGAAACATTTGAAGCCATCGATCTGCTGCGCAAAGCGGATCCGAGCAAGTATCAGCCGGAGAACGGCGCGCAATATCCGACGAACCGGCTGGGGCAAAGCTTGCAGCAAATCGGCCAGCTTCTGAAGGCCGACATCGGCGTGGAAGTTTTGTTTGTCGATTGCGGCGGCTGGGACAATCACGTCAATGAAGGCGGCGTGCAGGGCCAGCTTTCCAATTTGCTGAAAGACCTCGGCCAGGGCCTTGCGGCATTTCATCAGGATATGGGCGACCGCATGCAGAACATTGTTTTCGTGACCATGAGCGAATTCGGGCGCACCGCCAAGGAAAACGGGAACCGCGGCACGGACCACGGGCACGCGAATTGCATGTTCCTAATGGGTGGCGACGTGAAGGGCGGCCAAATCTACGGCAAATGGCCCGGTTTGAACGATCACCAGCTTAACGAAGGACGCGACCTGGCGCTGACCACGGATTTTCGCTCGGTGATAGGCGAAATCCTCACCAAACACATCGGCGTGATGGATTTGAAGCCCGTTTTCCCCGGCTTCGACAACAACCCCCGCAAATTCTCCGGACTGATCCGTTCGTAGGTTTCTCGGCTGCATTTGTAGCTCGCTTCAGTTTGTCCAGAGGAACGAAAGGCGAGTCCCCACCTCGGTTTAGCCCTCGGCCTTGGCCAGAGATTGAATCACCCTTGACAGCTCCACCACCTCAATGTTTTCAGGGCACTCCTCCCAATTGTGCCGCCAACAGACAATCACGTCGCATCCGCTAATCGCATGCCCGTGTTCCCAAAAGTTCTTGCTCTCAAATTCAAACTCGATGCGCACGCGCTGCCATCGTTCCGGGCCGATCCGCCGCTTCGCCTCGCAGTCGGGAAATCCATGTTGCGCCGCTTCGATCATGTAGCCCAGATCCTTCGCCAGCATTCCAAAGAGCAGCACCACGCCTTGTTCATTCACCGGCTCATGACGCAACCATGGGAAGTCGATAGGATTTCCGTAAGTAACACGGTCTTTCAACGAAGCGTGCGCTGCTTTGCTCCACTGGGTAGAAGTCGAGACGCCTCTTTTCAATCGTCGCCTCTCCTTCTTTGGCAAAGTATTGGGAAGCAGCGCCAGCACATCCGCCCATTTCCGCTTTCCCTTGGCGAACTTACGAAAGGCCTCTGGAAGTGACGTCCACCCTCCGAATCGCTTTTCCAGCGTGCGTGCGTAATATCTCCCCTCAATCCGGTAGGCACTCCGCGTCAGCAATCCTCCCTTTCTTCGGGCTCCTTTGCCCCAGTCCTCCAGGAGTTCCTCGTCCCTCGGCCGCACGTACAGCCTGCGCGGTTCGAGTCCCGCGGCCCTCACTGCTTCATTCCACTTGGGAAAAAGTCGAAACACGGAATGCTTGCATGTTCCTGTGTGGGCGACGAACTCCACGAGTGACGGCGAATGCCCAAGCCGCTTTGCGAGCGCGGCGATGGAATTTAAAATGTGCTGCTTTTCTGACACGGATCCTGCTCTTGAAGATTTGCTTGGACTGGATGCTCGATCGCTTGCGGTGAGAAGCGCGAGGGCTCCGGAGAAAAACTGCCCTAAAATGAAAAAAGCGGGAGAGGAATCTCCCGCTGTCAAGACATAGTTTTATACGTAAGTGACTATACACTAAGGACTGTGGCCTCGTCAAGCAAGACTTTCAGGCCATCGTGCCTCAGTTTCCGGCTAGCCCGTAATCCTCCCAGGATCAATGCCAAGCGCGGAAACCAGTTCCTACAAGCCGACATCCCATTACTAATCGCATTTAAGCGAGCCGCGCATCGCGGTGTAGCATTTCATGCGCAAGTTCATGGACGAGCGTCGAGAATCAGGAAAAACAAAGAAGATCGGAAACAAAGAAAGCCGCTTGACAGCGAGCCTGGGAGTAAAGCACAGCACGGCGTAAAGCCCTCCTCTACACTCGCAGGTTTTTCAGCACAGCGATGGTCTCGGAAGGGTCCGGACGCACCGTATAGTCCGCATTGACGTCCGCATGCCGCAGGATGCCCTTCTGATCAATCACAAACCGCGCGGGCATCGGCAAAGTCCAGGAATCGTCTCCGTTGAAGCGCACGAGGTCCGCGCCAAAGGTCTTGTAAAGTTCAATCAGATCGTCGGGCAGCCTAAACACCAGCCCGAACTTTGCCGAGACCACATTGCCTTCATCCCGCAACAGGTCGAATTCCAGGTGATTTTTCTCGGCCATCTGCCGCAGGTACGGCTCGCGCATCGGCGATACCGCCACCAGTGTTGCCCCCGTCGCCTTAATTTCCTGCAAGCTTTCCTGTAGAGCCTCCAGCTCCATGTTGCAGTAGGGTCACCACACGCCGCGATAGAACGTCATCACCAGCGGCCCCCGGCTGTGCATGTCGGCCGAGCTGACCTTTTCTCCTCGCGCGTTTGGCAGCGTGAATTCGGGAATCGGTGCCCCCACCTTGATCACGCGGTCCAAGATTCCCGATCGCCGCAAGTCTTCCGTGGCTCGGTGCCTAATGTCCCGCTTTTCCGCCGACAGCGTGCGTTCGAACGTCTCTTTCATGGCATTCATGCGTTCCTGCAAAGTCATCGTTCCTCCCGCGACCTGACACAACCTCCAGGTGAGCCCGTCGCTAGGCCTCAAAGGAAAAGATCAATACTTGGAGAGTCACCCAGCAGCGCGTGAACACTTAGCCGGCGACGACTTTTAACTTCGCCGCCGGCCTTCACTGTAGCTCGTCTAGTTCTGGGTCACGCCGCCATCGACAAACAGTTCTATCCCGTTGATAAATGCTGAACCCTTGCCAGCCAAAAAGACAACAGCACGGGCAATCTCCCAGGCCTCTCCAATTCGGCCTGCCGGTACGCCGCTGGCCTGAGTCTCGACGAATCGCTGCAGATCCTCCGGTGTGGAGCCTGCTGCGGCACGAAATCCCGGCGTGTCGGTGGGGCCGGGGCTGATGACATTTACGCGGATTCTGCGCTCCCGGAGGTCCATCATCCAGACACGCGCAAACGATCTCAACGCAGCCTTGGCAGCGCTATAGACGCTCAAGCCAGGTATGCCTTTCACGGAAGCGATGGAAGCGTTCAGGATGATGGAACTGCCGTCATTGAGGTGGGGGAGAGACTTCTGGACTGTAAACAGTGTGCCTTTCACATTGGTTGTAAATGTCGCGTCATATTGCTCTTCAGTGATACTTCCAAGCGGTGCAAACGAGCCACCGCCAGCATTGGCAAAGAGCACGTCCAGCGCTTTCCCATCACCCGCGATCTTCTTATAGATCCTATCGATGTCTTCCATCTTGGATATGTCGGCCTGGATGCTCACGCACCGCTCCCCGAGCCGATTGGCTGCAGCATCCAGTTCAGCTTTCTTCCTCCCTGTGATGTAGACAAAAGCGCCTTCTCGAATCAGTTCTTCCGCCGACGCCAGCCCGATCCCGCTGCTACCCCCGGTCACAAGTGCCACCTTCCCTGCCAGTGTTCCCATCTCTTGCTCCTATTCCTGCGCCAAGCGCGAAACTGTATTTTTCATAAGAAGATCGGACTTCAATTCCTGAATTCGATCGCGCGAAGTAATGAGCCTGTCCCGGGATTTCGTAAGGCCCGCTTTGTTGCCGAGCGGGCCCATTTGGGCGAGTCATGCCGAACGTCGCGCCTGAATCCTGTATCGGGACGCGGGTACGGAATTGCCGAAGCGCTGTGAGATGGCGCGGCGCGCGGCCTCGAAACGGGTCCATTCGTCTCCATCATGGAGACCGGGAATCGTCACCAGTTCGCCCTGGTCGAGGCCGACCAACGCTGCATCGACCATGTCTTCCACCGGCATGACGATCGACGGGGGCAGTTTCTGCCAAGGCAGGCCCGCAATTTCCCACATGTCAGTCGCCGTCGCTCCGGGCAGGACCGCTTGGACGCGGATCCCCTTGTCAGCAAGTTCGTGCTGCAGCGAATGAGTGAACGCGAGGACATAGGCTTTGGTGGCGCCGTACACACCGTTGAGTGTTTCAGGCGAGATGCCAACGACGGAGCTGATGTTGATGATCGTGCCCATGCCACGCTTGACGAATGCAGGTGCCGCGGCGTAAGTCAGCCGCGTGAGGGCGATGCTGTTGAGTGCGATCATCTCTTCCATTTTCTCGATGTCACCATTGAGAAGAGGCACAACAGCGCCGATACCAGCGTTGTTGACGAGCATTGTGATACTCGAATCTTCCCTCAGCTTTGTTTCCGCTTTCGCGAGATCTATCTTGTTATTGAGGTCCGCTACGATCGGAATGATGCGGCGTCCGCTCGCGCTCGCGAGGCTCGCAGTGAGCGCTTTGAGGGGCGCCTCGCTGCGGGCTACGAGAATCAGATCGTATCCACGCTTTGCGAGACGGTCTGCATAGACAGCGCCGATGCCCCTAGAAGCACCCGTTACCAGGGCGGTGCCCTTTGATGTTGAATTGCTCATATCCTTTTTCTCCTGTCTCCACTTGAGTCTCATTGCATTTCATATGGATTATAGATATAATCCATTCTCCGACTTCGATTCGCATAGTCGGGCTTCGGTTACAAACTTTTTTTGGGGGCCCCATGCGTCATTCCAAGGCTGAAAAAGCAAAAACTCATAAGCGCATCGTTGCTATCGCTTCAAGGAGGTTCCGCGAAAAGGGGCTTGCCGGGATCGGAATCGCAGACCTGATGAAAGAAGCCGGCCTTACCGTGGGCGGCTTCTACAAACACTTTAATTCGCGTGACGCGTTAGTGGCTGAAGCGGTCGGCGGCGCGCTCGAGCTCTGGAAGCGTCAAGTGGATGCCGCCGTCTCGGGCGGTCCACCGGTCACCTACGAATCGCTAGTCGATGAGTACCTGAGCGAAGCACATCGCAATCATCCAGGTACAGGTTGCCCAGTCAGCGCTTTGGCAGGAGATCTCGCACGCAGCGACAAGCGCACTCGCGCACTCGTCAGCCGGAAAATTCGGGACAACATCGAGTTGCTCGCAACTCTGATTCGCAACACGAACGAGACGGATAGGGGCAGTGCAAGATCGCAGGCAGTCTTGACCTATTGCGCGATGGTCGGTGCGATCAGTATGGTTCGCGCCGTATCGGACGAGGAGCTTTCGCGCGAAATCTTGAAGACCGTGGCACAGCGTCTGAAGAATCCCGCTTGCTAGCTCGCAGGCCAATCTGTCAGGAAGAATTTCGGCACGAGTGTGGGAATCAGTACCGCTAAACGCGCTTGTGATCATTCATGGACCCACTCCCGGATTGTTTGAATGAATAAGTCGGCAAACCGAAAGTAATCTTCCGACCCGATTTGTTCTGCGGTCAGATCGTCAACTCTTTTACACTTCGTCGGAGATCACTCGGCCGTCTTCAGCTCGCGGATCCAGATGTTGCGGTAGCGGACTGGATGGCTATGATCCTGGAGCGCCAGCGGCAGCTTCTCGGGACCGGGCGTGTACGGCGGACGGACATGGTGGCC